>ERZ890953.844-NODE-844-length-16629-cov-5.890551_pt1 | contig 16629 bp, 12 predicted proteins | sample MGYA00521264_ERZ890953 | MGnify/ENA primary metagenome ERZ890953 (study PRJEB32303, sample SAMEA104408629) | aquatic metagenome | biome: Brackish water; feature: Chemocline; material: water | place: Baltic Sea | collected 2014-10-26T21:54:00 | depth 200 m ...
ATAAAATAGGACTATCTCATTAAAATATCTGCCAAAATTTGTAGTTCGTTTGACATCTACTATTCATAAACTTCAGGGGAGCACTTACGATACTGTATACATAGATTTACGAGAAATTGAAAACATGAAAAACAAAGATATGCTCTTTAGACTTTTGTATGTAGCTATCACAAGAGCTTCTTCGCATATAAAGATACTTTTACCCAATGATATGGATACCTCTTTGGTCACTTATCAAGAAAATATTATAAACTCAATTGACAGTCAGTTTAAAAATCTTGGGTTTGAGTTATAAGAAAATATATATAGACAATATATGTTTATATAAAAATTTACTTCTTATCCGACGATTATAGAATCTTTGATGATAATTAAGTTTAAATAATAACAATAAATACTATAATGTATTAAAAAATAAGGAAGTAGCAATGGCATTTAATCCAGCAGATTTTACAGTAGAAGAACCAAAGTCTATACCAGTAGTTTTATTGCTTGATACAAGTTATAGTATGAGTGGGGAGCCTATTCAAAAATTAAATCAGGCAGTAGAAGCTATGGTTAAAGAATTTAAAAAAGCAGAAACAATGGAGACATTTATTAAGCTTTCTATTATTACATTTGGCAGTGAGAATGGAGTTGATTTACATACTCCATTAACTGAAGTATCTAATGTGAATTTTCAACCATTAAATGTACATGGTAGCACACCTATGGGAACATCTCTTAAGATGGCAAAAGCGATGATTGAAGATAAGTCTATATTTAAAGGTAGAGATTATCGTCCTACTATTGTTCTACTATCAGATGGGGGACCAACTGATGAATGGAAAGGAGCACTAGATGATTTTGTAAGTAATGGTAGAAGTTCTAAATGTGACAGAATAGCTGTAGCAATAGGATCAGCAGATAAAAGTGTATTAAATAAATTTATATCTGGTTGTGAAAACCCTTTATTTTATGCAGAAGATGCAAGTAAAATTATTGATGCATTTAAGAAAATCACAATGTCAGTTACGATGAGAACTAAATCGGTCAATAAAAATGCGACAATAAATATTCAACATAGTTTGGATAATGGTGATGTTGATTTAGATGATTTAGATAATTTTGAAATATAGGAGATATAATAATGAGCAATCAAGTAAATATAAATCCAGAAGAGATTGATGTTTTTGTTTCTGAGATAAGAAATTTTTTAGAGAGTTTATCTAGTTCAACAAATCGTTTGAACCATTCTTTTGAAACACTTGCTACTACTTGGCAAGATAGAAAAAGAAATGAATTTGAAGAGCAGTATAGAGAACTTTTGCAAGTCTTAAAACATTTTGAAAACAATTCTGAAGAAAAAATTCAGTATTTAAAATCAATAAGTGAACATCAAAAGAATTACTTAGGTTTATAGGAATATATATGCAAGTTGATGTAAAAAATATTGAGCATATTGTAGAAAGTATAAATATACTTAGTAAGTTTAGTGAAACAATAGAACAAATAGCTAATGAAAAGATTAATAAAATCATTAGATTTTTAGAAGAAATTATTCAAGAACTAAATCTCTCAAATAATTTTTTGTCCGTAGCTAAAGTTCAAGAAGCACAAAAACTTGCAATATTAACTCAAAAAGAAGTTGAATTAGCATCAGCTTTGCAAAGAGAAGCAGCATCACTTGCCAGTGGTAACCCAGTAGCAATTGCTGCTGCAAGTGCATATGTAGCTAAAAAAAGTCATGAAGTGTATGTTGCAAATCTAAACTATCAAAGAGCAAAAAAAAATAGAATAAATATGGAAAGACGGGTTGGGCTTGTAAATAAAGCCAAATTACAAAACGAAAGATTATTGGAAGAAACGAAAAACATATTTAAAGCGAATATCTCAAATATAAATAATTTAAAAACTCAGGTATCAGCTAGACTACAAAATGCTTATAAAGAATTAAATGAATATCTTACTAAGAATAATGCTAATTATGCTGAATTAGACGATTTGCATCACATCACAAAGATAAACGAAAACAATAGAATAAGTAAACAGTCCAAGTATAGTGAAGATGTAAATAAATATATATCGACAACCAAGGAGCTTAAGGTTTATCAGAATGAGAATCTTAAAGAGGATGAAATTAACGGTAGAATAATATTAAAAGACAATAGTATAGATTCAACTTTAATAGATGTAAAAGGAAGAACAAATCTAGAAAGAATTAAGAAAGGTTTAGCACCGTTAGATGAAGATGGAAGACCTTATAACTTACATCATATTGGTCAAAAAGTAGATTCTCCACTTGCAGAGTTAAAAGATACTATTCACAAACAAAATGATTCTATTTTGCATGATAAAAGCATAACAACAGAGGTTCATGGTGGAGATATTAATTGGGATGCAGAAAGAGCAAATCATTGGAAGAAAAGAGCAAAAAAAATAGAACAGGATATGGAGGAAGAAGATGTTTGAAAAATTAAAAGAGTTTAATATTGAACTTGAAACAACAGATTCGGCAACTGATGAAGAGATAGAGAATTTTGAAAAAGTGCTATCAATTCAATTAGGAAATGAATATAGAAGTTTTTTAAAAGAGTTTGGAACTTTGGAAATTGAATATTTTGAATTTTATGGTATCTATGGTAATAACCTTTCTCTTCCCAGTGCAATATATGCAACAGAATATACAAGAAAGAATATAGAAAAATTTTCTAAAGATTTGATAGTATTTTACGAAACAGGAGATGGATCATTTTATTGTGTTGATACAAATGACAATGTTTTTTTATGTAACTACAATAGATGTAATCCTATAAGACAAACATTCAAGCAATTTATATTTGCAAAAGTGGAAACATTAACTGATGAATAATTTTAATGAAACAAAAAATAACTACAGAAGATTCCAAGATGAATTTTCTAATAACATCAAAGATAAATTTGGTGCTTCAATCAAAAATGAAGGTTTAGAACCAATAGCTCAACATTTAGAAATATTATGTATGCAAGAAAATAAAATAGAGTTAGAAACATTAAATATTCAAAGAATTTTACTAGAAGCAAAATTAATACTACCAGATTTAGGAGCATAGATGAAATATTTTGAAATAATTACTCAACTAGATAAAGAGTTTTTAAGCTATGACAATGCACTAATAATAATAGAAAAAGATTATCCTGAAAACTCATTACCTACAGATAAATATAAAGAAAGAAAACAACGCCTTGAAAGAATAAGAATAAACTTAGAGACTGTGATAACAAAATTATTTGCACTATTGGATAATGAAATAAAAATACTGAGAGTTAAACAACCCCATTTTGATGAAAATTTACAGTTACAAAAAAGAGAAACTTTTCCAAGTAATTTTATATCTGGCAGGATAAGTATATCTCATGATTTATTAAAAAAGAAAAATATTCCAAGAGTTATGGAATTTCCTTTACCTACTGCACAATATAGCTATGATGAAAAATCATTGTCATTTGTATATCAATATATTTTAAGAGTCTTACAAATATCTCCCCTTAATAAATTAGATTTTATTTTAATAGACCCTAAAACTATTGGTAAGTCATTTAACTTTTTGAGACCCATATTAAACAATAACTTTATATATAATCAGAAAATATTAACTATAACAGATGAAATAGATGAAGTAATAAAATTACTTTCCTTGTATCTTGAAAATATTTTGCAAAAACAGTTGTCTGGCTATAAAAGCTGGAAAGATTATAATAGAGATAGTAAAAATGCTGTATTACCATTAAAAGTTTTAGTTATTAATGGCTATCCAAATCAGTTTAGCAGTGAGGCACTTTTACATTTGGATAGGCTTATTGAATTTGGTTCTATTGCTGGTATTAATACTTTTGTAATTGTTGATAAAATTGATGAAAAAAACAAGATATTAAAACAATATGAGGAAAAGATTATAGAAAAATCTCAAAAGATTGAAGATTTTAAAGATAATATTTATGACTTTCAATCACTTAATTCTAAAGTCACACATGAAACCATTCCTTCAAAAGAAAGTATTATTCATTTTTTAGATGAAATTAATAAAGCTTATTTAAAGACATCAACAATAAAAGATGAAATAGATGTTTTTTGGAATGAGGATGATTTTTGGAACTGTAATGCAAAGAATGGAGTGAGTGTTCCAATTGGTTGGGATATAAATGAAGATGTAATTAATTTTGAATTGGGATTTGACCATAGTGAACACCACACTTTAATAGGTGGTAGAAGTGGTAGCGGTAAATCTAATTTAGTCAATATTATTATTCAAAATTTAGCTTATCTCTATTCACCTCTTGAAGTTGAACTTTTTTTATTAGACTATAAAGAAGGGGTTGAGTTTAATAGTTATACAACTCCCATGTTAAATCATGCTAGTTTAATCGCTATTAATAGTAATGTAAGTTATGGAGTAACTTTTTTAGAATTCATTATTCAACTTAAAAATGAAAGAAGTGAATTGTTTAAAAGCATAGGTGTGAAAGATTATAAAGAATATAGAACAAAATCATCTGAACCGCTTAGTAGAATAGTTATTATTATAGATGAATTTCAGACTCTTTTTACAACAAAAGATAAAGATAAAGTGGAGAAGATATTTGCTGAGATACTACGAAAGGGAAGAAGTTTTGGAATACACTTAATTTTATCGACACAGACACTAAGTGGTGTTGATATTACATCACTCTCTCAACTGAAAAGTCAAATAGGAAATAGAATAGCTTTAACAATGGGCGATGATGAATCAAGAGCTTTCTTAAACTCTGATAATGATGCAGCATCAAATTTAAATGGAAAGCCAGAAGGTATTTATAATGATAGAGGTGGAAACAAAAGTGGAAACAAAAAAGTTTTTATACCTTTTGCCTCAAGAGATAATTTAGAAAAACTACTAAGTAAAATTTCTGTAGAATCTATAAAAAATCGTCTAAAAATATATGATGGAGAAAGTTTACCAATTTTACCACATCAAAGCTCTTTTCAAAACAATAAGCAAGAATTGAATTTTGGTAAAAAACAAGATTTTTTAGAAACAGATTTGATAATCAATTTTAAAAAAGAGTTTGCTAATCATCTATTGATTTCTGGAAAAAACAAAAAACAAAAACAAAATTTTATAGACTTAATAAGTTTAAATTTAGCAAATCAGAATGTTTATTATCTCCATGCAGATACTGAAATGTTTTATAATAAAAAAACTTATAGTAGTGATATTTTTCTTCAAAATATAGATTCAGATAGCTTTATAATTATAGATAGTCTAGACTTACTTGATGAACTTCATCCAAAAAATTTATATGGTGATGATCCAATCGATTCTTTATCTTATAAGTTTAAAGATTTAGTAGAAAATGGGCATAAAGAGGGCATACATTTTATTATTTTTGTAGATAATTTTAAAAGAGTTAAGCAAAAAGTAGGGAACCTATTAGAGTTATTTGATTTTAGAATAGGATTTAATCTTAATGAAGAAACAGCTACTTCATTGTTGTCTTCCTCTATGTCCGATATGATTAAAAACATTCCAAATAATCAAGCAATATTTTCAAATTTGATAGATTCGACTTTAACCTATTTTAAACCATATAGAGGTGAAAATGATTAATGTTTATATAGATACAACAGGTAGTATGACCGAAATGGGAAAGGATAGTGCTGTTTTATATATAGCTAAGTCAATACAAGATTATTGTGATTTTAAAAATATTCAAACTAGTTTTTATAAATTAGACAATACTGAAATACTAAAATTAGAAGCTATAAACTTTTCTAATGACATTCAATTAAATATAGGAAGTATTCAATCAAATAGTATTTTAATAGGTGATGGTTTATTTGAATTTGAAGATCAAAAAATATTTGATATTAGTCTATCGATAGGTATTGATTCTGACTTATTAAGTTTAAAAAAAGTTTCTAAAAAAGTATTTGATAATGATAGTGTTTTATCTGCCTTAGAATATTTAATATATCATAATAATTTATTAGATAATAACTCAAAAGAAGTAGAAGAAGATAATGATGAGTGGTAATAAATGGAGTGGATGGGGTGTATCAGAAATTGGTCCACTGCATATTAAAGAGAATATACCAAATCAGGATTCAAATACGGTAAAAAAGTATAGTTGGGGAATAGTAGGTGTCGTTTGCGATGGTTTAGGTAGTAAGAAATATTCTCATATTGGCTCTCTAGCATTAGTTAATGCACTTACTCAAGCCTCTAATGATTTTGATTTTAAAAAAGATATTGATTTATTTGAACCATTATTAAAGTCATTATGGGATGTAAATATATCTCCATATATGCAAAATGAAACTTCTAGTACACTGTTATTTAGCATTGTAAGGCATAAAAAAGTTTATGTTGGAAGAGTTGGAGATGGCGCAATAGCTATATTTGGTAAAAATAATTTACTTGTTGAAGAAGACAAGGATATGTTCACAAACTATACTGTACCTTTTGGAAGAGATGTAAAGATAAAATGGTATATTTTTGATGAGGATGATATAGATTATATTGTAATGTGTAGTGATGGAGTATCCGAAGATATTCATAGCGATAAAATATTGGATTTTTTCCAGAGTTATATAGTAAATTATAAAAATGCACCTTCCTCGAAAAGAAATTATGAGATAAAGCAGTGGTTGAAAAACTGGCCTGTAAAAGGTCATAGTGATGACAAAACGATAGTGGCACTTATAAAGGCAGATAATGAGTAATATTCTAAAAAAAGTAGATGAATTTAATAATGTACACTACATAGAAAAAGATAATGAGCTTGGTCGAGGTGGACAAGGGGTAGTCTATAAAACAAAAAATGCAGATACTGTTATAAAAATAGCATTAAATAATGAAAAGCATATAAAAGATGAAAAACAAATAAAAGCTTTTCATAAAAAAATTAAAAAACTCATATATAAGCCATTACCAAGTGATATAAATATCGCAAAACCATTAGTGCTATTAAAAGATGAAGCTGGATATGTAATGAATCTTCTAACTGGAATGAATGCCTTTTCAGAATTATTACCTCAAGAATTAAAAAAAGAACAAGCTTCTAAAATTGAAATACCTGATTTTTTAAAAGAACTTGATCAAAGAAGTGCTATTTATTTTACTTATTATCTACAAACTGGAGGTTTGAGAAAAAGATTGTACACTTTATCAAGGTTAGCAATAATTTTATATAGGTTGCATTCAAGAGGCATAGTGTATTTTGATATTTCCCATAATAACATATTTATAAATAATGATGATATTCCTTTAGTGTATTTGATAGATGCAGATAATATTGAGTACGAGTCAACAAATAAAGATGTTGTTTATACCCCTAATTTTGAAGTACCCGAAGTAGTTAATAGAGAACCAAACTCAACATATAGCGATATATATGCTTTTGGGATTTTGAGTTATTTAGCTATTACCACTACTCATCCATTTGATGGTATTGGTCTAAAGGAGGATGATTGGGATAGTGAAGAAAGTGAAAAAAAAGAGAAATGGGAACTGCCTTGGATAGAAGATAGTAATGATGATTCAAATAAAAGTAACTCAGGACTTAAAGGAATGCTTACAATAACTCAAGAGTTAAACTATCTGTTTCATAAACTTTTTGAAGAGGGCAAGGATGATAAATACCAAAGACCTACTTTACCATTATGGATAGAGTTTTTAGAAAAAGCAGCCTGTAAAATTATAAAATGTTCAGGATGTGGCATGAGCTATTATGATGATGCTTTTAAAGAGTGTCCATATTGTGATGCAAAAAAACCAAAAAGATTAATTGTTCAATCATTTTATTATAAAAATGAACAAAAAGAAAAAGAGAGATGGCAATATACTAAAGAAATAATCGATAATATAAAAAATATAGAATTACCAATTTATCTTTTTAAATCATTTGATATACTCAAAATTGATGATATTTTTTTAGAAGTAAAATTTCCTACAAAAACAAAAGTAGAACTCTCTTTTCATAAAACAGATGAAGAGATATATTTCGAATCAACAACCTCAATGCGTTTACTTAATAAAAAGGTAGGTATTAAGAGGTTGGAAAATGGTATATCCATACTAATAAAAAGTGATATAACAACCCTAGTGGAGATGAAAATAGTATGATATTAGATACAATTAAAACAGATACAATATTTAGAATTGAAGCTAAAAATTTAAGTCAAGAGCGGATTCCAAATAAGGGACTTGGATTTTTAAAACATACAAATAAATATGCTATTTTTATAAATGAAAAGTTATATGAAATAGAAATAATTGACAAAAACAAATTAAATGAAATAGACTTCTATTTTCACAATAGAAACTATACTGCTATTATAAATATAATAGAGTCCATTAGGGATAAATTTTTTACATTAGAAATTATATTTTTTGCATTTCCAATACAAGAGATATTTATACCTTTTTATATCTCATTAGATGAAAAAATATTAGAAACTGCAAAGAAAAGAAAAATTATCCACCATAAGGACAACATAAATAAGCTTGGCGAGAAATTAAAAGAAAAGATATCTTTTAAAATTAATGGAGATAGTTATTTCTTAATTTCTACTGCCATATCTAGTGAAAATGAAATTTTTGAAGAAGAATTGTCAAAAATTGGACAAAATATTGAAAAGATAGAAAAAAGTAAAAATCTTGCTGAAGATGAGAAAGCCAACTATATAGAAGAAAATCATGAGAATATCGAAAAAATAAAATATGAAAAAAAAGATTTAGCTTTTTCAATGCATGGAGAAAATATCCACATTCCTGTAAAACAAGAAAAGACTGAAAATGGTGACTACAGATTTAAAGCAACAAAACTTGTATCATTTCAAAATAGTATGAAGAAAGATTCTCTTAGGCTTATTAAAGGTGACATTAAATTCAAAGATGGTTTAATAAGTCAGAAAATTGCTGACGAGCTAGGTGATATTGTAGAAAACAAGGGTAGTTACTTAAATACATGGGATAAATATTTAGAAAAAGAGGGTGAAGTATTAATTGAAAAAGCACAAAAAATAAATATTTTAAAAATACTTAGTGATAGACGAGTAGATAATGGATATGAATTAAACATTGAAAATTTATCACAATTTGAAGAGTTACTAAATGAGGGTGACTTTTTGAGTTTTGTTGATACTATTCCAAGTTACATCAGTGATAATTTAACTTGGATTGAACATATAGCCCAAAAAGAGCAAGAAGATAGCCTAAACATTAAAAACAAGAAAAGCGAGTCTTTTAAAATAATCAAAATAGAACATGGGTTTATAACAATAGAAACAGAGAAGAATATATCAAACTTACAATCAAAAGAAGTTGTTTTATCTATATATGGAGATGAAATACAGCTTCAAAGAAAACTTGAAGCAAGAAAAAGACTACTTGAGGGACGAAGTGCTAATCCTTTACTAGGATTGATAATAGAAGATACTGAGAACATCAAGAAATATCAAAAAACTTCCAAAACAAAAAGAGTCGAACCATTGACTCTAAATATTAAAAAGAAGATATTTCCTAAAAATGACCCAACACAAAATCAAATAGATGCAATAGATATCGCTTTAAATACACCTGATATTGCAATTATTCAAGGACCTCCTGGAACAGGAAAAACAACGGTACTAACTGCAATTATTGAAAGACTTAATGAAGAATCTGATAAGGAAAACATAACAGGTCAAGTCCTTATCACTGGGTTTCAACATGATGCTGTTGAAAATATTATACAGCGATTAGATATCAATGGTATTCCTACCCCTAAATTTGGTACGAAATCAACTACAATGGTTGATATGAATTCTTATGAAAGAGTGATGGAATGGAGTGAAAAAATTGCTCTTAATGTAAAAGAAAAATTGCCAGAATTAAGTAATCAACTAAAAATAAATAGGTTAAATCAATATTTTGAAGTTTATCTAAAAACACCATCAAAATCTTTTGCCATGGAGTTGTTAAAATATATAGTTAATGAGTTAAACATATTTTTAGATGATGAGATTGTCAAATATGCTAAAAATATATTAGAAAGCTTAAGTGTACATAATGCGAATAATTTAGAAGAATTAGAATATGTTTATGCTTTAAGAACTACAAAAAGAAGTTTTTTAGATGATGGTAAAGAGAGAAATTTGGATCTTTTAGTTTCCAAAATTGGTCAAGTATTAGCCAAAGAGGAACAGAATATTCTAAAAGACAATGGTATAAAGAACTTAGAGAATTATCTTCTTAAGCTTAGAAAACTAAAATTTAATTTAATTGACAGGCTTTACCCAAAACCTATTTTTAAAGCAGAAAAACCAAATGCAGGAATAATAAAACTAATAGAAAAAGTTGAAGAAAGCTTGTCTCAAGGCAATAGCAGTAAAGATAAAATAAGTATGATTTTAGCTAACTATGTAAATGAACTTACAGCAAATCCCTTTGGATTAAAATCAATTATAGAAGAATATAGTTATGTATATTCTTCAACAACAGGACAATCAAATCAAGCATCAAAACAAAAAATAAATAATCCTAAAGAAGATGCGAGCTTTGATACACTTATTATTGATGAAGCAGCAAGAGTTGCACCTATGGATTTACTTATTGCCATGGTATTGGCAAAAAGAAGAATTATATTGGTTGGAGATCATAGACAACTTCCCCATATGGTTGATGAAGATATCATAAAAAATGCAGGTTTAAGCGAAAATGATTTTATAAATGAAAGTATGTTTGGATATTTAAAGAGTAGAGCTCAAAAACTAGAAGAGTATGATGGGATTAAAAGAGAAATCACCTTAAAAAATCAATATCGTACCCATCCAATACTAGGTGAATTTGTAAGCAATAATTTTTATAGACCACATAGAGAGGAATTTAATTCACCTTTGGGCACTACTATAGGATCTATAGAAACTTTTTTCTATCAAAACCTCAAAGGAATAGAGAATATACCAGCAGTTTGGATCGATGTCCCTAATAGTGCATGTAAAGAAGAACGAGCCTGGGAGAGAAAATGTGAAGCTCAAAAAATAATGAAATATTTACGAGAGTGGATACTATCAGATGAAGGAAAAAACTTGACTTTTGGTATTATCACTTTTTATAGAAAGCAAGTAGAAACATTAGAAAGTGAGTTAGAAAAAGTATTTTCAAAAGAATTTTCAAAAGAAGAGCGAAATAGTTTTCATAACAGACTAAAAATAGGAACTGTAGATTCCTTTCAAGGAATGGAGTTTGATATTGTATTTTTATCCATCGTTAGAAGTTTAAGCACTGATAAGTTAAATAATATTAAACCAGATAAAAATCCTTTTGGTTTTTTAATATCTAAAAATAGGCTTTGTGTAAGTATGAGTAGGCAGATAAGAAGCCTAATTGTTGTTGGAGACAAAGAGTTTTTTGATAGTAAACGAGCAAAACAAGATGTGGAAGAGTTATCTAACTTTTTGCAACTTTGCAGAACTAAAGGTAAAATTTTATGAAAATAATTACTAAAGAACCTTATAACAAAAATGAAATAGAGTATAGTTTAAAAAAAGATTTATTGATTCCATGTTTTGTTTATAAAATCCCTATAGAAACTTCTAAAAATAAAAGCTTAAATTTTATAGAAGAAACTATTTTAAAACTTATAAAAGTGGATGATAGCTTAAGAACTGATGTTGAACGGTTATCAAAGATGTTGGGTTTTCATAGTGAAAATCCATCTAATGATAAAACTAAGATTATTAGCCTTATTCTAACTAAAATCAGAAATTTACGAATAGATGAAATTGAAAATGAGAACAATACTGAAGTTACTGTCTATCAATTTTACCAAGAAGCATATACTAATGAATTATTACCAATTATTACAAAGGAGATAAATGATTTTTCCTTCATTGAAAAAAATAAATTTAGAGATGAAGATTCCAGAGAAGTACTATTTAAAAAAGATATACAATCTAAAAAATTACTCAGATCAGTGTTAGTTAATGGATACAAGCAAGAAAACCCAACTAAACCAACCAAGGCAGATATTATCAATACCATATATATTCATAATAAAAATCAGTATCAAGGAAGCCATACTATTGATTATAAGAATTTTAATATAGAGATATTTGAATCAGAATTAATATATCTACATGCGAAACTATATATACCTAAAAACAATATAAAATCATTTGTTATTACCAATGGGTTTACGAATGATTTTTCGACAGTGTTAAGAAAAATCTTTGAGTATAAATACCAAAATATTTTAAAATCATTTAGACAAGAAATAAAGTCAGAACAAGAAGAGCGAAGAATTAGTAGTATTAATATACCTTTTGACGATAAAATCAATAAGTACAGAGAACTTAAAAAGATAATAGAAAATATTGAAGAGAATACTGTAGGACTTCAAAAAAAAGAAATAACTAAAGATGAAGTTAAAAAATCTAAAGACCATTTAATACAATCACTATATGATTTAATAGAGAAAAGTTTTTATATTTTTTCTAAAGATTTAGATGCTGATAAATCTCTTCACAATAAAAAACTTTTAAAATCCTTAGCTAAAGATTTCGGATTCCATATTTCTGAGAAAATTCATTTATCTATATTTAATGTTGATAGTAGAGATAATTTACAAAAACACCTTGCAAAAACATTAGTATACAAAAAAAGTGAGTTGTATGAAGTAGCTTCTTTATATCCAAGCATATTTTATAAATTTAATTCTTTATTGAAATTACGAAATGGTGTCAAACATTCAGACAAAGAAAAAACCCTAGAAAAGGTGGATGAAACAATTTTAATTGAGTTTAAAGAACTTATATATAAAGTACTATCTATTATATTGAAGATAGAACAAAAATCAGTTACTCAAAACGAGATAGAAAACGACAATGATTATATGCAAAATGCTTATCTTGATTTAGAAGATGAGATTAATACTGATGTTATGTATAAGTTACCAGAAGAGATAAAAGATAATTTAACTTCAATAAACTTTTACTTAAATAGTGTTGATTTTAATATAAATAAATTTAATATTGTAAAAGAAATAATTAATAGTCTCTATTCTACTTTTGAATTTATAATCAAACAAAATATAAACACATTGCATGTAGATGAAAAAAGTATGGTGAGTAAAGATGAAGTACTGAAAAAGATAAGAGAAAGTATTGAAGTTGGAGAAAGCCTATACAGAGTAAGTCCAAAGATGATTGAACTTGCTTTTAAAAAACAAGGAGCGAGCTTAGGTGCATATATGCTTATATATCTTTATCATAAAAAAGATATAAATGTAGATGATGCAAAATTAATTGAACGGATTATTTCTCTAAGAGGGCATGGCTCTCCAAATATAGAAGATGTGGAAAAAATCACAAAAGAAGATTTAGTTGGTATTAAAAATAAAAGTTTGAAACTAGTAGAAAAATTGATTGAGGAGTTATAAATGATAGAAAATAGTAAAGATAAAATTAAGGATAATGATATGAAAGATAGGGATAGAAAAATAGATTTAGATAAAAAAGAACAACAGTTAAAAGATTATCATAAAAAGCTTGTGAGTGAAAAAGATGAATTTAATAAGATAAAAGATGGCTTTGAAAAGTATAAGCAAGATGAGATGAAGAAGTTACATGAAAAGTTACAAGGTGAAGAGCTGACATACAAAAGTAAACTTGAAGAAGAAAAAATAAGAACGATTACATCCCTTAAGGAAGATTTTTTAGAAAGTGTCAAGAATGAGTATGAAAAAGTTAATCTTAAATTAGATGAGATAACTCAAAAAGAGTTAAAAGTAATTGCATGGCAACAAGAAATTGATAATACAAAAAGATTGCTTAATCAAAAACAAGAATTATTTGAATCGCAGAAAGAAAAACTTCTAAGTGAATATCAACAAGAGCTAGTAATTGATAAAGAAATTTTCAATAATAAACTAGAAGAAGAAAGAGTGCATAAACTTAAAGAAGTAGCTAAAACTATAGAAAAATTATATGAAGACAAAGCGAAAGAAATTGAAGAAAATGAGGAATTACTTAGAGAACAAGATGCTGAGTTAAAAACTAAAGTGGCAGAAATATTTGCAAAAGAAAAATATTTAGAATCTCGAGAAGCTTTGCTCGAAAAAATAGCTTTTGAAAAAGTTCAGGAAGATATAAAAAACTATCAAGAAAAAGTCAGTGCATTCGAAAATGCGAACCAACTTTTAAGAGAAGAGTTGTCTGACTTAAGAATTTATTTAGATAGTTATGAAAAAAATGGAGACAGGGATTTATCTAGGGAAGTGGATGAAAAAAACCAAGAGGTTATAAGATTTAGAAACTTATTAGAGGAAGCAATTAAAGTTAAAAATGATTTAAAAATAGAACTTGATAAAACAAATCGTGAAGATGAAGAGAAAAGAAAAGAATTATATATTGAAAATGAAGCTTTAAAAAAATCTATTGAAGACACAGAGAGATTTAAAAGTGATAATGAAATACTAAATGACAAGGCAACATCAACTAAAAATCATATTGACTTTCTACAAGGTGAAAATAAAGATTTAAATGATAGATTACAGTCTATATATTCAGATGGAACGGAAATAGAAGAAAGGATTAAAGATATTAAAGGTAAGCCATACAGAAAAGATATGATACTAGAGTCACAAATGAATATAACTAATGAAATAAAATACTTAGACTCTATGCAAGAGAATATGAAAGAATTTGGAGTGGAATATCCAAAGCGACTTCTTTATGCATTCCATACAGCATTAAAAAGTGCGGAATTTTCTCCACTAACAGTTCTATCTGGAGTAAGTGGAACAGGTAAATCAGAACTTCCAAAACTATATTCACATTTTGGAGGATTTAACTTTTTAGCAGAAGCCGTTCAACCTACTTGGGACTCACCTGCTTCAATGATGGGTTATTATAATACTATTGATAGAAAATTTGATTCTACTAATATATTGAAATTTTTATTACAAACATCACAAAGTAAAAACGAATCAACTTATGGACTTAAAGAGAGCATGAATATGGTTCTCTTAGATGAGATGAACTTAGCCCATATCGAACTTTATTTTGCAGAGTTCTTGAGTAAATTTGAACTAAGACGGGGGAGAGATGGTGTTAATTTAGATATCCAGCTAGGAACTGCACTTAATTATCCATTACCATTAGACCGAAATATGTTGTGGATTGGAACGATGAATGAAGACGAAACTACAAAATCACTTTCAGATAAAGTTCTTGATAGAGCATTCTCTATTAATTTTCCAAGACCAACTGAACTTAAAAGTAGAGCCAAATTAAAAACACTTAGTGATGTAAAATCATTTGAATATTTACCTAGAGAAACATGGGATAAGTGGATACGAAAAGAATCATTATTTACTGGTGACAGAAGTGAAGTTATACAAAAGTATAAAGATATGTCTAATCAAATTAATCAATACTTAGCTCCAACAGGAAGAGCTATAGGACATAGAGTTTGGCAATCTATGGAATACTATATAAGTAATCATCCTTTAGTTATTAATAGTATTGATAATAATGATGACCTTGTTAAAAATGTTAAACTTGCTTTTGAAGAACAGTTAGTGCAAAAAATAATGCCAAAATTACGAGGTATTGAAGTTCATGGTAAAGAAAAAGATTCTTTAATGAGTATTAAAGATATACTCAATCAAAATGAATTTGCAATAACAGAAGACTTTGAATTATCTATGGATAATCCTTATGGACAATTTATATGGAATAGTGCAAATTATTTAAAAGAAGATTAGCATGGAATTTTTAAAACTATATGAAGAAGAGTATAAAGACATTCTTTATAGTATGAGTTGGTTAAATAGAAATTCAATTTTTGATAAAAGCACAGGAAGTTTTCAAGAGATTGATCTGTTTACATTTTTAGAAAATGTTAACAAATTTAATTATGAAAAGGATATTTTTTATGATGATGTTTACTATATGCTTGAATATACAAAAGATAGTATATATCATCTGATTAATAATATAAATAAAGAGATTAAAAGGGAGCATAAAATTGTTCCTATTTCGCAAGCAAAAGAGTTTGATAAAAAAACTATTCTTTGGTTAAGCCGTCAGGATGGACGAACTATTAAAGAGAAGTTAAAAAATAATAAAATTAAAGCGGTGAAAAGATATAACAATGTCGATACTTATGAAAATAGAATTTTTAAAATTTATTTAAAAAAACTTATTTTAATAGATGAAGCTAGAAAAGAGATACAAAATAATGAATATTTAACTACTAAGATAAGACAATGGCTTAGAAGTGATGATGCAAAAAATATAAACGAATATGGAAATATAGTATATAATAATATATTGTTGCACCATCCTCATTATAGTAAGATTTTTAAAAGCTATAAATGGTTGAATAGATTAGATGAGAAAGTAATACAATATCAGAATCTATATCCAAAACAGATAATCGATATTTTAACTTTCAGTACTTTGGCAAAATTGCAGTTTAAAACTGAGAAGTTAGTTTTATCAGATATTTTAAATATAGACTATAGCGACTTTAAAATAGAATTGAATGAAAAATGTCTACCAGAAAAAATTAGCTTACTTCACAATATAACTAATTTAAAAGTTAAAACAATAGAAGAAGTTAATTTTAATAATATTATTAATTT
>ERZ890953.845-NODE-845-length-16617-cov-10.208369_pt1 | contig 16617 bp, 19 predicted proteins | sample MGYA00521264_ERZ890953 | MGnify/ENA primary metagenome ERZ890953 (study PRJEB32303, sample SAMEA104408629) | aquatic metagenome | biome: Brackish water; feature: Chemocline; material: water | place: Baltic Sea | collected 2014-10-26T21:54:00 | depth 200 m ...
CTACAGTACCGCTTATGCCTACTATGCTTGTTTGGTCTCCTGTATTTGTCCCTGAGGTATTAGCTAATCTTGTACTAGATGTAGAGTCAAAAGAAACCTTAGCTGTATTCGCTGTTACTTCTGCTTGAATAGCTGTATCGTTATAGACTGTATCTGTAAATACTGCTCCAACTGGAACTGCTGTTTCAACTGTTAAACCGTTTATCAATTCTGCGTTATCAACTATGCCATTAGCTGTTGTGTCGTAGATAGTTCTATCCATTAGACCACTTGTTATAAGTTGATTTATTCTTGCTATCGTCATTGCTAGAAGTTCGGTATCGTCTACAACATGAGGGTTGTATTCAACTTGCTCAACCGATGTAGTTAAAAGTGTTTCTTCAACTACTACGGTTTGATTTATTGATTCAATTACTACTGTACTCATGTTGTAACCTCGCCAAGAATAGTGAATGTACCAGCTAAAATCTTATCTACATAAGCATCATTAGCTGTGAATCTTTCAACATCATAGACATACTCCCCAACTGACATTAATGCTGTATCTGTTGATGATAAGAACATATTTATATTAAAAGAATCCAATGCTGTGAAAGTGAAGCTTTTTATCGTTGCTGTACCTACCTCTGATTTTATGCTACTTCTGAAAGAAAACCCTGATAAGTCTATTTTTGCATCAAGTGCATCTTTGATATATATACCACGAGTGAATGTTGAGCCTTGATATTGAGTGAAGTTTGTTTTTGCCATTTTATTCTCCTTGTATTTTTACTGTTAAACCATATCTATAGCTGCGTTAATAGTCACCTGTCTATTAGTACAGGCAACACTATCACGCACACCAATCCGTATTGAAGTAAGCCCTGCGTTATATACAGGAGCAATCATTGTTGTCGAGCCTGTATTAACAGAACAGGTAACTACACCTATCACCTTAGAACCCGCACATTCCGGTATATTAATCACAAGGAAATTCCAAGCATTGGCTATAAGGGTTGCATTTGATACTAACAAATCGAGTTTTACTGAATGTATCTTTCCAGAAGAATTTAGTTGATAGGATAGACTAAATGTAGCCGAAGCCGAAACCCCATAGCCTGCCTCAAACGCTACAGAAAAACCGGGGGTTAGTTGTGATGCCAGTTGTATAGCTGGGGATGCATCATCCACATATTTTTTATTAGCTATTTGATAGTCAGTAGTCGGTGCAGAACTTGGAGTAACAGGGAAAGATGAAAATGTTTTTACTCCTGCCACAGTTTGAGCCACACTTGCTGTTGTTACAACTCTACTTCCTGCATCATATAGTTGAGTTGCATGAAAATATCCATCATAGTTTGTTCTTGTAGTAAGAGTTGGAGAAGTTCCACCTGCATAAAAATTTCCAGCAGCTTTAGTTGTTCCTGTTACTTTTAATGCTGTAGTAAAGTTTTTTAATCCACCGACAGACTGGCCTGTGCTTATATCTATAAAGTTAGCATTAATATAAGCCTGTGAATATCCACCATCCACCGCTTGATTAAATATGTTGTTACTAAGAATAGTTACATCATCTACTAAAGTATTCATTGACCCTATAGATGTATTCATGTTTGGTACAAAACTATTATTTATCCATAACTGATAAGCATAGACATTGTCTGCAAATGCTATTGGTGTGTCTCCTGCACGATTTGGTACATTACCACCGTAAACTGTTAAACTTGTAATTGCCATTATGTAACTCCTATTATTTTAATTGGAAATTTTATTTTAGATGGGTTGTCTATTTGAAACCCTACGCTTTCTATATATCCAAGTGTAGTGAGTGATGAATATCCACCCTCCCTTTCATCGCCAACAAACACAGTTAGACCACCTCTTAAACCAATAAGTTTATCTGCTGTATCATCTATCGTGTTTGTGTCTATAAGTGCCTGTGCTGTGATTATCCTTGCATATCCTCGTCTGCTAAAGAATGTGTTACCATAATCATCCGTGACATATTTAGAGTAATCTTTTAAATCAATTCTTGTGCCATATAGTGTTACTGCTATATTGTCATCCATACCAGACACAACTGCACCGATTTTTGCATCAGAACTACCTATAAACTCTAGCGTTACTTTTGCATCTACTGAGAACTGTAAACCTTGCACTACCAAATCTCTTTTAATTTTTGTTGGCAGATACCAGTAGTCATATAAGCTAAGAACACCATAATCAGTAAGCGTGAAAGTTTCATCATACAGAGTAATACTAAGTCCAATATCTTCTTGCAAAACTCTTATTGATGTAATATTTTCCATGTTTAAAAATGCTAGTGAATTTAAACGATTTGCATCAATTACTACTGTCATAGTATTAACAAATTCTGTCTGAGACCCGATAATATCATCAAATAATTTGAATGTATTTGTTGCACCATAATCTATCCACACAGAAGGGTTGGCTGGTGGATACTGATTTCTAGATGTAGTAGAAGCAAGTCTATATATTCTATTAAGTCCAGATACTTTTACGTAGCTATCTTTTGCAAAAGATATAGTGCTATCCCACTCTGTGCTTACTGAATCAACTGCTGTTGTGCTTATAAGATTATTGAAATAAGAAACTGTATAAACAGAATTATTATAGGTTACTTCTTTTTGTGTTTTTATAGGTACTATATATGTCATTATGCTGACTCCACATAAATAATGTCTGTATTTTCTTTTATCACTTGAAGTTCTGCCACAATAGCATCTGTCTGTTCTTGTAGTTTATCTCCTATAATTTTGGCTGAAGACATGTTGTTTTCGATTGCTAAGTCTTGAATTGTGTTTCCTATTGATGACGCTCGGTATCTATAATCTGCTAATGAATCAGCACTATCCTTTGTGAAAGTTAAAGCGTTATTCGCGTAATTTATAATACTTTGTGCTGCTGATGTTTTGTCTGATGCTGTTGAGAAACCAGCGATTGACTCATTGAACATATTTACCGAATAAGAAAGGCTTTCAGTAGCTTCAAGTTGTGTGAATAATAGATTATCAGCAAATGCTTTCAAATCATCATATAACCCATTAGTCGATTCAGAAATCTCTGCAAATCCATCTGAAAGTAATATTAACCTTCCGTATAACTCTTGACCTACTACATCCGTAGTGTCTATACTTGAAATTAAATCTTTAAACCCATCACTTGAGGTTGGAAGAGAAAGATTCAGCTTTTCAAACTCTTTAGTTAATATTGAAGTTTTTAATGCTAATTGCTCTTCGTCTGTTAAGAAATTTTCAATAAACGAAGATAGGGCATCTTCAAACTCAGTCACTCCACCAGCACCAAGCAACATTGATGATGATAAGTCTGATGAGTTCTGTCCTGTAGCATCAATCATTACTCTCATGCTCTCAAAAGCTAGATAATAGTCGTATAGTTCATCTATTGATGCGTTGATAGAACTTATCATTTGCACTACACCATTATTTAAACCATATATCGCTTCATCTGTTTTTATTATAGATTGTGCAAGTGCTTCAAATCCAACATCTCCATGTTGATTCATAATGTCTGTGTACGCTATTTTTTCAAATGCAACACCTAGTTTGTCTGTATAATATGTTGCTTCTGAAATACCAATTGATACTCTAGTTAATGTTTCAAAAAGTCCTTCGCCTATATCTTGAAATCCGTTTAAGCTGTCTTCGTATAATGTTGATGTAAATATGTCTGATTGTGCAGAAAATGCGTTCTCTAGCTTTTCAATAAGTTTATCGCCAGAAAGACCTTTTAAGTCAATGCTTCCAAGATTTACTACAAGTTTTCCTAGTTCATCTTCAATATCTCTACCAAGTATAAAACTGCTTACTGCAAGTGTGTCTCTGATATTTTTAAATGTTAGAGATAGTGAATTTGACAACTCGTCTGATACTGACTTGTAAGAAGTTGAAGAACTGTATGAGTAACTAGCACTTCCCCAGAAATTTTTAGACATACTTTCATAAGCAGCACTTTGGAATAACATACCACTAAATTCATTAATAAAATCATCAAGGGTTTGAGGAGTGAAAGACTGTTGAGAATTTACACCACCATAATATCCTTCTCTTGATGAAAAAGTGCTTCCATTTTGTACGTTTTGGTTATCTCCAAATGCTATTCCAGAGCCTTGAAGCTTTTGCCAGTTGTATCCACCACCACCTAGACCAATGGCGCTGAGGGTTTTCCCTATCCCATGTGAGATAGCACCATCAAAGAGTAGTTCATCTATACCATACCCTATAACGCCTCCAGCAATCATCATGCCTACATCTCCAAATGTCTCAAAATTAGATTCATTATTCTTGTATGAAGTCTGACTCTCAACCGCACCAACACCTAGGGAATATTCGCCTGTTCTAATAATATCTGCTGCACTACCTTTTATGTTTTCATTAATACTTTTTAAGTACTTTGACATTTGAGTTAACAGTCTGTTTTCTGGTTGAGCGTAATCCTCTAATATGCTGAGTGACTTAGATATAGATGTACTTTCTTCATCTCCACCACCGAATACTGTTGTTGTGTTTGCACTTTCTATTGTTCTTGAATAGTCCGATGAAGTTCCACCGCCATTAAATCCTTGAACAAACTGAGCAACCATAGCAGCTACAGCCATTGCTCTTGGTATAGCTGTATAAACATCTCCTGATGTCATTTGATGGACTACCGCCATTCCACCCTCGACTATTGCTAGAGCCTGTTGTACTTGCATCATTGCTTGTGCGCCAGATGAACCTTCTTTAAACATAGTTGACATAGCACCAGCTATCTCACCATAACCTTTAATCTTATCTTTAGCTGCTGTATCTGTTAAGTTATCTAATTCACCTTGTTGGTTTCTTTCATTTTTCCACAGCCTATCTTGAGCTTTCCACTCATCAAGAGTACCGTCTTTAACCTGCTTTTGTATCTTCTTTTCTTCAGATAAATATTTTTTATTTATAGTCTCTTTAGCTTTAGCATTTTTAACTTCAGTCTGAGCAATACTATTAAGTGTTTTGCTTACATTTAATAATCCGTTAGAAAAATCATTTGTACTTTTAGTTATAGACGTAAAAGTATTAACCATAGACTCTAAACCATCAAATCTATTATTAACACCTTGTAGTTCTATTTCATTTCTAGCTTCAGCTAACTCAATCATTGATAGTTCATGCTCGTATTCTCTATTAGCAACTTCATTTTTGTACTCATTAAGAACTTTTTGTTTCTCAATTTGTAGGTCTATAAATTCAGTATCAAGTTTTTTAAACTCAGAAGGTTTAGCGCCATCTTTAGTTAATGACTCCCCTTTATCAACTAACGCTAATTCTTTTTGTCTAATCTTCTCTAAAGAGTATTCTTTTTCAAGTTCAAGCCTAGTTCTAATATCTTGTATCCAATTAGTTGAACCAATAGAGGTTTGATAATCTAGTTCAGCTTGTCTCTCAGCGTTCTTTAAAATAGCTTCTCTAAGACTTCTTTCTTCACGACTTCCTTTAGTTATCTTATTCCTTTCAGCTTCTTGAGCTTTAGATAACGAAAGTAAAGATGACTGTAACTCTTTATACACAGTTAGAGCTTCAATCCCATTTGTTTGTAATACTAACTCTCTTTCTTTTTGAGCAACTAAAGCCTTAGCTCTATTTACTGCTCCATCTCCACCACCACGTTGAGCTTTTATAGCTTCAATATCAGCAGATATTGATAACATTCTTTCAGTATCTCTTATCTCAGCTTTACGTGATGTAGATGACTCTCTATCCATTTGTTTCTGTAATGTGAATATCTCTATCCAAATTTTCATCTCAGCTTCTTTAGCTTCAGCCGCTTTTAATGAACCATCAAGATTAACCTCTGATAATTTACTAATAAGCACTTCCATCTTGTCAGCTTTATCTGTAGACCATAACCTATCTATTCTTTCCTGTAGCTTGTTAATACTTTCAAGTGTTTCTAGACTAACAATATCAGCGCTATCAAGACCTATTGATTTATTTGTATTGATAGCTTGAAGCGCTTTTTGTAACTCTAGTAATCTATTCTTTTGCTCAGATATAGCATCTGTTATTTCTGTTATTTGAGCAGCTCTTTCAGCGTTTACAGAACCCCATGAACTCTGTTCTACGTTTTGTACACTCTCTAGTTTTTCAATTAAACTATCAATGATTTTCTTTCTTTTTTCTACAGCAGCCTCAAGATTATCAGTACCTTTTGGTAACTCAGAAAATGGGTCAACAGCTTCTTTCTTTACACCAAGTAATTTATTTTGTTCTTTTAATATAGCACTATACTGCTCTGAGTTAACAGATAGATGTTTAAGTGCCTCAGAGTATGCAATTAATAGGTTTCTCTTATTATTAGAAAATAAATCTACAATATCTGTAGCTAAACCTCCAACAGATTTACCTATACTCGCTACAGCAGATGTCCACATTGATTCTATAGACATAGCTTGAATAGCTGATTGAGCAGCTAAGTTATCTCCACCATCTATTATTTTATCTAAGTGTCCTATCATATTATCGCCAGTAAGACGTAACGTATCTAGCATCTGCTTAGTTAATATAGGCATACCAGATGTAGCAGCTTCATATGCTTCACTACTCATACTAACTACTGATTCAACAAACATCTTAAACCCAGCATCAGCATTACCAGACGCAAAGGTATCCATCATCCTTTCTTGACTTATTTGAATAGTATCAAAGAACTTCCGTGAGTGTTTATCATTATCTCTAAATAGCTTACCTATTTTTCTAATTTGAGTACCTATAGTAGACGCATTAACACCAACATTGGAAAATGATGTAGCAAGTGCAAGTACAGCTTCTTTAGTTAACCCAAGAGCTTTTGCACCTGATAAAGCATAGTTACCCATAGTCCCTAAGTCTTCTATTGATAAACGTGAAGCATTAGCTGCATAAGCTAACTGATTACCTAACTCTTCAACTTGATTACTAGCTAATCCAAAAGCCATAGTAAAAGTTGATACAACTTTACTAGAGTCCTCTAAGCTATCTCCAGTTATCTTTGCTAACTGCGCTGTAATTTTAGTTGCTTGAGCTAAATTAGTATAAGCTACACCAGCTCTACCTAGTATAATAGACGCTTCATCCATTTCTTGAATAGTAATACCATATTGAACAGCTATATTTCTATTAGAATCTAATAACTTCTCTGATTCAGTTCTAGTAATCTTTAGAACAGCCATATTGTTAAATAAAGCATTATCATATTGAACTGACATCTCAGTAGCAGTTCGCATTGCTTCAGAGACACCATAAATAGCAGCTCCAGCAGCAGAGTACTGAGCAGTAGTAGATACTTTATGCCCAAATGACGTATTTCCACCAGTTCCACCAGCACCAAATGCACCGATAGTTTTATTAGCTTTTCTAGCTTCTGCTATTTCTGCTTTATATCTATTTCTAGTATTATCTAACGCTATCTTATTGTTATATTTTGTATTCTCTAGTAGTAGTTTATTTTCAGTCTTAAGCTTCTCAAATCGAGTATTACTTGCTCTATTTAGTTTATATATATGTGTCTTATATTCTTGTTCTTGTTTACTAAATCTACTTTTAGACTGCAATAATAGTTTTTGATTTTTAAGCTCTTCTACCCTAAGCTCTTTAAGACGTATTCTATCTTTAGTAGATGTAAAATTCTTTTCTGATTTTTCCATAGCACTAATAGCAACTTTATGTGTTTTAGCCATCTGTTTTATGTCTTGCTCAGTAAGAGGGAAAGGAGATGCTTTCTTTATGCCTTTTGCGAACTCTGAGAATTTTGATTCAATAGATTGGAAGTCTTTTACGATTTGACCATAACTTATACCAAGTTCTATTTCTAAGTCTGATTGTGACGGCATAAGAAGCTCCATTGGAAAGTATTTAGAATTATAACATAACCTTTGCGACTATTTTCTAAATATCCCAAAAGCTAGTTTAACAGCATTGTTGTCTGGTCTTTGTGCAACCATATCTTCTACTGTTTTTTCTTTATTAGATTCAGCTGTAGTTATAAGCATATCTTTTAACTTAGCTTTACCACCCATTGCATTGTTTGCAACTTGAGCTATAAGTGCTGATTGTATCTCAACACTATTTGCTGGTTCTAAACTTAGGTACTTATACCAACCATGTAGTTCCCCTACAGACATTGTTGTTGTTAATTCACGAACTGTCTTACCTAATAGTCTTGCTAGTCGGAAGAGGAATATATCCTCCTCCTCCAACTCTACTTTTTTAGCTCTGCTTCAAATCCATCAATAGCTTCAGCAATCTCATCAATAGCTGGCATAGCTTGATTGGATAGTGATTTAAGCTCGCTAAAGCTAATTTTAGGTTCAACTAGACCAATGGCTACTTTCTCTATCTTAATGTCTCCTAGCTCACTGTAGTTAATCTCAGCTTTACCATCTGCTCCAAAACCTTTTACAATTCTCTTATAGAATTCATTTGCTTGAGCAATAGTGAGTTCCTGAATGGTAACTTCTTTACCATCTAAAGCTTTAATTTTAACCTTCTTAGTTTTTAAACTAAATTTATCAAATAATGACATTGTGTATCCTTAAAATATAATTATGAGCGTAATGCTCCTAGAAACCACAAGGTGAAGCATCCTAAGAGGATACAGGTCTTGGAGCTTCTAGGAACTCCCCTAAGGGAATTACCTAACTACTAAACTGAAGTAGCTTCAACAAATGCTGGAGTAGAAGCGATTTCAACTGTAGATGTAATCATTACAGCGTTATCTTTCTGAATAGCAACTTCTTGACCAGAAACAAAACCTTCAAAAGTAATGTATGTTGGACTAACTCCAGCATTATCATTAAGTTCAACAATCATAGTACGAGTTGAATTACTAGCGTACATAGAGCGTAGTTCACTTTGTCCAGCAGCGTCAAGTGCATTAAAAAGCATAGATACAGAGATATTACCTAAACTTAAAGAACCACTTGATTTAGTAGTATCATCTTGAGATAAACAAGAATACTCTTGAACTGAACGAGTTGAACCAATAGCGCCTAAATCTTGTAGACAACCAACTTGCTTGCCAGCAGTAATAGCAGTTGCAATTTCAGTTGGATTAGCTACAGCAGCGGCAGAAGTAGCACAAACATATAGTTTTGAACCTTGAGAGTTCGTAATAGAAATAGCCATTTAAGACTCCTTATTTAATATTGTCCTTAGCTAAGAACCATAAGCTAATTAAAGCTGTAGTGAAATTATATCATATAAAATCTAAGTTCTAAGTCTATATAAGAATGATTAGTTTCATCAAATGAACCTTGAGACATAATAGTTAAATCTTGCATAAACATATTACTTATCCCATTACCTTGAAATAATGACACTGCTATATCAGATATTTCATTACATCTAAACATGGTTTCACTAACAACAGTAAGCATAACTGTCCCAGTATGAGTATATTCATCATTACTTAAACCGTTAGTTTTAACTGACTTACCTTTGTATTCAAAATAAACCCACTCAGAATTATTATTTATATTCCACTTAGTACCTGACCAGTGTATACTTGTTTCTGAGTAGTTATCTAAAAAATATTGTTCAAAATCTTTCTTCTTCTGTAATAAACTCATATTATATCCCCTTTATATGTTGTAGACGCTTTAATATTACCTTTGAATGCCTTATTTAATGATTTAGTCATTCTTTTTTTAATGTCAGATACTGTATCTCTCATTTTGTTAATGTCAACTTGATTTTCCCTCTCATATCTATTGCCTTTATACAGAATACTATGGTGTGGGCTACCAGACCTAAATCCCAATGGATGGTATGGAGAGTCATCCATTGTGTATAGATACTTAGCGTATGGTACTCTATTCCTTATCTCATAGTTAAGTGATGTACCTGAGTGCCTCGCTCTTATTCTCCAGTTCTCATAATGATGTTTTCCTTTTCGTTTATATCCACTTCCGTAGGTATGTTGCATCTCATCATAAGCTGAATAGCCACCATCTTTTACTTTTGTTCTAAAGGAATCTTCAATATCATTCATAGTTGCATCTAACGACACAGTAATCTTTCTTTGTACAGCTTCACTCTTGCCTTTTAAAACTCTTTTGAGCGATGCTGTGAATTGAGTTGACATATTAGCCTACATACACATTTAATATAACTGTAACATCCTGAGCCTCGGTAGTAGCAACTTTAACAACAGGAAGTCCATCAATATTCCAAGTATTATCTATAGCTAACACATCATCATCTCCGACCATTACATATACAGCTTTAATAGAAGCCCAAGTATTCTCAGGTAATCCACTCTTGCTCATTACAGATGATGTGGCATCTACTTTTAATGCCTTTTTATTGAGCGCAGTAGTTACTTGAGTACCAAACTCTCCAGTTTGAGGATTGTATACACCATCGTTAGTCTCTTGAGTTAGAGCTACACTATTTCCATACTTAGGTATAAGTACAGATGCTGTTCCTTTTAGATTGGTAGCTAATCCCATTATTTTTTACCTAGTGTTACTTGCTTTATTGAAGATGTGTTTATACCTGAGCCATAACTGTTCAAACAAGTAACTACACTTTGCGGAAACGGATTAGTCTTTTTGCTACTTATCTGACTAAATGGATTACCGTGGGTATAGTTAACTTCCAAGTCTCCAACTTTTTCTTTTGTTATAAGACCAGTATTAGGATTTATATCACTTGATAATCCATAAGCTAAATCATGTACTGCCATAAGAGCAGTTGTTTTTGGCAAGCAACTATCTGGAGGTGAATATGTTGTTACATCATAGTATCCATCATCGTTATTTAAATCAGTAGAGACAGTGTCTAGGATTCTTTGAGTTGCTATTCTTAAATAAACTTCTTTTACAGAATCATCTAATGCCAACCAATCTGATGCTTGTATGCTGTTTTTGCTTACAATATCATTTGCATCAATTAAAGATATAAAACTATCGCCATTTTCCGTTGGTATAACTATTAGAGCCATCGCTGCTTCCTTTTAATAATCTCACTTATACCTAGTGTTTAGCTAGGCATAATGAAACTACTTCTTAGTAGTTTTCGGAACTACTGTTTTAATAATAGGCTTTACTTCAACACCTAGTTTCTTGTAGTTAGCACCAACTTCTTTGTCGTCAGTGTATACAAGAGTTGCATTTTTAATTGCATCTTTGAAGAGTGGATTGGCTTTTATACCATCCACACCTTCTAGCTCACCATAGATATAAATCACTATGCTATGTTAAGAAGAACACCAGCAGTAGATTTAACATCAGTAGCTGATTGTGACCAGTTAGCTTTAGCACCTAGTACAGCATTAGCTGGATTAGTAGCACCATCATAAGAGAAACCTTTAACACGAAGAAGTAAGCTAGACTCAGCTTGGATTCTGTATTTTAAGTTATCTTTACCAGTGATTAAATCACTAACGAATTCTCTAGTTTCAGATTCAATAATCTCAACTGCACCACGAGTTAAACCAAGAACAGCAGAACCAACTGTCATTGCAAGACCAGCAGCATCAGTAACATAAGCTGGACGGTTAAGTGTACCAATGTTATCAGTGTAAAGAACACCATTAGCAGTAATATCACCACCAGTAGCAACAGCAAGTTGATTACCAACTAAATCATTAAACGTAGCACCAGTCATTACCCAAGCAACAATAGCTCCACGAGCATCACCGAACGGTTTAAGAGATGTGTTTAGTAATGCTGGAGTGATAGTAGCTGTACCATCACCAGTAACAAGACCAGCAGTAGCTTGGATAGCTGCAACAGTTGCAAGGATAGCTTTGTTAAGCATATAGTTAGTAATACCAACACCAATTTGCTCACCGATAGCCATAGAGAAAGCTTCTGAATTAGAACCATATCTTTTTGCATCAACAAGTTTAAACTCAATCGCACCAGTAGAGAAGTAAATCTTAATGTTGTCACCATCAGCACTTGAAAGTGTTTTAGCAGTTAAATCAGTGTCAGCACCAATATCTCTGTCTCCAACAATAGAAGCAATCTCTGATAGCATTGAAAATTCTTCAACATCTCCAGTAATTAGTTCTGAACCTAAAGTGATAGCACCTTTAGTACCTTCTGTGAAAGCCATTACGTTTTGCATCAACACTTCTGTCATAGAAGAGTGAACAATTTTATTGTCAATTTTTAAAGCCATTTTTATTTCCTTTTATTTAAATTAGCTCGAACCAGTGCTTGATATTCAGAAGGTGTTAAATCCTTCATTAATTGAGCCTTTTCTGTTCTGCTTAACTTGGATAAGTCTTTAACTCCATGACTACTAAAGTCTGAGCTTCCAACACCTTTACCACCACCTTTCTTTCTCTTGTCTGGAAAAAACATTGAGTAATCAGGGTTATCCATCATGCTATTTATTTTATCATCAAGAGTAAGTGGTGTGCCATCATCTTTCAATACAGTTGAACCATTATCGTCCTTATAAATAAGTCCTAACTCTGAAATTGTAGCATTTTTTCTAATCTCATCGAGAATAATTGATTTAGCAACATTGCTTTCTATATTTGGTAATTTACCGCTAGAAAGGATTTCCTTATCAACAATAACCTGATTTAACTTAGCCTTGTACTCACTTTCAACAGTCTCAAGCTTATTTTTATATCCGTTCACAGCTTCAGATAACTTTCTGTTGTCTTCAATCATTGACTCATCAGCTGGTTTTCCTTTTAGTCTTTCAAGATAACCTTTAAAGTTCTCTTCACTAATTTCTTCAATACCAGTGTTTGCCTTAATTAAATCTCTAAGTTTATTCTTTTTAGAAATAGAACCCTCTAGTTCAGTCTCAAGAACTTTAACTCTTTCATTTGTTATACCCATAGTGCTATTTATTTCACTAACCGCTGTTTCAAAATCTTTAACAAAGTCATCGTTACCCAACTTCTTTGCAGACTCTAATAATTTATCAAGCATCACCATGCCCTCCAATCTGTATTTGTTAATGATAGTCTCCACCATCATTTAACAAAATTATATCATAACTTTTTATTCTTCACCATTATCAAAGGCATTCAAGTTGTTGTTATCAGTCTTTTCAATAGTCTCAGAGCTAACTTCTTTTGGCTTAGGTAAAAATGTCTCAGATTCAATTTTTTTTATTTCTTCTTCAACTGAACCAATATTTATAAGCTCAAATTGTTGCATAGAGTTAAGTAAAGTAGCAAGTGATAATGAACCACCAAGGTACATTTCCCATAGTAATCTTAAATCAGTTGTACTACCAGCTATTGCATTGTAGTCTTTGTTTATAATTACACCACCAGAGTTATCTGTTTCACCAAGCATATCTATAACTATATCAAGCGAAGCATTCATAGCATACTCAACTATGTTTGCAATAACTGTTACCCTATTACTTGCTTCAGATGCTTCGTAGTAAGATTGTGTAGCTGTCTTCATTGTTGTATTTTCACTAGAAGATGCTCTAATTACACCAGATGTAATATCTTCTTCAATAACAGACAAGTCATTTTGAAGCTGGTCTATACTTGAACCACTAAGTTCCCTCCATTGAAAGTCACACTCTTCTTTAGTTCCATTAAATATGAATGCTTCATCAACACCAATAACTAGAGCTGGTTTGGCTGAATTAACTGTTCCTTCATCATCAGTATCTGCTCCCCATATAACTGGAACTGGACAAGCTGACATATCAAGGTATCTATCTTTAGCTGAAGTTCTGTTCATGTGCTTAATATTTAATCTAGCAATATCATACAATGGTGGAATATCATCTAGGTCTAGTTCTTGCACTGGAATATAATCCAAGTCAGTTTCAATATACTCATATAGATAAAACTCTTCTTCTTGCTGTCTATATATACTTATGTTTCCATCTTCTCTATAAACTCTATACTGCTCAACAGTTTCTATTTCAAAATCATTAAGCCTAACTTCAATCGCTTCTCTTATAACTATTAATGTAAAGTTACCATTAGAGTCTTTATTCCAATTTATAACACTACTTCTATCCATAGATACAAAGTAAGGGTCTGAACCATCTTGTAGGGAATCAATCAGTATGTAAGTCTTACCATCACGAATCAACTTCTCAGTTATTCTTCTTGCAAACTGATTAATAGTAGACTTAGTATCAATCTTCTTTGTTATCTTCACAACAGCATCAGAATATCCAATAGCATCAATTGGCTTTCTAAATATCATTCCAACAAATGCTTCAGTTGCTCTCTTTACATAGTTCTTTAGTGCAACCTTATTCTTTCTCTCAAGAAATGTATCTTCTAACTCTTGAGGAAACTGAGTTAAATATGAAGATGCACTATCTGAGCCATTATACATATCCGTAACTATCTGTACTTGATTTTGATGTTTCTTATACATCGGATGCAAAAATGAAACATCACCTATACTTGTATCTGACATTTATAATTCCTTTTTTAAAATTATATCCTAAACCTATGAACTTTCCCAGAGCTTCTATCTACACCGAATAGCCTATGGCATAAATACCCTAGAGCATCTGGCAAATGGTCTACGTTATTTGTTTTCAATGGATTACCATTCTTATCATACGCTTGTTCAAGCAAATTAGCCACCAATGTAGGGCATCTATCTCTATTTATAAGCAATCTTCTTTGATTCATAGCATTACATAACATTGAATTAACACCAACTATCCTATTCCTTACTGGAGGGTTCTTTTTAGGTGCTGATACACTAAAACCAGCTTCTTTTAGCAATCCAATATCTGACTTGGAAGCATCTACAGATTTAGAGCTACGTCCACTAGCATCTGGATATACAACTATTCTTCTACCAGTGTTGTACTTAGAGTCAATCTCTTCAATCATAGCTGGAGTATCTCTAATATTAGTTATCTCAGCTAGGATTAGTAGCTTGTCAAACCTTCTAACAGCTATTACAGCACTCATATGATTAACATTAAAGTCAATACCTATATGTAGCGTCTCGTTATCAGCTCTAATATGGTCTGGTGCATGATTCTTAATCTGGTCATAGTTTGGATACACTGTACCGCTCTCAAGGTTAACAAATTCACCATTCAAATAAGCACTAATTAACTCTTTAGGGTATGATTCTTCAAGGTTCTTTATATATTCTTTAGGCAGGAATGGATTATCATAAGTAGATGCTTGTATTAATTCATAACCATCAGGTGATTCTTTCTTCCATCTCTTATACACGAACCTAAACCCTTCAGGTGTAGTATAGACACTAGCTGTATTCTTTGTAGATACATTTTTACCATTTCTAGGAACAATTCTCTTTCTATTACGAGCAAGTAACTTTTGCCATGCTTCAGCAGCTTTATCAGTCTCTAGTGTATCTAACTCATCTACATGAGAATGATGTACCTCATAACCAATAATCCTATCTGGATTCTCTAGTGAACGAAACAATATTGTTCCTATATTTGGTATATCTATTATTCCTTCAGACTTATTCAATTTATATGTTATACCAGCATTACTGAGTATCTCTTCAAACCTTGGGTACATAATCTTGCGAACCAAATCTACTGTTGGTTCATAAATAGCAATCTGAGCATTCTCTATCTCAAACATTTGCTTTAGAGCCTTCATAACCATAGTCTCGGACTTACCACCTCCAAAACCAGATACCAATGCTGGAAATGTAGACTTAGAATATATCATCTTCATTTGATGTTTTAACATCTTTCTTCTAAGTACACCAGACATTAATTACATACTCCGCAAAGTAAGAACCATCAATGCAGCTACTATAACATCATCAATGCTCTTCATATCATACTTATTCTCTTTCTTCAGCTTTAGCAACATATTATAAGTAGTCTCTTTCAACTTAACACTCTTAGTGTGTTGAGTACCCTTATCTTTTAAGTTCATTATATCTAATGGGTCAGTTATCTTCATCAAAACTCTCTTCCATCTGTATCTGTATTAAATCTGCTTCATCTACAGCAATAAACTCAAACCCATTAATAGCATTAATCTGTATATTAGTCTGTGTTTCTTTAGGAGTTAATCCAACTATCTTACCAGCAGATTCTATAACTTTAATACCATTCAACACATCAGATATATCCTCAGCATCATTAATGAACTCACTAGCTCTTTTTACAGCAGCATCTACAGCATTCTTCATAGTTGTTGCAATACTGTGATTACTAGACCTTAGTACATCTATAGCAGTTTGTTGTTCATCAGTCATATAGTTCTAACTCCAACTGTTTCTTCAATGACTGTTTCTGTTGTTTAGTCAATGCAGTAGTATTCCATTTAATCCTACCATTAACAATAGTTTTAACTGTAGGCTTATGACAATAAATAGTAGCTTGAGGTACTTGTCCAGCTTCGTGATGCCATTCAACTTTATGCACCATATTTAGTAACTCGTCATTATCATCTAATATATGAGTATCATGCATTAATCCAGTGGTGTTCTCTATAAGCATTTAGTATCCTTATTAATTTATATTCAAAAGTATACCATAAAAGTAGAATATACGATACAATACATTGTTTATATGGTTTTATTGATTTTCCCCATATAGACCATCAGTTGACGGATTGATGTTTAACTCCTTTATGTGTTCATTCTATACACTCTCCTTAGGTAAGCCTCTGATTTCAAGCTTACCTTGT
>ERZ890953.846-NODE-846-length-16617-cov-8.396933_pt1 | contig 16617 bp, 19 predicted proteins | sample MGYA00521264_ERZ890953 | MGnify/ENA primary metagenome ERZ890953 (study PRJEB32303, sample SAMEA104408629) | aquatic metagenome | biome: Brackish water; feature: Chemocline; material: water | place: Baltic Sea | collected 2014-10-26T21:54:00 | depth 200 m ...
ATATTGGGTTGATTTCGACTGGGATGAGGCATCAAGAGTTGGAATGGAATATGTTGGAATGCCATATAGTGGTGCTTATGGTTTTATTGAAACAGAGATGTATTGGCCACTTAACCATCAAGTATCACCTGCAAGTGAATCACTCCAATGTGTTGATTGTCATACCAGACCCAATAGTAGGATTGCAAGCCTTACTGATTTCTATCTCCCGGGACGAGATTTCAATCCATTTGTTGAAACCGCCGGAATTTCATTTATCCTGGCAAGTTTAATAGGAATTGGCTTTCACCTTTTCTGTCGTATTGTTTTTAGAAAAAAATGTAAAATATCGGAGGAATAGTAATATGAAAAAAGTATATCTATATAAACGATTTGAAAGATTCTGGCACTGGGGTCAAACAATACTAATATTGTTACTAATCTTCACTGGATTTGAAATTCATGGAACCACTAATTTTATTGGTTATGCCACTGCAGTTAATATACATAACATATCAGCATGGATATTTATGGTATTAATAGTATTTGCGATTTTCTGGCATATAACTACTGATGAATGGAAACAATATCTGCCTACGGCAAAAAATATGAAAGCCCAACTCGATTATTATATAATCGGAATATTTACAAATGCACCTCACCCTTCTAAGAAAAGAACTTTAAGCAAACTTAATCCACTACAAAGAATAACATATTTTGCCTTAAAAATACTACTTATACCAACCATGGTTATCTCTGGTCTGTTGTATATGTATTTCAATTATCCGTTACCCGGTGTTGAAATGGATAGTCTTGAGATTGTTGCCCTGGTACATACATTTGTTGCTTATTTATTACTTACCTTTTTAATTATCCATCTATACTTAATTACTACAGGGCATTCCACCACTTCTAACCTCAGTGCTATGATAACCGGCTGGGAAATAGTGGATGATGAGGAAGTCAAAGATATTGTGGCAGAAGCTGTTGAAGAAGCAGGAATGAAAATTAAACCTATTGATGGCGAAGAAGATGAAATTGGCCATAAGGAAATCAAAGACTTAGTGATAGAGGCATTAAAAGAAACCGAAGAAAAGGTTGATAAAAAAGAACTTAGGGGACAAAAAGGAGATCACTATATACATGAGATAACTAATCCAAAATCTATTATAAAAAAGAATAAGAAATAGTGGTGCTAATAATAGCGTTCCATAATTGTTAATTATTTAATATTTAATACAATGAAAAATATAGCTTTAAAATTTATTTGGGCACTTAGTTTGTTTACGTTTTTAGCCTCATGCAACCAGCCAATCAATTTCAATAATGTAGATGAAATGGTTGATAAAGCACAAATTACCACCCTGGGAATAAGTGCAGATGAATTAGATCAAAAAATCGACAATGGAGATATGATACTTCTTATTGATGTTCGCGAGCCAAACGAGTATAATGCTGGTTACATTCCGGGGGCAATTAATATTGCACGTGGTATTCTTGAATTTAACATCAGCAATGACAAGTTCTGGGAAGAAGCTATGTTATATATGCCTGAGAAAGATGAGGAAATTATAATATATTGCAGAAAAGGTAAAAGAAGCATACTAGCTGCTCAAACACTACAACAACTGGGTTTTACAAATGTAAAATACATTATTGATGGTTGGAAGAAGTGGGAAATGACATTTCCTGATAAATTTGAAAAAAACCTTGATCAGCTTGGACATGATGATGGAGGAGAGACAGGTGGATGCTAATACTTTTAAATATACTCGCTTTTCCCAGCTATCCGTTGCTCAACTGACATGCGAATTAGGATAACATGATAATGGTGTACTATTATAATCACAATTACGACCGTAAAAAAGAGGCTCAGGCCTCTTTTTTTTATCCAAATTTTGATATCTTATCAAGTTGGTCAGGATTGAGTATCTCAATATATTTGCCTTTTGTTTCAATTAATCCCTCTTCCTTAAATTCTTTCATAATTCGAAGAACACTCTCAATCGACAAGCCTGTTAAATCTGCAAGATCATTTCTGGAAATAGGCAAACAAAACTTGTCGGATTTAAACACTCTATTTGCCAAACACAACATTAAATCAGCAACCAACCCACCTGATTGTTTGCGTGTTAGGCAATAAAAACGGCCATAAACCTGAGCTGCATTCTCATTTTGGATATTGGCAATTTTATAGGCAAATTGACCATTCTTTCGCATTAAGTTTTTAAAAAAGTTTACATCAATCAGGTTAGCAACAGATTCCACATAAGTGGAGGCCGAATATATAAAAGTATTGTTCCCATCATAAATAGATGATAAACCAATAAAGTGATTTTCAGGAATCATTTTTAGAATCAGGTCCTTGCCCTGACCTCCAATATATACTTTTACTAATCCTGAATGAAGAAAAATTACGTGTGATGCAAATGATCCTTGCTTTGCAATTATTTCTCCTTTTTTATATTCAATGTTAATAGTATTCTTCTCAAGTAAACCTTTCTCCTCTTCGGTCAAAACACTAAAACAATCCGTTTGCGGATTCTCAACAATACAACTAGCTGGTGGATTTGACTGCTTCATAAAACTAATAATTTGCGGCAAATGTACGAATAAAGTAAAAATCAGGTGTACGTCATACTATTTTATGTCAAATTACACTTTTTGACCCAACCTATTACAATGTTTTACTCTAGCATCCCATTCATCTTCACATTACTTTTGGAGCACATTAACATAATCAAAATTGAATTTTATTCTAACACTTAAATTATTAAAAATGAAAAAATTATTAAGTTATTTTTTAGTTGCAATGCTTCTTCCGGCATTAGTACTTACTGGTTGTAAAGACGACACCGATGATCCAACTCCTGCTGAAACAGGTAATTTCACAACACTTTCAACCTACATGGTTAATCAAAATCTTGACCTCCCTACTTTATTAGATGGTTGGGTAATTGACCCAATACTTATTGCAGATGGTGGTATAGTTGATCCAACAGACTATTCAATCCCAGATTGGGTTGTATTTGACATAAGAAGTGCTGCTGATTTTGCACTTGGCCATATTAAAGGATCTGTAAATGTTGCTCTTGCCAATATTGTAACTGAAGCTCAGGCAATAAACAATAACGACGCAAAAATTCTAGTTGTATGTTACACAGGACAAACTGCAGGGCGCGCTGTAATGGCCCTACGTTTATCTGGATTTCCTAATGCAAAAGTTTCAAAATTTGGATTTTCTGCTTGGTCAGATAATGCTGTTTTTGATAAATGGTCAGGTAACGTAAGTGATCAGGCTGTTGGTAACGCCAACTGGGTTACAACTGCTTCTCCAGCTTTACCGGTAAATGGATTCCCAACCTGGACAACAACCTCAACAGATGGTGCCACAATTTTAAATGAAAAAATTAATGAGATGCTTGCTAATACAGCCTGGAGCGTTAGTGGTACTGACGTTCTTGCTAACCCTGCTGATTTCTCAATTTACAATTTCTGGAGTGCTGCTGAATATGCAAAATACGGTCATTTTGCAGGAGCTTATCAGTTTCTTCCAATTTCATTAGCTGGCGATATTGTAACAGCTTTAAACGCTGATAACAACCTGATTTACTGCTATACCGGTCAAACTTCATCCTTTACTGTTGCATGGTTGCAAGTACTGGGATATGATGCAAAAAGCATTGGTTACGGTGTAAATGGATTAAGTTATACTGCACTTGTTGAAGGTGAAGCTGCTCATTGGCATTTTCCTTATCATTCATACGGATACGAAGTATCTAAATAAACTGACTGATTATTTCCCGCAAACATTTTATCTAAATAATATGTTTGCGGGATTATTTAACTCCAATTACAAACAATAAAGATCGGTAAACATGAAAAAAGTTATTTTTTTGATAGGGCTATTCCTTCTAACAGTTATTAATTCAAACTCAATATTTGCACAAGGTTGTGTTGAGACAACATCGGATGATGGCCCTCAAATTGTTGGATATATTCAACCACAATTTAACTCCTACTTTTTTGGCGAAAAAGCCAATGGAGACCCTATTAAACCAAGTACATTTTTCTTTAAAAGAGCTCGTGTTGGTATCGTAGGATCTATCCCTTACGATGTTAGCTATTATGTTATGGCTGAATTCAGCCCCGGTTTATCCGGTGGAAGTCCTTATCTATTGGATGCATTTGTTACATATGCACCATTTGGAAAATATTTAAAATTTTCTTTGGGACAGTTTAAATCTCCATTCAGTCTTGAACTTAATACCCCATGTTATGCACTAAATACAATTAACCGCTCTACTGCAGTAAATGAACTGGCTGCACCGTTCCGTGATATGGGACTTATGTTACTTGGTAGTTCAGATTCTTTATTTGGTATTCATGACCTAATCTCATATAAGATTGCCATATTAAATGGAACAGGAATTAATACTATTGATGACAATAAGAACAAGGATATTGCAGCTCGTATAGTTATTGCTCCATGGCAATGGTTAAAGGTGGGTGGTAGCTATCGTACCGGTTTTGTTGGTACAAAAGACATTAACAATGAACAAAAAAAACGTACTAGAACCGCCTTTGATTTAACATTTGATAAATGGAACTTTATGCTGCAAGGAGAATATCTAATTGGACAGGATATAGGTGAAATCGCTGGTGGCGGTGGTTGTGGAGGTAAAGCCACAGCTGCAACTCTTCCAACTTATGATAAAGATGGTTTTTGGGTAGCAGCAATGTACATGACACCATGGAATCTCCAGCCAATCGTAAAATACGAAACTTACAATCCAGACGGAACTGCATACTCATATCAAGGAGTAACTCAAACATATGATCAAAACACATTTACATTTGGGTTAAATTACTTCATAAACGACTGGACAAGAGTACAAGTTAACTATTTGTATAATTCGGAAGGTAAAACTGCCGGTGTTACAAATGAGTATGATAATGATACATTTATGATTCAGGTTCAGGCCAAATTTTAATCTCTAAAAATAATAATCTAATGAAAAAGCTAACATATATATTATTATCAGGATTGGTTGTATTGATATATTCATCAGGCCTAATGGCTCAAGGTGATATAATAAGTGCAGCTGAATTTATGACAATGGTAAAAACAGACAAGAATATGATTGTTATTGATGCCAGCAAAGCTGACAGCTATACGAAAACTCATATTAAAGATGCTGTAAATATTCCTCATAAATCATTATACAATGAAACCGAAGTTGAGGGGCTTATCGAAGACCCTGCAAAACTTGCTGCTATTTTCGGATCAGAAGGAGTAAGTGAAACGAAAACTATTGTTGTTTATGACGGTGGATCACAAAAATACTCTTCCAGGGTTTATTGGATACTTAAATATTTAGGTGCTCCAAATGTAAAAATTCTACAAAAAGATATGGATCAATGGAGGAAATCTCGTGTACCCATAACAAAAATGCCAACAAAAATTACAAAAGCAACGTTTACTCCAAAAGTTAATAATGCAATTTATGCAGATTTAGCTTATGTAAAAAGTGGAAAAGCAATTTTAATTGATGCACGTACAACTGAAGAATTCGACGGCACATCAGATAAAAGTGTTGGACATATTCCAGGAGCAATAAATATTGGATATAAAGAAGTACTTAATGCTACCGAAGGCTTTAAAAATAAAGCTGAGATAGAAAAATTTGTAGCTCAATATAAACTCTCAGCTGATAAACCGATTGTAGTTTATTGTAATACAGGAGTTATCGCAGCAGTAATTTACGTTGCATTAACTAATATTTTGGACTGGAAAAATGTTAAAGTTTACGATGGTGCATATAAAGAGTGGGAAGCCTTAGGCAATAAGTTTGAAACAAAAGCCGGTGTTTCTACTTCAAAAAAAACCAAAAGTAATTCCTCAGATGGAGGATGTTAAATAGAGGTTAACCAGGATATTACCTGATAATTAAATATACTTACCAGGTAATATCTTTTTATTGTATTTATACTCTGCTCTTTGTTGACTATAAGTAATATAAAATACTGTTTCCTGTTAATACCCTAATACCTAATAATTAGCAAAATGGAACCATTAACGAAAAAGTCATTCAAAAATCTCACTAAGACTGAACAAGTTGTGATGGTTATTAATTCAGGCAAAAAATTACTTTCTCGTCATAACGAAAATTATTATATCCAACTTTATTTTCTACCAAACCTATTCACAGAAGTTTGGTATGAACAATCTAAAACAACAATTGTAAAAATAGGGATTCCGTCAAAAGAAAAAATAATACAGAATTACCATATTGATAAGGAAAAAATAAATCAATTATTACATAATTAGAATTTCAAAATCGAATTTTTCTCTATTTGAATATTTCCAAAAGAGCTGTCATGTTAATGTCAGTTCTTTTTTTTTGCTCAGATTTTAACACCGTAAAAAAAATTACTGAACTAAATATGGAATAACTATATGAAAATTGATATTGGGTTATGATTTTTACCATACCTGCTTAAGTCGAGTCTAACTTAGTAGATTGTATATAAAACAATACCTAAGAGTGGTTCTCCATTAGTTTAGAAATGTCGTATTTCACTTTACCTTGAGCTCCCTTTCTTAAGATTCTAAAGCATATTCAAGGTAAATTTATTACTAAATAAGCTAACCTATACATTTACATATAAGAATAACTAATGCCACAAAGCAGCAGAGGAAATTTAGGGCTAGTATACTAATTATCATAGCCATACAAAACGATCCGCTTCTTTTCAGTAAATTTTCAGCATCCATGATTATCGTTTTTAATTGTTATTATAGTGTATTAAAAAAGTGTTTTTCAATGTTTTAAAGTTTTGTAACTACTATTTACAATATTTACTTTTTAGAACCAACCGCAGCCAACAATAGATTATTAAAATATATTGCAAATGGACGGTATGCCAGATGCGACCATTTTGAAAATGGCACTTCGATCATCAACATCGGAAAAAGAGCCATCAAATGAAATACATACATATAATAAGTGGCATAAGGCAAGCCATAAATTCTGAAAAAATGAACCAATATTCCCGATATTGTAGTTAAGAATAATAGTACCAGGAATGTCCAATCGGTAACATGAGAATGCTTACTTTTTTCAGATGTTTTTTTAATACGTTCAAAAATAAAGTATACTATCCCAACCGTTAGGCCAATTGTGGCATAATAACCTAATAACCGCTGAGGATGCCACCACTCATAAATATTATCAGTTTGAAACCAAGGGAGAAATACCATGATCATTATTAACATGATAACATAGCTTGTCATTAAGAACAAATGAATTATCCAATATGTGCTTAACGTATACTTTTTACCGGTTAGTTCGGTGTCGCATTTAGAAAATTGTTTTTGAGTAAAAAAATGAAGTATAAGAGCCCATAATTCTGTAAAATATAAACTAAAAGGAATTTTAATATCTTTTTTACTCCTTACAATTTTCAAATACATATTAAAGATATTGCTTAATAAAAAGAATGCTAACAATGCAGCCATAATCCAATCACCTATTTCAATTTGTTTCCACGGGGCAAAAGTGTTGAGCTTAACACCTCCATCGGCTGTCAATTGGGTTGTCATCGGTCCATGAAAAAATATAAACAATACAAGAATAACAGCAGCAAGTAATATAATTGTGCCAAATTCCCAAACTTTAGATGTGTATAATTTGCTTGCCAAGCCGGTCCAGTCATATTTTGAAGTGAGGTACCGTCTCAAAGTCATCATTAACTCACCGGGATCAGTTTCTTGAGGACAAGTACTACTACATTCACCACAATAATAACATAGCCACGGGTCCACCGAGGATTCCAATTCATCTTCTAATCCCAGTACACTTAACCGGATCATTTTTCGTGGAAATGAATTTTCTTCATCCGATAAGGAGCATACAGCAGTACAATTACCACAATTGTAACAAGCATTAAAATCTAATGCACCATACTCTTTCAATACTTTACCAAAATCAGGATTTATTTGCGCCATCTTACTCCTTGTTTTTTAGTCTGTAATAATAATATTCGTCATTATCATCTATGTCTCCTGCTTCAAGAAAACCATATTTAAGAAGAGTCATCAAATTGTATGTAATGGCATCAATATCATCATCCATCTCTTTCGCGATTTCTGGAATGGTTTTTTCACCTTCTTTAAGCGAATCCAATATTTTTTTCTTCAGCTTATTAAACGCCTTTATCTTATCCTTTACACCTTGAGGAACTTTGCGCTTCTCTTTCATTATATCAATTGTCTTCTTCATCGATTCTTTTTTACAACTGTTCAAATTCAATCCACTAATCAATCAGAGCTTCAATCATGCTTTCGATTTCAATATCGGTATATCCAATAAGTTGAATAGCGTTGGAGGGGCAAACTGGCAGACACATACCACATCCTTTACAGTTGGCTTCGTGCACAACCGCAAACATCTTACCATTTTTCACTTCCTTAACAATTGCACTGTATGGGCAAACATCAGCACACTTATCACACCAATTACATAATAATTTATCTATTTGGGCAAGTGTTGGTTCCAACTCTATTTTACCTTTACTTATCAGGGAATTGACTTTTACTGCTGCTGATAATGACGATTTTACAGATTCGGTAATATTTAAGGGTGCCTGACAAGCTCCGGCAATAAGTACGCCGTCAATTACTGTTTCAACTGGCCGGAGCTTGGGATGGATTTCGTTATAAAACTTATCCCTTCCTATTGGAACCTTCAATATATTATTAATCGAGTCGTTTTTTCTTGGTATCATTCCGGTAACCAGCACAACAAGATCGGTATTAACCTCCAATTCTTTATCAGCCGTTAGTATATCTTTGATTTTTACAACAGTATGTCCGTTTTCCTTATAAACTTCAGTAGGTGAATCCTCAAAAGATTGTAAGAAGATATCCCCCTGTTTGGATGCTTTATGGTAGAGGGCTTCTTGTTTTCCGTACGTACGTATTCCCCTGGTAAAATGGAAGTTGTTGATTGTTTTGTATTTTTCCTTTACCATGATAGCAGTGTGAATGGCAGAAGTGCAGCAATAACGTGAGCAATATTTATTTTCTCCGTCAACCTGGCGACTTCCTACACAATACACATATGCAATATTTTTAATTTTTTTACCCTTGAAGATCAGGTCATATTCATTTAATTCAATTAAACGTTTTAATTGCTGAAGTGTAACAACGTTTTCAATCTCTTTGTAACCAAACTCACCTGTTTTGGGTTCATACGGGCTGGATCCTGTTGTTAATAAAACCGCTCCAACATTAATATTGAGCATTTCCTCTTTTTGATCAAGATCGATTTTATCACAGATATCAACACACTTGCCACATTTAGTACAATGTTCAACATCAATTGTGGGTATTTCAGGAAATTCACTGGGGAAGTTTTTATAGATGGCTTTTTGCTTTGTAAGACCGAAATTAAACGGGTCATCAAATTCAACTGGACAAACCTCAACAGCTTTTTTGAATTTACCCCAATCCAGTTTACAATCTGGCTTTACATGTCTTGGCCTGATTCTCAGCTTAACATCAAAATTTCCAACACTTCCCGTCTTTGAATCAATATCGGCACCTGTAAAAAGAGTAATATTATTTGCTTCCATTATAGTATTATAAAGCCTGGAAACAACTTCACGTCCGGTTTCGTTAGTGGTAAACAATTCGTTCCATTGAGCAGCTCTTCCTCCGACAAAATATTCCCTTTCAATTATGAATACTTCAGTTCCCATTTTAGCGAGTTCAATCGCTGCCCGCATTCCGGCAACACCAGCACCAACAACAAGAACTGAATTGGTTGAAGGTATAGCCATGGGTGTTAACTCCTGCGATTGTTTCGCCCTGGCAATTCCAGCCTTTACTAACTTAATGGCTTTTTCAGTCGCTTGTGGTGGTGTGTTTGAATGTGCCCAGGAACACTGTTCCCGGATATTCACCTGCACATAATTGTACTGGTTTAATCCTGCTCGTTGTGCAACATTTCTAAAAGTATTTAAATGAAGCTTTGGTGAACACGAGGCAACAACAATAGCATCAAGTTTTTGATTCTTAATATCTTCGATCATCTCGTTTTGCGCTGAATCGGAACAAGCAAACATTGTTGTTTTTGAAAGAATAACATCCGTTGTTTCAGCAGCAATATCTTTTACTTTCTCGCAGTCAACATAATCAGAAATATTTGACCCGCAATAACAAATATATACACCTATTCTGTTTCTCATTTCACACCTCCATTCAAATAACCGGCAGCTTCAGCAGATGCTGCTCCGGCAGATAATATTGAGTCAGGAATATCCAATGGGCCTGTGGAAGTCCCAGCAACAAAAACACCATCAATGTTTGTTTTCGCCGGACAGCAGAGCTCATCCACTTTGTTCACATAATTATAAAGATCTTGCTCAACCCTGGAATTTTTAAATATTTCAGTAAAATCAGTATTTGGCAGCATCCCAACTGAAAGAACAACGAGATCATGCTCAGCCTCTTTTACGTTTCCCTGTTGAATATCTTCGTACAGTATAATCAGGTTTCCATTTTCTTTTTCTTTAATCAGGCCTGCTTTTCCCTTGATAAATTCAATACCCATTCCTTTCGCTTGCTGGAAAAATTCGCAAAAACCTTTGCCAAATGCCCTGATATTAATATAGTAAATGGTTACATCAGCCATTGGCAGGGCTCCCATAAGTAATTGAGCTTGTTTAACTGAATACATACAGCATACCTGTGAACAAATAGGGTTACCCACGGTTTCATCACGTGAACCTGCACACAAAACATACGCTATATTGTCAGGCATTTTTCCGTCCATAGGACGAAGCACATTATTAAATGGTCGCGTAGGAACCAATTGCCTTTCCATTTGCATGGATGTTACAACATTTTTAAACTTTCCATATCCATATCTTGGAATAAGTAAAGGGTCAAACAATTCAAACCCTGTAGCGATAATTATGGATCTAATTTTAATTGTGCTTTTTTTCTCAACCTGGGAAAAATCAATTGCGTTTGCCGGACAAACCTTCTCGCATAGTCCGCAAAGACTACAATTCTCAATATCTATTACTGCTATTCGCGGATTGGCAATGCTAAAAGGTACATAAACTGCTTTTCTGCCAACCAAATTCCACTGATATTGATCTTCAACAACAACAGGGCATTTTTCTTCACAAATCTGGCAACCCGTACAATCATCAGTAACATATCTGGGGTTTTCAATAAGTGTTGCGGAAAAGTCATTTTCAGCATGCTTTTCAATGTCCTGAACTTCGCTAAAAGTAAATATTTCTATATTTGGATGCCTTGCTGTTTCTGAAACTTTAGGTGTGGTAATACATGCGCCACAATCAAGTGTTGGAAAAACTTTACTAAGATGAATCATTTTCCCGCCGATCGAAAGGTCTTTTTCTACAAGTATTACTTTATATCCGATGTTAGCGAGGTTTAATGCAGCCTCTTCACCGGCAATCCCTCCACCAATTACTAGAACATCATATTCTTTTGATTCTACCATACCTGTTGATATGTTATATTATAGTTAACACTTTTAATATTTGATATTACTAACTAGCCAAAGCTTCTACAAAGTTTTTCATGTGTTTAACAAAAGGTTCGGAACAAACAGAACATATTGCCGCCATTTTTAATTTGGCCGGATCTATCCCTTTTTCTTTCATTAAAGCATGTGTTCTCTGAACCAATTCCCCTGTTCTTTCCGTACAGGTATCACTAAACGAGCAATCGGTTCCATCGGCAGCTATAAATACCCCGTCAAAACCTTTATCAAGTGCATGTAGTATCCATTTTGATTTTATGGAGCTCGAACATGGAACATTGATTGTGTAAACTGTAGGTGGATAGTGTTTTTTCAGAAGACCCGCTAAATCAATTGCAGGATCTGAAATCTTTTCCGTAGAAAACACCAGGATTCTGGGAGCTGTGGTCTTTCCATCCATGGCAGTTATCCCTTTTTCAAATAGATTTTGAAATAACCTGAATCTTCAACAGTACCAAGATATTCATGGCCTTTTTTATTTGCCCACTTTGGAATATCCCGTTTTGTTCCTTCATCGGCAGAAAGAACTTCCATAATTTCTCCGGAAGCAATTGTTCCTATTGACTTTTTTGCTTCTAATAATGGGCCTGGGCATGCTGTACCTCTTGCATCAACTGACTTGTCTACTACTAAATTTTGTAATTCTTCTTGTGACATAATATCTAAATTTTAAAAATTAAAAACAATTATCTTTTAACTAATCTATTCTGAATTCATTTTTAAATGAACATGTGAATATCAGCCTCTTCGGCTGCAGTTAAATACTCTCCAATTCCACACAGGTCATCAACCAAACCATTAAAATCTTCTAATTTTTCACCACCCCAAATTTTTCCTGCAAGGCTGCAGATATAGATTTTAACATTAGTCATTTCTTTTGCCATCTCGAAAAACTCATACCAGGTGGAAACATTTAAGTCTTTTAATGCTTGTGTAAATTCACCTTTTAAATGAGATGCTTCAGCAAGATTATCGATTTTGTTTTCGTTGCCCTTTATAAAAGCCCGGGCACCCTGAAGCAAAACAAAAACTTCTACATCCATATCATCTGCAGCTGCTCCACTCATTATTACTCCTGCTGCTGTTAACTTATCCAGGCTTCCTGAAAAAAGCCCCATACATAATTTTGCCATAATTTTCTTTTTTTAGAGATTATTAATTACATTTTTATTTCATCCTCCACAACCACCTGATTCTTCAACTTTTGGAGCAGCAACATTTCCTGTTTCACTATCTCCCTCTTCAATTTGTTCAGGAAATGTATTATTCCATTCCTCCCAGCCACCTTCAATAAGGAATACTTTACTATGCTTTGTTAATTTTAATGCAGGACATGCCAATGCAGCTCTATCATTAGTTTGAGAATAAACAAATAATGTTTCCCTCCTGTTCGAAATTCTACTTGAGAATTCCAATATTCCTCTTGGAATATTAATTGCTCCAGGAATGTGACCTTCAACAAATTCATCCTTTTCCCTACAGTCGATAATACTAAAATTACTACCATGATTAAGTATATTATTTAACTCCTGTACTGTAACTTTATTAATACCCAATTGTGCTTCACTTACTAATTGATCAATATTTTCATAAGTATTATTCTTTTTGGCACCACAACCTCCAATAAGAATTACCAATACGAAAATGGAAAAGAGCTTATAAGTTTTCATTGTTTTATCTTTTTATTGTTAATTATGGAGAAATACTAACCTCCGCATCCACCTTCTTCTTTCTGAGGAGTACCTCCTTCATCAAATTCCGGATCCCAGGCAAGTATTCCACCCTTTAAGTTTTTCACGTTTGAATATCCCAATTCCAACAATGCTTTTGTTGCAAGTATACCCCTGTCTCCTTTTTTACAATATAATACTATGTCTGCATCTTTTTTAGGAACATACCATTGTGCCTCTTCCCAAAAATATTCGTTATCAATTTTAAATTCTAGCACCCCACGAGGTATAAGTACTGAATATGGAATATTACCCACCTCAAACTCTGACGGCTGGCGTACATCAATAAGAAAAAATTCTTCCATATTTTCAATCTTAGTATTCAGTTCAGCAACAGTAATTTGCTGAACATATGGTGAGATATCAGCCGCCAACTCACTGCCATTCTCATAAATTCCTGAACAACCTGTTACTATTATTAGAAAAAGGAAAGCAGATACCATTCTAAATATTCTCAGTTTCTTCATCTTAAATTATTATCAAATTAATAAGCACTAAATTTTCCTGTTTTTTCATTCCACTTTACGAACACATACCAGATAAGGATGATAACTGTTACCAGGGCAAATGCTCCCGGATATCCCAAATAATCAGGAAGGTAACTTTTAAAATCCCAGCTTGCAGGAAGCATTTCCACAATTGGAGGAACTATATATAGTTTTGATATGGGAGAAATAATAAGAAAACCAAGCGCCGAGGCCCATAGTTTAACCTGTCCTTCACCAACACGCCATAGTGTTCCCACGGCACAACCTCCCGCAATGGTCATACCAAGTCCAAAAACAAAACCTCCAATTATTGCTCTAAAGAAGAAATGGGAGAAAATCCAGGTCATTTCCCGGGTGCGAAGTGCCACATCTCCCACTGCAATGCCAAAATACTTTATTATAGTGAACCCAATAAGACCAATCATTATACCTGCCATCACTCCAACAGAACCATCTGATTCACCAGTCATAAAAGGATCACGAAATGCTTTAACAATGCAGAATCTAGACCTTTGGCTTATTAAGCCCATGAGCATACCAATTATAATAAACCATGCTAATACCTGATGATTGCCAGAATATTGATATGCTATATACAAGGTTATAATAAGTACTATCCATCCTGCCCATTTTTGCCAATTCCCTTTTTTACCAGTACCGGCAAAGAAACTATAACTCTTACCACTGCTAAATCCCGGAAATTTTTCCATTTCCCACATAAGATATTTCAGAGCCACAATGACCCCAAGGAATAAACCTATGGTAAAAATTATTGCACCACCAGATAAGGCAGGCATTCCACTAAAGAAAGCACCGATGGTACATCCAATACCAAAAGTTGCTCCAAGGGCCATAAGGCTTCCTCCGATAAAACCCTTAATTAATTCTCCAACAGGAGGGATTCTTAATGCAAATTCTTTTGAAAACAATGCACCTATAAATGATCCAATCACTAAAAAGAGACAAAGCATTCCATAATTACTTGAAATTAGTGGCGTTGCATCTTCCAAGTTAAACAATCCCAATATACTATATAAATTTTCGCCCCAGTTATTTATTCCTCCACTGGCGCCCCATGGGCTTTTGATTGCGAAAAGAAGAATATTCAAAGTTCCTAGGATTATCCCACCAACCCATACCGGCCAGTGCTTAGCAAAGAATGTCTTATACAACTGGCTAAGTACGCCATCCTCTTTTTTATTATCCGACATTTTTACCTCCTATTTTTTCTGAATTAGAAATCGAAAAATTCCACCCTCAAGTTCGCCTTCATCTAATAGTACATTACCACTTTTATTACACCATCTTGGTAAATCCGATTTTGTTCCAGGGTCTGTTCCAATCATTTCAAGTACTTCTTCCGACTTCATGCCCTTCATTGCTTTTGCTAATTTCATCATTGGCATAGGACATGAGAGTCCTTTACAGTCTAGTGTTTGATCAATTGCTATATTCATAATAAGAAATTTTAAGAACTTAATTAATGGTTTTGTTAATTATTTAACAAAGTAAATTGGATATTTTTCCAATACCAAAAATTTTGGCGTATGATAGAATTACTAATAATGTGAACTTCTCTACATTCATATGAAACTTTTTTATCACTACTACATATGTTACATTCACATTAAGTGATTATATTCGCAGGATTGTAATCTTGTACATTAGCTCTATCATAATACTTTTAACCTATGAGAGACATACATCCTGATAACTCCTGTAAAGAATGTGCTGTGAAATCCAGTACAGTTTTCAATCTAAATGAAGAAGAATTAGATATCCTGTGTAATAAGAGTACCGAAATAAAATTCCAAAAAAGAGAAAAGATTATAAAGCAGGGTACCTTTACTCAAAACATTGTATTTATAAAATCAGGTATTATAAAGGTGCATCTAACCGGTCCGGTTAATAAAGATGAGATATTGAAAATAGATAAGGGTCCAGTGTTTATTGGAGTACCTGATGTATTTGCAAATAAAATACATACATACTCAGTTACCGCATTGGATGATACAATTGCATGTTTTATTGAATTCTCAGGTTATAAATACTTGATTCAGAACAATGGAAAATTTGCTCTTGAAATAATAAATACTATGAGTAAAGGTATTGTATCTCACTATAAATACTGTGTAAACAAGATGCAAAAACAATTAATTGCCTCTTTTTCAGAAGCATTGCTTTACTTTTCAGAATACATTTTTGAAAAAGATGAGTTCCAGATTCCATTAACAAGGGTTGAATTCGGAGAATATATTGGAACAACACGTGAAACCATAACTAAAATAATTCATGATTTCACTGTTGATAATATTATAGAAGTAGATGGAAAGAATATTAAGATATTAAACAAAAAAGTATTAAAAAAAATAAGTGCTGCAGGATAATGTCTTAGAATGTTTAATTTTAGCTTTTGTAGCATTAACCTTTTTCGCTTATCTTTTTAAGCAATTCATAATTTAGTATTTCAAACGACTTACCTTTAACTTTAATAGTGCCGATATCTGATAAGTCTTTAAGTGCTCTGGTAACACTTTCTCTGGTTGCACAAACAAGTGCTGCTAAATCATAACGTTTTAGTGGAATATTAAACCTACGGCTTTTATTTATTTCATCTGAAAAAAACAATATTGTGTCAGCCAACCTACCATCTATTTGCTTTTGATGGACATTTACAAATCTTGTGAAGTATGTGAGCTCGTCTTGACATAAATAAAGTATTAACTCATTTGCAAAGTCTGCATTTTTAGTTATAAGCTGTTTAAAAGATGTTATATCAATAAAGCATATTTTTGATTTCTCAATGGTTGATGCTGAGTATTGATGAATTTTACT
>ERZ890953.847-NODE-847-length-16612-cov-5.087335_pt1 | contig 16612 bp, 7 predicted proteins | sample MGYA00521264_ERZ890953 | MGnify/ENA primary metagenome ERZ890953 (study PRJEB32303, sample SAMEA104408629) | aquatic metagenome | biome: Brackish water; feature: Chemocline; material: water | place: Baltic Sea | collected 2014-10-26T21:54:00 | depth 200 m ...
CGCTGAATAGTCCACTAGCGAACCTGCTGTGAAAGCCGCCAGAATGGTTTCTTCGAGGTTCTCGGCGAAGTAGGCCCGGGTACGTGTGTAGACCTTTGCTCCCTTTGCCTGGCGCAGGAAATCCCGATAGTCCAACGTCGCCAGAAATGGCGTCAGGAAATAGAGAGAGTACTGCTGATGCTGAAAGAGCTTGTTGGTGCTGGCCGCGGCATGAATCGGCAGATCTGTGAGGATGTCATCGACGATCACCAGGTCGAAACCCTCGCAGAGGACCGAGGCCATGTCCGCCACGAAACCACCATTTGACATCCCGTACAGAACCACCTCACGGTAGCTCTTGTCAGCGGCGATCTTACTGGCCGCGCCACAGACAGCGGTAACCCAGAGGCCGTACAACTGTCCCCCCATCAGGCTCAAGCGGGCATTGATGTAGCCGCTGACCACACCGTCACTGGAGAGTTCCACGGCCAGCACGTCGCTGCCCCAGTCAAAGAAATCACGCCCAATCCCGTGCATGTAGTCGTCGCCAATCAGGCCCAAGGCCCCCCGGGCGGTGGTGTTGTGTCCGTGTAGCAGCACTACCAACCGCTCAGCCCCCTCGGGGTGGCGCCAGAGCCAGGCTTGAGTGTCAATGGCTGGCCGAGAAAACCGGATCTTGAGGGATGAAAGTTCGCCTCCGTCAACCATGGTTGCCTCGCTGCTCGCAACAGCACCGTCGGCATCGGTGGCAAGCTCAAAAGCGGACAGACCGATGGCCTGGGCCAGCCGTTGAGGAAAGTCAGCGGTGCTAACCGGGTGGGGTTGAACAACCCCGGGTGCCGATAACTGGGCGGCCAGTTCATCCTCGAAACCGGGAGCGGCGCTCTCCGGCCCGGGTACGGTGAATCCTCGCCCTCCACTGGCAGCGGGGGGCCCGCAGTCACGCAACAGCACAATGGTCAGTGCTGTCGACAGCAGCACAACAGCGCAGCCCCACAGTAGATGTGACCGCAATTGCTGAGAAACCATGTCAAGCCCCGACTACGGTTGGAAACATGCCATCCAATGCCCTAGCGCTCGTACTTCTCGAGGTGGCGCCTGAACATCCGCAAGATGACGTAGAAGAAGACCTCCCCCATGCGGTAGGAAGGGGGAACATAGGGGGAGAGCGGCTTGGCGTACTCAGGCCGTAGAAAAACCACTGTCCGGTTAGGATCGGAATCGGGCGTGACCCGAAATGCCGTAAGCGCCTCTTCGGGAGAAAACTCCGGAATTGGTATTTCGCCCCGACGGCGGACGTTGCGCCAGAAGGTCTCTTCCTTGTCCCGCAAAACATACTTGTTGTTTTCCGGACGGCCCATCTCTTTGCGCACCGCTCGCACTGCCGCTGGACGAACGTAAGGATAGCGGTGCATCAGCGGGCTGAAGGCAACCTCCAACTTCTCCCGCTCTTCCACCGAGATGAAGGACTCTTCCTGCAGCATGTCGAGATATGCGACCACCGCGTGAACAGGGGTGTCGGTGGTCGTCGACGGTTCGCGTTCCAGCAGCGTTCGCACGCGGCTGGAGCGACCAAATGGTGTAATTATGCTCTGCTCGTAGCGCGGGTCTCTTTCGTCCATTTCCTGCTCAATCAGAAACGTATGTCAAGATGGTTCCGTTGTCCCCGACGGCATAGATATTCCCGGCACCGTCACCCCAGATAGCGTACAGAGTTGCGACTGTCCCCGACTCTTCAGTGCTCCATTGTTGTCCATCGAAACGCATAATAACACCGGCACCTCCGACTGCCCAGAGGTTTTGCGGAGAAATTCCCCACACTGCACGCAAGGAATTGTCGAAAAGTCCGGCAAGCTGGAATGAGGCACCGTCGTAGTGCACAATCACCCCTCCCTCACCGACGGCCCAGACGTCGTCTTCGGCTTGTGCGAAGACCCCAAAAAGCCCCTGCGTGACCACATACTCAGAGCCATCCTCCTGCTCGATTGGGTCCACCGGGGAGAGCCCCCAGCCCTTGCCGTCATACCGGACTATGGTACCCTGCTGGCCAACTGCAAAGACGTTGTTGTCGCCGGTCCCGTGGACGTGCCGAAGATTGACGGCAGTACCGGCCAGCGCGATTTTCCAACTGGCACCATCGTAGTGAAGCAGGTACCCGACTCCCTCAATCTGAGCCGTCACGTAAACGTCGTCAGTGGCACTCCCCCAGACATCCATGAAGACCGTGTCTTCGTTGCCGTAGGCCTTCATGGGGCTCCACTTCTCGCCATCATAGTGGACTAGAGTAGCGGCTTCTCCCACCGCATAAATGTCGTCTGTGGCAAAGCCCCACATGGCCAATAAAGTCTTGTCGGTGCCGGTGACCATCTTCTCCCACTGGCTACCAGTGAAGTGCAGCATCTTGCCCAATTCGCCGGTCACATACCGGTGCTTTCCGGTTCCCCAGGCAGCCCTCCAGTTGGCGACAATGGGCACCGATTCTTGAGTCAATGAGTTGACCGGACCGGAGAGCACCGTCTTGTCCCCGACCACAATCACATCGCTGCTATCCTCACCCCAGATGCCATAGAGATTCATGGTCGTTGGCAGGTTCGTCACCGGCAAAAAATCACTGCCGTTGTAATGCAGCACCTTGGCCGTCTGCCCAACGATATAGAACTCGTCGTCCGAGAAGCCAATCAGTCCGTTGAGATCACCCGGCCCGCCCATGGAACTGGGGTGCCATTTGCTCCCATCAAACCAGGCCAGTCCACCCTGTGGCCCGATGGCCACGTACTTCTGGGAGGAAGTGGCCCAGACCTTACGCAAATCCTTGGAGAGGCCCGATTCTTCCTCGACCCAACCCTCTCCTTTGGAATGCAGCACCAGTCCACCGTTGCCAACCAGCATAACGTCCTTCGCTGATGAGCCGTGCACGCCGGCAACAGGGTAAAGCTCGCCGCTGCTATGCTTCTGCCAGGAAGTGCCGTCGTAGTGGAGGATCCAGCCATTGCTGCCCACGGCATAGATGGACTCAGGGGAGGCCCCCCATACCGACCAGAGAGTGGGGAACTTGCCCGCCAGTGCCCCCGCCACAGAACAAGTGGAGGTGACCTTGACGTCATCGATATAGACTCCCTCAAGGGCGTTGTTCTCAGCTGTGACTGAGTTAAACTCGAACTGGAAACGAACTGTCTTGCCTACGTATTTGGAGAGGTTGACCTGCACCGGCACAAAGCTCTTCAGGTAATTGCCCGAGAGATTGGATTTGCTCCAGGCATCTTCCCACTTGCCGCTGTTAAGCACCCTGACCTTGAGCACATCAACGTATGGGGAGGTTTCCACATCGAGGTAAAGATAGAAACTCAGGGTCACCTGCTCCGCAGTGGCAGGGATGTCAACTGGCTGACTCGTAGCCGTCGCTCCGACCTTATTGCCATTGCTGAAGTTCGCCTGGGTGGCATCCCCGAAGTAGAGCGCATTGGGGGCCGACATATAGCGCGGCGTACCATCGGCACCAATCGCACTGACCACGCTCCAGCCGATGCCGCCATCCGGCGTCCCGATGTAGAGGTCCTCGTTGGTGAAGGTGCCCATGCCCTGCTCGAAAGTCGATTCGTAGTGCTTTGCGCCACAGCATTGAGACTTACCCGTCGGCACATACTCGCACTTGCTCGCAACACACTCAGCCAGCAGGCACTCACCCGCAAAGCTACAGTCCTCAACGGTTTGGCAGTATGAGGGCATGCCCCATTTCTGGCCATCGTAGTGGTAGATCAGCCCGTACATGCCAACGGTCCAGATGTCCGTGGCGCTACTGCCCCAGACCCCGTTGAGAATATTCAGACTCGGCTCCTGGTAAGCGATGCCAAAAGAATCCTTGACCTTCGCTGCCACCAGGCCCGCTTCCCCTACGGCAACAACATTCCCGTCAGCGAAGCCCCACAGCCCCTTGAGGACATGCTCGCCAAGCTGGGCCGTCGGAACCTGCACCCATTCACCCTCGAGCGCAACGGCCCCGTCCGCGACATCAAAGCTGTCGAGCACCTCTCCTTCAACTTCCGAGATTCCGTCAGCCAACCCGTCACCCTCGGCAGTGGAGAGATCCTTCAACTCCACGGCTGTGCTGTCACCCGGGCCGTCGGGTCGCATGTCAGACAGCTCCCCGGCGAGATCCAGAGGAACCGTTGTGTCGTCCCCTGGCTTACTGTCGGAGGAACAAGCGAAGAGCCCCACCAGGAGCAAGATTCCCAAACTATTCAACAGTCGGTGCATATGACTCCCCCGCCTATTCATCGACAAAGCGAAGCATCTTTCCCTTCTTTCCAACCACAAACATATGATCAGCGTCGGCCCCCCAGGCCTGCAACAACACGCCCGACTCAGGCACTGCCGCAGGGACCACGGAACCAGAATTCGGATCGTAGGAGATAATGCGGCCAGCCCAACCCACCGCATGAACGATACCGTCCAAGGCCTCAACCCCATAGAGGAAGAGGCCCGGTTCTTCGTAAATCTTTGTCCAGCCCTCTGCCGTGTGTGCCAACAGCAGGCCGTTGTCTCCAACCGCATAGAGCGTCTCATCCGGGGCCATGGTGATGCGATGCAGGTTGGCCAGGGTTGCCACCGGAACAACTTCGGCAACACCATCTTCGACGCGCACTATCTTGCCCTGATCGCCCACTGCCCAAATAACTCCGTCGGCATCAAAGGTGCAATCGCGCAGGGTATCGAATACGCCGCTGGCCAGCGGCTGCCAATCGGTACCATCAGCCGAGGAGAACATCTTCCCCTGTCCACCAACTGCCACCAGCCCGTCACCCGAGCAAACGCCAAAGAGGTTCGTCTCAAAGGAGGTCTCCAAGAGCAGTGCCTCATCATCCTCAACCCTGACCACAGCCCCCGCCTCGCCCACCGCCAGAAAGGCTCCGCCCAACTCGGCGACGCCTTGCAGCGCACTGGATGTGACCCGGGACAACCCGTACCAATCGTCACCGTCGAATCTTAGTAATGTGCCGTCACCACCCACCGCGATTACCTGCTCCCAGCCGGTGCCGTCAATGTCGTTGAGGTCGACGCCGGCAGCGCTTGTGCGATCCACCCAGGTCTCACCGTCAAAGTAGAGCACCGCGCCCTTTTCACCCACTGCCCAGGCCTCTTGGTCGCCGCTATCCTGGCGGCCCCAGAGTCCGAAGAAACCATGGTTCTTGTAGAATGGTCCGGCAATCTCCGCGGTGTTCCATTTGGTTGCCACAAGATGGATCAATGCCCCGTCATCGCCCACCAACCAGACGTCGTCCTCGGCGAAGGCCCATACGTCCCGAAGTGTTCTTTCGTAGGCATCGTTGGAAAGCTTTGGTGACCAACCGGCAGTGTCGTGAGCAATGATGCCCCCGTTGGTACCACCGCCAAAGATCGCCTTGGACGAGAGCGCCTGGAGTCCATTGATGGTGATGGAGCCTTGCGTCACCTGCTGGGTGCTCCACGCACCACCGATCTTGCGCAATACCGTGCCACCCGCAGCACCGACATAGATGTCCGTTGGCGAGACTCCCCAGATGGACCCGAGATTATAGGAAGAGAGCGATTCGTCTGCCTTCCACTTCCCTTCAAAGTAATGAAGTATCGTTCCCTTGTCGCCCACCACGTAGAAATGCCCTTCGGCCCCCCAGATGCCATTGAGTGAGATTTCCGTCAGGTCGAGCTCCAGACCCGTCACGACATCCTCCCAGAGCGACCCGTCCCAGTGAATGAGGGTCCCCTTCTCGCCGGCGGCGTAGAGGTCGTCATCGTCATTGCCATAAACTGCTCGCAATTCCTGGGCCGTCGGTGACTTCATTGGCGTCCAGGTGGTGCCCTGCTGTCGGAGAATCACGCCGTCAGCCCCTACCGCGTAGAGTCTCGTCTCGGAACCCCAGATGGCCTTGATGTCACCGTCCGGGGCAGTAGTGAAAAGCTTGAAATCGGCCACCGTCGTGGTCACCTCTGCCGCGGCATCGACGGTGCCGTCCACCTCAGACAAGGGCAGCACGTCCGCGACTTCACCGGTGGCATCCACCGGAGCCAAATCAGTGGTGCCATCCAGGTCTGCCGTGCCAACATCGTCAATCAGATCTGCGTCAGACCCGTTGGTACTGCAAGCGCACAGCATGAGCGCCAGCAGCGCCGGAAAAAGTCGTTTCATCGTCTCCCCTATTCGGACAAGAAGGTCTGCTGCACCTGGCTCCAGCTACGCCAACTTCGATAGTCCATATCCATGCCGTCGTAGTTGTCGATGTCGAAGCCCTCTTTGTAAACACGCTGCACAGTATAGATGTAGAATCCAGGAGGAACCCCGGGAGTGCCCTCGATGTTGGGGAAGTCCGGCAGGTCCACGTAGGTTACATCACCGGCAGCCATGAAGTCCCAGAAGAGAACCGGACCCATCATGCTCGGCTGCTGCAGTAAGACGCTGTTAAAGCTGGCATCGGGGCCACCAGCGTTGGCCTGCCACTGCAGGTATTGCTGGTCAATGACCGCACCCTGCTGAGGATAAACCAGGGTGACTGGCGTGACGAAGGGCCCCAGGACCACCTGATGATTGCCGGAAGCCAGGACCAGGTCCGCTTCCTTGCTGCCAAAGACCGCCAGCAGATCTTGCTCGTTGTTGGGAAGGCTCTCATCGCTCATGGTGCTGCCGTCAAAATGAATGATGCGCCCCTTGGTGCCAGCGAAGTAGACGTTGTCCTCTCCACTGCCCCAGATTCCCAGCAAAGAATTGAGGGTACCACTCTCCACCACCGACCATTCAGTGCCATCATAGTGAACAATCGCACCGCCATCCCCAGCCGCCCAAACGTCCGACGGGGAAGTGCCCCACACATCACGCAGGGTATTGCCCACCGGAACCGACTGCGCGGTCCACAGCCCATTGGCGTAGCGCACGATCTTGCCAAAATCACCCACCGCCCAGATGTTCTGCGGGTTCACCCCCCAGACCGCGTGGAAGCGATGGCCAGTGCTGCCCGGCATCTTGGTCCAGGCTACCCCGTCCCAAAGATCGATGGTGTACTCGCCAACCGCCACAACAAAGGTCGCAGCACTTGCCCAGACCCCTTCGAGATTATTGGTCTTGGAATAGGTCAATTCCTCCCAGGTAGTACCCGTGAAATGCGCGGCCGTACCTGCATCACCCACCGCCCAGAGCTGTCCGTCAACACCGTGCACCGAGCGTAGAGTCGAGCTCACCGGACTTTGCTGAATCTGCCAGCCGGAGCCGTTGAAGTGGGCGATGGCCCCGTCCATGCCGACGCCGTAGACGTCAGTCCAGGATGGTCCCCAAAGATCGTAGAGATTGGTCTTGATGCCGCTGGGTTGCAACTTCCAACCATCCATGCCCTTGAGCAACATCGTGTCGTTTTCGAAGTCCAGCAGGTCCGTAATCAACGCAAACGTATTGGGCGAAGAAGACTCGCCCGCCGTGACCGCTGCCCCAAAAACCGCAAAGGTGGTATTAGCCAGACTCCCCGTCAATCCGTTTGGCAAATGCAAGAAGTTCAGCGTCGTGTCGTCGTCCCAATACCACTTCACCGGGAACTCCAGGAACTCAAAGACTCCGTCTGAACCGAAATCCACGAAGGTCTTGGCGAAGATGGCGTTGGGGCCATTCCAGTCCAGATGCGGCTCGTCGAAGAAGACGTTGATCTTGCGGGTCATGGGCACATCGAGTTCGATTAGCACATCATTGATGACGACGATGCCGTCACCGTCCATATCCGCCAGGCTCACGTGACGCTCGACTCCCAACGCGTAGGGGGTCATCTCAGGGCGCCCATCACCCATCCAGCAGCCATTCTCGAAGCAAACGCTATCCGAGAAGGTGCAATCGAAGTTGCTGCTGCAGATGGGCAGTACCCCACCCTGGCAGATCACCGCTACTTCCGGTGGTGGGAACTCCACCACCAGCGTGAAGTACCCTTCCTCGTCAGCGATCATGCCCTGGCCATTGCTGGGATTCGCACCCAGGAAATGACCCTTGCTCGTGGAGCAGAAGGTGATCTTCTGACCACCAATGGGGAGGCAATGACCGAACCCACTCTCACCCTGCATGGACGTGCACGAGAAGCCCATGGGGCAGTCGTCCCCGGCGACACACGCGGTCAGGCACTTCTTCCCCTGTTCACCAAGATTGGTGCAGATGTTGTCAGGAGAACCACACTCGATGTCCCCTGTGCATGACTGGCAGAGGAAGGGAAACTCACCACCGGTGTAGTTACACTTCCCCGGGGGAATAACCACGTACTTGCCCAACCCCGTAACCCGACCCTTGATGACTGGCGGCGGGTTCCCGGGAGGCGGTGCACCGCTGCCCTGGGCCGGGCAGTTGTAAATGAGGTAAAGGGTAACGTTGGTGGCGTTGTACTCGACCACGCTGGAGTTCGAGTAGCACTCCTTCGAAGCCGTCACCATCTGCTCACCCATGAGCTCCGGACCCGAGAAAGTCACCTGCCCGTTCATGTCGCTGAAACCCTGGAAGGGGGTGTCCGGGTCGGCCCAAAGCATGACGAAGGCATCAGGCAAAGGCGCACCGGTGCTGCCATCGAGCACCGTAATGTTCACCGAATGGTAAATCTCACCACCCCAGGTGCCACCATAGAAACTGACCGGGTCGTAGTAGGTGAAGGAGAGGGGAAGCAGCGCCGTCTTCCCGCCGCTGCTAACCTCTACGTCGAAAGTGCCAGGGACCCCAGGAGGCGTCTTGGCCGTCACCACGTTACTGCTCTTCACAGTGACATGACTGCAAGGCACCCCGGCGACTCTGACAGCCATGTCGTCGCCAAACCCGGAGCCCACCAGCGTGACCAAGGTCCCGCCGGAAATGGAGCCAAAGTTGGGCTCAACCACGAACAGGTCGAGAAATCCGTCATAGGCGAAGCCGTCTTCAAGGGTGGCAATGGTGCCACTCTGCTTGACATGCACATCCACTGCCCCGGGCGAACCCATGGGGGCGCGGGTCTGAATCTTCTGCTCGTTGACCACCACTGTCTCGGATGCCGGCAGAGCACCAAAGTAGACCTGCGCAGTGGGCTTAAAGCCGTCACCGGTAATGACCACCTTGGTCCCGCCAGAAGTCGGGCCATGGTCCGGAGTAATGTCGTAGAGAGTGGCCAGGGGCAGGTAGGTGTAAGCATCGGTGGCAACCGCCGAGCCGTTGGAATTCATCACCGTCACGTCCACCCCGCCCTGAGCGCCGGCAGGGGCAATCACAGAAAGCAACAAGAGCCCGGGCAGCACCTCCTTGACTGGCGCCACTTTGCCACCAAAAAGCACCGTCGTGTCGGCCGCATCAGAGAGCCCGAAGGCGGTGATGTTCACAATGTTGCCACCAACTGTGGGTCCCGTGGAGGGCTGCACCGAAACCACGAGCATGTCGCTCGGGGGCAGGGCCCCGCCGTAATAGAAGTAACCGTTGGGGCGAGTGTTGGAGCCATAGGGAGTGGTTACCGTCAGGTTGACGAAGCCCACCTGACCCGGGGGAGTGACCACCTCAAGCAAACCGTAGTCAACGAACGAAACCGACGCCGCCGGCATGTCGTTGAAGAAGACCTCGGCCTCTTCGTGGGCCCCTTTCATCTTGATGTGGACTACGCCGCCACCAGAAGCGGAGCCAGCGGCCGGACTGATCTCAAGAATCTCCGGGTACTCGTAGTAGAAGAAGGCACCGATAAGTGTAGCCAGACCTTCATCGGAAGAGACGCTGACATTGGCCCAGCCCGGCTCCCCAGGAGGGGTCACCGCTAGCAGCGTGGAGTCGTCCATGGACTGGGTATCAATGGCGATGCGATCGCCGATGATCAACGTCGCTTTGCCGGCAAAGCCGCTCCCCGTCACCATTACTGGCACGCCGCCAGCAACCGGCCCGGAAGCGGGGTCGATGGCAACTATCTGTACCGGACTGTAGTACAGGAACGCCTTGTCGAGCCGGGACTTGGCCCCACTGGGATTGACGATCTCGACGTCCACCGGTCCAGGGAACCCGGCGGGCGTGTAGATGGTTGCCTTCTTGCCACTGAGCACATAGACCTGCGGAGCCTCCTGGAATCCGAAGAAGACACGCATGCCATCTTCAAAACCAGTGCCCGTCAAGACCACCTGGTCGTTGCCCACAGTCTTTCCCTTCGTTGGGTCCAAGGAGAGCAACTGCAGAGGCTCAGCAACTTGTGCGTCACCGTCGTGCAGGTAGAGGTCGTACCCAGTGACGGAATCGTCCCCCCGGTCCTCGATGTCCCCATTGTCGAGGACATCAGACTCCTGGCTGTCGGCATCACCGGAGCCAACGGGGTCAATGGCATCGCCACTCCCACCGTCGCCAGAACAACCCATGGCCAACATCAGCAACAAGAACATTACTAGAGCGGTCAATCTGCTATGCATCATGGGAGGCCTCCCGAATTCATAAACTGTGTTCTACTGCTCACCCGGTTCCTTGATCAGCCCGAGGTCCTGAATATTCAGGCCCGCCGGGTACCCGTATGAGACGTACTGGTCATAGCCGTACACATAGACCCCGGTAATCTGGTCGGAGTAAAGAGTATGCACTCCATCCTCCACTTTGAACTTGGTCGTCATGTATTCCCCGGTGCCAAAGAGCTCAAAATCGTCTGGCTCCAGGGCTATACAATTGGCTTCAATGTCCTGCGGCAAAATGTCCGGACAGTCGAACCAGACCTTGGCCCCCTCGGGGGCGATAACTGTGACGTAGTCCAACTCGTACTTGTTGGGGGCCAGGAAGACATAGTCCTGACGGAACTGCTCAACCGGCACCAGCAGAATAAATGCCGGGTCCCCGATGCCCGCATCACCCGGCTGCGGGACCCCATTGACGTTGGGGTCAGGAGCATGCTCGGAAGCCAGGAACTGGCCAACCATAATCGGCTTCTTGGCGATAATCTCGAAGTTGCTCGTCGATTCGAAATCAACCCACTCGCCCTGGTTCAGCACCGGAATGCTCGCCTGGGGCGGAATGGTCGTGACCTGCGTATTGTTCTCGGCCGCGATAATCCGGTAAACATCCTGCTCCTGATTGCGGGGAAAGGTCTTGGAGGCCAGATAGCGCAGTCCCCAACTCTTGACCGGGAAGAGCTGCTGTTCCAGATGGTCGGCACAGCAAGTATTGAATCCCTTGGCCGTACAATCCGAGTCGTTCTTGCAGGCGGACTCCATGTCCCACTCGCAGACTCCCTGAAGCTGCCCTTCGGCGACCAGACAGTGGTTGGTGTTCGGCGCATTGGAGGCTTCCGAACCACCGAAAACCGCCACGTCCTTGCTGGCCAGAATCATCGATCCCGTCAGGTCTGAGCCGATGAGATCGGTCTCGATATTGAGTACGTCAAACTGCTTCAAGTCAGCACTGAAGGTCGACCCCGCCTCCATGTGGGCAATGGGGGCACCGGTCCAGGCGTTCTCTCCAACCAGGGTTGGGGCAGTCAAGTCAATGGTCACCTTGGTGGTCCCGGTGCGAACCGCCACAACCGTCAGGAACGAGCGCAACTGGTCAAAAGTCTGCTCACGCGTCATAACGTAGTAGTACTTGCCTAGCACATTGCTGGGCAGCAGCAATGAAGCATCGTTGGAGAAAACTTCGACGTTCTCCAGAGGGTTGAACTGATAGGCCGTAATCGGGATCGAAGCCTGTATCCGATAGGCCAGCGGCGCCAGCACCGTGCCGTCAGCATCGCGCCGGGGCAGGTTGTAAATGCGCAAATCACCGGGCTCAATGGGCTCCGTCGGGAGCGGGAGGTCGTCAGCATCAAAGAGGACTTCGCCTTCGTTATTGAAGATATTTACCGTCGCCGGATACTTCACGTTGGGGTTGGAAACCACGACGGAAAACTGCGCCCCTGCGGCATCGTAGTACCCGGAACGACCACCCGAAACAAAGGCGTTGTCCAGATCGCAGGCCCAGAAGTCACAACCCATGTACATGTTGAGCTTCTCGTTGGCCTCGCACAGCTTGACGCATGAACCGGTGCCGCCTGCCGAGACGCAGATCAACCCCTGCGCCGCATCATCACACTGCGTATCCACGACCCACTCCTGGCCGAACTGGCTGCAGGCCAGCAAGGTATCTTCACTGTCACATTTCTTGGTGCCCGGCAGGCAGATGCCACAATAGCCGGTAGGATTCTCTGGAGAGGCAAAACAGGCGGTGGGGGCGTTCGTGTCATCAACGCACTCGACAACGTCCCATCCCGTGCCGTCCGCATTGCAGACAAAGATGCTCCGGCCGTCATCGGAACAACCGTTGGTATCTCCCTCACAGCAGAGCGCACCACCAGCACGGTCGCAGCCGGGGCTGGCTCCGTCCCCCCCAATAGCATCCAGCTTCGAATCGCCATCCGCGCCCGCAACAATGTCTGTGGTCGGGGTGGTGTCCCCGTCCTTGTCACCGGTCTTTGCTGATGAACATCCGGCGCAAATGGCGAGCGCAGCAATGATGGCAGTCATGAGTTTCTTTATTTCCACGTTTTCCCTCAGCCTCAGTTCACTGGCGCTAAGTGTACCTTTCCCCTAAGTCTTAAGTCAACGCCACGTGCACGCGCACGAGATGAAAGCCGTTTTCCTTTACACGGCGCCTTCGGCCCGTATAATGGACCGTGGATCTGCACCCAAGTTTGGGACGCACGCACGAAAGGGGCGAACACCATGAAAAAATGCCGTCAGAAGAGCCTATGCACGACCTTGTTGGGATGCTTGATATTGGTGGTAGTGGGCTGTGGCCCGGCACCGCTCGATAACACCCCCGACGATGTCATCAAGAAGACCGATGCCTGCACAGGCGATGCCTGTGCCGCCACTGTCGATATCATCGGTGACGTCAAGGTCGACGAAGTTCTGCCCGAAGACAATAAGGAGCCTGAAGTCATAGATTGCGCCCAGTGCACCAAGGGCACCATCAAGTGCGACGGGAGTGATGGCTTCTTCTCCTGCGAGGACGACGACGGATGCCTGCAGTGGGCCAGTAAGAGCACCGCTTGCGGCGAACAATCGATCTGCGTTTGCGAAGACGCCGGCGGCGAATGTGAGGTCGCCGCGGGCGAAGAGTGTCTCTGCGAAGCAAACTGTGAAGATAAGGAGTGCGGCAACGACGGCTGCGGCGGCACCTGCGGCAAGTGCGAAGATGGATCCGCCTGCCACCCCTTCAAATTCATCTGTGAAGAGGTCGATTGCGCGTTGTGCGAAAGCTTCTGCCAGGAAGGGGATGCCGAATGCAATGGCAAGGAAGTCAGCTACTGCATCAATGTCAATGCCGACAAGCCCGGCTGCGTTGAGTGCTGGCTCTTCGATGCCATCTCCGAACCCTGTCCCGGCGGCCAGAGCTGTGACGCAGACGCTGGCGCCTGTGTCTGCAGTGGCGGCGTGGAGGCCTGCGGCGAAGAGTGCTGCGAAACAGCAGATTATGTCTGCGACGTTACCGACGAGTGCTGTCTGCCCAATTGTGAAGACAAAGACTGCGGCAGCGACGGCTGCGGCGGGAGTTGCGGGAAGTGCGAGGAGGACTTCTTCTGCAATGGCACCGCGTGCGAAGACTTCTGCGTAAGCGATAGCAAGTGCAAGAATGAAGACCAGCATATCTGTGCCGGCTCCGACGGCTTTACCGTCTGCGTGAAGATCTGTGATGATTGCAAAAAGGACGAAGAAGGCCCCTGCCTACAGGAATCAGACAAATTCGCCTGCGCCGAAAACGAAGAATGTCAAGGCGGCGAGTGCATCTGCATTCCCAGTTGCGACGGTAAGCTTTGCGGCAGCGACGGCTGTGGTGGCAGTTGCGGCGAGTGCGATGTCCTCAACTTCGAGATCTGTGACAAGGGCAAGTGTGTCTGTGATTGCACCGGAAAACCCACCGGCACCATGTGCGACCTCGATACCGAAACCGAATATGCCAGCAACTGCCTGGCCACCTGTGCCGGGGCAACCAACCTGAAGAAGGGGCCGTGCCCCACCTGCCAGGACGATTGCACTGAAATGGAAAAGGCCCCCATGAACATCTGCGGTTTTGACATGGCGACCTATCCGAACTTCTGCGAACTCAAGTGCCTTATCGGTGACGCCAACTGCAAGTCCCTGAACAACTGCGCCCAAGTCAAATACCCGGGCGCCTGCAAGCCCGATTGCTGCGAAGATAAGGGGTGCCCGGGCGACTACAACCCGCTCTGCGGCAGCAATGGCGTCACCTATTGCAACAAGTGCGCCCTGCAGTTGTGCGGGGCCGATGACAACGCAGAACTCGCCTGCATCGGCGAGTGCGTCAACCCCGTGGCATGCCCCGATTGCGCTGATGAGTGCGAGCCGGTCTGCGGCCTGCACAATGGCACCAAGAAGAGCTTCGGCAGTTCATGCATCATGGAATGCCAGGGCGCCGATCTGCTGTGGGACGGCGAGTGCTGCCTGCAATGCAACGAGGTTGAAGAGTGGGTCTGCGCCGCTGAGGGGGATTCCTACAAGGCCCATCTCAACGACTGCTTCCAGAACTGCCAGGCCCCGCAACAAGTCTCACTCTACGAGATCCCCACGCTGCCCAATGGCGACGTCTGGATCGGTCTTTGCGAAGACTGCAAATGCGATATCTCAATCCCCGAGCCGGTCTGCGGCAATGACTACTTTACCTACGCCAATACCTGTGCACTGGAGTGCGCAGCGGCTAGCAACCCCGATAACCCCCCAGTGGGCAACGTGCCAATCTGCGAAACCGAGTGCTTCACCGATGAGTGCCCCTGTCCCCCGGAAACCGCAGGACTGCCAGTCCCCGACCAGCTTGGTGGTGATGGCATCCGTGGCGTCTGCGGAGCCGACGGCAACACTTACGGCAATGAATGCCATGCCGCCAAGTACGGGACCTTCGTGGTCTCCCAGACCTGGTGCGGAACCTGCGCCGCAGTCTGCTCTGCCGATGCCTACCTCCCCGTCTGCTGCGCTGGAGTTACCTATCCAAACGCCTGTATCGCCGACAAGTGCAACGACGAAATCAGCACCGCCGAAGTCTGCATGAAGGGAAAATGCTGCTTGGAAAGTGCAGATTGCGATGATGGCAATGCCAACACCATCGACACCTGCAACAAAGGCGTCTGCGAGAATATCTGATTATCGGCCCGATGAATTCCTGATCAGTTCCTGAAGAAAACCCAGATACTCCTCAACCGGCCTGTCAGGCGGAAGACGGCCATCTTCTATGGCAGCTTCCAAAGACTGCTTGAGGGTGCCGATGACAGGGCTCGGAGGAAGACCAAAGTGCTTCATGATGATCTCGCCGGCACCCTTGGGCAGTAGCGGTTTTCGATTGGCCTCTTCCCGCTGCTCCGCAATCCGTGTGTCCAACTCGTCTAGTTGCCGCGTCAGGTGCTCCACCCGATGCTCCTGACGGGAGGTGATATCGGCTCGTGAAAGCTGCATAAGATCGTCGAGTCGATCGCCGACGTCACGCATCAGACGTCGCACCGCCGAGTCAGTCCACTCGCCACTATACATGTTGACCCGGGAGTGATTGGCAATGAGATAGAGCACTCGCTCCGCCAGTCGACCGTCGAACCCCAGGCGCGCGGCGATGCCACGGAAGAGCAGTGCAGACATCTCCTCGTGGCGGAGAAAATGAACCTTCATGTCCTCGTCTACTGTACGCGTCCAGACCTTGCCGATATCGTGCAATAAGGCCGCCCAACGGATGGCAGCCAATGGCTTTGACTGCATCACCACCTGCCGCGTATGGGCCCAGAGGTCCTTGTGGTGCACCTGGCACGTTTCATCGAAACCAACCATCAACTGAACTTCGGGTAGGACCATGCCCAACACCCCAACCCGCTGCAGGAAGTCAAGGCCCTGGTCAGGATGACGATTGAGTAGCATCCGCTCCAGCTCGGGGCGGACCCGCTCCATTGGCATGTCGATGATGCTGTGGGCGAAGCGAGCCGCATTCAACTCGGTATCGTCGCTGGCCTCGAAGCCGTGGTAGGCGATGTGCTTGGCAACTTTCACCAGGAATAGGGGTCGCTGCTGAAAGACCCGGCCAGTGGGGATGAGGGTGCGAATCTGGCGGGCAGCAAGGTCACGCTGACCGTCAAAAAGGTCGACAATGCCCCCTTCGCCATCCATGGCCATGGCGTTGACCGTGACCTCACGCTTCATCAACTCTTCTTTGAAATCGGCGGCATCGGCCAGCACCGTGATAACGAACCGGCGCACCAACTCTCCGCTATCTCCGGCTTGCACCTGCAAAGCCAGACCGTTGCGGCGCGTCCGCTCCGTGCGACCGAAGAAGAGCGTGGAGGTTGAAGCCCCATCCAGCACACTTTCCACATCCGCTACGCTTCGCGCCATGGCAAAGATGTCTATGCGGGTAACCTTCTCCATCTCATCTTGAGCCAACGCATCGCGCACCGCCGGGCCAACGATGTATGCTGTAATTCCCTTTTGCTGCAGGCGATGCAGGAGCAGCCTGACGTCACCAGGCAGGGTGCCTTTCCAAGTTGTATTGGGCGTGAACACAGGGCCCTACCTCCAAGCGTCAAAATGCCAACGCATCATGGACGTTTTGGCCCGGTCCGTCAACTGCACAGGCTAGAAACACCAGGGCGATCGCATCTAAATCCGCTTGACTTGGACGATCTGGCGTGATCCAACC
>ERZ890953.849-NODE-849-length-16581-cov-4.994251_pt1 | contig 16581 bp, 19 predicted proteins | sample MGYA00521264_ERZ890953 | MGnify/ENA primary metagenome ERZ890953 (study PRJEB32303, sample SAMEA104408629) | aquatic metagenome | biome: Brackish water; feature: Chemocline; material: water | place: Baltic Sea | collected 2014-10-26T21:54:00 | depth 200 m ...
GTTTGCTCATGCAGAGATTATACACAAAGGATTGTTCCCTGCGTAGAGTTTCGCTTTTCATAGTTCACTTGTGTCCGATTTTATTTGCGGCTATAATCTGCATCCCATGAAATATTTCTGGATTCCCCCATTATTTATCTTGCTGTTTTTCCTTGCCGGGTGCGCCAGCCAAAGCGGCGCGGCGAATCCATCTTCCGACAACGCGGGTACGATCGAAAATAAAGGCTCCGATACGATTGTCAATCTGGCATTGGCATGGGCCGAAGAATACCAGAATGTTAATCCTGATATTCGTATCTCGGTCACCGGCGGCGGATCGGGCACAGGCATCGCCGCGCTGATTAACGGCACGGTGGATATTGCGAATGCCTCTCGACAAATCAAGGCCGAGGAGATCGAAGCCGCACAGGCGAATGGCGGCGATCCGGTAGAATTTGTAATCGCCCGTGATGCTATCGCCGTCATCGTTCATTTAGACAACCCCGTCAACGAACTCACCTTGCAGCAAATTTCAGATATTTACAGCGGGAAGATCAACAACTGGCTCGAAGTTGGCGGCGACGACCGTCCGATTGTGCGCCTGTCGCGCGAAACCAACTCCGGCACGCATGTCTATTTTCTAGAAGAAGTGCTGCGTCTGGGCGATAAAGAAAACAAAACCCTGTTCTCGCAAAATACGCTCTTATTGCCATCTTCTGAGGGTATTAGCGCTGAAATTCGACATAACCCGAATGCGATTGGGTATGACGGGTTGGGTTATGTCACGCATGAAATGAAAGTGATCGCCGTTGCGCGTGAAACCGACACAGGTTATATTCTGCCATCTGCCGAGACGGTTAATAACGGCAAGTACCCCATTGCTCGTGATCTGTATATGTACACCAATGGCGAACCCACCGGAGTGGTGAAGACCTATCTGGATTGGATTCTCTCCGCTGAGGCTCAACCAATTGTCACTGATCTTGGCTTTGTCCCGATGCTGCCGTAAACCCAGGTGAGACGCACTTGGCAAGTACATCTCACCACTACGAGAACCCTTATGGACAACACCCTCAACTGGCGCGAAAAAATTATCACTCGCTTCATCAAAGTATCGGGGTATTCTGCAATCATTTTTGTCGGCCTGATCTTTTATTTTCTGCTGCGCGAGGGCTTGCCCACACTCCGCGAAGTTCGTTTTGAGAGCCTGTTCGCCACGCGATGGTATCCCATCGAAGAATATTTTGGCATCTTGCCGCTCATCGGCGGTTCGCTGATCGTCACCATCGGAGCTACACTCATTGCCGTACCTTTTGGCATCGGCACCGCAGTCTACATCTCTGAAATCGCTCCCCGCTGGATGCGTGAAATCCTAAAGCCACTGGTCGAAGTTCTGGGCGGGTTGCCCTCGGTCGTTCTTGGCTTTTTAGGGATTTTAGTGCTCTCCCCATATTTACGCGTTTTATTGAATTTACCCACCGGGTTAACCGCCCTGGCTGGCTCGTTGTTATTGGGGGGGATCGCGATTCCCACCGTGGTTTCGGTTGCTGAAGATGCCCTGGATGCAGTGCCAAGATCTTACCGCGACGCGGCCCTGGCGTTGGGTGCCACCGAATGGCAGACTATTTGGCGAGTGACGCTCCCTGCAGCGCGCTCCGGTGTGTTGACGGCGGTTATGCTGGGTGTCGGACGCGCCATCGGCGAAACCATGACGGTCATGATGGTAACCGGCAATGCCCCGGTGATGCCCACAGGTCTGGGAGCGCTTTTCGCCCCAGCGCGCACCATGACAGCCACCATCGCCGCCGAAATGGGCGAGGTCGCCAATGGCAGTGTTCACTACCACGTATTATTCTTCATTGGCATTGTCCTGTTCATGATCTCGCTCATCGTCAATGTGACCGCTTCAGCCGTTGTTTTCCGCCAGCGTAAACGTCAAGAACGTATTCTTTCGTAAAGCTATAAATAATGAAAGCAATCTCAACTTCTACTGCTCGCTATACAACTCAACGCCTCGGCTTTGGTTTGCTCACCACCATGACCCTGCTGACTGTATTGCCAATTCTAGCAGTCGTGATTTATATTGTTTCCCTCGGCGCACCGGCGATTTCTTGGGAATTTATCAGCGGCTTTCCCCGCGAGGGAATGCGCGCCGGGGGAATCTGGCCTGCCATCGTGGGCACCTTCTACCTCACGCTGGGCACGGCCATCTTCGCCGTGCCGCTAGGGATTGGTGCGGCCATCTACCTCTCTGAATACGCCCCCGAAAACCGCTGGACGCGCCTGATCCGCATTGCCATTATTAACCTGGCAGGCATTCCATCGGTTGTTTACGGTTTGTTCGGCCTGGGCCTGTTTGTGCTCTTTTTGAAATTTGGCACCAGCATTCTGGCGGGTTCGCTGACGCTCTCGATCATGACGCTACCCGTCATTATCAGCACTACCGAAGAAGCTCTGCGCTCCGTGCCGCAAGCCTTTCGCACGGTGAGTATTTCCTTGGGGGCGACCAAATGGCAAACCATTCGCCGCATTGTGCTCCCTCAGGCGCTACCCGGAATGCTGACAGGTGTGATTCTCGGCCTGGAGCGCGCAGCGGGGGAAACCGCCCCCATCTTGTTTACGGTCGCCGCCTTCTTCCTGCCGCGCTTGCCCTCCTCGCCGCTGGATGCCACCATGGCGCTGCCTTACCATCTTTTCGTCATCTCCACACAGGTTCCAGGGATGCCGGTCAAAGTTCAATATGGCACCGCGCTAGTGCTGCTCGCGTTTGTACTCAGCATGAATCTCATCGCGACTACAATCCGCTCACGGGCGCGAGCGCGCCGCCAATGGTGATCGATTATGAATAAAATCTCCATCGAAAATCTGAGCCTGCGGTATTCGGATGGCACTGAATCGCTGCGCAATATCACGATGGGCATCCCGGCCAACAAGATCACCGTGTTATTTGGTCCAGCCGGAGGGGGAAAGTCGAGCCTATTGCGGATTTTGAACCGCCTCAACGATTTGGCGGATGTCACCCACCTGGATGGGCGCGTGCTGCTGGACAATGAAGATATTCTCAGCCCCAAGACAGATGTAATCCAATTGCGCCGTCGGGTTGGGATGGTCTTCGCCCGCCCGGTAGTGCTGCCCATGAGCATCCGCCAGAATTTGACCTACGGACTGGAAGTCGCCGGGGTGAAAGACCGCCATCGCCTGGAAGCCGCCGTGGAACGCAGCCTGCAGCAAGCCGCTCTTTGGGATGAAGTGCAAGACCGCCTGGACGATGCCGCGATTGCCCTCTCTGGCGGGCAACAGCAACGTCTGTGTTTGGCGCGAGTTTTGGCGCTGGAACCCGAAGTGATCTTGCTCGACGAACCCACCTCGGGGCTGGATCCGATTTCTACAGGAAAAGTCGAAGAATCGCTTCAAGAATTAAAGCAAACCTATACAATCGTACTGGTACCGCATTCGGTGCAGCAAGCCGCTCGCACAGCCGATTTTGCAGCCTTTTTCCTTCAAGGCGAATTGATTGAGTATGCTGCCAACAAAATTCTATTTACGAATCCCGAAAATCAACAAACAGAAGATTACGTCGAAGGCCGTTTTGGATAAATTCACGAAAAGGGAAATCTCATGACAAGAGAGACATTAGATCATCAAATTCAGGATTTGCACAACAATATTCTGGCATTAGGCAGCATGGTAGAAGAAGCCATTATCAACGCTGTCAATGCGTTGAAATACCGCAATATCGAAGCGGCCCAAGTCATCTATGAGGCTGACCAGACGATAAACCGCAAACGCTTTGATATCGAAAGCGCGGCCATTATCACCATTGCAACCCAGCAGCCGATGGCCCGTGATTTGCGTATTTTGGCATCGGTAATTGACATTGCCGGTGAATTGGAGCGAATGGGAGATTACGCCAAGGGAATCGCGCAAATCACAATCCGCCTGGGAAACGAACCCCCTATCAAACCGCTGATCGATATACCCCGTATGGCAGATGTAACCGCCGGAATGCTCCACCGCGCCCTGGGGGCGTTCGTCAACGTTGATAAAGAGTGCGCACTGTCGCTTCCCAAAGAAGATGATGAAGTTGATCAATTGTACAACCAGGTTTATCGCGAACTGCTGACCTTTATGATCTCGGATCCATCCACGATTGACCGCGCCACCTATCTTTTATGGGTAGCACACAACCTTGAGAGAGCCGCCGACCGTGTGACCAATATTTGCGAACGAACGGTATATATTGCCACGGGTATTTTGGACGAGATTGACGTCTCGAACGACGAAGCGCACTAAATCGAAAACAATCCCGGCTTCGATTGGCCGGATTGATTGCATCGCAATCCCAACAGGAGTGTCCGAGCGGCTGCGCAACCCGGACACTCCTGTTTTCGTATCTCTTACGGGTGATGAATTTCCAATTGCTTTCAATTCGAGATAATGCTACACTACATGAAGCATCGCCCCATCATTTCAATTTGGAGGTTTCTCTATGTCTGCCGGAAAAATCATTGCGTATATCTTTGCCGCGATTCTGATCTTCTTCGGGGTATTATTCATTTGGGCCACCTTCAGCCCAGATGGTCAATTGGGCTGGCTTTTTGTGGGTATTATCAGTGTTGCCATCGGTTTTGGGGTCATCTGGTTTGCCGGACGCAGCAAGGCCGGAGTCGCGGGTCAGGGTGAAAACGTAACCCTGAACATTGAACTCTCTGGAGATGTCAATCTGGAAACCATGAAATGCCAGTCGTGCGGTGGTGCATTAACCGCCGAGAATATCCAGATGCTGGCCGGAGCGCCGGTCGTCAACTGCCCATACTGCAATTCCAGCTACCAGCTTACCGAAGAACCGAAGTGGTAGAAACGTTCCAACGTTTGAACGTTCAACGTTAGGAGAATGCACATGAAGAAACTCCTCATTGCGATACTTTTTTTGGCAATCCTGGCATTGGGTATCCATGCTAGCGCGCTGGCCCAAACCTACTATTTCAGCCTCGACCAGGAAATCGTAAATGTTTATTGGCAAGATGATGGCACCCTGGCGCTGGAATATGCGCTCTTCTTCACCAATGGAACGGGGGTCTCGCCAATCGATTTTGTCGATGTGGGCATGCCCAACAAAAATTACAGCCTTTCCAATGTGAGTGCGGATGTAGATGGGCATCCAATTACGGATATCCAATCTTCCCCCTATGTGGATAACGGTGTCGCCCTCGGGCTGGGTGGGAATGCCATCCAGCCGGGGCGCAGCGGGCGCGTGCGTGTGACGGTATCTGGCATCCGCGATGTTTTGTATACTGACTCGACGGACAGTGCTTATGCCAGTGCCGTTTTCAGTCCAAGCTGGTTTGGCTCGGAGTATGTCTACGGTTCCAGCGAAATTACTATCACCTATCATTTACCGCCGGGAGTCACGCCCAACGAGCCTCGATGGCACGCCTCCCCCTCGGGGTGGCCTGAGCAACCCCAGACAGGCAAAGACAATCAGGAGCGCATCACCTATACATGGCGCAATCCCAATGCCAATGGCTATACCCAGTATAAATTCGGGGCATCGTTCCCCAAATCCTACATTCCTGAAAGTGCTATCTACGCCCCGGGGCTGCTCGAACGCCTGGGCATCGACGAAGATACGCTGTTCAGTCTGATGTGCTGTTCTGGTTTTGGATTGTTTTTCTTTTTCCTGAGTTGGGTAGGCGTTCGCAGCTCCAAGAAACGCAAGATGAAGTATTTGCCGCCCAAGATTCGCATCGAGGGACATGGCATCAAGCGCGGCCTGACTGCCGTGGAAGCCGCGATTTTGATGGAGCACCCCGCTGATAAGATTCTAACGATGATCCTTTTCGCTGTGCTGAAAAAGGGAGCCGCCAGCGTAATATCACGGGATCCCCTGAAATTGGATATTCAGCACCCAGTTGATGAAAACCTGCGCGCCTATGAGAAGAGTTTCCTGGAAGCTTTCCGCGAATCCAAATCCGCCCAGCGGCGCAAAAAATTGCAAGACCTGATGATTGACCTGATTAAAAGTGTCAGCACAAAAATGAAAGGTTTCAGCCACAAGGAATCGGTAGCGTATTACAAGCACATCATGCAAAAAGCCTGGCAACAAATTGAACAGGCCGACACTCCCGAAGTACGCAGTGAACGCTATGATGAACACATGGGCTGGACAATGCTCGACAAGGATTTCGACCAGCGTACGCAAGATGTTTTCCGCAGCGGGCCGGTTTTTGTGCCTATGTGGTGGAATCGCTACGACCCCACCTGGAGCGGAAAAACCATCTCACGGCCGGTAGCAACCAGCGGCGCCCCCACGGGCAGCGGACGCTCTGTGCCCTCCATGCCGAGCCTGCCCGGTGGCGAATTTGCCGCCTCCGTGGCCACTGGGATGCAAGGCTTCGCCAGCAATGTCGTCGGTAATGTGACCGACTTTACCAACACGATTACCAATAAAACCAATCCTGTCCCCAAATCGACCAGCAGCGGCAGCCGAAGCGGTGGCGGTAGTTGCGCCTGTGCCTGCGCCGGATGTGCCTGCGCCTGTGCGGGTGGTGGACGATAAACGTTTGAACGTTCTAACGTTTTATGGAGCCATGTATGCACCTTTTTAGCGGTATACAATCGTTATTAAAGCAAGCTAATTTCCCGCCCCCCGGCCTGCACCACTACCTGCGCGAGAAACCGGGAGAGCGTACGCGCCTGCACTTGCGCGTAGATCCGGATGGACATGGCACATTGATGGTCAATGCCAACCAGGTGGTACATTTCAACCCTACGGCAACCTTGATGGCTTTTCTGTTCCTTGAAGATACTCCTGATGAGCAAGCTGTGCGCCTGATACAGCGTCAGTACCAGGTCTCTAGCGCTGAGGCGCGGGGCGATTATGCCCATTTTCTGGATGAATTTGTGATCATCTTGCAGCCCGGTGGCTGCCCAGTCTGCTCATTGGACGAGTTAGAAATCGCCATGCCCTTTAGTGCCCGGCCGCTTTCCCCTTACCGCATGGATTTGGCGCTCACCTACCGCTGCAACGATAACTGCGCTCACTGTTACAATGCCCGCCCGCGTGACTTCCCCGAAATGAGCACTGCAGACTGGAAGCGCGTTATCGACCGCACCTGGGAACTGGGCATTCCGCATATTGTCTTCACCGGCGGAGAGCCTACGCTGCGGGATGACCTGCCTGAGTTAGTCGCCCACGCGGAAGCCAACGGGCAAATCACCGGATTGAATACCAACGCCCGCAGACTAAGCGACCCCCAATTTGTGGCTGCCCTCGCCGGGGCCGGTCTCGATCACATCCAGATTACGGTCGAGTCGCACGATGAAGCCATCCACGATCAAATGGTAGGCAAACGCGGGGCGTGGCGTCAAACCATCGTCGGGTTAGAAAATGCGCTTGACAGCCCGCTCTTCGTAATGACCAACACCACCATGTTACAAGCCAATCATGGCAGCATCGGGCTGACGCTCGATTTTCTCGCCGATTTGGGTGTACCAACCATCGGGCTGAACGCGCTGCTCTACGCCGGGCGCGGCCTGGATGTGGGCACTGGCCTGCGGGAGAACGAACTTCCCCCACTGTTGGAACTTGCCATCCAGAAAACGGAGCAAAACAGCCAGCGCCTGATCTGGTACACGCCAACGCAGTACTGCCATTTTGACCCCATGCAATATGATCTTGGCGTGAAAGGCTGCACCGCGGCGCTCTACAATATGTGTGTGGAGCCGGATGGCGGTGTGCTGCCTTGCCAATCGTATTATCACCCGCTGGGGAATATTCTGCACGATACGTGGGATTCGATCTGGAATCATGAGTTGGCAGTTGGCATCCGTGGGCGCAGCTACGCCCCCGAGGCTTGCAAAGAATGCATGCTACTCGCTGAATGCGGCGCGGGCTGCCCGCTCTCGCTGGAAGCCAATCACCCGATGTTAATTCCCTTCGATTCGATTGCCACGCTGACAGAGAATTTGGAGCAATTGATCGCTTTATAACCAGGACGTACTCACTTGACGAGCAGCGATGTCCATATGTATACCGCGGAGAACGGCGAATTGTTGGAATATTTCCGCTTTTCTTTGCGCTCTCTGCGATAGATTTCCAACTACTGCGCAAACCGAAACCAAAAACGACACGCTTATGGCTAACCTGATTACCTTATTACGCTTTCCCTTGCTTTTTGTGTATGTCGTCCTTTTATATTCCGAGAATGCCGCAATTCAGTTGTGGTGCGTTCCTTTCATTGTTGTGATTATTTTGATGGATACATTCGATGGCATGATTGCCCGCGCCCTCAAAGAGACCAGCGTGATGGGCAGTGTGCTCGATATTGCCACCGACCGCACGCTGGAAATTGTGATGTGGGTGATCTTCGCTCACCTGGGTCTGATTTCCATCTTCATCCCGCTCATTGTCATCACCCGTGGTACCACTGTCGATGCAGTACGTTCGGTAGGTATGCAAAAGGGGCTGACTGCCTTCGAGCAAGTCAAGCACCCCATCAGCCGGTTTTTGGTGTCCTCGCGTCTTATGCGCAGCAGTTATGGCACCGCCAAGGGCTTTGCTTTCGCCTTTTTAACCCTCGACCTCGGCCTGACTACAGCCGCGGCACCGTGGAGTCCGGCAATTCACACCACAGCTCTCATTCTCACCTGGCTGGCAATCAGTATGACCATCGCCCGCGGCCTGCCGGTGCTGATCGAGGGCTACAGTTTACTGAAAGAGACGCCGTGATCCACCAAAAAGAGGTAGCGTTCACGGAGTTTGCTGTAAGGGCTTCACGGAGAGACTGTGTGTTAGCTTGGATCCTATTTCTATGAAACTGAACTTCCAATCCGTCACTAACAGCCGGGCCGCTGTGATCCTGACTCTATGGATCGGCAAAATTCTGCCGCTGAGTGCAGCCTACCGGCTCGCAGATTGGAGTGCCAGGCAAATTGCGCGGCGCGATAACAGTATTACAGATGCCATACGCAGCAACCAGTGGGTGGTGCGCGGCGAAAATTCAACGCCCGCCGAACTCGATGAAGCCGTATGCGAAGTGCTAGGTCATGCCGGTCGTTGTTTCGCCGACCTGTATCACAACCTCACCAACCCCGAAGATTTAAAAACGCTGTTTCCCCTGACGGATAATATCCGCACATTGATCGCCCACTGCCAGTTTGATACACCCGGCGCTTTCGTAGTCGCACCGCATACCAGTGCCTTTGATCTGGTGTTGCTAACGCTGGCCTATCACGGCATGAATGGCAAAGTGCTGTCTTACGGCAATCCGACCGGCGGCTACAAACTCCAGAACGACCTGCGCGCCGCCACCGGCCTGGAAATTATCCCAGTGCGCGGTCATGACACCGACGACGAACTCATCGAGTATATGCGCAAGGGCGGCATTGTGATCACCGCAGTCGATCGCCCGATCCGAAAGAAAGCTCACACGTTGACGTTTTTTGGGCGTCCCAGCCCCCTCCCGGCGGGACATATCCGCATGGCGCTTGAAGCCAAAGTTCCGGTTATCGTTGTGGCACCACAATCTCTTTCGAATGGCACCTATCATCTACGGTTGTCAGAACCCATCTTTATGCAGCCACATCCCGACCCGGCCCAGGCCCTACGTCAACATGCCGAAGCTGTGCTGAGTATCATCGAGGGCTATATTCGCGAGGCCCCCGGTCAGTGGTTGATGTATTACCCGGTTTGGCCGAACGTAATGCGGAACGCAAAATAATGAATTTATCCTTTACAGTTTATCTGGGCGCAATTTTATTTTCACTTGCCGCGTTGCATTTATACCCATCCATCGCCCTTTGGGATGCGCGCCTGTTTCTCGTTCTGCACCCCGCGTTGCGGCGCTGGGTTCAAGGCTTTCGAATTCTATGGCAACTGGGACGCACGCCCTTCACGATCCTGTGCTTGCTCGGCATGACCCTTTTCAACGTGCAAAACGGCATCCGGGCTGCCATCGTATTCGCGTTGATAGCCTCGCTGGAATGGGGAATCAAACGCTCACTGCAGCGCGCCCGCCCATTCAGCGTTCTGCCCAATGTGGAAATGGAACAACCGCGTCCGCCGCATGATGCATCCTTCCCCAGCGGAGATGCGATGCGCATTTGGTTTCTAGCGCTGGCACTTCCGGCGGTCTTGGGGTTGCCATTATTGATGGGGGCAGGTGCCTGCCTTTTGGCCCTAATCGTTAGCCTGGGGCGCGTGGCCCTGGGAGTCCATTACCCGCTGGATGTGCTCGCCGGAATCGGCCTGGGCACCCTCGGCGCAGGAGTATTACAATTCATTATTTAAACCGCGGAGCCAAAGTGAATCTCCGTTACGATTTCATTGCCCGCTACCAACTGACCACTATCCACTGGATACGGAGGCCGCTATGAGCAACCTTATCAATTCCATCCGAGAACTTTTCGTCCAAAAGCAACCCCTGCCTGTGGGCATATTCCACTATCAAACGCCGCCCGAGGCCGAAGCTCCCTACCGGCTGCACCTACGCCTGGAAGCCAGCGGCGAGGGCGTTCTGATTGTCAATGCCGCCACAGTGCTGCATCTCAATCAGACCGCTGCTGAATATGCCTATCATCTCGTACAAGAAAGTCCCGCCGACCTGGCCGCCCACGAGATCGCCCGCCGCTACCGTGTGCCCCTCAAACAGGCGCAGCAAGATTACGCCGATCTCAAAGAACGCCTGCTGACAATGATCGATATGCCCGATCTCGACCCGGTGACCTACCTCGACTTCAAGCGCCATGATCCTTATGGCGGCGAAATTTCTGCCCCCTACCGCCTGGATTGTGCGCTAACATACCGCTTACCCAAAGGCGTGAACCCCGAAGCAGCACCGAGCAAGCGCGTAGATCGCGAACTCACTACCGCCGAATGGCAAACGATCATCGATAAAGCCTGGCAAGCCGGAATTCCGCATATTGTTTTCACTGGCGGCGAACCTACCCTGCGCGACGATCTACCCGCTCTGATTGCGCATGCCGAAGCCAATGGCCAAGTCACCGGCCTGTTGAGCGACGGGCTACAGCTATCGAATGGCGAATATCTCCAATCACTGCTGCAAACTGGCCTCGATCATTTATTGATGGTGTTGCGTCCCGAAGATGAAGCGGCCTGGGCCGCGCTCGAAAAGATTCTCCCTGAAGATTTGCACACCACAGTGCACTTGAGTATCACCCCCGAAAATGCCACTGCGATCCCTGCCCTGCTGGAGCGTCTCGCCAGGATGGGGGCGAACGCTATTTCACTGAGCGAGTCCAGCGCAGATCTCGACGATGCTTTGCAATCAGCGAGCGAATTGGCCGCCGAGTTAGGTCTCTCGCTGGTGTGGGATGTACCCGTGCCGTATTCCGAGCGCAACCCTGTGGCCCTGGAAACCGATGAAGACACGCCACCCCAGGGAGCAGGCCGCGCCTGGCTCTATGTCGAACCGGATGGCGATGTACTCCCCGCCCAAGGCGTCAATCAGATTTTGGGCAATTTCCTCAAGGATGATTGGGAACATATATACCGTTAATAATTAGGGCTTACGCAACTCGATAAATAATATCCCGGAAATAGGGGTGTGGGGGGGCTTCGCCCCCCCACACCCCTATTTTCGGGCATTCTCTTGTACAAGTGCGTAAGTCCTATAATATAACTCAAAGGTGCAAAGAGTCAGAGACGCAAAGAAAATACTTTGCGTCTCTGACTCTTTGCACTACGCCATCTTTAGCGCTTTCGCCTGCCAAAGATGGCGGATAGAACACCGCCAACCAATACCACAGGGGAACACACCAACATGGCGATCCCGGCGATGAGCAAGCCTTGCGCCGCGGCGTGCTGACTCGCCACAAAGGCCACCCGATCACCTGCGAATAACTCATCCGGCACAATCCCCCCGGAAGCCGCTTTCTGCCCCCAAACCGTAGCCAGATCGCCGTTATAAAAACCCTGATAACGCTGCGAGCCATCGGAAAGTTGTTGTCCATCATAGGTGGCTGTCTCACCGGAAGCAGAACGAATCAGCATCTCGTGCAGCGGCCCACTCAAATTCCCGTCCGCACTTGGCAGTACATCCACCCACAACCCACCCACATCCAGACGCAAATCCGGAATCCGGGTTTCGACACGATTCCACGAGCCGCTCGTCTGACGATCGCCATCATCCGTTGTATCGGTGGTAACTTGCCAGGTTTCCAATTCATAGGCAATATAATCCTTCATTTCGAGGAGCAGTTCCCCTTGCAAGCGTCCGGTGATCAATAGCTCATCCCCGGGGGCCGCGCTTTCCACTGTTCCGGCATCCATCATCGGCAGGCGCTCGATGCGCTGTGCCTCAATCTTTTGCCGGGGAGCCAGGAAAAACACGAACAACAAGCCGCAGCCCAACAACACAACGGTACCAATCACCGCCCCGATCAGGCTGCCAATCCGTTCTCGCAATGATCGAAAAAGATTCATTCAAGCACCTCATGAAAACTGATACAATCTAACTCAAATTGGTTCCACTCAACGGTTTCCATTTTACCGTGTTTTCCTTGCTAACCCGCAAGATTGTGAGGACTCATGCAAAATCCATATTCCCCATCCCAAGCTGCGCAACTTAAAAAAGTCTTCAAGTTATTAAATCGCTGGATCGTTTTTGTCTTCCGCGCCGGGTACGGGCCATTCTTCACCCGACAAACATTTGCTGGGAAAATTATGGTTATCGAAAACATAGGGCGCAAAAGCGGCCAGATTCGCTACGCTCCAGTGAACTATGCCGTTGCACCCGAGAGCGGTGCTGTTTACTGCCTGAGCGGGTTCGGCAGTCAGTCGCAGTGGTATCGCAATATCCAACAAAGCCCGCAAGTCACGCTCTGGATTGGCGTGCAGCGCATCCCCGGTGTGGCCTACCTACTGGAAGATTCTGAAACGCATCTTGATATCTATCGTCAAGTATTGATTAACAGCGGTTTTGCCGCTGTGCTTTTCGAAGGCATAAACCCAAAAACTATCCCCGAAGAGAGCCTCTGCAAGATGGCGCAGCGTTCGCCCCTCGTCCGCATTGAACTCGAAAACACCTTAGAAACCACGCAGCCACGCCCCGCCGATCTGGCCTGGATCGTGATTAGCGCGTTGTTTGTCTGGGGTTTGCTGCGGCGAATATCCGGGCGCAAACGCACATGACCCTCACCCCGCAAGAATGGCACACCCGCTTCCGTCAGCAAGCCCAATGGACGCGCTCCTTGCGCGACTACATTTTTCCGCGGATCGGGTTTGACTCTGCTCGTCGGATACTGGATTTGGGTTGTGGAACCGGCGCGTTGTTTGATGAATTCCAGTCCCAAAGCGCGGCGAGCATCGTTGGGCTGGATATTCAGCGCGACCATCTGAGGCTGGCCTCTGCTCATAGGAATGTTTTCCTCACCGAGGGGGATGCCCATCAAATGCCCTGTGCCAGTGGGGTGTTCGATATCACCCTATGCCATTTCCTGCTGCTGTGGGTGCACAACCCGGTGCAGGTATTGAACGAAATGGCGCGTGTGACGCGTCCCGGCGGCACGGTATTGGCGCTGGCCGAACCCGATTATGGTGGGCGCATTGACTACCCACCGAAATTGGCACCGCTTGGCAAATGGCAAACAGCATCCCTGCAAGCGCAGGGCGCAGATCCACTCACCGGTCGTAAACTGAGCGGGTACTTCCATCAGGTAGGATTGAAAAATGTCGAAACAGGGGTTTTGGGCGGGCAGTGGAGCAACACTCCCATTCCCGAAGATTGGCGTAGCGAATGGGCAGTATTGGAAGCAGATTTCGCACAGACATTCAAGTTCGCTGAGAATTTAGATGTCTTAAAAAAACTCGATGCGCAAGCCTGGCAAAATGGGCAACGCGTTCTCTTCGTGCCGACGTTTTACGCCGTTGGCTGGGTGGATTAGCTATTTCGGCAGGCCAACTTCGATCGTACCGGCCTGTACGCGCACCGGGTAGGCAGGGATCGCTTCGAGGGCGGGCAAGGTCAGCGCCTGGCCACTGCGCACATCAAAGCGCGCACCATGCCGCGGGCAGGCAATCTCAAAACCGTCTAGCTCGCCATCGCCCAGGGGGCCGTCATCGTGCGAACAGAGATCGGCAATCGCATAAATATCCCCGGCAATATTGAAGACCACCATATACAGTTCGTCAATTTCGATGAATATACGCTCCCCGGAGGGAAGATCGTCCAACGCGGCAACGGCGACAAACTCGCATTCCGAGGGGTCAAGTTGGCGATAATTCATGCCTACTCAACTAACTCATCGCTGACTTCATCCTTACCCAAGCCATAGGCCCCAGCCTTGAGTACTTTCAGCGAAAGCAGTGCGCATTTGAGACGCACGGGACCCAGGTCGATGCCCAGCAATTCGAGCAGGTCATCTTTGGTTAAGGCTTTGACTTGATCCAGCGTTTTCCCGTGAATATACTCGATCAGCAAATCCGCTGAGGCCTGCGAGATCGAACAACCTTCACCGCTGTAAGCTGCCTCGGTGATGATATTATTTTCGTCAAGGCGTACATCCACGCGAAGATGATCACCACAATAAGGGTTATCATCTTCAAAAGTGATGTCATGCGGGTCAAGCTGGCCGCGGAATTGCGGGTTTTTGTAACGGTCAATAATCAGTTCGCGGTATAAATCGTCCATAATGTAGTTTGTAGGGATCAGGTGACCAGGAATTAGGGGTTGACTACAACCTAATTACCGAATCCCTAATTACCTTCTTTCTATGACTCCACTGAAAAAACTACCGTGCAGGTGTTCCCGCCGGAATATATGGGGGGGGGTGGCGAAGCCACCCCCCCCATATATTCCGGCGGACATCTCCGTCATCGGCTTTTTGCAGTAGAGTCTTCTATGCAAATAATTTCTTCACTTTATAGATGCCATCGACCAGCCGGTCAACCTCTTCAAGCGTATTATAAACGTAAAAACTGGCTCGTGCAGTCGCAGTGATGCCAAACTTATCATGCAGAGGCATGGCACAGTGATGACCGGCACGCACGGCGATTCCGTCAGTATCCAATACCTGCGAAATGTCGTGGGCATGAGCTTCAGGCAACGTAAACGAGGCCACACCGCCTTTGTGTTCTGCCGCCGGGCCAAAAACTTTCACACCAGGGATCTCTTCCAGGCGTTCCAACGCGTAGTGGATAATTTTCTGCTCGTGCCTTTCTACCGCTTCCATACCCAAATTGGCGAGATAATCGACCGCCGCGCCAAAGCCAATCGCTTCGGCAATCGCCGGAGTACCGGCTTCAAATTTATAGGGCAACGTATTGCTCTGGAAAGAACGCAATTCAACGCGCCGAATCATATCGCCGCCGCCGAGGAAGGGCGGCATGGCTTCGAGCAGTGATTTTCGGCCGTAGAGAATTCCGATCCCGCTGGGGCCAAGCATTTTATGCGCAGAAAATGCCACAAAATCGGCGTCCAGCGCACGCACATTCACAGGGAGATGCGGTACCGATTGAGCACCATCGACCAGCGTAAGCGCGCCCGCCGCATGCGCCATACGGATGATCTCCGCCGCGGGGTTGATCGTACCGAGCACATTGGACATCTGCGCGAAGGCCACCATCTTGGGTTCAAGCTTGAGCAGGCTGGTATATTCATCCAAATCGAGCAAACCCTCGGCGGTAACCGGAATGAATTCCAGGCGCAGATTGCGCTCCTGGGCCAGCATTTGCCAGGGGACCAGGTTGGAGTGATGTTCCATCTCGGTGAGGATGACGATATCGCCGGGATTGAGATTGGCTCGCCCCCAGGATTGTGTCACCAGGTTGATCGATTCTGTGGTGTTGCGGGTGAAAATCAACTCTCTGGGGCTGGGCGCACCAATGAAGGCGGCTATCCGCTCGCGGGCTAATTCATAGGCTGCGGTGGATTCCTCCGCCAGGGCGTGAATCCCGCGGTGAATATTTGCATTCGAGTGCCGGTAAAATTCATCCATCGCATCAATCACCTGCCGCGGTTTCTGGCTGGTGGCAGTCGAATCGAGATAAATTAGCGGCACGCCGGGATGCACATCCCGACGCAATATTGGAAAATCGCTCCTGATTTTTTGCACATCAAAGGCAGCGATCGGTTGCTCAAGTACACTCATGGTGATTGTTTCCAATAAGAAAGAATGTGGCTCTTTTTAGCCACATTCGTGTGTTTCTTAGTCGCCCGCGCGGCTCCTCTTTTTGGGATGGCGAATATTTCCAGAGTCTTTCGGGCACCATAAAACGTGATCGGGAACCATCCATCCATTTGTCAAATAGACATTTTCATGGAATTGAACCGCGACCAACTTGTGATCTACTTGTACAACAACGCCAACTAGCCAATCACGTATGCGGTCTTTTCTGTCGTCTTCATGGTCACACAAAACTTCGACCATATCGCCAACATCGTACTCACGCTTAGCATTGGGAGGAGCGGAAAAAGGTAAACTTGCCAATTCAACCTCCAAAAATAAGAAATTTTGCCCGATGTAACTACCACTGACAATAAACTACGTATTATACGGCAAAACTGCTCGTTGTGCCGCCCATTTTTTCTAGAATTGCTTCCTGAAATCGCTCGCGCACGCCATCGAAAGGAATACGCTGCA
>ERZ890953.855-NODE-855-length-16539-cov-7.425018_pt1 | contig 16539 bp, 22 predicted proteins | sample MGYA00521264_ERZ890953 | MGnify/ENA primary metagenome ERZ890953 (study PRJEB32303, sample SAMEA104408629) | aquatic metagenome | biome: Brackish water; feature: Chemocline; material: water | place: Baltic Sea | collected 2014-10-26T21:54:00 | depth 200 m ...
AGTGGAGAGAAAGGTCCTTGTTTAAGAACTTCTACCATTCTTTGACCACGTTCTAATTGATTACGAGATGTTACATCAAGATCAGATGCAAACTGAGCAAATGCTTGAAGTTCACGATACTGTGCTAGGTCAAGACGTAAAGTACCAGCAACTTGCTTAGTAGCTTTAATTTGAGCAGCACCACCAACACGAGAGACTGAAAGACCAACATTAATTGCTGGACGAACACCTGAGTTAAATAGTTCTGTCTCAAGGAAGATTTGACCATCAGTAATTGAAATAACATTTGTTGGAATATATGCCGCAACATCACCCTCTTGTGTTTCAATAATAGGGAGAGCAGTTAATGAACCAGCTCCATCTTCATCACATACTTTCGCAGCACGTTCAAGTAAACGAGAATGAATATAAAAAACATCTCCAGGATAAGCTTCTCGACCTGGAGGACGACGAAGAATAAGTGACATTTCACGGTATGCAACAGCATGCTTAGATAAATCATCATAAACAATTAGACCATGTCTTGCATTATCACGGAAATATTCTCCCATAGTAACACCAGTATATGGAGCTAAAAATTGAAGTGCAGCAGCTTCAGCAGCTGTAGCAGATACTATAATAGTATATTCTAATGCACCATGTTCTTCTAAACGACGAATAATTTGAGCAACAGTTGATTCTTTTTGTCCAATTGCAACATAGATACAAGAAACACCATTACCTTTTTGGTTAATGATTGCATCAAGTGCAACTGTTGTTTTACCAGTTTGTCTATCACCAATGATAAGCTCTCTTTGACCACGACCAATTGGGACAAGAGCATCAATAGCTTTAATACCAGTTGCCAATGGCTCATGAACAGATTTACGATTCATAATTCCAGGAGCTTTTTCTTCAACAAAACGAGTTTCAGAAGTTTCAATTGGACCTTTACCATCGATTGGTTCACCAAGTGCATTTACAACACGACCAAGAAGTGCATCACCTACAGGAACTTTAAGAAGTTTACCTAAACGCTTAACACTCATACCTTCACGAAGCATAGTTCCAGCACCAAGTATAACAATACCTACAGCACTCTCTTCAAGGTTCATTACAAGACCTTGAGTTCCATCTTCAAATTCAACCATTTCTCCTGCCATAACATTGCTAAGTCCGTAAACTTGAGCAACACCATCAGCATAAGAAACAATTTTACCAGTTTCATTAATATCAACACTTAATTCAAAGTTGTCAATACGTTCTTTAATTATTGAGCTGATTTCATCAGCTTGAATTTTTGCTACCACTATATGTTCTCCTCTCTTTAAAAAATTAAATTGCTTTAATTATGTGTTCAATAATTTGATTATCTATTCTATCTTTAGAGAAATTAATCTCGATACCAAGACCTTCTACATCAACTTTAATTCCATTAAAATTATTTTTAACAGAAGCCAAAGTTATTTTAGAATCAAATTTTTTACTTAATCCAGAACTTAATTTTTCTACTAAGCCTTGATCGATAGTTGTGTCACTATAAATAACACCCTCATAAGTTTTAGTTGAATGAGCCACATCTTTTTTCATCTCTCGCGCAATAGCAGGGATAATATTGATACGCTTATTTTCAACAAGTAGCTTAATGAAATTATCAACTGTTTTTGATTTAGCCTCTTTTACAGAGTCTAATAAAATTTTTGATTTATCTTTTGTTGCTACATTAGGATTGTCAATGATATTTATAAAACTAGCATCTTTAAACGATTCTGCTAATGCAGAAAAGATAGTAGTCATATTTTTCATAGATTCTAAATCAGCATTAGATTTAAGAGCTTTAATATATCTTTTAGCTATTAATTCTTCCATCTATGCCACCTTCTTTAAAAGAACATTTGCCATTGCTTTTTTATCAAAATTCTCTGAACTTTGACTCAATGTCTCTTTAACAATATCTTCTACAACATCACGAACCATTTTTCTTTGTTCAAAATCCATTAGAGCAGTATGTTGTTTAGATACCACCTCTAAGTCAGAATCACAATGAAGCATAATATTATCATTGATGATTTTATTCTCTTTTTTAGATGTCACTTTTAACTCTTCAGCATACTTTTCAGCATCTGAAATTTTTGAAAGTGCATCTTTTTTAAGAGCAACAGATTCATTCAATTTTTCCTGAACCTTTTTTAAATCATCCGCAATATTTTGACTTCTTGAAGCAAAATAGTTTTTTGCTGGTTCTGCCACTAAATACCAAATAAGACCTACAAAAAGTATAAAGTTAACAGTTCTTTGTACAATATCTGTACCTGCATGTTCAGCCTCAGATGCCAATGCATAAGTTGATATCATTAGCATTAGTACTAAAAGTCTACTCACATTTCATCCTTTATATATTACTAAACTTAGCTGTAACAGCTTTCTTAAACAGTGGAACATCAGACATTAAATCTTTTGTTAACTGCTCTTTAGATTCTGCAAGTGATTGCTCAAAATCTAAATATTCCTGTGCAAGTTCTGCACGCCTTGCCTCTAATTTACTATCTGCCAATTCCTTAGCATCTGCAATAACTTTTTCTCTCAGGGCCGCAACTTCGAGTTTAGCATTCATAATTATTGATTCAGCTTTTATGTTTAATTCTGTAATTTCGTTATCATTTGAACCAACTTTATTCAAGTCTTTTTTGATATCTTCATCACGTTTATTCATAAAACTAAATAATGGGTTATAAAGCCAACTGTTTAAAACGGCTATAAGCGAAAGAAATACAACAAATGTGACCAAAAGTAGTATTGGATTTATATCTAACATAGCACCTCCTAAAAGTTGCGAAATTATACTACTATTTAATTGAAAGGATAGTTAAAGTATGAAGAAAAAATAAAAGAATTTAACATTTTGTATAAAATTAGTTATTAAGCAAACCAATTTAGCATATTTTTAATTTGAGTCTCATCTTCAAATTCAATAACTAATTTATTATTACTAATTTTGGATTTAAAGCCTAAATCTAAAAATTTATCTTGAAGATTTGAGAAGTTATATGCAATTTTCTGTGGTTTTTGCATTGGTATTTTCTCTTCTTGTTTCATATTTTTAATCATTACTTCAACTTCTCTAACACTGAGTTTTTGACCAATAATTGAGTTTACTGCAAGTTGTTGTTGCTTTTCATCTAAACCAACTAAAACTTTTGCATGCCCTGCACTGATTTTTTTCTCTATTAATGCTTTTTGTGTTTTTGAAGAGAGTTGTAACAATCTAAGTGTATTTGTTATATGTGCTCTACTTTTATGAAGCATCAAAGAGAGTTCTTCATGAGTATTATCATGTAATTTTAAAAGTTCTTGATATGCAAAAGCAAGTTCAACAGAATTGAGTTCTTCTCGTTGAATATTTTCAATAAGAGCAAACTGTCTCATCTTCTCTTCGTCACTATTAAGTACTATTGCACGAATCTCTTTAAGCTTTGCAATTTTTGAAGCACGTAATCTTCTCTCTCCAGCTATTAAAATGTAACTATCAATATCTTCTTTTACAACAATAGGTTGTATAAGTCCATCATTTTTAATTGATTCTGCTAACTCTTGAAGAGACTCTTCATCAAAAGTTTTTCTTGGTTGGAAAGGATTGGGACGTATATCTTTTAGAGCAATTTGTAAAATTGTATCGTTTTGTGAGCCTTCATTATCGTAAGCATCTTCCATTTCACCAAAAAGGGCATCAAGACCCCTACCTAACTTTTTACTCTTCACCTATTTGTCCCTTGATAAAAATTACTTAATGATAGCTTGTGCTAAATCTTGATAAGCCATTGATCCACTTGATTTTACATCATATAAAATTGCTGGTTTTCCAAATGATGGAGATTCTGCCAACTTTACATTTCTTGGAATAACAATATATTTATTATTCTCATCTTTAAAAAGTTTACCTTTAAAATGCTGTTGTAAATCTGCAAAAACTTGTTTTGACAAGTTATTTTGAGAACTAAACATAGTTGGAACAAAACCTTTAATTGCCAATTTTGGATTAATTGATTTTCTAACAAGTTTTACAGTATTTAAAAGTTGTGCTAAACCTTCTAATGCAAAAAATTCACATTGAATTGGAATAAGTACTGAATTTGATGCTGATAAAGCATTAATAGTCATTGGTCCAAGTGCTGGAGGAGAATCTATAATAATATAATCATAATCCTTTACAACATTGGCTATAGCTTTTTTAAGAACCAACTCGCGGCCCTTTGCATTATCTGCATCATAATACTCTTTTTCTATTCCAACTAAACCAATGTTTGATGGAGCTAAATGCAGAGTAGGTAAGTCTGATTTTAAAATAATATCTTTAAGTTTTTTAGTTCCAATAAGTACATGATAAATATTAAATTCATAATCATTTCTATGAAAACCTAAAGAGGTTGTTGCATTAGCTTGTGGATCTGCATCTATTAAAAGTACTTTTTTTTCAGCAACTGCAAGAGATGCTGCTAAATTGACAGCTGTTGTTGTTTTACCAACACCACCCTTTTGATTTGCGATTACTATTATTTCACTCATCTTGTGCTATATATCCTCTCACCATTAATTACTACTGACCCATCATTATTTAATATGGCATTACCCAATGAAAATTGTAAACCATTTTTATGTGTAGAAAAGTTTTGACTCTTGTGGAATTCTAACTTATATTTACTAAAAATCTGCTTCCATGAACTTCTTTTTGCAATATTTATAAAATATAAATTAAGAAGTTTTTCTATGCTTATATTTATATCCAATTTTTCAAAGCCCTCTGGGTTTTTTATTAAATTAATACCAACTCCACATATCAAATCTTTACCAACAAGGTTCGTTATCATTCCACCTATTTTAAAATTATTAATATAAAAATCATTAGGCCATTTAAGCCATACACTAGAACCAAACTCTTTCAATGTCTCTTTTAATATATAGGAAAAATATATAGAAGCAGATTCTAGTTTCATATCTTTTGGTAACTCTTCTAGTGAGAGTGCAAAGGACAAAAATAGATTCCCCTCTAGTCCTATCCAAGAATTATCACGGCTACCTTGTCCATTCGTCTGTATTTTAGAGACAACTGCATAAGGAGTTTGAACTTTTTTTTCTTGTAGTAGTTTTTTAAGATAACTTTGTGTAGAGTCTATACTCTCAAGATATTGTATTCTCAAGGCTCAATCTTTTTCCATTTATATAAGAGAGTATATCAACCTCTTTTTTTGATGGAGCTTGAACTGAGTAAATTCTCACACTTCCCTCTTTACATCCAACCAAAATACTGTTCTTCTCAATACTTAAAATTTTTCCCTCTATATTTTCACTATATTTTTCTTCTAATTGTATCTTTTTTAGTTTTAAGCCACTACTTAAAAAAAGACCTGGCCATGGTGTGAAAGCACGGTATTTATTATAAAGTTCACTTGCATTTAAAAATGCCACTTCACCATCTGCTTTAGTAATTTTTTTACAGTGTGTCGCTTTAGTCTCATTCTGCTTTACAGGAGTATATGAATTAAAATTTTCTAAAATATCCACTGTCAAACTAGTGGCAACTTTGGTAAGTCTTTCAAAAAGAGATTCTACTAATTCATCATCACTAACTTCAATCGTATCAATTTTAAGTATATCACCAGTGTCAAGTCCCTCTTCCATTAACATTGCCGTAACACCAGTAATTTGATCACCATTTAAAAGTGTTTGCTGAATTGGGCTAGCACCTCGATACTCTGGAAGTATTGAAGCATGAAGATTTATACAAGGAGCATAATCTAAAATTGCACGAGGTAAAATTTGCCCATAAGCAGCTACAACAATATAATCACACTCAATTTTTAAAAGTTCTAAAACAACCTCTTCATCTCGTAATCTACTCGGCTGATGTACTTCTATATTATGCTCTTGTGCTAAAGTTTTCACAACCGGTGGTGTCATAATTTTTTTACGACCAACTGGTTTGTCAGGTTGTGTGTAAACAGCTTTTACATTGATATTATTTGTAGCAATTAAAGTTGCTAAAATCTCTTTTGCATAATCAGGTGTTCCCATAAAAATTATATTCATTTATTGTCCCTTTGTGAAAAGTGTACCACCATTATGAGTGTTATGTAATGCAAATTCTTTTACATCATTTAAGTCAAATCCACTAGCCAAGTACATATCAATATTAGAATTTAAAAGATATGAAGCCGCTTTAAGTTTTGTAACAATTCCACCTGTTGCAAAGATATTATTAGGTGTTACTTCTTTGTCTAATTCGGCTGTTTGTATCTCTTTAACAACTTTTAAAACTTTTGCATTTTTATGTTGCCTAGGGTCACTATCATAATAAGCATCTATATCAGACAATATAATTAACATATTAGAACCTGTATGTTTTGTAATATATGCAGAGAGCTGATCATTATCACCAACTTCAAGTTCATCCGTCGCTGTTGCATCATTTTCATTGACAATAGGAATAACACCGTTTGAGATTAGTGTGTCTACAGTATTCCTAATTCTTTGTATATCATCTTCATGGCGAAGGTTCACCGCTGTTACCAAAACTTGGGCAGTAATGATATCGTACTTCTTAAATTTGCGAGCATATTCACCCATAAGTACAGGTTGCCCTATTGCAGCAAGAGCCTGTTTATTAGCCAAAATTGCTCTATCAAGTTTTATTTTTGTGTAACCACCTGCAACTGCACCAGAAGAGACTAAAATTACTTCATTATTTTGTTTTAACTCAGCTAAAAAATCAACTAAAGCTTGCATTCGATTCAGTGCAATTGTACCATCTTGTGTTAGGACTGCACTTCCAACTTTAACAACAATGCGGCTCATTAACCCTACTTTCTATCGGCTTGTACTAAATTAAACAGAGCATATGTAAGTGCTTCAATATTTTTACTTGTAGCCGAAGAGATAGGTGCTACTAAATATGGTAAAGAGTTGTCATACCCTAAAGTTACATCAGCACTCTCTTGGACATAATATGGCATTTCACTGTCAAAATCAAAATTACTTGTTTTATTTGCTTCTAAACCTAAAAGAGATAAAAATCCATTTACAAGGTCATTTACTTCTTCTGGTGGAACAATATCTACACGAGTAAGGGCGATTGCATAATTAGATGCTGCTAATTTTTCACTAAATGAAGCAATTTCATCTTTTAGCACTTCAATCTGCTCTTTTAAATCTCTATATGATGCTAAGTCAACCATATATAAAAGTGTTTTAGTTCGCTCAATATGACGTAAAAATTTAATACCTAAACCTTTACCCTCATGTGCTCCACCAATAATACCCGGAATATCTGCCATAACAAATGATTCATAATCACCAATGTTTACTTGACCAAGTTTTGGAGTTAGTGTTGTAAATTCATAATTTGCTATCTCAGGTGTAGCATTTGAAACTCTCGAAATCAAGGTTGATTTTCCAACATTAGGAAAGCCAACTAAACCGATATCAGCAATAAGTTTTAAATCAAGTTTAATAGCTCTTGTCTCACCCTTTTCACCAGGTTGTGCATAAGTTGGTCTTTGATTTGTTGGACTTCTAAAGTGGTAATTTCCAAGACCACCTTTTCCACCCTCTATAAACTTTTCAACCTGCCCATCTGTAATCATATCAAAAAGCACTTCACCGCTCTCCATATCTACAATTTGTGTACCAGGAGGAACAATAATAACTTTTTGTGCACCAGATTTTCCACTCATACGAGAGCCTTCACCTGGTCTACCACCATCAGCTTTTATATGCATTCTTTTTTGAAATTTTGATAGGGTGTGTGTATTATTATCACATTTGAAATAGATGTCACCACCTTTTCCACCATCACCACCATTGGGACCACCATTGAGTACAAACTTTTCACGACGAAATGCTACACACCCTTGCCCACCTTTTCCTGATGAAACTGTTAAATCGACACTATCTGTAAACATTTGCACTCCTTATAATATATATTTTGCCAATAAAACTATAGAACAAAATCTAAAAAACTTAAAAATTTACTAGGAACAGAAATAAAGTAAACTATTAAATATTTTAAAAGAGTGTTAGATTAAAAAGTAAAATTGATGTAGAAATATTTGGGATAAAACCCAAATATTTAGTAGAATTATGCAGCAGGTATTACTGAAACTTGTTGACGCTTTTTGTCTTTACGTTCAAATGCAACACTACCTTCAACAAGAGCAAAAATTGTATGGTCTTTTCCCATACCAACATTTTTACCTGGATGAATTTTAGTTCCACGTTGACGAATGATAATGTTTCCAGGAATTACAGCTTCTCCACCATATTTCTTAACACCAAGTCTTCTACCAGCCGAATCACGATTATTCTGTGTACTACCCTGACCTTTCTTATGTGCCATACTATGCTCCTTGAGTTATTTTAGCTTATGCAGCTATTTTCGTGATTTTAACACGAGTGAAGTCTCTTCTGAAACCACGTTTAACTTTACTATCTTTACGACGACGTTTTTTGAAAGTGATAACTTTTCTATCACGTCCTTCATTAATAACTTCAGCAGTTACAATAGCACCATCCACAAATGGAGCTCCAATTTTAAGTTCACCGGCATTTACAGCTAGAACTTCAGTAATTTCGATAGAAGCTTTTGGTTCAAGAGACATTTTATCTAATTCTAAAACATCACCTTCTTGAACTTTATACTGCTTACCACCATTTTTAATAATTGCGTACATAATTTTCCTTCATATCTGAAATAGTAGAATTTTCTTCTACTAAAAAGTTCGCAATTATATCCAAACAAGCTTTAAGTTTAGTTTAATCCTTAACTAAAGCTACTGCATCTATCTCTACAAGAGCATTTTTTGGGAGTGTTTTTACAGCTACAGTTGAACGAACAGGCTTATGAGAGCCAAATGCTTCACCGTAAATTTCATTAACAGTTGCAAAAGAATCCATATCTGCTAAAAAGATAGTAGTTTTTAAAACAGTTCCTAAAGAAGCACCAGAAGCTTCTAAAACAGCTTGAAGATTTTGCATTACTTGTTTTGTTTGTACTACTACATCTTTTTTTAAAAGTTTATCACTTCCATCTGGTGTTAAAGCAATTTGACCTGAAGTGTAAACCATTCCATTAACAACTACTGCTTGAGAGTATGGTCCTATTGCTGAGGGTGCATTTTGTGTTTGTATAAATTCCATAATAAATATTTTTCCTTTAAGTTACTGTTAAATCAGAAGTTATTATAACAAAATATTTTAACAACTTACACTTAGGAATATATCTATATTTTGTTACACTGACTGTAGTTCTTTTCTCAGTAAAGCATTTATCAGTGTCTGATAAGGTACTTTTTTTTCACTTGCCAATTTTTTAAAAAATAAGACTATATCATTGTCCAACCTTAGTGAAACTGGTATCTTTTTAGGTTCATAAAATCTACCTCGAACTGCACCTGTAAAATCATACTCATCTTCCATTTCGTATGCATCGAATTTTTCTCTTTCTTTAATGTTGCTCATAAAAAATCCTTTCTTTTTGATTTGCTTTTCTTGCACTTATTATTCTAATGATTTCTTCACCATTTTCATCAAAAAACATATTGGCAACAACTAAAATTTTATCTTTAGTTGTTGTTCCTAATGTTATCCATCTTTCTTCAAAATAGTCAAAGCGATGGTCTAATTTTGAAATATGCATAGGATCTAAAAAAACTTCTTTAGCTTCATTAAAACTAATTTGATGTTTTTCAACATTTAAGTTGCTTTTTTCATCACTCCATTCAAATTTCAAAATAATGCCTTTTGTTGATATGATTTAATTATAGCATTTTTATATTTACATTGTCAATACTAGTGTCGTGCATCTAATGTTTAAAATAAAAGGAGTCTATTTCCACTCAGCTATTAGAGTTTTAAAAACCTTATAAAGGTCTTCTACTTCTTTAACAGTTGTTCTTTCATTTATGGAGTGAATTGTATCGTTTTTGACTCCAAACTCAATAACATTTATACCCAAAGGAGCCATAAATCTTGCATCACTTGTTCCACCAGCAGTTGAGTGTTTTGGTTTTATACCTGTTACTCTTTCTATTGCATTATCGATATTTCGTACTACTTGAGTATTTGTATCTGTTTTAAATGGGTAAGAGCCTTGAGTAAGTCTAAGTTCATAATGAAGCCCCTCAAAATGTTTTGCTATAAAATTTTTAATGCTCTCTTGGTTCGTTTTTGTATTATTTCGGACATTAAACATCATATTGAGCTCATTTGGTGTTACATTTGTTACTTGCATACCAGCCCGTATATCAGTTATTACAAATTTACTTGGAGCAAAAAACTCATCTCCATTATCAAGATTTACACCCGCAATATTAATTAAGATTTTTGAAATATCATGTATAGGGTTAATAGCTTTTTCAGGATAAGCTGCATGACCCTGCTTTCCATTTAATTTTAAATATCCATTAATAGAACCTCGTCGTCCTACTTTTATAGCATCACCAAAATTATTTTCACAAGTAGGCTCTGCAACAACAACTGAATCAGGTAAATTATCATGTAGTTTTAAGTACTTCAAAACCTCAACAGTTCCATAAGTTGCTTCACCCTCTTCATCTGAAGTTAAAAGTAAAGAGAGAGTTCCCTTAAAATCTTTCGCTTCTTTTACAGCCTGAACAAAAGCAGCAACACCACTTTTCATATCTTGAGTACCACGACCATATATAAACCCGTCTTTTTCTATCGCTTCATAGGGGTTAGTTGCCCATCCCTCACCTGCTGGAACTACATCAACATGACCAGCAAAACAGAGATGTTCACCTTCGCCAAATTTTTTGTAAATAAAAAGATTTTTCACATCTTCTACATCTACTCTTAAAGCTCTGAATTCTGGCAAATACTTTTCTATAAAATCAAGTAAATCACCATCATTAGGTGTTTCACTTTTTGACTCTATTAAAAATTTAAAAAGTTCTATTATCTGCATTTTTATTTAGGGTTATCATAAAAAACATATGGAGTAGAGTAATTACTAATTTCAAAATAGAGCTTTTTTTCTCCAGCGTCAATTTTATAATTTTGATTTTCATCTAAATAACCATATCCATAACGATAATTTCTTGATGTAATGCCATCAGTAGTAGAGACTGCCGTAGAGAGTTTATCTATTTTTATAAACCTTCTTACAAGTTTATCTCCCATATAAATATCTAAAACACCATTTGTACCTGTCCAGTTTTGAATACTACGACCTAGTTTATTTTGTGTCTCTTGAGTACAGGCACTAAGCATAAGAATTAAACCTAAGCTTAAAATAAATAATAATTTTTTCATAATGACAAATCTCCAAATTTTAATTTTTTAAGCGCTGCTTCCTCATCATCGGTTCTCATTAAAGACTCTCCAACTAAAAAGGCATCCACACCTGCTTTACTTAAATCTTCTAACTGCCCATGCTCATATATCCCACTCTCTGCTACAATAACTTTACCATTGGGAATCAAAGGAATTAAATCATAACACAGATTCATATTCATCTCAAATGTTTGAAGGTTTCTATGGTTAATACCAATAATATCACTTCCTGCATAAATAGCTTTTATTAAATCTGGTTTATCATGTACTTCTACAAGTGCTTCCATACCTAAGTGTCTTGTATAGTTTAGCAAATCTTTAAGCTCTTTTTTACTAAGGGCTGCAGCTATTAACAGAATGAAATCAGCTCCATGCACCATTGCTTCTAAAACTTGGTACTTTGAGACAATAAAATCTTTACGTAAAAGTGGAATTCCAACATAACGACGAATACCTCCAAGATAATCTAGGCTTCCTTGAAAAAAATGTGGTTCTGTTAAAACAGAAATGGCACTCGCTCCACCTCTTTCATATGCTTGTGCAATTGCTAAAGGATCAAAGTCCTCTCTAATAACACCTTTAGATGGTGAAGCTTTTTTTACTTCACTAATAATTCTATATGGATCTTCCTCTGTAGCTGTAAGATATGGAAAAACATCTCGCGGTTGTCTTGCATTAAAAGCTAGTGAACGACCAAGCCAATCAAGTGAGAATTCTTTTTCTCTTTTTACTAAATCTTCTTTTGTTTTTTTGATAATATCATCTAAAATCATTGTTTATTTTTACCTTTATAATTTTTTATACACTCTTTTATTTTTTCTACATGATTAATGACCTCAGGGTCATCTCCACCCTCTAGTGTCACAACTCTATCCATAATAGTTTTTGCACGATTGCACTCATTTAGTTTATAATATCCCCATGCCAAAGAGTCTAAATAGTAAGCAGAGTCTGGTTCTAATTTCAAAACATCTTGAATATATATGATTCCTTTTTTAACATCAATTTCATGGTCGATCAAAACATAGCCTAAATAATTTTTATAAAGTGGATTTTTATCCTCTTTTACAACTTTTTCTAATTTTTGGACTATACTATTTAGTACAGTTTTATCATCATTTTTATAGTGACTCTCATATTCATAAATGGCACTCTGACCAAGGAATGTAATATCGCCACTTTTTTTATACAATTTATCAGCTAACGGAAAAGCCTTATTGTAGTTTTTCGTCATTGTATAGAGTTGCAGGAGTGTTTCATCATCTGTTTTAGACTTTTCCAAAAAGTCTATCATCTTCATATACTCTTTTTTATAACCATATATTTGTACAATTTTTTCTGCTACTTGAATATCTTTTTTTGTTTCATACAATCTAAGATAGGTAGATAAAATTCCATCAATATTGTTTTCATTGCTATAAAAACCTATTAAACGACCACATATCAGTGCTGAGCATCCGTGCATTAGATTATGACTCTCTAATTGTGCAATAGCCTCTTTTTTTCTATGGAGATTAACATACATGATAATTGACATTTTATCAAGTACTTTTTCATCATAATTTTTCAAATATGCACGTTCTAAATACTTTAAAGCAATATCATACTTTTCTTGTTTTGCATAAATATCACTTACTAAAATATAATCCTCTTTAAGCTCAGAGTGTTTGGCTAAAGTACCCGCTAGTTCTGCTGCTTCATCTATCTTTTGCATCTCTAAAAAAGCAATAACTTTAAAACGAATTAATTTATAATCATCAAAAGAGCCTTTAGTGATTTTATCTACCGTATCAATAACTGCTTGATTCTCTTTAAGAGCAATATTATTACTCAAGGAGTGATAAAGATACTCTTTTTTTTGTGATTTCTCAAAAAGAATTCTATAGAGTTCGGCCGCACTTTTATTATCTTGTATCTGTTCTGCACGAAGAGCATAAAGAACATATGCATCCTCTTGATCAAAAGATTTTGCATTTTTTTTGATACTTACCTCTTGCTCTTGACCTATTTGTGGTTGTAAAAAACCACATGATATAAATAAAATTGAAATTAATAAAGTTGTAACAATTATTTTCAAGTTTTTAATCATCAATTATTCCTGGACACTCGTCTTTTAACTCATATACATGGGTTTTAAAATAATCCCAAAAGGGAAAAGTTGCACACTGATTTGGACGAGCTTGATAAATTTGACATCCATTTGTCTCTCTATCGTAAAATACACACTCGTAAGAATCTTTATATTTTTGCTCTTTTAAAGAGTATTTATACCCTTTTTTAAAAAGATATTTTACTCCAAAATCATTAACACTCAGGTTTAAAAGTTCTGCAATAGCATATATCTCATTTTTAGTCACATAAATATAACCACTCTCTCCAGTACAACATCGCCCCTCACAAGTCGCACATGCCGATGTATCAAAAGCATAGGGATAAGATTCTTTTTTAATTATAGTTGACATTTAATACTCTGGGTAGAAGCTTTTGCATAAATTTCTTGTGCCTTTTGTGAAAATTCCTTGCCATCAAAACTAATAAAAGGAGGAAGTACTTTCATCATAGATTTTGAGCCATTTCTTGCATGAATCATAACAAGTGAGGCAGTTCTGTCTATTTTTGGATGTACGAATTGTACATCAACAACTCTTAATTTCACTTTCTCTAGTTCTACACAAATCAGCCCAAATTGTGTTGCGTCATAACAAAAAATAAAATGTGATTGTGGTTTTAATAATTGTGATACTTTTTTAAAAAAAGGTGGTAAGGGTAAATTTACATTATATCGGGCTGTAAAAATTATTTCATTTTCACTCTTTTGTACCCCAGAAGGATAAAAAGGAGGATTAGAAATAATATAATCATATTTGTCATTATCATGTAGATTTAAGAAGTCATTATCATGTAGAGTATATTTTATATTATTTACTCTTGCATTTGTTCTTGCAAGCTCTACAAATACCTCTTGTCGCTCAACAGCTTCAAGTTCTACTTTTTTATTATCTCTTGCCACAAGCAGACCTAAAACACCACACCCCGCCCCAACATCTAAGACTCTTCCTTTTGGTTTAAAAGAGTTAACAAAGTCATAAAGAAAAATTGAGTCACTATTGTAACAATAGCCTAACTCTGGTTGGTAAAGAAGCATTAGTTTAAAGCCTTAATTCGTTATAATTTTGCAATTATAGCATAAGGAGCATTTTTACATGATAATTATTCCCGCAAGACTTGCATCAACACGTTTTCCACAAAAAGTACTCGCCGATATTGGTGGTTTGCCTATGGTTGTCCGTACAGCACAAAGAGTAGCCCATTTAGATAGAGTTGTTGTCGCAGCTGATGATGACATTATCATAAAAATATGTAAAGAGCATGGAATTGAAGCTATGCTTACTTCAACTACACACAAAAGTGGAACAGATAGAATTTATGAGTGTGCTACTATTTTAAATCTTAATGATGATGAAATTATTATAAATGTCCAAGCTGATGAGCCATTTATAGAGCCTGATGTTGTGAGTGTTCTTATAGATAGACTCAAAACTCTACAAGAAAAAAAAGAGCCATTTATTATGGGAAGTTGTTATAACTCTATCAATGCAGATGCAGCAAAAGACCCAAATCTTGTAAAAGTTGTCCTTGATAAAGATAACAATGCCATCTATTTTTCTCGTTCTTTAATCCCGTACAATCGTAGTGGACGAGCCAACTATTATGGACATATCGGGATTTATGGATTTTCTAAAAAAAGTTTAAAAGAGTTTTGTAATTTAGACGATGCACCAATTGAAGATATTGAAGGTTTAGAACAGTTACGTGCTATTCATCATCAAAAAAAGATAACTATGCTTAAAGTCTCTTCAACTGGATTTGGAATTGACACTAAAGAAGATTTAGCAAGAGCTATAGAGATTTTTCTCTAAAGCTCTATCTTCGTGGTTTTACAAAAATAGTAAGATCACCAAACTTCTCACTTAATGTAAACTCATGTTTTTGACAAAAATTTCTTGACATCTGTTGCATGAGTTTATCTGCTTCAGTTTTTGCTTCATCTTTTGTGTTAAAATCTTGTAGTTGCGCAAGTCCATTTTTAATAAAACAACTACATGGGTTTTGTACCTTTACTTTATACATGATAATTACTCCTAAAAATCAAAAATATCATCAAAATTATCATCTGATGCTGCTGATTCATCCATTTTCAACATGGATGCAATAGTTTGTGCATTTACAACAATAGTATCATTCATAAACTCAACACTTGGTGCTCCTGTATGAAAAGATTGTCTAATCCAAGTCATTAAGTCATGACTAAAAGCTATACACATAGGTCCTAACATTTGAGAGTTTTTTGTAAACTCTTCAATATGAGATGATAAATCAGCTGAGAGTTCTCCTATGGCGTTTGCAATTGCGTATACTTCAGTATAAGGGGTAAGTAGCGTACTCACTCTATCTAAATAGCTACACATTTCAATAATATCATTTTGTTCTAAAGAACCACCACCGACTAAAAGCATTAAGGAATTTAGATTCTCGCTATACTCTTCTAAATCTACTAAATCATCTGCCTCAATATAATCAAATACTTGTAGTGCATTTGAAACAAAATCCATAGAAACTACTTCAATTTTTTCTTCTTCTATAGATACTTCTTTTATTTCATCAATATATTGTTTTGTTTTTATAAGTTCAAAAGATATTTTTTTATCCGTTAACTTATAACCATCTTCCATACCGTTTTTTACCAATAACGACTCAATAACTTTTTTTGCTAAAACGTCAATATGTACCAAAGTAAAATATTGTTTTTCATCAGACTCTTCGATATATACTCGACTACTATTTTCAAGTCTCAGTTGCTTATCTACAATCGCCACAATAACGCGGACAACATCACTCAAATGATTAGATTTTCTCTTGGCATTGAGTAAGAAAAATTCCCAAAATTCCGCAATGGAATCTTCAGAATCAAGCATAAACATTGTATGTCTACTAAAAACCTTATTTGTATAAAGATTTGCCACGTTAGAACTTTGATTCTCTTTATTTCTCGACTCTACCAATAATATATAATTTTTAAGTCGTGAATTAAAAATATCTGAATCAACCGGCTTGGAGATGTAATCCTCCGCTCCATTATCTAAGATTTCTGCTCTCTTATAAGGATCTTCTGTATCTGAAACTGCAATAAGCATTACTTTAGAGTCTTTAGAACGG
>ERZ890953.856-NODE-856-length-16523-cov-5.479050_pt1 | contig 16523 bp, 17 predicted proteins | sample MGYA00521264_ERZ890953 | MGnify/ENA primary metagenome ERZ890953 (study PRJEB32303, sample SAMEA104408629) | aquatic metagenome | biome: Brackish water; feature: Chemocline; material: water | place: Baltic Sea | collected 2014-10-26T21:54:00 | depth 200 m ...
TTCCCACCTGAGATCGGCAGAGCAGATCAAAATCATTCCTGATGATGTTGTGCACACGGAATTTATTATTTAGCCTCGATATCAAATGATGTCGGGGCTTTTTTATGAAGAAATAACTATAAATGCCAGGAACGATCATGGATAAGTCTAGAATTATGAGTGTATCGTAGCAGGTTGGTTTCACTTTAAAACATAGTTATGCTCGGATTAAGTATATTTTTAAATCACTACCGCCTGCTCCTACGTAACATGGCGATACTGATTAATATAACCAGAATAAATACCCACGTAGTGGGGTTAGTATTTGAAATATAACTTGTTATATTTTCGACAAAAGCATCCATTTAAAAGCTCCGGAAATGAAGAAAACTAATTTTGCGTATTATGTAGGATTTATCCTACAAGAAATGTAGAATCGTTCACGTTTTTAACTATTAGAATTGACTTAAGAGAGCTTTTTTTCTATTTTTTGTATAGATTTTTCGAGAATCTTCGATAAGCCCATTGATATTGAGCATAATTATTCTGGATTAGATTTTCTATGCTTTTATTTAGATAGTTAGCACTATCTAAATCTTCTGTTAAAAATTCGCTTCGACTTAAAGCTTTAACAGTTAGTTCAAAATCTGAAGTTGTCAGGTTTCTGGTTACAGTTGCTATGTAAATATTGCTATCGATTTTCTGCGCTATTCTTTTTATTAATAATGATGTTTGTGCAGGTTTGTTAAAAAACATAGCGTTAATTTGTGCAGTATTTTTTGCTGGTCTCTGATCTGGCAATATCATACAGCTGGCTTTATTTTTTAATCCAATCAGTAATTTTCGTAAACCTGTAGTATTAGCGGGAATAAGTACGGCGTTATTGCGCGTTCTTTTGGAAAGTATATAGTGATCCATACTGCTTGATTTAGCGGGTTTATAGAGTGAGTACGTTGTTCCTTCATTTGCAAGCCATAGATTTAATAATTCCCAGCTTCCCTGGTGAGGCGCTATTATGATTTTAGACTTGTCATTATCATAAAAACTGTTATCAATATTTTTAGTTTTTATTAAATTTAATACTTTTTCTATTGGTTGGTACCAGAGTACTGCCAGTTCAAAAAAGGCACAGCTGGTCTGATGAATAGATTCGAATATTAAATCTTCCTGATGATTGGCACTTAATTGTGGAAGACAGAGCTGAATATTAGCCCGAGTCTGGGTTGATACCTGATTTTTAGTTTTATAGACAAAGAAGGCAAGCAATTTTGCAATCCTGTTTAGACAACTGATGGAGCAGTAAGACAGCACTCGATAAAATATATCGAGTGCTGAAGTTTTACGACCGGCTTTGCTCTTTTTCAATTTTAGCCCAACTATCTCTAAGCGTCATAGTTCTATTGAATACAGGTGATTCATTCGAAGAGTTTAAATCAGCTATAAAGTATCCCAGTCGTTCAAATTGGTAAGCAAGTGGTTGCCGTTCACAATCTATTGCAGGTTCAAGTTTAGAATTTTTAATTATGATCAGAGACTCTGGATTGAGTGCCTGATGTAATTCTTTCAGTTTTGACGGATTCTCGACGTTAAACAGACGATCGTATAATTGAACTGTTGTGGTTGTAGAATGTTCTGCGCTAACCCAATGGATAGTGCCTTTAACTTTTCGACCGTCCGGTGATTGACCACCTTTTGATTCAGGGTCGTAAGTACAGATTAACTCACGGATGGTTCCATCATCATTCTTGATGACTTCTTTACAGGTTATATAATAGGCAAATCTTAATCTCACTTCTCGACCAGCGGACAAACGGAAAAATTTACGCGGAGCATCTTCCATGAAATCTTCCTGCTCGATATATATTTCCCGGCTAAAAGGAATTTCGCGTGTGCCAAATTCCGGGTTTTGAGGATGATTTTTTCCAGTAATCATCTCAACTTCATTTTCAGGGTAGTTTTCAATGATGACTTTCAGCGGGTGTAATACAGCCATGCGCCTGGTTGCCCTGGCATTCAAATCTTCACGTAGGCAGTTTTCCAGAACACCCATTTCAATGGTACTATTTTTTTTGGTAACGCCAATGATATCACTAAAAGTTTTTATAGATTCAGGCGTGAAACCACGACGTCGCATTCCTGAAATTGTTGGCATGCGAGGATCATTCCAGCCGTCTACTATTTTTTCCTGTACAAGTTGATTAAGCAGTCGCTTGCTGGTCAAAGTGTATTTAATTTGAAGTCTTGCAAATTCAATCTGTTGCGGATGACAGGGCGTTTCAAGTTTATCAAGGATCCAGTCATACAATGGACGATGATCTTCAAATTCCAGTGTACACAGCGAATGAGTGATACCCTCTATCATATCTGACAGGCAATGAGTGAAATCATACATGGGATATATGCACCATTTGTCACCGGTATTATGATGAGTGGCATGGCGTATCCTGTAGATAACTGGATCACGCATTTTAATATTGGGGGAAGCCATATCGATCTTGGCTCGTAAGACATACTCGCCATCGGAAAATTTATCGTTTTTCATATCTTCGAAAAGCTGTAAATTTTCTTCAATACTGCGATCCCGAAAAGGACTGTTTTTTCCAGCTTCGGTTAATGTACCTCTGTTATTACGAGTTTCATCTGCATTTTGACTGTCAACATAAGCCAGTCCCAATTTTATCAAACGAACAGCATAATCGTATAGCTGGTCAAAATAGTCTGAAGCTGAAGGGTTTGTTTTCCAGTGGAAACCTAGCCATTCAATATCCTCACGAATGGAATCGATATATTCCTGTTCCTCTTTCTCTGGATTTGTGTCATCGAAGCGCAGATTACAGTCACCTTTGAAATCTTCTGCAATTCCGAAATTCAGGCAGATAGATTTGGCATGGCCAACATGCAGGTAGCCATTCGGTTCGGGTGGAAACCTGGTAATAATGTGCTGGTGCTTATGTTCACTAATATCTTTTTGTATGATGTCGCGAATAAAATTAGGTGATGATTTAGTTTCGTCACTCTCTGGAGTCATTATGTTGATACTTCGGTTAAATGTTGAAGATGTAATAGTACATTAACTATAGGTGAGCGAAAACTGATAAGTTAAATCAAAGTTGTATATAAATATTTGTTACAGGCAAAAAAAAGCCGACCCGAAGGTCGGCTTTTAAACTTTAAGTAATAACTAAATTACTTGGCAGCAGGTGCAGCTGTAGTAGCTGCAGGTGCTGGAGCAGCTTTAGCTGATTTAGCAGCTGCTACAGAAGCTTCATATTGCTTTTGTGCTTCTTCACGTGCAGCGATAAAACGAGCTTTAGCTTCTTCCATTGCTTTTTGTTGTGCAGCCATTGCAGCAGCGCGTTGCTGTTCCATCTGTTGCATCATAGCTTGCTGGTTACCCATTCCTTGAGGAGCAAAACCCTGTTGAGGAGCAAAACCCTGTTGAGGAGCTGCGTAACCCTGTGGAGCATAACCGTAACCATTGTTACCACTGTTGCTGTTTCCGTAGTAGTTTCCAGCACCGTTACCATAACCGTTACCATAACCGTTACCAGAACCGTAACCATTTCCGTAACCGTTACCAGACCAATCTGTATCAGCATCCATATCAGCGTTTCCGCGACCTTTAGCACTGAAGTTCATGTCGAAAGAACCTTCTCCATCACCACGACCACGACCAGCACCACGACCTTGTCCTGAACCGCGACCATCGTAGTATCCATTTCCGTAACCGTTTCCTGAACCGTTTCCGTAGTAGTTACCATTTCCGTAACCAGAACCATCACTGTTGTCGCCCCAGAAAGCAGAGGCAGAAGAAGTAGCAATAACAGCGATAGCTGCAACTAATGTTTGTAATTTCATGTGGAATTCACCCTTGTAATATTAAAATAAGTTTAGGTACTCTAAAAGCTCTGCTAGAGACCCGTTAATCAATAACGGAATATACTATATTACCATATGCTAATATAAGTCAAGCTGAAGTTTCTTATAGATTGATAATTATAAGCATATTAGAAGATTTATTTTAGTTTTAAGTGATTTTATATCGCAAAATCATTATGTTGCGATGAGTTCCAGTCCAGAGTTATTTTTTTTGCATTATCTCGATCTTTTGCTTTTAATTCCCTACAGGGAGTTCCAACATAAATGAAACTAATAATTCGTTCATTAATATCCAGTCCGAGTGCTTCATACACGTTCAGGTCATAACAGTTATTACCGGTAAGCCAGATTGACCCGAAACCGAGTTGTCGACAGGCTATCTGTATATGTTGAGTTGCAGCACCAGCACAAAGTATCTGCTCTATTTCAGGTACGCTGGGATTATCATTTATACAGGCAATGACAGCAATTATCATTGGGGAACGAAGGGGTTTTTGTTTTTGCTTTAGCACAGCCTGGGGGTCTAAACCTCTTAGAATTGCAGCCTTTTCAAAAACTTCAGACAGATCATGCAGGGCATCCCCCTGAATGACCAGAAAACGAAAAGGTGTTAAGCCGGCGTGATCTGGAGCACTCATAGCACACTGCAAGATAGCATCAAGCTGTGTTTGATCGGGTGCTGGCAAGGTTAAATCTTTTGCCGGTATGGAAACTTGATTATTTAAAAATGATAGTTTTTGCATTTTCAGGGTCATATACTTTCTAGGTTAACAGGAAGATACTGAATCAACATATAGTTTGCAATGCAGGCTTGATGAGTTTAATCATGATACCGATAATTAAAAAAGTACTTTATTTGTTTTTGCTGGCTAACCTGTCGGTAAACTTTGCTTTTGCAAATGATGCTGCACTTAAAAACCATGCATCACCGTATTTAAGTATGCATGCCGACGATCCAGTGAACTGGCAGCTATGGGGAAAGGATGTTCTAGCCAGGGCTAAAGCGGAAAATAAACTGGTATATGTCTCAATCGGCTATTTTTCATGTCATTGGTGCCATGTAATGCAAAGGGAAAGTTATAAGGATTCTGCCGTTGGTGAATTTTTAAATAAAAACTTTATAGCCGTTAAAGTTGATAGAGAACTTCGGCCGGAACTGGATCGGCGTTTAATCCGCTTTGTAGAGGAAGTCCGAGGTCAGGCTGGTTGGCCATTAAATGTTTTCGTTACAGGTGATGGTTACCCGGTAACCGGATTTACCTATTTGCCACGTGATAATTTTTATAAGGTGTTGGAGCAACTGAATAAACAGTGGCAAGAGCGGCATGCTGAAATATCAGTAATTGCCAAACAGTATTTCGAGCAAGTCGAGTTCAGTGAAACCCGTTCGACACTGGTTACTCTTGCGGATCAACATCACTCTAAAATAACGGATGATTTTGTCGGTCAGGCGATGACTATAGCCGATGAACTGCAGGGGGGCTTCGGAAAAAGCATGAAGTTCCCATCCTACCCGCAACTGAATGCATTGCTTAAAATAATTAGAGCAAATCCTCAAATTGATCCCGATGTAATTGATTTTATGCGTCTCACGCTGGATAGTATGGCCAGTTATCATTTAATGGATCATATTAATAACGGTTTTTTTCGTTATTCAACAGATCCGGACTGGCAAACTCCGCACTTCGAAAAGATGCTTTATGATAATGCACAATTAGCGACTTTATACCTGGATGCTGCAACCATCTGGCCGGAAAAAGGTTATGACGAGATTGGCTTGAAGACGATCGATTTTATGATTAAGTTTCTGGCAGATGAATCAGGAGGATTCAATGCGAGCCTATCAGCCGTCGATGAAAATAATATGGAAGGTGCCGGTTATTTGTGGACGCAAAAAGAACTGGCTCATATTCTGTCAGAGTCTGAATTTATACATTTGAAAAATATCTGGGCATTCGCTGATGGTGACAGCGGACAGTTTCAGGCAAACCCGCTATCAGGACTAGGTAGTAGCAATGAATATTTAAAGATTAATCAAACAATTCTTAATAAATTACGAAAAATAAAAAAACCGGTTATGCCTGTGGATAATAAACGGTTGGCCAGCTGGAATGCTCTGGTTTTAACCGCTTTGGTAAAAGCACAGAGCTTTACGCCTGATAACAGGCTACAAAAACAGATGTCAGATCAATTTGACTATATTCGCAATCATTTTATACAGCGGGAAACAGTCGATGAATTAAAAGTGAATCGTTTTGCCGGACAGGTTCAGGCAGCAGAGATAACACTAGAAGATTATGCGCAACTAGCTCACGCAATACAGTGGTATGCATTGCAAACGGGTAATAAAAAAGCCCATCAACTTGTGGCAGATTTGGTGAGCCAGGCATTTTCGCGCTTTTATAGAGATGATCGATGGATAGGTGATACGGAGAGCCTGATTCCTGGTGATATTGGCGATTTAATTATTCAGGATGCGGTATTACAGTCGCCTTCCAGTTTACTGCTTGAAACTGTTTTCATGATGACGAACCCCAATCCGCTAATTTTAAAGCAGGCCAGGCAATTAGCGTCAAGACTGACAAAAGATGTACTGGATACACCCTATTATTATGGTTCCAGTATTGTTTTAAATCAGTTATATAATTCAAACTATGCAAACAAAACCAATCCTTAGTTAAAAGATACAATGCAATCATTATTAAAATCAGCATATGGCCTGTTGTTATTTGTATCAATGCTCACTGGAGTTGAGTTATTCATCTGGTTTTACCTGGGGAAGATAGGTTTTTTACATAATTTGATCTGGGTTGATGCCAGTCATGTTTCACTTTTTATCATCGTAGTTTATACCCTCACATCATTACGTTTTATGTTTTCCTGTTATACGACCAGTCGTCAATTCCTCGATCTCGATAAAGTCGAAGAGCCCTGTGAAAATCCACTAATGCAAACATTTTTTTATCAAATTAAAAACCTGTCGGTTGGTAACGAAACTAAACTGTCTTTATTGGAAGTGCTGGATACACGTCTACGCAGTAAATATGCTTTTGGATTTCTGGTTGCTGATTTAATGCTCAAGCTCGGCCTGTTGGGTACGGTGATAGGCTTTATTATTATGTTGGGCTCTTTATCTAACCTGAACAGCGTTGATATCACAGTAATGCAAACGCTGTTGGCAGAGATGAGTAGCGGCATGAGAGTCGCCTTATACACCACCTTAACAGGGATGCTGACTGGTATTGCGTTAAACCTGAAGTTTAATCTGCTCGACTGGGCTGTTGATCACCTGCTGAATGATATTAAAGAGAGAATAAGCGTTTAACTTTTATGATTAAAAATAAACAACTTTCGGATCCTTTCACTGATCTTTTATTTAATACCCTGTTAGGATTTAGCCTGTTGTTTTTTATCTCTATTATTTTCATGAATCCTATAGCCAAACTGGGCAATGTAAACTTAAAGGCTGAATATATTATTACTGTAACCTGGCCTGATGATCAACCTGATGACCTCGATATCTGGGTGCAGGATCCTAACCAGAACCTGTTATCCTATCGTTCAAGTAATGTCGGCTGGTTACATCTGGATCGCGATGATCAGGGGGATTTAAACGATACTGTGATGATCAATGGTGTAGAAACGGTTTACCCGATAAATCAGGAAGTAGTCACTGTCCGAGGTATTGTATCAGGCGAGTATATTGTTAATCTTCAGTATTATAAATCGACGACTCAAAAACCGGTTACTGCGACGGTAAAAATTGAAAAAGTGAATCCCTCTTTGAAAACGGTGTATATCGATAAGTTAACCCTGGAAAATGAAGATGATGAAACCACCGTAGTGCGGTTCAACCTGGATGCCAATGGCGATGTTCAGGGTATAAACCATTTACAGAAAAAATTTACTAATTATGGTCTTGAGGTATTGCAATGAGTTTGGCTATTTTAGGCTTAACGAGCGGGTTTATTCTGGTATTGATTTTTCTGTTTATTATTACATTAAAGACAGATTTAACGTTAACTATTAAGTTTCTGGCAGTCTTTGTCATCACAGGTTTTTACATTATTCAATATGAATCATTGCAACAATATAGCGGCTGGCCCTCTACCGATGATTTACCGGAAAAATTTGTATTAATAGCCTCTGATGTGCGTGAACCAGATCAAAAAACGGGTGAAAAAGGGGTAATGTACTGGTGGTTAAGAGACAGCGCTAATGTTGATCAGCCTCCTCGAGCATTTCAATTACCGTATGAACCTGAAGCTCATAAGAAATCAGAACAGGTTATCGAAGAGCAAAAAAAGGTAGTCAGTACATAGGACGGAAAATTGCAAGCAGCTCATCCAGAGCGCGGGAAGGTGTTAGTTTTGAAAAAGTTAGTAAATCAGATCAGTATAAAAAAGAAAAGCAGGAAGTAGTGCCTGCTCAATGATATAAATCATACATTAATTGCTGCCGGTCCAGTTCAAGTGCTAAATCTTCATATAATTCAGTGACGCTATCGAGTTCCTCCTGCGACATATCCCGTTGATTGACGCGTAGATATTCTTCGGTTTGTTCAAAAAATTCCTGGATATTAACTTCATTCATAACTGTATACTCCTGTTGAAAGAAGTTCATATTATGCGTAGTAGTATGACAGTAAGATGACAAATAAATAATTTTAGAGATGATTTTTTAAATAGTGAATAACATTAATCTGGACAATGTAGATCTGGAACAGCTGGTATTACAGGAAAATATCCTGAGTGCGGTTGGACTTACTTCTACTCACTTGCAGATAGGCATCAAGGGAGATCCTTCCCTGCGCGAAACAGCAATGGATCGCTGCCGATACGAGAGCGAAATTGACCGTTTATTTAATTCCGTTGAACCGGTGTTTGAAGACTTATTGATCAATCGCGGGTTATTTCGTTTATTTATTGGTTTTAATAACAATGAGATAAGAACGACTTCAATTTTTGACCCGTTACGAGAAGAGATTCATGACGCTGCTTCATTTGTTTCAACAGAGTATATTGATCGTCATTTTCCGCAAATACCCTATACAGAAAAAACACGGGTCATGCGAAAGCTGTATGATGCTTTAATTAAATCTGAACTTTACAAATTTCTGCCACTACATTTACAAAACCTGACCACTAAAAGGCATGAAAACTGGGAACCGATGAAAGAGAGTGAAGTGCGAAAAGTGCTAATGACCCTGAAGGTTTTAAGAAATATCCCGGAATACTATCTCAGGAATTTTTCAATTTCTACGGTTCAGTCAGTAGTTCGTCTACAGTTTAATTGTGATGGCACTCAGATAGTACATGCAAAAGACTTTGATACCTTTATTAAGGAAAATTTACCTTAACCTGAATATAAACCAATATGATTCATTATAAAATTAGTAGCAAAAATCCTGCCGGTCACTACTTCGATGTGGTTTTGACTATTCCAGTAGCCGATCCGGACGGGCAGGTGTTGCGTTTGCCGGCGTGGATACCGGGAAGTTATATGATACGCGATTTTGCCAGAAATATAGTTGAAATTAGTGCGCATTGTAACAGTAAGTCACTGTCTATGACGCAGCTTGATAAGTCAAGCTGGTTAGTTGAAGTTTGCAGGGAACCAGTCAGTATCCAATACAGAGTTTATGCCTGGGATCTTTCTGTACGCAGTGCTCATCTTGATACGACTCATGGTTTTTTCAATGGAACCAGCGTATTCCTGGAAGTAGTGGGACAGAGTGATCTACCCTGCGAAATTGAAGTTATTGCTCCGGAAACGGAAAACAGTGAAAAGTGGAAATTAGCGACTACATTAACCCGAAAGCTGGGCGGGGATTTTGAGTTTGGTAGTTTTCAGGCTGATAACTATCAGGAGCTTATTGATCACCCTGTGGAAATGGGAGATTTCACCCAGTTTGATTTTGAAGCCTGTGGTATACGTCATGATGTTATTTTAACAGGTCGTTTTAACTGTGATGAAAAACGCCTGAGTGATGATCTGACTAAAATTTGTGAACAACATATTAAAATGTTTGGTGTACCTGCACCCATGTCACGTTATATGTTCCTGGTAATGGTCGTCGGTGAAGGATATGGCGGTCTGGAACATAGCAGTTGTACCAGCCTGTTGTGTTCACGGATAAATTTACCTCAACCCGGGCAGAGTGAACTGACGGATGAATACCGTGATTTTCTCGGTTTATGCAGTCATGAGTATTTTCATAGCTGGAATGTTAAGCGAATTAAGCCTGCCGTATTTGATAACCCTGATTTATCTAAAGAGGTTTATACGCCGTTATTATGGGCGTTTGAAGGCATAACCTCCTATTACGATGACCTTGGTATGCTGCGTTGTGGTCGTCTTTCGATTGATGATTATCTGGAGCTGGTAGGACGCACGATTACACGGGTTCAGCGGGGAACGGGACGAACTCGCCAGTCTGCTGCTGAATCGAGTTTTAATGCCTGGTCGAAGTTTTACAAACAGGATGAAAATTCAGCCAACGCCATTGTCAGTTACTATGCCAAAGGCATGATGATTGCTATGTGCCTGGATCTTAAAATTAGACAGTTGACTGATCATGATAAATCTCTGGATGACGTGATGAGGATTTTGTGGAGTCATTATCAACAAACAGGCAAGGGTCTACATGATACTGAAATTCAACACATCATTGCTGAGCTTGTCGGTTCTGATATTAGTGAATTTCTCGAATTACTGATCAACCAACGTGTCGATTTACCCCTGGAAGAGTTACTTGAAACAATTTCTATCAGGCTGGAATACCGTGTGTCAGCAGGGCAGCTGGACAAAGGTGGCAAAGTAAATGATGATTTACCAGCCTGTACCCTGGGAGCTGTTGTTGCTGAAGCTGATGGTGTGTTGCAAGTTGTCTCAGTTAAGGAAGATGCGGCGGCGCAACAGGCTGGAATTTCAGCTGGAGATACAATAATTGCAATCAATGGTTTAAGAGCAAACATGAAGTCTTACCAGGACTGGTTGAAATTGTCAGTGGCGGGAAGTCAGCATCAGCTAACAGCGTTCAGGCGTGATGAATTAATGAACTTTGAGGTGGAATTACAAAAGCCGGATAAAGATACGGCGGTGTTGACAATAATTGATCCATCGAGTGAATCATTCAATAACTGGCTACAACGAAAAGAGGCGTAACAGGTTATTTGAAATGTCGGTTTATGATGAAACAGAGCTTTTACATGAGCTTTCCAATATTGTTAGTGGTGCGCCGTTAAACCTGGTTTATTTAAAGGAGTGCGAATCAACCAATATTGAGTGCATGAAGCAGGCAGTACATAACACCATAGTGATTGCAGACTCTCAATCGGCTGGACGTGGCCGCCGTGGTAAAAAGTGGCACTCGCCTGTGGCGCAAAATATTTACTGTTCTATCGGCTTGAATAAAACCATTAAAGCCGAGTACCTGGGATTAATATCATTACAGGTAGCTGTCTGTATCGTTAATGTGTTACGTCAGAAAGGATATACTGAAGCTGGTTTGAAATGGCCTAACGATATTCTGTGCCAGGGCAAAAAACTGGGTGGTATATTAATAGAAACAAAAGTACTGGCGACAGACAGTTTTTATCTGGTCATTGGTTTTGGTCTTAATGTGAACCTTGATGATAGTGATCTGCAGCAGATTGATCAGCCGGCCATTGGCCTGAATAATATGTCAGATAGAATAGCTGACAGGCAGGAATTGATTTCAGCAATCTGCTCACAGATTTTACAGGATGTTATGGTCTTTGATCTTCACTTAATTGATTCTTTAGTCAATAGCTTCAATCAACTGGATCAGCTTCATGGGAAACAGGTGCTGGTGAAAACAGTCGATGAAGAAATAAGCGGAATCCATCTGGGGATTTTACCGACAGGACATATTCAAGTTCAAACCTCCCGCGGAGTAGAATCATTTGCAGCTGCAGAAATATCATTAAGAGGGCTGTAGTTTGTTATTGATAGACTGTGGTAACAGTGCCATTAAATGCAGGCTGATTCAGTCGGATAAAGTTGTTGACCAGGTTTTTCCAGTTCACCAGTATCGTGATTTAACAGATTTTACTAATTACCTGAAAACAATATCCATAGATAAAATCTACCTGGCCAGTGTATCCGATGAAGAAATAACCCAGAAAATAAAACAGACTGTTTTGCAGAATTTACACTCGGTTGCTATTTCAATAACTTCTTTAGCAGAACTTGGCGGCTTAAAAAACGGATATGATGACTATAAACAACTCGGGGTGGACAGGTGGTTGACGTTGTTGGCTGCTGATGAACTATCAGCAGGTGACTGTTTTATTATCGATGCCGGCACTGCCATCAAGATTGAAATTCTGTCAAAAAAAAGGGGATATCTTGGTGGGGCGATTTTGCCGGGATTTCGCACAGCAAGGCAGCGTTTCATGCGGCTGTTTCCGCACATTGACTTCGATGATCCAGCACTTCAAAGAATAGCCGAACCGGGGAAAAGTACGCTGGAATGTCTCTACATCCCAGATTTACCCGTAAGTATAGAAAGTGTTATGGATATTGTTAAAAGTTGGCAGCTTTTATTGCAACAACCTTACCAGCTGTTTTTAACCGGGCAGGATGCGAATCAAATCAGTCAGCAAATAAAGGTCGATCATGTGGTAATCCCTGATTTGTTATTCAAAGGTATGTTGAAACAAATTCATTTACAGGGATAATGGGCGTAGATGATCGCCGCTCCTGACTTTAGCAAGGGGTTAAAATAAAAATACAAATATGAAAGCATTTTTTTTCCTTTTACTGCTAACCAATATAATTTTTGCACTTGTACAGTGGATGCTGCCCTATGAGCAGGTTATGAGCAACGCGCAACCTTCCCTGGCAACGGAAAGTTTGCGATTACTCGATGAATCTGACACACCGGTAGAGCAGGAATTATTAGAAGAGTTGAAAGTCGGATCTCTGGGTAATAATGAAAAAGTCGGTAATTCGCCTGCTACGCCGGATCAGCTCTGTTATACCCTGGGCCCATTTAAAGAACAGCAGAGTGCGCAGGAAGTCGCTTTAAAATTTAAGCAGAATAAAATTCCCATTAGCTCCAGATCCAGCGAGGAAAAGGAATACAGAGGCATGATGGTGTATGTTGATGGTCATGATTCACGAGCCGATGCTGTTGCAACAGCAGATTCACTGGCTGAAAAAGGAGTACGTGATTACATTATCGTGAATGAGCCAGGGAAGACTAATATTTTGTCACTTGGCGTATTCAGTCTGAAGAAAAATGCAGAAAGAAGGTACAACAAAATAGCAAAACTGGGCTATTCAGTAAAGTCAGAAGCTCGCTATCGAAATAGAACCATTTACTGGCTGGATTACAGCGAGTCAGAAAATGATAATCTGACAAGATTTATCGATATGCTCAAAATAGAAAAAGGTATCTCCAGAATTTCCAGAAAATGTGCAGAATAAATAATTTTTTAGCCGAATTGTTATGTTAAAGGACTTGATAACTTAGTATAAACCCTCTAGAATCGCGTCTCGTTTTTAGCCAGGTCATTGTCGATCGGGTTTCTAATGCCGGTATAGCTCAGCTGGTAGAGCAACTGACTTGTAATCAGTAGGTCCCGTGTTCGATTCATGGTGCCGGCACCATTTTAAAAAACTTTATATATCAATAACTTATAAGGGTTTTTGCTTGCCTGAAATATGGCTACAAAATCACTAGTTAAGGATTTGGTAGCAGTTATGGTATCAGTAAGGATTTTGCTACAAGTTACTTATTTCTATTCATATGATCTGTCGGGGCTTCCTTCGCGTTCTTGAACAAGAAATATATTAGAATTCAATTCCAATATCATAAACCACTTACAATCGGTCAACTTTCGTTAACGAGTATTAACATAAGTTAGAGTTTGGGTATCAGCTAGAGCTACAAGTAGGTTCGGTCACTTTTTTACTTATTGATGTGCCAACTGCTGTTGAGAAGTGTCACTTGAAATAAGTGACAAGTTTTTTAATCTTCATGAATGGCTATTTAGCAACTCATTTCTACTGAGTTGTAATAAAACGGTATTATCAAAGAGATGGGGCTAAACAGTGACACTGAAATAGCTTACGATATCTGGGCGTTGAATTGCCTTATTTTTAATACGTAATAAGAATGGAATAACGGCTCGTTACGACCCGTTGCTGCCGTTCGATCAACTCACAGATCAATAAATGGCTTTTAGCAAGAGCCATTTTCATTGATACAGCATTCCTCTTGAAGGAATGAGATCAAGTCATTAAGAGCATTATATTGTGGTATGCAATATAGAGTTCGCCCTTCTCTGTGTTGAACAACTAACCCTACAGAAACAAGTCGATTTATATGATGCGATAGCGTAGATCCAGGAACCTCAAGTGCCGACTGTAATTCACCTACAGGAACTCCCTGCTTTCCCGCCTTGATTAGTTGTTGAAATATTTGAAGACGTGTCGTATGGCCCAGCTCAGTCAGTTTTTTTGCGGCGATATCAATCTGCATACTTAGCCCTAAATTCATCACTTATTTCGATTCTACTAGAAATATATTGACAGGCCAAGTCTATACTCATAATATATTTCTAAGTCTCTAGTAATATAGATATATAATATATGTTTGAATATCTAAGCTCTTTAACAGCTGATCCAGAAATCAAGACACAATTTATGAATACTATGGATATGTTTGTTCAACTATTCGTTGAACTTACGTTGCTTTTTCTGGTGATAAGCTATGGTGTGGCAATTCTCAACCAAAAATTACCATCTGAAAAAATTCAGCAGCTATTAGGAGGCAGAAACGGTAGGGGATATCTGACTGCAGCAGGGCTTGGAGCAGTTACACCGTTTTGCAGTTGCTCGACAATTCCCATGTTGATTGGATTGTTAAAAGCTCGTGCGGGGTTTGGCCCAACCATGACATTCTTGTTTACTTCACCGTTACTAAATCCCATTGTTATTGCCCTGTTCATTCCTGTATTAGGGATAAAGGTGACAATCTTGTATGCAGGTTTTGCGCTGAGCACATCGATAATCGCAGGAATTCTTCTTCAGCATTTTGGCTTTGAACGCTTTGTGAAACAGGACATGTTAAAGCCCAGGTCATCCAGTTGTAGTACGGGGTGCGATACATCAGAAGATAACTCCTGCTGTAATGATGAAGCAAAAAAAGAACCTTCACTTTGGTACAAGGCTTGGGGTGAGAGTTGGTCACTTTTTCGTTCTATGTTTCCTTACATGCTTATTGCCATGTTTATCGGTTCAGTTGTCCATGGATTCGTTCCTGCAAATTTCTTTGCTGAAGTGGCAGGTTCACAAAACCCAGCAGCTATTCCAACCGCAGCACTCATCGGGATACCACTCTATATTCGAGTGACTGCACTTCTTCCATTGGTAGGATCATTTATAGCAAAAGGTGTTAGCCTTGGGGCGATAATAGCGCTGGTTATTGGTAGTGGCGGTGCAAGTTTGCCAGAATTGATTTTACTCAAGCGATTATTTTACTGGCCGCTTTTGTTGGCATTTTTGGCTGTAATTTTCAGTATGGCAGTTATAGGTGGCTTTACTTTTAACCAGATTTTGATCTGATAGGAAAATATACTCTCTAGCTTGCCTCGTGTTCAGATATTGTTTTTGTATACCTAATGCGGACGTCTTCTAATGGCACTTTGCTGACCATGTAGAAAGTTTCATCGGCCTACTTACTTTATAAGCTCGTATAAGCGACGATAATGTTTACTAGCACATTATGGGCAAAGTCATATGGCGGTATATAAGCGCGCTATGGCTGTAGTTGCCAGTATAAACCAGCAGGAACACAGGATAGATAATAGAGAATAGTAAATTTTGATTAATACTGTTTGGATTAAAGGTGAGATACAATTCTAAACATAATAAACTTCTACTCTAATGAACCAATATGGCAATGATTACAAATATTCAGCATTTCATGGATGGTGATAAAGCAGCTGATTTACCAGCTGAAGCACAAGATTTAGTAAACTTTCTGACGGCTATCATTGAAGCTGCAACATTGGCATATGATAAACCGATGACTGTATCGACTGCTGGTTGCAAAAATGATATCAATGGTCAAACCTGTTTCGGCAATATAGAAGTATGGGTTGATTTCGATACTAATCATATTGGATGGGAATGTGTGGAATGTGGTGATGATGGTGTTATTACTGATTGGGAATATACACTTTGGGATAAACGCAGCTATACAAAGCACTAATGATTCACTGATATAGAATGAATAGCGATAAGGTTTTTAAAGCGAGTAATGTCAGGAAAGAACATCCGATTTATATGCAGATTGCTGAAGGGTTGTCTGCGGTTGATCAATTGAAGTACGTTAAGATTTATAAAGGCAGAATATTGGCTTCTAATGTACTCAGTGATAATGGAAAGAAGGAACCTGTTATTAATGTTGGCGAAGAAAATATAATAGGAGTCGAACTGTTAGTTGATGAATCCACTCAGGTTGTACAGTTCTATGCGATAACTTCATCAGAGAAAGGGTGCGGTGCAATGATAGTCAAATCTATTGTTAATACTATTTCAGATGACTGGACTCTGGCTGTCGTTATGGATTGGAGTGGTGGTTTCTGGGAAGTAATGACAGAAAGATACCCAAGATTAGTAGTTTTCTA
>ERZ890953.857-NODE-857-length-16522-cov-5.210117_pt1 | contig 16522 bp, 15 predicted proteins | sample MGYA00521264_ERZ890953 | MGnify/ENA primary metagenome ERZ890953 (study PRJEB32303, sample SAMEA104408629) | aquatic metagenome | biome: Brackish water; feature: Chemocline; material: water | place: Baltic Sea | collected 2014-10-26T21:54:00 | depth 200 m ...
ATGAAAGGCTTGTGGAGGAAGAACATCCAGCCAGGCTGCATACAATGTTAGATTTCCTCCCGACCAAATGGTATCATTTTTTAATCCCCGATCGATAACATCCGCCAAAAATTCAAGATCGCCACTTGTAATGGCATATTGCACCGCTTCAGAGAGTAAATCATTCTCTTCGTGCCAAAGCGCAGCCTTTTTATATAGTTTTTTGGTTTCAGCTTTGGAGAGTTCCGTTCGCAGAAAATCGGCAAAAAGGTGATGGTAGCGATACCAGACACGCTCATCATCCAGTGGGATTAAAAATAGATTCGCCTGTTCAAGTTCTGAAAGCAAGCTCTGGCTGTTAGGGTGCCCAGTGAGTGCTTCACAGGATTCGGCGTTGAAACGTTCCAAGATGGAGGTCTGAATAATGAATTCGCGAATATCGTCCCTTTGCTGGCGGATGACTTCCTCCGCCAAATAATCCAAGACATAGCGGTGGCTGCCGCGGAATGTTTCTACAAAACTTTGTGGATCTGGTAGATTTTTGAGCGCCAATGCTGCGAGCTGCAAGCCAACGGCCCATCCCTCCGTGCGCATTTCCAAAGCGTGGATGTCTTCATCTTCTAGCGCGAGTTGCATGGATTGATTGAAGAAATGACTGGCTTCTTCTTCTGTGAAGCGCAGATCATTAGCGCGGATTTCAACCATTTGTCTGCGAGCTCTTAAACGTGCCAAAGGCAGTGGGGGATCTGAGCGCGTGATGATGACTAGATGTGCCTGAGGTGGTTGGTGCTCTAGAAAATATTCCAACATCTCGTGAATGAGCGAGTTGGTGATGATATGGTAATCATCGAGAACGAGGGTGGCAGGCTCTTCAAGGAGGGCAAGGGCATTGATGATTTCATCCAGAATGTTTTGGAAGGGTGGGAGTTGCGGTGCCTCCAATAGCTCTAGAATGTTTTGCAATTCAAAGTCACTGATCCGATTCCAGGCGGCTGCCCAATAGGACAAGAAACGTGCTAGCTCATTGTCGCTTTTTTCGAGGGATAGCCAGATATTCCGCGTTGTTTCCGTCAAAGAATAGAGCCAACTGGTTATTAAGGTGGTTTTTCCATAGCCAGCAGGCGCGGAGACCAGCGTCAATTTTCGCTGCTCCATCAAACCGGCTTGCAGTTCTTCCAACAAACGCGGACGTATTACGCCGTCGGAACGCCAAGGGGGAATATGGAATTTGGTTTCAAGGAAGCGATCAGTCATGGGTATAAGATAATCTCATTGGATATTGTCCCAATTATAGACTGAATTGGTGAAAGTATAAAATCCTGATTACGGCATTAAAAATGTGTACTATTACGCTGCAATCAAGAATATTATGGCGAAGATGTGCCTAATATATCTAAAGCATCACTACAGCTGATGTTTTGTGGTGGAAACCGAATTTACGAGTATAAATTTCGTAAATGAACGTAGGCGGTAGAGGTACACTAATTTTAAAACGACATTCTCTAAAGATTGATCGGCCGATCAGGCAATATAGTCAACCAGACGGATGGTTTTCAAACCATCCGTCTGGTTGCTTTTATTAACTGAAGAGCCGATTACAAGGCTTCTGATATTTGCTATCCTATAAGCGGAAAAGAGAATATCAAATGATTTCTCTGTACATTTTCTAAAAAGACCTATAGAGTTGACTAAACGACCACTATTTTCGTTAGAAAATCTCTATAATACTCAATCATTCAAGGAGAACCTTATGCCCCCAGTCATTCAAACAAAAGGATTAAGCAAATCTTTTGGCGAAGTAGATGCACTGAAGCCTCTCGATCTAGATGTTTCGGAACATGCCATTTTCGGATTTTTAGGCCCCAACGGCGCTGGTAAAACAACGCTCATGAAATTGCTTTTAGGGCTAGTTCAGCCTAGCAAAGGTAGCGCAACCATATTTGGCAACGATATCATCACAGAAAGCGTAGAAATTCGACGCCGCGTAGGCTATCTTCCGCAGGATCCGCGCTTCTACGAATATATGAGTGCACGAGAGACATTGGACTTCACCGCTAAATTCTTCTTCAGTGGTCTGCAAAAAGCGATCGATGAGCGAGTAGATGAAATGCTTGATCTGGTTGGGTTAGCAGAGAAAGCCGACCGCCCGATTAAAGGTTTTTCTGGCGGAGAACGCCAGCGATTAGGCATCGCTCAAGCGCAGGTTAATTATCCTGATCTGCTAATTTTGGATGAGCCGGCTGCTGCACTAGACCCACAAGGTAGACGAGATGTATTAGTGATCATGGAGCGTTTGCGCCAGCATACAACGATCTTTTACTCCACCCATATTTTGGATGATGTCCAACAGGTCAGCGATACTGTTGCGATTCTCAACAAGGGTGTGCTGGCAGCGCATGGCCCCATCGAAACTTTATTGAACGGCGGGCAAGGTATCCTTTATCAGATGGATGTGCAAGGTGATATAGAGCGTGCAGAAAGCATTGCGAGAAAGCAGGCATGGGTTTCCAATGTTGAAATGCGTGTTCAAGGATCTGCTACAAAAATGCTTGTTACCGTAACCGATGAAAAAGCTGCGCAAGCTCAATTGTTGCGCTTGCTGATGGCAGATGAAAATTTGATTGTCACGAATTACGGGCGTAAAAAATATGAATTGGAAGAAATTTTTCTGAATATTGTAGAAGGAGAGCAAAATGTCAGCAAATAATACTTTTCAAATGGTAAATGAACGTGGCTGGCGACGCGGTTTGGGAAATTTGCTTCGTGCAGAAATGGGCAACTGGTGGAAAACAAAAACATGGTGGATGCAGGCACTCATTTGGACCGGCGTTATCAATCTAACGATAGCCTCCGTCGTATGGGGTTCACCCGAAGGCGCACCAGAAAGTGTTGCTTTATATGTACTTTTTTCCTGTCTTTTCCCTACCATTGCGGTGATCATCATTTTGCAAGATGCTGTGATCGGTGAAAAAGAAAGCGGAACAGCAGCCTGGATTTTATCGAAACCCGTTTCACGTACCGCTTTTATTGTTGCAAAGTTGATCGCCCATAGCATAAATATATTTGTCTCAATGACCCTTTTGCCGGGTGTTGTTGCCTATATTCAAATTTCCCTGGCTGGCGGCGAGTGGCTGTCTCCGCTCAATTTTATTGCAGGGCTGATGGTCATCTGGCTCTATCTGCTATTCTTTTTGACACTAACGCTAATGTTGGGCGTGCTCTACGATCAGCGCGGAGCCGTTATCGGTATTCCTTTGGCAATAGCCTTCGGTTCGCAAATGTTGCTAGCGCTTATTCCTGCTCTAAGCTTTCTCTTGCCTTGGCGTTTAGCGGTCGGTGCAGAAAACGAATCCCTCTCTGTGGCTGAATCGGTAATTATGGGCGTAGCTCCCTTTTCATGGGTACCTGTACTCTCTGTAATAACTTTTGTGGCGATTTTTATCATCACAGCTATTCGCAAATTTCAAAACGAAGAATTTTAGTTCTAGAAAAACAACTGTTAGTAGTTAGAAACAATAAGCAGTTTTGCTTGGCTAAAAAAAATTGCAATAAAAAAACATGACGCAATACTCACCTGAAAGGAAAAAAATAATGAAACTCAAAACCCTAAAACCCATCCTCTTTCTTCTTAGCATCTTTGTCCTTGTTGCAATTGCTTGCAGCAGTAGTACACCAGATCCCGATGCGCCGCCGCCTACACCGCGCCCAACAGATATCCCCAAGATAAATGTTAGCCTGAAGGTCATCAACGAGACCCAATCATCTCTCTGCTATCTCTTCGTAGCCTCATCAGATGAAGAATTCAAGGAGGAGTATTTGAGCGGCGAAGATATTGCCCCTGGAGAATCTCATACCTTTAGCGGATTTGAAGTTGGCGAATATAATGTCAAAGTCCATAATTGCGACAAGAATATGGTCAACGCGCTCTACTATGTCGATATGGATCAAGAAGAGATGACGTGGACAATCCAGGATGCCACACTTAAAATTGTCAATGAGAGCTCACAATCTATGTGCGAGATCTACATTTCCCCGAGTAGCGCACCAGAATCTGCATGGGGCCCCAGCCAACTGGACAAAGAAGCTGGAGAAGTTTTTGAGCAAGACATGTATATTGACTTCTCTCTCGCCAAAGGGAAATGGGATATCCGCCTCGTACCCTGCGATGAAAGCGTGGAGAGCATCACAGAGATCGGCCTAAAAGTAGAAGACGAACTTACTTACACGATCTCAAATAAAGAATAGTCAAAGAAAAGAGCAGCCAGGTGGTTGAGTTGAAACTCAACCATCTGGCTGCTCCCAAAATTATCCTGCAAGTACAAATTTTCAACTGAACAGCCGATTACAAAAAACTCCCTGGTAGTTATCCTTAGGATATTCAAATAAACCAGGAGTAACGATGAAAATAACTTTCCAAAAAACAATTTTTGCCATCTTCTTAGCAGTCGCAGTGCTCTTCCCTTCTGTAAATCCCGTTACAGCACAGGGATATGCACCCACTGACCCTATTGAGATGGAAACCTTTTTAGATGCGTATCTTGCTGAACAAATGAATGAGCACCATATTCCCGGCGTCGTCTTTACGATGGTGAAAGATGGCGAAGTCTTTTTCTCGAAGGGATATGGATATGCAAATCTCGAAGCCCAGACGCCTTTTGATCCCGACGAAACCCTACTCACCACTGCCTCGCTGGGAAAGGCCTTTACGGCTGTGGGTGTGCTGCAACTGAACGAGCGCAGCATGATCTCCCTGGATGAAGACGTCCGCCCGTATATCACTGAATTTGACCTGCACACCAACTTTGATGAAGCGCTGGCTTTTGCCAATTTGCTGACTCACACTGATGGATTTGAAGCCCGCATGATCGGCGTCGCGGCTCAGACTCAAGACAACTTGCTTCCACTTGGAGACTTGATCGAGGCTTATGCACCGAGCCAAAACTACGCTCCGGGCCAATACATGACCTACGGAGATTTTGCCGCCAACCTATCAGGTTACTTGACGCAGGAGATCAGTGGTGTGCAATTTGAGCAGTATATGGCAGAAAATATCCTTCTTCCGCTGGGCATGGATAACAGCACTTTTGACCAACATCTCTCTGATGAGATGCATAATAGATTAGCGATTGGTTATGAGTATCAGAATGGACATCAGGAACCAGTCCCCTTCTTTTACATCCGCTATGCCCCCGCTGGAGGGTTACGTACCACGGCAGAGAATATGAATCATTTTATGCTTGCTTTGTTGAACGGCGGAACATACAAGGGCGCAAAAATCATGGATGAGCAAACTGTCCAGATGATGTTCTCGCAGCAGTTCGCGCCCGATCCTAAAATGGCGGGGATCACCTATGGCTTGTTTGAGCACTTTGAAAACGGACAGCGTGTCCTGTTGCGGGATGGTGATGGTGTGGGCACGCGCAGCCGCATGGTTTTGTTCCCTGAACAGGATATGGGCTTTTTCATTAGCTATAATTCCGGCGACAGCAACCTGCGTCTGGATATTGTCAGCGCTATTATTGAGCATTACGTTCCTGTCGAAGATAACGCCCCCGTTCCTCTGGATGGCTACCAGGAACGTGCCAGCCAGTTTGCCGGAACCTACCGTCCTTTGCAGGCAGATACGACCACCTTTGGCAAGTCCATGTATTTTTTCTCCCAACTGGTTGAAGTGACCGCCACGGACGAAGGCTATCTCTCCGTTGTTTCAACAGGCATGGGAGGCGATCAAAGTAGCGTCATGGGTGGGTTTGAGGGAACCAGCCTATGGGTGGAGGTCGAACCGCTGTATTTTGAGCGGGTCGATGGTCAGGGACAGCTATCCTTTGTCCAAGACGAAGCAGGCCATATTGTCCAGATGATTTCAGGGCAGGGCTACCACAGTAGCTTTGGCAAGTTGCCCTGGCACGAGAGTCAGAGTTTCCATATTGTCTTGATCGAGTTGTGTGCCTTGCTGATTATTTCGATGCTGTTTTCCACCTTTGTGGCAGCCCCCATCGGCGCGCTGATTCGAAAACTGCGCAAGCAACCGTCTCTCACGAGTGACCCGCGTGCGGCAGTTGTGGCACGGCTATGGGCAGCAATCGTGGCCGGAATGCTCGGACTCTTCGTCTTCCGTGCCATCGGCGTACTCTATGCGATTGATGCAGTTGCTGGAATGCCGAACTTCGTGTGGGGCATTAGTGACGAAATCGTTAGTGCATTGAACAGCATATACCTGCCTGTTTTGTTGGCACTGCCTTTGCCGATTTTTGTTGGGCTGGCTTGGGGCAACCGCTGGTGGAAGTTGAGCAGCCGCGTGCATTACATGCTAGTCACGCTGGCTGTGTTGGCTGTCATCTGGTGGGCACAGTACTGGAATTTGATTGGGTTTCGCATGTAAAAATAGAGCAACCAGATGGTTGGTTTTGATACCGGCCATCTGATTACTCTCAAAAGTACCCTATAAATACAAAATTTTAACTAAACAGTTGGTCACAAAATCAACGAATATTGTTACCTTATACAAGAATTAGTCTAAGGAGAATTATTATGGCAAAGATCAAAGGCATCGAAAATATGAGCGGCACAGAAATCTCTCTTGAGTTACAAAAAGGGGCACGTTTTGTCGTTTACGAATATGCAATCTCTATCCTCGTAATGACTTTCTACCGATCATCAGACATTACCTTTATAAAAGCAGATGACAATGCTGTGGTTAAAGGCTTGGGTTTCTCCTTCCTGACGCTATTTTTAGGTTGGTGGGGCATCCCCTGGGGCCCGATCCGCTCTATGCAGGCACTCATTACAAATTTCAAAGGTGGCAAGGATGTTACAGACCGTGTCGTATCTGCCATGAGACAAAGCGCACAATCAACGCAATAGTATGAAACGAGCGTCGCTTTGGGCATCATTCTTATTTGGTCTCTTCATTGCAATCTCTGTGATCAGGCTAATGCGAGAAAACCCCTCCGCTGACCCCATCAACACCATTGGCATTTCAGCGATATTGATTCTCTTTTCTTTTTACCCCTTCAACTTTTTGCTCCTCACCCAGCATAAAGAAGGTCTAAGGTCTACGCTCGAAAAAATTCTACAATGGCCTTTTTGGAGCAAAAGAGACAAGATTCCAACCAATCTTGGCCCATGGTGGGCAAATAGGTTAGAAAATGCTATATTTCTAACTTCCTTTCTACCCTTTCTGCTCATACTCGCACTCACCTGGCTGGCAAAACTTCTCAGAGACCTGATTCTATGAAAACACAACCTTCGCAACCTAGAAGCACACTAAAAGACATCCAATGGCGTTGGATTTTTGGAGCGATCTTTGCCGTCAATGGTCTGATCCAGATCATCATGTTCTTCATCATCTCGATCTACGTTGCCCGAAGCTCGGCAGCCGGAAATACACTCAATCAGGCAGAGATTCTTCAGCTTTCCGACACACTAGGCCTCAATGTTGGTCCCTTTGTCTTTATGGGGCTTACTTTTCTGGTGGCCATGTGGCTCGCGATCAAAGTTCGTGTTGCACCCCGTTTGCATGGCTTGGTGCTTGGGCTGGTCTTGACAACCTTTGCATTGATCACTGATTATGCACTCTCTCCATCTCTTGACGCCCCTGAAATCTACAATACTTTATTGGCCATCCCAATGGCATGGTTCGCCAGCTATAGGGGCGAGAAAATTCTCAAAAACCGAGAAGCCGTCTATCGTACCAGCCAGGCGATTAGCGGAAGAGATAGAGCCGGAATGCTCGCAGCAGTTGGGGAGCAGCTCGCAAGCCCCTCAATCGTCTGGATCGGATTGGCAGATAAAGATGGGAATTTGGATTCAGCTTCGGGATGGGTATCCACCTCCAGACAGACTATCCCCTTATCCATCCCCGCGTTACGCTCTCAGCCCAAACTTGCTACCCTAATAAAAGCAAATGCGCTGCCTCAGCCGATTTCCGGTTCCCATGCTATTTTGGCTTTGCCTCTCTCCAAAACGGATGAGATTTTATTGATCGCTTCACGCAATAAAACAGGTTTTTCGCGTACAGAAACGCAAAATTACCAAACGATTGCCGAGCAAGTTTCGCTTTCTCTTGAAAACTTTCAACTTCTTGAGCAAGCACGAGAAGCGGGCATTATGCAAGAACGCCAGCGTTTGGCTGCCGAAATTCACGATGGGCTGACGCAGGGATTTGTTAGCATCGTTACACATCTTGAAGTTGCCGAAGCTAAAATGGAAAGCCATACCCCCGAAGTGCGCGAAGATTTTCAGGCATTGCTTAATCAGGTGCGCCAAACCGCGCGCGATAATCTGACTGCCTCCCGCGAAATGACTTGGGCATTACGCCCCGACCTGCTCGAAGGCGTACCCCTCCCCGATGCGCTCGATAATTTAGCGAAACGCTGGTCGGTAACAAATCATATTCCAGTTAACTTCTCTTTTTCGGGCAGTATGCGCCAATTACACCCCGATATTGAAACCGTGCTGCTGCGCACCTTGCGCGAAGCCTTGAATAATATCCAAAAGCACGCGCAGGCAGAGCAAGTGACGGCAACGCTCACCTATTTGGACAGATTGGTCGCGCTCGACGTGCAAGATGATGGCGTGGGTTTTGATGCGGAAAGAAATAACTCTGACGGTGAAGGCGGTTTTGGATTGAAATCTCTACGCGAGCAAGCAGAGCGCCTGGGCGGCGAATTATCCGTTGAAAGTGAATCGGGAAAGGGCTGCACGATTGCCATTTCCGTTCCCGATCACGGTGAGTAAACCTATGTTTAAATGTCAATATTGCGGAGTCTTTTATCAGGAATTTCATCCGTCTTGCACTGCATGTGGAGCAATCTTGACTCGAAAAAGTGAAGAGGCTGCACAGTTACCCAATGCTGAAAAGCTCAAAGAAATATGCAAGAGCTATGAAGATGCAAAAGAATTCCGCCCCTTTTCCGCGCTCTCAGCGAAGAAACTGAAAACAGCTAAAAAAACCTTCAAGGTTTTTCCGAGTGAAGAAAATATACACCTTTTTTACGATACACACCCTCTGGATAAGGGCAAACGCGGTTTTATCCTTTCTCAGGACGGCATCTATTGGCATAACAACTGGGCAAATGAAACCTATCGCAATTGTTTGGCATGGGAAGATTTTGCAGAGCGAGAACTCAAACTCAAAGGCTTTGCTGTTGACTTAGGCAGAGGCGATACTATCGGCTTGGCAGGCTTAGGTAGTGATGTAAAACGAAACAAAGCATTACGTTTATTAACCGAGATCAAAGAAGCATTAAACGAGTAATTGGAGAGTAATATGGAAAAGATCAGAATTCTTATGGCAGATGACCATCCCGTTGTTCGAGCCGGTATACGCGGTATGCTCGAAACCCAACCCGATTTTGAAGTGATCGCAGAAGCTGAAAACGGGGAGGAAGCTATAGAAGCAGCACGCAAGTTGAAACCAGGTGTGATCCTGATGGATTTGCGGATGCCGAAAATGGAGGGGGTAGAGGCAATTGAGAAGATCAAGGAAAGTCAGCCCGAAATACATATCCTAGTTTTGACAACCTACGACACCGATGCTGATATTGTCCGCGCGGTGGAGGCTGGCGCAACGGGCTATTTGCTCAAAGATGCGCCGCGTGAAGAGTTGTTTCGTGCCGTTCGAGGCACTGCACGCGGGGAAGCTGTACTTGCGCCGGTAGTGGCCGCCCGCCTGATGGGGAAAATGCGCTCGCCGGGCGAAGAATCGCTCAGCCCACGTGAAATTGAAGTTTTGCTGCTCGTTGCACGCGGCGCAACCAATCAGGATGTCGCAGAAAAACTGCATATCAGCAAGGCAACAGTCAAATCTCATTTGCTTCAAATTAATCAAAAACTGGGCGTTTCTGACCGCACTGCCGCCGCCACAACCGCCCTCGAGCGCGGTATTATTCGCTTGTCCTAACTTGGAGAAATCACCATGACAAACATCCAAATCCCAAAAAAACTTTTTCATAAAAAAGGATATAAGAAAATAAACGGCATCGATCATTTTTACCGGATTATTGGTGAGGGAGAACCCTTTATATTTTTACATGGCGGCCCAGGCATGTGGCATGATGAGTTGGTTCCCTTCTTCATTGATTTTGCCGAAAACCATCAAGCCATCTTCTACGATCAGCGCGGCAACGGGAACTCCCAAATGGAGAAAATAGATGAGACAACCTTTACGATTGAGTTGCTGGTAGAAGACTTGGAAGCCTTGCATCAGGAATTTGGTTTCAAGAAGATGAATATCATTGGGCACTCATGGGGAGGCTTGCTGGGAATGTATTACGCATCCGCTTACCCCGATCATGTTAAACGGCTGATACTCATTGCCCCAGCCCCTGTAAATACCGAATTGTTGATAGAAGCGTATGAAGAGATGTATTCGAGATTCACTGAAGAAGAGTGGAACTATATAGAGGACTTATATGAAAGTGAAGCCTATCTTAGCGGCGACCCTGCTCTTCATAATGAAGCTCTGCAATTGTCAGAAGGAAAAACCTTTCATAATAAAGAAGCGCGTGATATTTATTTGGATATTGCTGTTTTTGATGAAAGAAAAGCAAAAAACACAGTTGCTCTTAGCGAACAGGGCAGAGAGATGAAAATGAACATTACGGTTCAAGATCAATTAGAGAAGATTTCAAGCCCAACTTTGATCATTCAAGGGCGTGAAGACTTCATCCCGGCTAAAGCTGCGGAACTGGCTAAGCAACTGATCAAAAAAGCGCAATTATTTTTTGTAGACGAAAGTGGTCATTACCCCTTCATTGAAGCAAAAGATAATTTCTTCAAAATAATGAACACCTTTATTGAAGAAACCCGATAACGCAAAGCGCAGAAACAAATCTTAGAAAATGAACAAGACTTACCGCCAACCCGCAATGATAAAGGTTGTTGCTTGGCTTTTTATTGCATTGACGACGCCCATTTTCCTACTGCTCTTTACCGTAGATGACCCTTCTGCCAAGATCGGTATCCCATTGCTTTTTGGTCCCTTTTACATCGGCGCATTATGGATACACTGGCATTTTCGCGGGGAATTCATTCTCACAAAAGACGGGATCACGCTCTCACAACTTGGAAAAGAGACTTTTCTGCGCTACAGCGATATTTACGCCATTGAAGAGCGGGATAGCCAATTCATCCCCTACCTGCTCTTACTCACCGACGATGCCCGCCTGGCGATCTCCTTCCAGACGGATAATTTCTCGAATCTATACGCCACACTCCGAAAACGCATCCCTGCGATGGAAATTGCGGAACGCGCCCGGCTTCCGCTTGTTCTGCGTTTCCGAGCAGAGTACCTGCGAGAATCTTTGATCTGGTTTTCGGTCTACGCCATCTTCACAGGGATCTTGTCTACAGGCGTAACCCACGATAAACCCTGGTCTGTTTGGCTTTGGTTGGGAATGTGGAGCTTCTTCATCGCCATCGCTATTTTTCTTTTAGCGATAAACGAATGGGCATCCCCTTATCAGGTTTCGATTGATTCGAAACAGATCGAAGCCAAATATCTCTTCAGAAAAACGCGTACCTTCAGCACCCAAGCCATTCTCAAGATCGAACGAGAGCGGCAAGTTAGGCGCATCCGTTATGGCATGACGATGGTCGTCCATCCCATTGTTATCACTTTTGAAAACGGAGAACGCTTCCAACTTGAAGAAAGACGCATCTGGTCTTTTGGACATTCACCAGATCGGCTTTTGACGATTTTGACCCAACAATTATCAAAATAGGAACACAATATGACTTCAAGAAAAATACACGGAAAAGATGTTTTAGGAGGGGTATTGCTTGCAGGTGGATGGTTATCTATTTTAATCTCTGGCGTCTTTTACGCCTTCTTCTGGCGTGTGGATAACGAACCCGGGGCAAAAGACATTCCAAGTTTGCTTTGGGCAGCGATCTCTTTCTGTTCCCTTGGGGGGCTGTCTTTTCTTGGCAGTCACGTCTATCTGGTCATCAAAAAAGCGTGGATGATAATTCTGATCGCTTGGGTCGTGTGTATCGCTTTGCTAATCGGCGCGATTTCCCTTTCCCCCATACTATTATTATTCATGGTCTGATATGACAATAACAGAAGATAAAGAAGTTGTAGAGCTTGAAAAAGCAGAAAAGAAACGCTTATGGATTGGGCGGATCTTGAGCGGGATTTCGCTCCTGATGAGCGCGATACTGGGACTTTGGCAAGCTTACCTACTTCCCATTACAGATTCTCTCTCCGCAGAAGGGCGGATGAACGAAGGAGACTCGGATGGCTGCTTTTATGGCTTGCTCTATGTTTTAACGATTTTCATCTCCCCGATCGTGACCATTCTTGCTGGCATTCTTGGTGGGATTGGTTTCAAGCTCAGAGCGCGTACCCTCGCTATCATCGCTTGGATCGCAGCATTGGCAACCTTGATCCCAATCTGGCCTGCCTTGGTTAGTTTCTTTGGAAACTAGGATGAACATTGTAAAATCTTCATTATGGCTTGAGTTTCCGCTATTATTTTTTATTCCCATCGTTGGTATGGTTATAGACTAAATTTCAAAAGAAAGAACAAGTTATAGGAGAACAAAATGCTTGAGAAAAAACGCTATTACGATATCGACTGGTTACGTGTATTGGGGATGTTTACCATCTTCCTCTTCCACAATGCCCGCTTCTTCAACGAAGAAGACTGGCATGTAAAAAATTATGAGCTTGATTTTGGCATGTCAGTATTTGTGGAAATTCTGGTGCATTTCATCATGCCACTCTTTTTTGTACTCTCGGCTATTGCCATCTATTATGCACTCAAGAAACGCACCAATTCTGAGTTCATGCGTGAGCGCGTCATTCGTCTGCTGATCCCATTGGGCATTGGAATGTTCACCCACATTATGTTGCAAGTATATATCGAACGCATCACGCACGGAGAATTTACAGGTTCGTTTTGGCAGTTCATCCCACATTATTTCAATGGTTGGTATGCCTTTGGTGGGAACTTTGCCTGGATGGGATTGCATCTGTGGTATTTGATGATGCTTTTCATCTTTTCATGGCTAATGCTTTCTGTTTTTCGGAGCATTAATTCATCGCAGAATTTCATAACAAAGCTCGCCAATCTCATCAGTAAGCTACTTGGGCCCTATCTTTTTATCATCCCCCTTTTCCTGATGGAATTTCTCGTCAGTTTTTCACCAGAAACAGTCGGGCGGCGAGATTTTGGCGGTTGGAGTCCCTTTACCTATCTGGTCTTTTTTCTGATTGGATACCTGTTAGCAACCAATGAGCGTTATCGTCCTGCAATTGAAAAAGTGCGCTTTATTTCTCTGGGCTTGAGCTTGTTGACTGTTTTTGGCGCATATATTTTGCTCGTAGAAATGGGTGCTTCTCGTTTGGCTCCGCTCTATTTACTGGTGCGAGCCACGAACGCCTGGTCATGGCTGCTCACTTTCCTCGGGTTTGCCAGCCGCCATTTGCAATTCAAAAATTCTTTCCTGGAATATGCCAACGAAGCTGTTTTACCCTTCTATATCTTGCATCAAACCGTTATTGTCGTTATCGGCTATTTCATTCGCGATTGGCAATGGGCAATTATGCCAAAATACCTCTTTTTGGCAGGGACATCATTTGTCATTATCTTGTCCCTGTATGAATTCTTGGTAAAACGCATAAATATATTGCGCTATCTATTCGGGATGAAAGGATAACGATCCGATCTCGTTTAGGATTTGTGCCGCGTTTCGCTCGCCTGTACTCGGAGCAGAGCGATACGAGTAATCCAAAATAGTGGAGTTGAAAAGATGAAGCTAGAAAAGAATATTCCCAAGATACTCGCCATCATCGGTATTGCCGTGCTTTTTCTGATTCTACTTTCCATTTTTACAGTCACAGTGATTATGCCGGGTGCTCAAAGAGAACGCCCAGCCACCGCTAAAATTGTGGTCTTTGAAGACTTAAACGGCAATGGGAAGCAAGATAAAGGCGAAGCCCGGATCCCGAATACGCTGATTGTGGCAACATCGAATATTCACGGCACTTTCTCTCAACAGATTGCTTTCACGGATAAAAACGGGCTGGCGGCGATTCGCACGACTTATACACATATTTTTGGAATTACGGCGCTTACGCCCTGTGGATATAACCGAACAACGCCCGAAATCTTGTCTGTAAGTAAAGGGGCACTTTTCGCCAGATATCGCTTTGGATTTCAACCCGTTGAAGGGAGCAAAGCACAGCTTACCGAAAACCTGCTTCGCTTTGACGTGTGGCAAGACCTAAACCGAGATGGTATTCGCCAGAATCATGAAGTCCCCTTGAGAGGGTTGACCCTGGCATTTTCCCCCCTTTTAGATCATTCTTCTTTTGATATTAACGAGTTCTCTGCCCTAACCGATGAAAGCGGCGAAGCTCTTTTGAATATCGGGAATGCCTGCGGCAGAATGAGAGTTGCGCCTATAGATGGTTGGGCGACAACGGTCTTTAGCCCAATGGGGCAAGAAGCCGATAATGGCGAGATCACTTTTGATTATGATGCAGATCATTCTCTTTTTGATTGGGGTCTTTCGCAATATGAATCCTTCAAACTTTATAGTGGCTTAGCCCACCACCCCGAAGGGATGGGTGAGTGGGTTTTCTTCCTAAATTCGACCGGCTCATTGACCATTCGGCATAATGTTTTTGATGAAAGCACAAAATATGGTCCTTATACGTTGACGGATGATGATCAGCAAGCGCTTTGGATATTGATTTCTGATGCCAAAATTGAAAACTTACCAAAAACCTTTGAGCGGCCGGGGATTCCCGATGAAACGGCCTATTCTTTCAGCCTGCACACGGTCAATGATATTTATCTCGTTGAAATGTGGGTAGATGATGCGGCGTTATATCCAGGCGTTTCTCCTTTGGTCGAGCAATTATTTCTGCTGCTTGAGAAATATACGGGCGAGAAGTATTAGCTTGCTCCACGATAAAAGAAAAAATCTAAACTTGGAGATTAGTTCATGAATAAACTAAAGAAAATTCTCATCGGTGTTTTGCTCATTATCGCAGCCGTGCTGCTTTACCCATATCTGGCTTATCCGGCAGCGTATGTCAACCGAGTGCTGCGCTGGGGCAATGCCGATGTGTACGACTACCAAAAATTCCCAGAGAGGATAATCGAAGCGTCGGATACGCCTCTTGAATTTGCATACAATTTGGATGAAGAACGGGTTCGCACGCAATTTGAACTTGCTGCCGATATGGATGACTTTGATTCGTTTTTAGCAGCTAACCGCACTCAAGCCTTCATCGTCATTCAAAATGATGAGGTCATCTACGAGCAATACTTTAACGGTGCAGAGCGCGAGAGCATAGTCACCTCTTTCTCTACGGCTAAATCTTTTGCATCCACGCTAATCGGGATAGCCATCGACGAAGGCCATATCCATAGTATTGACAATCCCATCACAGACTATCTCCCCGAGTTGCTTGAGCGTGATTCTGCCTTTGGGAATATCAGCATTCGCAATTTGCTGATGATGTCTTCGGGCATTAAATATGCTGAGTTCCCTTTCGTTAACGGAGATGATGCCAAAACCTACTATTACCCCAATCTGCGTGAATTAGCTTTGGAACAGACATCCATTATTGGGGAGCCAGGGGAATTTTTTCATTACAACAACTATCATCCTCTGCTTTTGGGGATGATCATCGAAAGGGCAACGGGGACTTCGGTCGCTGATTATTTGCAGGAAAAGATTTGGCAGCCAATGGGTGCGGAATACGCTGCTTCGTGGAGTTTAGACGAAGCAGGCTTCGAGAAAATGGAGAGCGGCATCAACGGGCGGGCGATCGACTTTGCCAAATTCGGGCAACTCTTTCTGCATAACGGAAGCAAGCAGGAGGTCGAGGTCGTACCGTCTGCTTGGGTTGCGGAAGCCACTCAGGCTGATCCATCCGTCGATTATGAAAATTATTACTACGACGATTTCATCTTCGCAAATGGACAGGGCTACTATAAATATATGTGGTGGGGCATCCAGCGGGATGCGGAGAACTATGATTTCACTGCCTTAGGGAATCATGGGCAGTTTATCTACGTCTCGCCCCAAAGTAATTTGATTATCGTCCGTTTTGGTGAAAGCTATGGGGAGTTTGGCGGCGCAGAGGGTTGGGTGAATCTTTTTTATGATTTTGCAAGTACTGCTCAGACCAATACTATTCAGCTTGAGCCTTTTATCTCAATGGCAGAAGATGCTACCTGTGCAGAAAGCCGCAATCAGATTTATTTGATTGATGGGCAGTATATCTTTCACTCAACTGAAGGATGGTGTATGGATGCGGGCTATTCTCACACGCTCTATGAGGCATCGCTTCAGGAGAGACTTTGTTATCAGGAAGATTCTTTTGCAGGGCAACTCACATCTTGTGAGCCTTCTCTCACGGAACTCTTTGAAATTATTTTGGAGAATTTAGATCAGCCTGATCTTGGACTGCGCCAAGAGCATTCTGTAAAGATTATCTTTGAGATGCAGCAGTAAGTCTTGTTGTGGCTGAGCAGGTTCAGCCAAAGGGATGATTAGAGAACTGACCCTCTGGCTA
>ERZ890953.858-NODE-858-length-16520-cov-13.133860_pt1 | contig 16520 bp, 20 predicted proteins | sample MGYA00521264_ERZ890953 | MGnify/ENA primary metagenome ERZ890953 (study PRJEB32303, sample SAMEA104408629) | aquatic metagenome | biome: Brackish water; feature: Chemocline; material: water | place: Baltic Sea | collected 2014-10-26T21:54:00 | depth 200 m ...
CACATGCCCAATCCACGATAACCTCATTCCCCTCTGCATCCCCATACTGAGGCATCAAAGTGCGGGCACCCTCTGGATCACGGTCTTTGCCGTCACGGAATACCTCCCCGTGTCCATGCGGTCTGGTCAGCCCCTCTTTGAACGCTGTACCCTTTACTTTCGTCAACCCCTGGCATTCGCAGTCGGGGTGATGCTCAAAGATCAGGTTGGTGGGCCACCGTCCAGAAGGCTGAACGTAGGTCCCGGCTCCCCCTGGTTTCAACGCATTGAACAGTTCCCCGCTGCGAGGCTGTGCCCCATCCGTGTAAGCACCGCCGTCCAGGTTATCCCCGGTGGACAGCCGACAGGCATCGATGTTCAATCCCCCGGTGTGATGCTTCAACACGTTGCTGGCGACATTGGCTTCGGACAGGGGCTTACGCACGAGATGGATAATGATCATCAGCGTCCCCTGGGTTTCTTTTCAACAGTGCCCCCGATCTGTTTGAAGTACCGGGCTGCAGTCCCCCTATCCCCCAATCCACCGGCATTGGCTCCATACCTGTTGTCATCGAATCCGTACACTCGGCCATCATCGGATCCAACACCCGTGGTCCAGCCCCCGGCACTCATGCTGACCCCACTTTGCTGCCCCAAGTTATCCACGGGGCAACCAGGAGCACAGCGCCAATCATCGATTATTTCCTCCCCTGCGCCATCCGCATACGTACTGCAAACGACACCCCCTACCCCATTGTAAATGCCGTACCCCTTTGTATTTCCATGGCCCAGACCTGTGCCTTCAGCACCCCCATTCCCCACATGCACCTTTTTAGTCCCGGCTTTCCGGCACCCAGGGAGATGCTCGAAAACCATGTTGTTGGGGTAGCGCCCGATCTCATTGGGCGGTTTATCCTCTTTGATAGGGATACCCGCGGCCAGCCTTCGCTGAACCCAGGGGCGTGTCTGGTGTGACCCGAAATACGCCATCGCGGATTCAGTATGCTGCGGTTTGTGGACCTGGCTGTGGTAATCCGCACCCGCATGCTGGCGGCATGCATCGATGTTCAACCCACCCGTGCCGTGTTTCAGAACATTCTCGGCTACCGTGCGGGGAACAGGCTTACGAATGAGATGGATCGTGATCAACCGAACAGGTCCTCAATGTCGGACTTGACGAACTCTTTCTTGTCCCCGTCCTTGTGGTCCGACTTGATCGTGGCCGATTGCCAGGGGCGCTGTGCATTCTGATGGCGCACACGGGCATCTGCAATCTGAAGGTATTCAGGTTCCCGTTCCACCCCCACGAAGTCGTGTCCCGTTTTGCAGGCAGCAACTCCGGTGGTACCGCTGCCCATGAACGGATCCAGCACGGGGCCCATGTCCTTTGGGACATCTTCAAGGAGGCGTTCCATGATGGCCACTGGTTTGACGGTTGGATGGAAGTTCTTAACCGTGTCAGCGGTCCTACCAGCCCCTGCACGGGGACTGTCCATCCCGGCGGTATCCTCTTGCCTGTCCACCGCCTGAGCGCCTGTACGGCCCGTCAGGTGCGCACAACCCCCCTCCCGCTCGGTGCGGGATGCCTTGGGCACATAGTGGATGCGACCCGGCTCCCGAACCCAGAGGATGGCGTCCCGGATTTCAAACCCAGCGTCCTCCACCTGGCAAGCACCCTGGAACCCCGTGGGGGATTCATCAGGTGCAATCAGGAGGATGTGACCACCGGGTCTCAGGATGCGTAGGAGTTCAGCGCTCTGCTCTTCTGTTGGTGTCCCTCTGAGGATCAACCCTGCCAAAGACCCATCGGGGATGTTCCCGATGTCTTTGCCCGCCAGGCCATCCCAGAACATGGCGTCCTGGTCGGGGGGCGAAATCATGGTGATGAGGTAATCCAGCAGTTCCTGTGGGACGGGTGTGCTCATTCTGATTCCCCGGATGTGTCATCGTCTACCCGGTAAAGGGTATCCACGTAGAAATCCCCGTGGCAGTAGCTCCCGGTGGGCTCATTCCACCAGATGGTTTTAACCTCGATACTTCCAGGGGAGGACACCGTCATATGGGGGCCACCTGAATTCAGCCGTACTACATCACCACGATTGAATTTTTCTTTTTCCATGGCCTCACGTTACCCCTGTTCTAAGTTGATTTGCCCTACAGTTCGTCCAATGCTGCGTCAGCCTCTTCAAGTTCGTCCCCAGCGGATTCCTTTTTGGATGCCAGGGGAATGTCGTAACAAGTGATCAACCTTCGACATGCCCATTCAACACGGGCCAGGAACATCTCAAACGGTTTCTGATCCCTGGACTTGAGGCACTGAAACTGCGCACGGTTTTTCTCACGCAGATCATCATCAATCCATGTCGCAGTAACGATGTCTGACGACCGTTCGGCTTCGTTCGCGTAGCTTAGGTGGGTCAGGTTGTACCCAGGAACACCACCAGCATCTTTCCGTTTCATCGCGGCTTTCATTCCCTCACGGGAAATCTGAAACAGCCCGACAATAGCCATCCCATGTCCGCGGTTGAAAGACATCGCCAGGCGCTTGGTGTCCCGGATAACCTCGTTCAAACGATCCGTGGTGTTGGACACCCATTTGCGGGGGGCCATCAGCCCCAGATGGTCGATGAACAGCAGAGAGAAAGGCGACTCTGCATAAATCAACTCAGCTTTGGTCCGCATGTCCGAAACGGTGAAATCAGATTTATCCGGGTCGGGGACTTCGATGTGGATGTTGCCGTAGTTGTTTTTAGCATCGTTGAAATCTTTGATCACATGGTCGAACAGAAACTCACGGGCGTTCTCGTGCCATTCCCCCAAAGTACCGTCCCGCATGTTCTCATAGGGCAACCCGATACAAGCATTGCGGTCCTTCTGCAATCCCATGTCGTACCGGGTCTTCTGGAATTTGGAGTGCATCGAGTGCATGGCATACAGGATGCGGCGGCACTGATGATAAGGCATTTCCAGGCTGAAAATCAGGTTGGTATGTTTCAACCATACCGCCTGGTTATATGCCCAATTGAGCATCAGCGTACTCTTCAAACCCCCTGTAAATGCGGCATGAATCCACAGCTCGTATCGTTTCGCACCGTTCAGTGCTACATCCATTTGTTTGAGTCCAGAGTGCTGCCCAATCCCCGCCAGTGGATCCGCTTCAACCCGCTCGTACTCGGTCTGGAAATCAGCACCATCCGTTGTCACCTCACCCGACAACCGAGGCCCTAGCGTTGGTGCAACGATGTCATGGCTATGTGCTTGGAGGTACTGGAGTGCCTTGATGGGTCCCCGGATGAGGATTTTCTCACGGCCCTCCTGGATTTCCATTCCGGTGCCCGTGATCGTCACTGCCTCTTTGAGCAATTCCAGGGTTTTGCGTTTCCGCAAATCCTCGGCACGAGCCTCCAGGTGAACACGGAAATCCCCCCAGGTGCGGGATGGGATGACATCAAGCTCATCCAGGCGGTCAAGAACTGTGTCCTCACCAATGTTGCTGTAGTGTTGTCTCAGTGTGCTTATTTCAGGGACGTGGTTATGTGCCAGGACAAAGGCTTTGATGTACTCCCAGATGATGGAGTCTTCCAAAACCTCAAAGCCCAGCCCTGACATGTTCAGGTCCAGGAAATTGCGGATTAGAATGTCGCGGTCATCATTACTGGCTGCAACGAAACAGGACCGTAGGAGGGTTTTCATTTCTTACCCCCCTTACCGCGCCAGGGTTTTTTGAAAGCACCCTTCTTGGGTTCCCTGTCCGCATCCTCAAGTGTCAGCAAACTCGTGGTCTCTACAGCACCCGCTGGCTCATCCGCTTCCTGGAAATCAGCCAGGGACATGCGTTGCACGCCCCCACCCTGCACAGGAACCGCAGTCCTCTTTTTACCAATCTGGACACGATCCCAGGGACTCAGGTAAGCCCCCACTCGCTCGTCATATGCAATGTGAGAGTCGTTGAAAGGTATCACGGGATTGTCCACGATCCAGGTAGGTTTGTTCAAATGGTCCCGTGCCTGAATGGACTCCAGCAAAGCCTCTGGGGTTGCCACGTTCCGGGTGACTTTGACACCCACTCGGATGATCAACAGGTCTGGGGGTTGAACCAGGTCGGCCAGCACATCGAAATGCTCTACACGGTTTCGGTTCCGGTAGACGGACACCTCAGGGTCTTTGACCTGGACCTTGTTGGACAGCCACGCATCCATCAGTTGGATGTCTGTGATCACGTTGAAAAACCATCGGGACGTTTTTCGCATCCCCAGGTCTTTCAAGTACATCTTGAACACATTCATCTCGGCTGTGACCCATGCGTTTTTTAGGGATACCACCAACAACGGATTCTTTGTCTTAATGGGGGGCGCTATAGATAACCCTTTCCATCCCCGCTCGATGTTGTCCAGAAGGTCCCGTTCATGGACACACACGCAGGTGTGTAGGATCTCCCCGATGTCCAGGGGATCCCGTTGATCATCGGGTATGGGAACAGCACCCCGCCCAGAGCAATGTGGGCAATCGGGATTGCCATCCCCGTCTGGATAATCCGTGTTTGGTTTATGCGGCTTGGGCATCGTCACGCAGGGCCTGGAAAATGTCGCTAATGTCGTTATCAGCAGAAATGGGTGATGTACTGTCACCCTCACCTTTCAATCGTTTACCCAGCACAGCCTCCACCAACCGCATCTTTTTGTTCAGTACCTCGATGACACGGTGATCAATGGATTTGCGTTTCTGACCACGGGTTCGCTTGGCAACCAGATGGTTCACGTAACAACGGTCATGGATAGACCCGATCCTGATCATGCGTCCAACAAGCTGGATGAATTGCCCCGCTGACCAGGGGGTGTCGTAACAGACCAAAGCCTTCGCGGCTTGAAGGTTGATCGCGTCTGACCCAGCGTCGGTGATGCAAATTACTCGGCAATCTGAGTTGGGATCCTGGAACAGATCCTGTGCCTTTTTCCTGTCATCTTCTTTTTCAGCCCCGGTGATGCGTACCGGGTGTAGTTTTTCTTTTTTCAAGAGGGGCATCATCACGTCTACCATTTTGGAAAACCGTGAGTAGACGATGACTTTCTCTTCAGCGAAGTCGCCTGTGGTCAGCATTTCCAACAGCATGTCCATCTTTTCGGACTTGCCCTTGTGTGCGATCAACTCCAGGTGATTCACGATTTCCTGGCAATAGATCAATGCCGTCAGCTTGGACACCTCCCGGAGGTCTCCGTCCCCCATTTCCAGCAACCCAGCCAGAGCGTCGTCATACTTGTCCTCCTGGTCTTCCACCAGGGGGACCTCAAGAACACGGCTGATCAGGACAGGCAGCTCTGTAGCGACCTCGTGTTTAGGCCGACCAAGGTAATAGGGGCTGATCTCAGCTTTGAACTCAGCGATTTTGTCCGGGGAGTATCCAACCACCACAGGGACTTGGCGGCCTCGGCCAACGGGTTGCATCCGGGTCAGGCAGTAGTACATCATGAAATTACGCTGACTGCCGAATAACCCCGGGCAAACGACCTGGTAAATCCCGTGCCCCTCCATGAGATTGTTTTTGATCAGCGTTGCCGTCAATGCCCAAAGCCGGTCGGCTTGTCCCCCCATGTGGCGCACCATCTGGTGAACCTGAGTCTTTGGATTCTTGTACGCTGTAGCCTCATCGGTGATCAGGATGAAATCAGACCAGCTTTGAATGTGCCGGATATCCTGAACAGCGGAACGGTACCCCATGACGATGACAGCAGGACCCTTGGCACTCTCCCACATGCGCCGTGCCTGTTCCCGCTGCGAAGGGGTGCCCTTGCAGATGATGGCCTTGACGCCTGTGGTGAATTTGCTGAACTCCCCAACCCACTGTGGCACCGCACTTTTAGTCGTGAAAATGACTACTTTACGGTTGGGATCCTTCTCCCAGATATAACAAAGAGCCCCGATTGCCTCCAGGGTTTTTCCGAGACCCGTATCATCTCCCAACAGGAACCGCTTCATCAGGATCAGATGCAGCATTCCTTGAATCTGATAATACCGGATTCGCAAGGGCTTTTCGGAACCGTCGAAGTCCGTAAAGGTTTGTTTTAATAGGGTAGTTGGCCTGATTTTCAGGTCCGTGCGCGTTCTAATTTTTGCCAGTTTTTGCTGGACTGAAGCTAGGTCAGACATTCACACTCCGGGGCATTTTTATATACCCCGCTGACAAGGAACTGGACCTACCCGCGGGCAAACTTCTGGAGGATTTCGAGCACCCGTTCAATCAGCCCGGGATTCGTGAACCATGTGGGCTGGTCCTGTGCGACACGACGGACTCCCAACCACATGAAACTGCGCTCGGCATCAGGTCTCAGCCGGTCCCCTAACGAAGAACGTACGCGGGGGGTGTATTTCTTTTGAAGATTCTGAAACTCTTTCAGGTAATGCAGCAACATGGTGGACGAACACCACTGTGCATAGTGAACAATTGCAATGTCGATTCCATCTTCAGCATCCCCAGGGGGGATGTAAATCTGTGACCTCGGTACTTGCCCGCTGTCCCGCAAAATGGTGCGACACAGAGTCAATGCACGCATCTGAAACGGTTTCAGGGTGGGCCAACCATTTGGCTGGTCCATGATCAGATGGAACATGTAGGGAATGTAATCCGTGACATCCCCTTGCTGTGCGCTGGCATGCAACTGACGAACGATGGTTGTGGCGTAGCTCGTGATCGCGCGGTCGTACTCTTGCCCCATGCTTTTGAGGATATCCACGGGGGGCTCGGGTGGAGGCGCGGTGTCCTGCTTGGGCTTGATTTTTTGCCACAGCCATTTCCACCATCTCATGTGGAATCTCCTATATCTAAAACGACACGCCCAGGGCCGTCTACCATCAAAGTGCATCCAGCATCCGAACGGACTGCTTGCACATCACCATGGGTGGACACAACGAGTTGACGCCCTGGGACCACGACATGCCCCGTACAGCGGGTTTTCTTCTGAGGGGTGTCCGGTGTGCCCTGCTGCAACTTGGCCGCAACCTGGGCCAACGAGGACTGTTTTAGCCCCATGGACTCCAGCACCCGTGCCGTGCGTGTGCCGATTTTCCCATCCACCGGCCCGCAGTTGTACCCCAGACGATGTAGTTGGCCCTGCACGAACCGCTCGACCTCTGCATCCCCCCGCCACTCTCCCACGTCGGTCTGAGCAGCGGCACACAACGAGGGCCACGCCAGGTGACCCCGACCCTCTGCCATCATCCTGTCGACAATGGGATGCCAGGGGCCCAGGAAATGAAAAACAATTTCAATTTGCGTATCGCTATAGAGACCCCCGGCTTTGGGGTACCGTTGCCAGGGGGTGAACCCGAGGGGGACTGCATGGGCCCAAGCAGCATTCAAAGCAGTTTGCCTGTCCACACCCTCTTTCTTGAACCTGAACAGCACCTCACGTCCAGCAGGGTGCAACGACAAATCCCCCTCCTGGATGTTATGGGGAATCATCAAATCGAGGACCCACCCCCGCTGTTTGGCCTGCTCGTCCAGAGCGGTCAATGCCGCAGCGGTGTCCACGGTGACAAGCAAACCTCGAAAACTTAAAAGTTGGATGCGTTTCATTGGTTCTCCTCAGTACATTTGGATAGGGAAGTTACCGGCACTCAACAACACGGAGTTTCTTTCCATGCGCACGAGCCTTGTTCATCGTGTCCTTGGTGCCTTTTGAAACACCGTCATGAAATGCGATGACTGCATCAGCTTCCTTGACGATGTCGGTATTCCTTAACATGCCCGCAGCACGTCCGTACCTGTCCCAGTCAGCGGGGAAAACGATGACTTCAATACCAAGGGCACTGGCTTCATCTGCTGCCCATGTGTCCACTCCCTGTGCACCCCCAGAGATCAGGATAAAACCGGGATGTTTTTCAGCAAGCCTACGCACGCACTGGCGCACCAACTCAGGGCGGGGGAATTTGCGGGAACCCACGATTGCGATTTTCATAGAAGACCCTACCCCTTGGGGTTCAATAAACAGGCTATGAAATCGGGGTAATGAGTCACTGATTCTGTCTTGAGGAGTCTGTGTTATGAGTAAGTGGGATGATATCCTGAACGAAGTCGTAAACCGCCACATGAAAAAAGCAGGAACGCATGGGGTTACGGCTAACAAAATGGTGGATCTCTGCAACTTTGCGATGGCATTCGATGCCTTCGTGACACTTGTGGAGGAAACCCCCGAAATGACCCTGGATGCGGACCCCGGTGCTGTTATGGCTCGGGGTATCATCTTCGCAAAACGTATGACGGGGGAACTGCAAATCGGGTTGGACACGTTCCTCAAACCGCACATCGACTCCGCATCAGGTGCCCGGTTCAGGATGGTATACAACCAGACCAACCGAGGCGGGACCATCGGGGAACGGCTTCGCAGGCAAGCCGGACTGGCTGAGGCCATGTTCCCCTGGATGGTCACACGCCCCGAGGCACGACAATCCTTCAAGGGCAAGGGTCAGGCGGCACTCAGGGCTGTTGCAGGGGTAGCCCGTGAAACGGATCCCGTGTCCAGGTTGGCTCAGGCTGCAGTGGTCATTCCCGTGGGGGCCTGGAAACAGGGCCGCAAATGGATTGAGACGGCTGCGGAAATCGTGGGGGCCCCCCTGACGGATACCGAGTCGGTCATGGCTGACGCGGCTACTGCACAGCAACTGGGAGATGACCTGGCTCGGGTGAACGGTGCGATCCAAAACACGGACCCCGCCACCCCACAGGGCGCTGATCTACAGGGGGAAAGGCTCGAGATTCTGTCCAAGGTGCAGGACCTGGCCGACAGTTCTAAGAACCCCGACACAGTACTGGCGGCAGCAGCTACAGGTGCTGCACATCCCAAAACAGATTCGGACTATCAGTTCAGGACCAAAACGGGTGCTGACCTGGGCATGACACCGGATCAGGAAGACGCAATGATGGTCAGCGGTAAGGGCATCATCGCAGCCGGTGCGGGCTCGGGCAAGACACATGTCCTGGCCGGAAAAGTCGTCTACATGATCAAGGAACTTAGTGCGAGGTCTTCTGAGATCATCGCAACATCATTTTCTGCTAAATCCGCGGCTGAGTTGGTACAGCGTGTCCGCAAGTATGGTGGGGACGGCATCCTTGAAGCTGGTGAGAAAGGTTTCGGGACCACCCACAGCATCGGACGCTCGATGTGCATCGATTTCTCGACTCGTTATGATGGTAAAAATGTAAGGTCCAGCGACACCACGCTGATCAAAAAGGCCATGAAACAGGTCCTGATGATGCCGCAGGACTACAACCTGCTTCCTGATCCTGATGCACTGGGCATGTTTGAGGGCATTTTCGACACCATGTCGGACAAACCGCAGGATGATCCGGTAACCCCAGATGCAGCACCAGCAGGGGGTCTGACTTTCGACCAGTTCCAACGATTCCTTGAGGACCTGTCAAGCTTCGGGGACTGGGCAGTCGGGAAGGGCATCAAATGGGGACGTTGGATGCGGGACGCAGCGAACGGGTTGCTTGGTGCGGACCCCGCTGACCTGGACAGCAAGGAACGTGAGTTTCTGAACAAGATCATGGATTGGAAATCCATCCAAAAGAAATTGCCGAAACATGGCATCCCCTCAAACCACAGGTTCGGTGCTGCTGACGGTAAGGCAAAGGGGAAAAAGAAAGGCAGTCCGTTTTGGCAGTACCCCGCAAACATGTGGTTCAACCGGGGATACCGGGCACTCAAGGATAGTGAGGGTCGCGCCATCGGTGCTAAACGCGCTGGGCTGAAAATCGGCATTTTCCAGGCCAACCTGCTTTCCCCCGGGGTTGCCTGGGACCAGGAGAAAGGCACCCCCAATGAGGTTTACGCCGCGATCTACGGTGCCTACGAATGGCTCAAAAAAGGCGACCCAACGGAGGTAGGACAGACCGGGTTTGACGACATGCTTCAAGAATCCTGTCGCATGATGATCGAGAACCCCGCTGTCCTGGCTACGATGCAGTCCAGGTACAAGCACATCCTGGTGGACGAGGCTCAGGACCTCAACAAGATGCAGCACCTGATGTTCGGGCTCATCGCTGGAACCATCGACCCCGAAACACAGCAGCCCTACGGGGACGGTCGGATGACCGCTGACACCTTCGTGTTCATCGGGGACGACAAACAGGCCATCTATGAGTTCCGGGGTGCCATCCCCGAGGAGTTCATCGCCAAGTCCGACTCGTTTGAAGGGGATTTCGAAACCAAAATGCTGGAGTTGAACTGGCGTTCTGGTAAAAACATCGTGGACGCAGCCAACCGGCTGATTGCCCACAACGACCGTCAGATCCCCATGACGTGCACCACCAGGCCGGATCGTGGTGACGGTCAGATCTCATACGAGGTAACTGAAACACACGCCCAAAGTGCAGCACTGGCCGCGGAGCGGTTTGAACAAATGATCGAGGTGGACGGCTGGCCCGCAGCAGCAACAAAAAAAGTGGACTATGGCATCGCGGTCAGGACCAATGCCGAGGCGTATGCGTTTGGTGTGGAGCTGTTGACACGGGGCATCCCGTTCCGGTCCAAGATGAACTTTTTTAATGACTACACCACACGGGCCATCGTTGCCTGGATGCAGGTCAATTCAGCAACCAAAGGGCGCGACCTCAATGAAGCCATCTTGGGGGCAAAAGACTCCCCGCGGGCATGGCTGGATGACCAGTTTGCTACGTATCTGGGTCAGAAAGCGCGGGGGGAGGATTACTACACGTACCTGCTCGATGGGGGCTGGAGGGATTTGTACCCGGACGCCACTGACAAGTGGGGCCGCATGAAACGGAACTGGCGCAATGAAAAAAACGTCAAGCCGTTCCTGGATAACATCCAGCGGGTGAGGGACTTCAACGGTCCCCCCATGGAATTGATCGAGTTCATCCTGTCCCTACAGGGTGCCGAATTTAAGGACAACCCCACATCCATCATTGAGGACCTGGTCCGCAGGGTCAAAGAGGACCCGGACGCCATGGACCTTTTGTCTGAGGAGGCTGGCGAAGGGGGAATCACTGAGGACATGATCCGTGCTTTGGCTCTTGCCCCCATTGATCCCCTCATGGGATTGGCTGGTGCCTATGAAGACATGAACATGTGCATCGGGTACATCGAGAAACTGCAAAAGGCAAATGAGAAACAGGGCAAAAAAGATGATCCCAAAGCGGATGACTACTACGAGCCCGCAGTAGTCATCGATACCTGTCACGGGTGGAAAGGCCTGGAGGCGCGGCAACTGTTTGTGCCCATGGCTGCTGGAGTGTTCCCACACGCACTGTCCGTCGGGGACCCCGAACAAATGGCATCAGAGCGCAGGTTGGCTTACGTGGCATTGACCCGTGGCCAGGATAGCGTCACTGTCCTTTGCCCCAAGGTAACGCACCTGAAAAAACCAGGGGGCGTCAGTGAGTTTGTAGACGAAGCCTGCATCCGTATCCCAGGGGATATGCAAGATCCTGATACGCCGCAACAACCCCGGACAGCACGGGTGCTTGACGCTGACACCCTCAAGTTCATGGACGCTGTCATCCGGGGAGACCTCGATGGTGACATGACTGAAATGGAATTGGAAGAACAGTGGGCTCAGGTTCCCGGAGATTCGGCGTAGTTAAAGCGAACAGATTTCGAGGATGACATGGCAACCACCTACGTTCAAATATCCAAACCTGAACTGGAAGACTGGCTGGACAGCCTCAAGAAAATCCCGGGCGTTCAGAAATGGATGCTCAAAACAGGCACATCAGGGGTGTACCAGGTCATCCTTTCCGACAATGTCGCTGTGGAGGTGTCCTCCACCATGAAGGGTAGAGGCATGGACGAGGTCATGGGCCTCGGGCGTGCCTCCATGCAGCTTCGGCTGGCCAGCCGCATCACCGGCTACACGATCAACAAAAAGGCACAGGGCAAGAGCCACTTCAAGCGCACCGTGAACTGGCGGAAAACCTGGGCTGAGGGCGTCAAGGCCTTTGTCCAGGTCTTCCAGAAATCCCGAGGCTGGTACGATGCCCTGGCTGCGATCAAGGACAAGGAAAAGTACCGAAAAGAAACCCTGCTCATGATCGAGGCTCACATCGGATGGGAAACCGACTCCATGCTGGCCGACTTCCACACCAAGGTGGACAAAGGCGGCATCCTCACAGTCAACCAGCTAAAGGCTCTGACCGACAAACAGCCCTCATCGTCAGGCGCTGGTGAGGGTGATCCCCTGCCCTCGTACCGGGATGACGTGGAGGAGTTGCTTCAGGAGTTGCGTGAGCTTTACAAAGCAGCAAAACGTGCTGGGAACGCATGGGCCATGAAGTTCACTGAGGACGTGGCACGGCAGGTCAAAAGGAAAGGGGAACTGTCCCCCAACCAGCACGGCAAGATCGATGAGCTTTTTAAGCAGTTCCGCATCAAACGGGTTGCCGAGGAGTACCAGCGTCAGGTCATTCTGGCGTCCATGTAACCTTGTCGTAGGCAGCTTCGGCCTGTTCCAGCGTAGTCACAATCCCCTCACGAGCCTGTATTGCGATGATGGTGCGCACCATCATCTCCTTGCGCTGAACAGGGTCCGCCAAGATGGCTTTGATGTCTACTCGACGGGACATGGCTTGGTGCGGTCCAGGAAATTCGGGGGAAGACGGTTGATCACAAGGTCCAGGTATGCATCCAGAAACATCCCAACATACATCCCAACATGCATCACCTCACGAATCTCCATGAAGATCTGGCCCAGACGGTTATCCCCGGTGCCGTCGTTGCCGTCACCCCAGTAACGGTCCTTGCCGTGTTCAGCGATGTAGCTGTAGCCGGTCTTAGCCAAAAGATCACGGACATGCCAGTGTTGCTGAACCTTGAGTGTCACCACCACCCGCATCATGTCATCCCGGATTTCTGTGTCCCAGTCAGAGCGGATAGGGTGCGTTGTGTCGCGGCCTAGCCGTGCAGCAATGCCAGGGGTAGGGGCCGCCAGGATGGCGTCCAGGTGTGCCTCGTCCGTGCCCCTGAACTTGTATGCCTGGAACGGATGCTCTGTCGTCAGGAGCTTGGTGCCATCGGGCATGGTCACCGCGGTCTTATGGAAATTTGAAAACACTCCATGAGGATCCGCGGGGCCGTAGAAATGAATTGGGTCTGTCGTTTTCATGCGTCTGTATCTCCAGTGTCCCCCGCTGATTCCTTGGTAATACCGTTTCCTTTTCACCAACCCCCTGTGTGCGAGTACTGTCAGGTCCCGGCTGTGGTGTGACCCATCATACCCCCCAATGTCCATGGGGGGCACGTAGCGGTCATACTGCAATGACCGCAGGATGTCAGCCCTGCGGTCATGGATCTTTGCTGTTCGCCCCAGGATCATTTTAGCACATACGCTCATTCAGCCACTGCTGCGCCGCCTTCAGCCCCGTCCTCAGGGACTCGGACTCCGGGTCCCCCCTGTTGTCCTTCAGGGGCTCTTCCACATCCACCACATTGAACCAGTTGTCCCGGAACATGTCGTCCACGCAGTAGATGTCGAACCGATGCTGCCGCAGGATGTCCTCCATCCCCTCACGGTAACAGGAATCGTGGTAGCTCAAACAGGACCACTCGGTGGTGGTGCCCTCGATGTCCTCATACTGAGGGAGGGTGTGGTACCGCACGTAGACCCCGATGTAGTTGTAAGAACCGAACAGCACCATGTCCATACCGATGTAATGGTTGCCCGGACGGGGGCTGTGCAGCCGAAATGAAACCAGGAGCGCCTTGGTCTGGGGGCGGGCAAACTTCCACTCACCCCGAATGGCACGATGCTGTTTGTCGAGGATCTGTGAAACGATACTGTACATATCACACCGCCTTTCTGATCCCCGCTTGGGGTGCCAGGAATAGTTGCACCAGAAGGATGGCATCCCCTGCCGTATGGGGATGGCGCAGCCGGTCAGCATCCGACAGCCAGGTGCCGTCGGGCATCTCTGACAAACAGCGCACGCAGAACGCATCCTTGTCCGGGTGCCGTTTGATCAGGATTACCCCGTTGATCAGCAACTCGGACCCAGCATCCTTGTAATCCGCTTCGGGGTCATCCCGCTGGACAAATCCAGGGGAGAGGAGCGCAGGGTTGATCAGGTATGTCACATGGAACCCCTGTGCCTCAAGTTGCTCTTTCAGGTCGGGGAGCCTCATACGTGCACCTTGCGGGGAATCACCGGGCAAAACGTATGGTACAAACCCGGTTCCGCAGTCTGGCCAGTCTTCACCCAGACCGCGGTATCCCCCTTGCGAATCGGGTTCACGCAAAATGTGCATTGAGTGTCCGTGGGCACCTTGACGGTGACACGCTCGGTGCTGGCATTGGCGGCATCGTCGGGCTGCATGGGGTCCGCTGCGGGCACCTCGTCATCCAGGGGCAAGGTTTCCATCAGGTTCTCGGCCCACAGCTTGGCACGCTCGGTGGCCAGTGTCGTGATGACAGCACCATACTGAACGGTGGCAAGCTCCATGGGATCCGGCGGGGCGTCTTCCGGGTTCCCGGTGTCCATCCCGTCCATATCCATCTCGATGGTGTAAAGCACGCGGGGGTAAACCTTCCCGCCAATGCCCGTCTTCCCGTAGTTCTCGATGGGCAGCACCATGAAGGTTCCGTCCACCAACATACAGGGGACCGTGAAACCAGAGGCGTTCTCGTTGTCCTCAAAATCGATGCGTGGGACGGTGTTAAACAGCTTGCGCCACATATCGCGGGTGCCTGCTGCCAGCCGTTCCATGTTCTGTTTTTGGGTTTCGATGTTCATGACAGCCTCCCACACTCGTTGAGGTAATCCGTGAAAACCTTCGCGGCTTCCTTTGAACTCAGGTTGCCCTTCTGCACCTGGATACTCAAGGCCTCGGCAACCGCTGTATCTCTTTCCTGCTGTGGTGTCTTTGTCATGTGCTGCTCCTGTTCCCCGTTCACAATACCTACGCCATATCACGGGATCCTGAGCTTCAAATCCGCAGTATCTTTTGCACTTTGTCGTTCCCAGGCTCAGAATACCGGATTTTAGCGTAGACGATATGAACAGGGAGAGAACCCATGAAACAGACATCAAAAATGCAACGGATGCAACAGGGCGCAGATCGCAAAGCCCATTTCGCAGCCGGTGGAACCCTGGCCGGATGGCGTGGTCGTGCAGCGACTTTCCAGGACCGTAAGAAAGAGCAGTCCCGCAAAGCCTGCCGGGGACGCGTGAGCTAATGCCCCGCATCTATATCACCTACCCTGCTGTGGCACGGGCCGCAGGCATAAACCAACACTGGGCTGTCCGTCTGGAATACACGGGGGCCAACCCCAACAACGCCACCGGCATCAGTCACAAATACTGGGAAGCCCGGGGCAAGGGTTGGCGCAATGTCACAGTGGTCCAGGGACGCATCGGCACCAGCCCACCGATCAAGGTACTCACGTATGCGCAGTTCGGGAAAGAGTGCATCGCAAAGCTGGCCGAAGGATACAAGTACTCGCAGGGTCCCAGCACCATGCAAACACCCCCAGTGTCTCCGGCTGCATGTCCCACCGGCGTCATCACTCAGGTGGATCCCAAGAAGGACGGGTTCCATGCCCTGGATGTCACGGGGGCTTTCGTCATGATGCTGACCGCCAAGGGTGCCCGGGACTTGGTCCACGGGGATCCAAACGTCACCATAAAAATGGGGTAAACGATGGCACATCCACAACTCACGGAAGACAAAATCCTGTACCAGATCACAGCAAGCCACTGCTGTGCGTGCAAAACACCCCTAAAGGACGCTGTCTCGGTGAACCGTGGCATGGGGCCCATCTGCAGTAAGAAATATTACACTCTGGATTACGTGCCCACCAACGACGAATGGATGATGGCCCGAGGCATGGTCGCCATGGGCAACATGGACACGGACTTCAAAGAGATCTTCTTGAACGCACCGGACCCCCGCACGGCAAGCAACCTCCTGGTCAAGTGGGCGTCCAAGCACTATGACCAGCGAAAGGTGGTCATGGACTGTGCCGAAGTGGTCCGTGCCCTGGGGTTCCCGGTCCTGGCGAAAAAGCTCGAGGCCGACCGGGTCACTGTCACCGCATATAAGGACGGTGCCTTCTACCACATCGCCATCCCCTACAAACACAAGTGCCAAACCGACCTCGCATACATCGACGGGGCCGAGGAGGGGGACAAGGATGGGCGGCGCTACACCTGGAAGGTGCCCACCGCGGACAAGGTTCATCTCATGGCCATCCTGGGCTACCATTTCGGCGGCAAACTGCTGTATGAAGCCGAGGACAGCGACCCCGGGTCTGCCCGCACCATCCATGTGATCCCCAAGGCAGCGTTCCATCAGATCCAGGCGTGCCGCTCAGGTGACACGCAGGGGGCTGGCAATTGCCGGATGGTGCCCGACGGGGACTGGATGAGCGTGTTCACCGACTATGACGTGAACTTCGTGGCGGACATCAAGGGCCTGCCGTGGAAGGATCGCAAGTGGGATCGCACGGTGAAGTGCTGGCGCGTTAAAACCAAGCACAAGGCTGATGTCTTGCGCATGATCAAAGCACACTACGGGGTAGACCTGACATGA
>ERZ890953.860-NODE-860-length-16492-cov-5.872787_pt1 | contig 16492 bp, 16 predicted proteins | sample MGYA00521264_ERZ890953 | MGnify/ENA primary metagenome ERZ890953 (study PRJEB32303, sample SAMEA104408629) | aquatic metagenome | biome: Brackish water; feature: Chemocline; material: water | place: Baltic Sea | collected 2014-10-26T21:54:00 | depth 200 m ...
ATCGTTCGCTAGATCTGGAATTAACTGCGTTGCACTTCAGAGTTGAATCCGCCTCCGTTTAGTTGCTGGATTATATTATTTAGGTCTTTACCAAACAGTTCGTGCGCCTTTAACAACCCACCCTCCTGGTTAAAAGGGATGTAGTTAAAGTCTTCCACCGTCATTTCGGCATTCTGGGCAATTTGATCTTTTATTTTGTTTAGCCAGTCTAGCTGGTCCGGGGAAAACACTGGATTCCCGTCTTCACGGGAATGACGATCGTGTTCTGGATTCCCGCTTTCGCCGGAATGACGTTGGAGCGCCTGTTGTTTTAGCCAATTGTCAAAGCGGTTGTTGACCAGTTCGGGAAAGGGTTCGAGCACGTCGCTTAGGCCGGTGGAGAAACGGATGAGGCTGACGATGTTGGTTAACAGTTCTCTGGGTGGTACGCCTTTGACTTTGTTTTTTTCCAACTGCTCGTAGGCTTTCCACACTTCTATCGGTGCGAGATTATACGGCGGTTGCTGGATTTCTTCTGCCAGTTTTTCGATTTGTTCGTAACTCAGGTGGCGCTTCTGGTAGGGTTGCTGGTAAATGAGCTGGATGGCATCGAGTTCGTTTTTATGATCTTTTATAAATTGTTGCCAGCTGTTAATCAGGTTTTCTACTTTTTCTTCGCTGTAGCCTGTGTCGCTGTCAATGAGTTCATCAGGGGTGTCGTCGATGATTTGATCCGTGTCTTTTCTTAATGCTTCTATTAACTCGCGCAGGTCCGGGTTGTGGAAGGCGTGGATTAATAGATCGGCCGTTTGCTTGAAGGCTTTCTGGATTTCATCATCATTTACCGCTTCTTTACCCACTTCGGCTTGCGCTTGTGTGACTAAGCTATCTTCTTTGGTACCGTGGATTAAGTTGGAGGCTATTGCGTAGAGTGTGCCTGGTTCTAAAAAATCATTTTGTAACCGGGCGGCTACCTCTTTGGGTACGGATTGTTTTACCAGGTCGTTAATGCGTTTGCGTTGCTGGTCGTCCAGCTTCATGTCCAGGCGTAGCATGCGGTTACCGAGTGAGCGCAGGCTGTCGCTGTGGCGATCACCTTTGGCTATTTGCAGCATGAGTTTTTCGGTGGCGACACTGGGTTTTGATTCGAGTGATTTTGATTCTGTTTTATCGGTTTCGGTAACACCGACGCAGTCGATTAACACGAAACGTGTTTTTGTTCTGGCATCGGGGGTGACTTTTCTGAGTTCATCAACACTCACGACCCGGGTGCCCCGGCCTTTCATTTGTTCGTAATAGGCCGGGCTTTTTACATCGCGCATGAACATGACAATTTCCAGCGGTTTAATATCCGTACCTGTGGCTATCATGTCTACCGTAACACCGACACGCAGTTGTGGATTAGTGCGGAATTCTGCAATGGTGTCTTCTGCAGTTTTTTTGCCCACTTTGTAGGTGATTTTTTTACAGAAGTTATTTCCCTCGCCAAATATTTCTCGCACAGTATCGACAATGCGTTCGGCATGATCGTCATCTTTGGCAAAGATAAGGGTTTTGGGTAGCCATTCACCGTTGCGGTGAGTGAAGATGTCTTTATACACACGGTCCTTAAAGGTCTGGATGATGGTGCGTATCTGGTTGGGCGCGATAACGGAACGGTCGATTTGCTGACCGGTGTATTCTTCTGCCTGGTCGAGGACTTCGAGGCGTTTTTGTTTGGTCAGTTTGTCGCGTATTTGTACGGTGGTGCCGGCTTCTATTTTGTCGCCTTGCTGTGTTTTTCTGGTGCGTATGCTGTAGATGTCGTAACCCACATTAACTTTGTCGATAACGGCGTCTTCGTGGGTGTATTCGCTGACGAGGTTCTGATTAAAGAAGCCGATAGTCTTTTTTGTGGGAGTGGCGGTAAGGCCGATGAGAAAGGCATCGAAATATTCCAGCACCTGTCGCCACAGGTTATAGATGGAGCGATGGCATTCGTCGATGATGACGAGATCGAAGGCTTCGATGGGTATTTCTGAGTTATAGCTGACTTCTCTTGGTTTCTGATTGAAGGTATTGGCATCAGTTTCATAACCGGAGTGTTCATCGACTTCATCGTCCAGTTCATTATTACTCAGGCGTGCGTAGATGCGTTGTATGGTGGAGATGGTGACTTTTATTTCATCGCCTATGCCGGCCTGCCCCAGTATGTGCGCATTGTAGAGTTCGGTAAATTTTCTACCATCATCCGGCACGGTATATTGCTGGAACTCTTTAAAGGCCTGTCGACCCAGGTTGCCTCTATCAACTAAAAACAGGACACGCTTAGCTTTGGCAAATTTTGCCAGTCGATAAATTTCAGTAACGGCGGTAAAAGTTTTACCGGAACCTGTAGCCATTTGCAGTAAGGCGCGTAAGTTAGCTAGTTTAAGGCTTTTTTCGATACCGGTGATAGCATCTATCTGGCAGGCGCGTAAGCCGCTGGTGTTCAATTCAGGGAGTTGCTGTAGGCGAGCTCTGAAAGTGTCGCTTTGTTCTAACCAGTTTTTGAGGGTTGCTGGTTTGTGAAAGTGGAATACATTGCGGCTACGCGGTTTGGGGTCGCGCTCGTCACGAAATCTTATTTCGTGATTGGTGGCTTCATACAGGAATGGCAAGGGCTGGTCTTCTGGTAGCCAGCGTTCGATGTGTTTGATTGAAGATGTCGCATAGCGAGCAGACTGTTCAGCCACTTTGCCAAGATTTGTACCTTCCCGTTTTGCTTCTATGATTCCGCAGGCTTTACCCGCAATAAAAAGCATGTAATCTGCCGGGCCAGCATCTGTCGGATGCTCTCTGACGGCAACGCCATGAACCCCATAGTCACCTGCTACAAGATTGATTCGCTTATAGTCCTGGATCACCCAGCCGCAAGCTTCGAGTTTTTCATCGATCTGTTGACGAGTTTCAGTTTCTAAAAGAGTGGTATCTATCAACGACTAGCCCTGATTATTATTTTTTATCCTTGTTACGATTGTGTTTGAAAAGCTACAAAATATCAATGAGTTCAAGCTGCCGCTTTGATATAGGTTTATATGGCTCTGTATGAAAATCATGCAATGTCGTCATTCCCGCATACTTTTAGCGGGAATCCATTAATAACGAAGTTAAAACTTTAAAAAGTGCCATATCTGTAATGGATTCCGGCTAAAAAAATGCCGGAATGACAGTAGTTTTGGTATAGAGTGGTTTTACATGATTTTCATACAGAGCCATTTAGATTAATTTTATTTATTTATTCTTGCCCTTTGAAGGGATTTTTCTAATGCACTATTTAATTCGTTTTTTGAATTTTCCAGATATTGATTTCCTTCATTATTTGCCTGATCTGATCTTAAAACTGGATTCGAAATCCAAAGTTCTTCTGTTCCAACTGTTACAAGTATTCTAGGGAAATTATATTTACCTACCTCATTCCAGTTTATGTCGAGATGAGTTTCAATTCTTTTTAACGGGCCTGGCTTTAATACTCTATCAAATAGTCCCTTTCTTACATCTTCAGGTAAGATAAGCATTGAATTAATGGAATTTCTTGCTAATTCATATTGATTTTGTGTGATTAACCCGGCGAATTTTTGTATTGTTGTTTTACTATTCATCCCTATATATTTCAGCAGTGGAGTTTGATTAATTTTTATAACTCCATTCTCCATAGTCAAAGTTAATTCATCAATACTGGTATTCAACCTCCTGTCTGTGTTTCTTTTGTCGGGGCCTTCAATTTTTTGATTTTCTACTCTTCTATTTGAGTTTTTTCTGTTTCCAGAGGTAAAATATTTATTGTTCATGAAAGTTTAGAATATTATGTTCTTAATTTTAGATGGGCTAATTAACATAAACACGAATATGTAAAGTATAAGAAGTATAGGCGCTTCTGGTATTGGGTATTGCGTAAATAGTTGAACTATTCGAAAATTCGGAAGAACAAATAAAAAAGCTGCTCATTGAGCAGCTTTTTTATTTGTTCTTTTTATAAGGGCGGTTTAATTCAGTCCTAACATACCTTTTTTAAGATTTTTATCGGCAGGAAAATTTCCAAGCCAGATTTCAACCAGTGCATTCTTGAAATCTTCGCCGCTGATATTGCCTAGCAATACATTGTTCTTGGATACGTTAGTGCCCTGACCAGGTACATAGTCGATAATGTATTGATCATGCTTATTAGCGCTTTCTTCAAAAAAACCGTAAAAGATATCTATCTTTTCCTGTAAGACTTTTAGCTTTTCTACAGACTGGTTTTTCTCAAATCCTTCTTTCCAGGCCTTTATCAAATTTTCGCTGGAGACTTTGCTGTAAATAAAATCAAGTTGAATGCGAAGAGCATGAGGTTGGGATAAAATTTCAGCAACATTATTGGATTGTTTTGCCAGGTAAAGTGAGCCGACATAAATATCGAGCCAAAAATTTTCTCTTAACCCCATGCCATTCAGAATGAGCTGTTCATTGTTGGCGCTGGTTAGCTGATCTTCAACAGTGACACCGGCCAGTTCTTTTGCCTGCCCAGAAAAAGACAGGGAAATAAGTAATATAAACGGGGTTATGAGTTTAATCATTTTCAGCCCTTCTCTTTAGTTTTTTTGACCTCTTCCATATCGAGGGCTTTGATTTGATCAATCAAATCACCAATTGCATTTTCAGGAATAAGACCGGGTTGGGCGAATACCAGCATGGCTTCTCGAAACACCATGATGGTTGGAATTGAGCGTATGCTAAAATGTGCGGCTATTTCCTTTTCGACTTCTGTATTGACCTTTGAAAAGATAATATCATCGTATTTTTCAGAAGCAGCTTCGAAAATGGGTCCAAATTGTTTGCATGGACCGCACCAGGGAGCCCAAAAATCAAAAATGACGATATTATTCTGTTCTACCAGGTCTTCTATATTTTCTCTTGTCGCTACTACAACGGCCACTTCGGTACTCCTACTTTAAGGTTATATATTTATTATTATAACTGAACGATTGGTACGTGTAACGAATAACGTGCTGATTCTAGCCCGTATTTCTCACAGGAATGACAACCTGGCTTGTTCTTTGAACCTACAGGAGATTTTCCAAACTCGGCAGTACAGATTAGTTATTCCACTCCTTTAGAATATCTCCTCTAAACCCTAAGCCCTGCGCGATCATCTTGCCCTCCTATGGTTTAATATACTGAATCACACCCAGACGAATTAGCTCCGCATGTAAAACCACCGCGCGATCAAGACTGCTGGGTACTTCGAGCAGTTTTTGTTTCAGCGAGTTATCCAGTGGCAGCAGGTAAATCAGTTTATATACCATCGTATTGAAATCCAGCTCAGCAAAATTTTCGTGGTTATGTGGAGATATGTGTCTCAATAACTCACTCATGTAATAAAATTGATCAGGCACTGCTTGCTCAATAGAGTCATCCATGTATTCTATGTCGCCAATTAATAATCCGCTGCTGAGAGTCCTTGTTGAGTGAATCTCAAAACGTCTCTGACCTGTTGCAGTGATGCCCAGTAACCCATCATCTCTATTTTGCCAGTCAGTTACTTTTGCACTGGTGCCGATGCTGAATATTTCAGAATTTTTATCGGTTTCCTGTCCGTTATAAATGAGTACTATGCCAAATTCTTTATCTTCGCGCATACAACTGGCAATCATGTCGGTATAGCGGGTTTCAAATATTTTTAACGCCAGATTGTTGCCGGGCAATAATACGGTTTTAAGTGGAAATAATGCGAGTTCTGTCATTAATCCTGCTCCTGGCCCCATCTTGGTGACAGTTTGTTTGGTATATCGAGCTGATCAAGTATTCTGCTAACCACGAAATCAATAAGATCCTGGATGCATTCAACACCCTGATAAAAGGCAGGGTTAGGTGGCAGTATGATGACGCCCTGGTTTGAAAGTTTTAGCATATTTTCCAGGTGCAGACTGGAGAAGGGTGTTTCCCTCGGTACTATAATCAATTTCTTTCTTTCTTTCATGATGACATCAGCTGCGCGATGTATCAGGTTGTTACTGATACCCTGTGCAACCGAGGCGAGACTGCCCATCGAACAGGGGCATATTACCATGGCTTCTGCTACAGATGATCCACTGGCCATCGGGGCTGTCCACTGATCTTTACCATACACCGTGATTTGTTGATGAGTGCAATTAAAATACTCGTTGAGTTTGTGCTGCATTTTTTGCGGACTGGAAGGTAGTTTCAACTCTGTTTCCATCGCTAACACAATCTGTCCTGGTTGAGAGCAGATAAATTGAACGTGATACTCAGCCAGAATTAATTGTTCCAGCAGTCGAATAGTATAAGCGGCACCGGAAGCACCGGTCATTGCAACAGCTATAGTCCCGTTTTTTTTCATGACGACCTGCCCTTGTCTCGTTCTATCAACTGGTCAGTTGCTTTTGAAAGCCTGGTAACCAGGTTTTCGAGAAATATCCGGTAATATTGTAGCTGGGTCTCAATTGATACTTTATCCAGCAACGAACTACTGACAATCATTAATGTGACATCGGTGCGAGCGGTAATGGTCGCCAGTCGATGCTCATTTTTAATGAAAGCCGTTTCACCAAAGCAGTCTCCCTGATACATACGGCCGATAGAAATATCATTTTTCCAGACCTCTACACCTCCCTTGGCAATAATATAAAAGGCGGTTTCAATTTCACCTTCAGAAACTATCATTTCACCTTTTTTGTAATCTATCCATTCACTGGCATCCACCACTTCGGTAATCTGCTCGTCACTAAAGTCTCTGAAAAAATTAAGATAGCGTAAAGTAGTCCATTTTTCTTTCATGTCAATACGTTCGCCGACACCACGTAAACGACCATAAGCCCGGGATAATTCATTCGCCAGTTGGCGCGCATTATCATAGCGTTGATAAATGATTTTACTGAGGCATTTTTCTACGATATCAACGACCTGTTGCGGTATATCGGGTCGAATCATTGAAAGTGAGTCCGGCTCCATTTCGGTTATTTGATAAATCAGTGATTCCAGGTTACTGGCTTTGAATAAAGGGCGTCTGGCCAGTAAGGCATACATGACGGCACCTAAAGAATAAATATCTGATTGTTCTACCAGTCTTTTTTCCTCGGTTAACTGTTCCGGAGGTAAATACATCGGGCTTCCCTGCACACTGCTTTGTGTTCCATCACCCTGATCGACATGGGCGATACTAAAATCCATAATTTTAACTTCACCATCAGTGCTTAACATGATATTACCGGGTTTGATATCCCGATGAATAATGCCCTGCCGGTGTACATAATCGAGACCTTTGGCGCATTGATAAATGGCGTCTATAACCTGGCTGGTAGACAGTACGCGTTTACCGGTGACATATTCCTGCAGGGTCACGCCGTCCACAAACTCCATCACAATATAGTTCAGGTCATCCTGTTGTCCGGCATCGTAGACTGATACCACGGAAGGATGATGCATGCGCCCGGCTGAATAGACTTCAGCAAAAAAACCTTCCCGAGTCTGTTGCGCCAGTCGCGCATCACTGTGGTCAATTTGATGAGCTACCTTGATGGCAACTGCTCGCTGCACAAACGGGTCATAAGCTTCATAAACCATACCCATGGAACCTTTTCCAATGACCTGTTTGATTTCGTATTTAGAAATTTTCAGCAGTGGCTGGATTTTTTTTGTCATTACAGTGTTTGTTGTAGTGCCTGCTTGAGTTTCTGGTGTATTCCGGCAAAACCTCCGTTGCTCATAATAACAATGTTGTCACCATGCTTCGCTGTTTTGACCAGTTCGGCAATAATCTGTTCAATATTGTTAAATATCTCCAGCTGTGCAGATTTTATAGACTTTAAATCCCAGTCTAACAAGTTATTGTCATAAAACATGACCTGGTCAGCGCTGTTAAATGCTGCTGCAAGGGTATTTTGGTGAATGCCCATTTTCATAGTATTAGAGCGTGGTTCAAATACGGCAATAAGCCTGCCCTGTGTGCCTGGTTTGAGGGCCTCCAGTGTAGCTCGAATGGCGGTAGGGTGGTGCGCGAAATCATCTATTAAGGTAATGCCATTAATACTGGCGAACACTTCCTGGCGTCGCTTAACGCCTTCAAACTGCTTCAGCGCATCAAGACCACTTTGTATCGGCACACCAGCATGTTGTGCCGCTAGCAGCGCCGCACAGGCATTTAGCTGATTGAATAATCCTGCCTGCGGTAAATAAAGCTGATAAGTTGAGTGGCTCAAGCTGTCGTTGATCGACTTATTTATGCTGTCAATCGTCAGTGTCGCAGCATCAGTTCCAAAGCTTTTTATTTCCGACCAGCATCCCTGTAATAAAACCTGCCTGAGGTTTTCATCCTGCTGATTATTAATGATTAGTCCATTGCCCGGTACGATGCGTAACAGGTGGTGAAACTGGCGTTTGATCGCATCCAGGTCATCGAAGATGTCGGCGTGATCGAATTCCAGGTTATTCAGCACCAGCGTGCGCGGGTGATAGTGTACGAATTTACTTCGTTTATCGAAAAAAGCGGTGTCGTATTCATCCGCCTCTATGACAAAGAAGGGTGACTTGCCAAGCCTTGCTGAGGTATTGAAATTTTGGGTCAGGCCACCGATTAAAAATCCGGGTTGCATGTTTGCATAGTCGAGTATCCAGGCCAGCATACTGCTGGTGGTGGTTTTGCCATGCGTGCCGGCTACTGCCAGTACCCAGCGGTCACGCAACAAATGTTCATACAGCCATTGAGGGCCGGATATATAGGGTAAATTCTTATTCAGAATGGTTTCAATCTGTTCATTGCCACGAGATATGGCGTTGCCAACGACAAATAAATCAGCTGTTTCATCCAGGTTATCTGCCGTATAACCTTCGCGTAATTCGATTCCGGCCTGATCCAGTTGAGTGCTCATGGGAGGGTACACGTTGGCGTCAGAACCCATCACCTGATAGCCTTTTTCACGCGCCAGCATAGCAATGCCTGCCATAAATGTGCCGCAGATTCCGAGTATGTAAATTTTCATATCAAATGATTAAAAAAAGTTGAGTAACAGGAATTCGTAAAATACAAAATAGTTAAGAGCAATAAAACCGGCAACAATAGTTCTGACCCCAAATGCTCTTTTAAAGATAAGCGAGATAACGGCCAGGTTCCAGAATAATAGAAGTAGATTGATATTAACTACCAGGGGGTTTAACTGTTCTGCATCACCACTGTCCGGTAAAACCGACATGATAACAAGACTTACCACGCTGACGATCAGGCTGACTCCGATGAGTGCAGATACTGTTTGCACAAGTCGTTGTGGTTTTTGGGTAAATTTTAAAGCGATAAAACTAATGCAGAACAGGATCAATACTTCAATGCCAATCTGGATGGTGATGGAAAGCAGGTTTCTTTGATCACCCAGTAACAGTTCACCCACGGCTATGTAGGCTAGCACGGTAATCAAAACAGGAGCAGGACTGTGTGGAAGTTTTGCCGGTGAAGATAAAAACAGCGACATCTGAAAATATTGTTTAAGGCTGCTTAACCAGTCGGACAGGATTGAGTTCATGAATTACTTTAAATGTGGTGACTGGAACGAATGGAAGCTATGTCCAGTAGACTAGTTTGGGCCGAATTGTAATCAAGTTTAACGGGACAGGTTTCAGCATCCAGCTGTAAAACCAGGCTGGGATAACTGTAAACATGAATAGATCTGACCAGCTCCAGTTCAGTGTTTAACGCGGTTTCAACTTTGCTGGAAAGCATCAGCTGTTCAAATTCACTGCTATCTAACCCGATAGAAACGGCTACGTCGAGTAAAGTTTTCAAATCCGATGGGTTCTGAGCATTTAGATAATAAGCCTGCTGAATACCATAAGTCATCTGATCTGCCTTATCTGCGAGTTGACGTGCTGTGATGACTGCCCGACAGGCAGGGTAAGTAGATCGACGTGGCGTATTTTGTGTCCAGAAATCAAAATTGAACTGTGTCCCCGGAATTACCTGCTGAATACGTCTCCAGGCAGATTGAATATCCTGTTGCAGGCCTGCAGGCATGGGGTCATTACTATCAGCAGCAAGACCACCCACCAGACTGGTAAATTGAATATCATCCGGTAATAATTGTTTCAGTTTAAGCAGTTGTGTTCGAAACCCCCAGCACCAGCTACACATAGGGTCGTGGACATAGTACAGAGTGGCAATCGGTTTATCTGGCATGTAGGGATAAAAACTAATGAGTAAAAGGGTTCATTTGGCTATACTAGCTAGCTATTTTAATTCGGGTGCGCAGTGACAAGTCGATATACGGCTTTTATTGAACGCGTTCTTCCAGTTTTACATACTTTACATTCAATAGTCTATGAGCGATATATCTGAAGTTGATGTTAGCACTTTTCAAGGGTTGATACAGACCTTGCAAACATTCTGGTCTGAGCAGGGTTGTGTTGTTATGCAGCCACTCGATATGGAAGTGGGTGCTGGCACTTTTCACCCTGCCACTTTTATCAGGTCAATCGGACCTGAACCCTGGCGTGCTGCGTATGTTCAACCCAGTCGTCGACCTACCGACGGTCGGTATGGCGAAAATCCTAATCGTTTGCAGCATTATTACCAGTTTCAGGTTCTGTTAAAACCCAGTCCGGAAAATATTCAGGAACTGTACCTGGATTCACTCAGGATGATGGGTTTTGATCCGTTAGAGCATGACATTCGTTTCGTAGAGGATAACTGGGAGTCTCCCACTCTGGGTGCCTGGGGGTTAGGCTGGGAAGTCTGGCTGAATGGCATGGAAGTGACCCAGTTTACCTATTTTCAACAGGTCGGAGGGCTGGAGTGTCGACCAATTCCCGGAGAAATAACCTATGGGCTGGAACGCCTGGCGATGTATATTCAGGGTGTAGAGAGTATTTATGATCTGGTGTGGACGCACGGTCCGGATGGAGATGTCACCTACGGCGACGTATTTCACCAGAATGAAGTAGAGCAGTCTGCATATAATTTTGAACATGCCAATACAGATGAATTATTTCACTGGTTTGATGTCTGCGAAAGCGAAAGTAAGAAACTGCTGGAGGCCAAATTACCCCTGCCGGCGTATGAGCAGATGGTAAAGGCTTCTCATAGCTTCAATTTGCTGGATGCAAGACATGCTATATCGGTCACCGAACGTCAGCGATTTATATTGCGGGTGCGTGCACTGTCACGCGGGGTAGCTGAAGCTTATTATCAGTCCCGTGAAGAACTCGGCTTTCCGCTGGTGAAAAAATCGGGAGAAGCCTCATGAGTGATATCTTAATCGAACTGGGTACCGAAGAATTACCACCTAAAGCATTACTTAAGCTATCAAAGGCATTTACCGAAGGTGTGGTAGATGGATTGCAAAAAGTCGGTATCAACGCTACCTCCGTGGAGTCATTTGCGACGCCAAGACGTCTTGCCATGTTGATAAAAGGCGTTCCATTGCATCAGCAGGATCAGGTCGTCGAGAAACGTGGCCCTGCATTACAGGCGGCATTCGATGCGCAGGGTAATCCGTCTAAAGCGGCGCAGGGTTTTGCACGTTCCTGTGGTGTTGAAGTTGCCGATCTGGCGCAAAAAGAAACCGATAAGGGAACCTGGTTGTATTTTGAGCAAAAACAACCGGGTAAAGAATTAAAGACATTGTTACCCGCTATCGTTAACGATTCACTGACGCGTTTACCGATTCCAAAGCGTATGCGCTGGGGAGATCGTGCTGATGAATTTGTACGTCCGGTGCACTGGCTGGTAATGATGGCAGATGATCAAACTATCAATGCTACTATTCTGGGTACAGATGCCGGCAATCAAACCCGCGGGCACCGTTTTCATGCTCCTGAAGTGTTAACAATATCCAGCGCAACTGACTACGAGGCATTGTTGCAGGATAAGGCATATGTGTTAGCGAGCTTTGAAAAGCGCAGGGAAGTGATAAGGCAGCAGCTCAATGAAACCGCTAAAAAATTGGGCGGTGCAGTGAGAATGGATGAAGATTTACTGGATGAAGTGACGGCATTAGTCGAATGGCCGATAGCCATCAGTGGTCGATTTGATGATGAATTTTTATCGGTGCCGGTGGAAGCACTGGTATCCACCATGCAGGATCATCAGAAATATTTTGCAGTATTCGATGCTGATAATCAGCTGTTACCGTTTTTCATTACGATTTCAAATATTGATAGTAAAAAACCAGAGCTGGTTTCCAGTGGTAATGAACGTGTCATACGTCCGCGCTTTTCGGATGCCAAGTTTTTCTATGAGCAGGATCAGAAAGTGACCCTTTCTTCGCGCTTGCAAAGCCTGGAATCAGTGGTATTTCAGAAGCAGCTGGGCACTATCGGTGACAAGGTAATTCGTATCCGTTCACTGGCGGGTTATCTGGCGGAAAGTCTGTCCGCCGATGTGAGTGAAGCGGAACGTGCCGCCGAGTTATGTAAGTGTGATTTAATGACTGACATGGTGGGTGAATTTCCCAAGTTGCAGGGCATCATGGGTAATTATTATGCACGTCTGGACGGTGAGTCAGAAACGGTAGCGACTGCCATTGAGCAACATTACTGGCCACGTTACTCGGGCGATGCTGTACCGTCAGCTATAGCCGGACAATGCGTGGCGATTGCAGATCGTGTGGATACCATGCTGGGCATCTTTGCAATCGGTCAAAAACCTTCCGGTGTGAAAGATCCGTTCGGTTTACGCCGCGCGGCTTTGGGTGTTATCCGTATCATTATAGAGAATGATCTGGCAGTAGATATCCATGCATTATGCCTGCAGGCTGCAGCTGGTCTGGCAGATAAAATTGATGCCGATGCGGTTGTTAATGAGGTAGTAGATTATATTTTTGACCGACTCAAGAGCTACTATCTTGATCAGGGTATCCGGGTTGATGTTATCGATGCCGTGTTAAGTTGCAGGCCAACTTTATTGACCGATTTACAGAAGCGCATCGTGGCAGTAACCGAATTCCTGAAACATGACTCTGCCATCGCACTGGCTGCGGCGAACAAGCGAATCAGTAATATTCTGAAAAAACAGGAAAACCCGAGCAGCATTCATATTAATGCTGATTTGTTACAGGAGGCCGCTGAAAAAAATCTCTATCAGACATTATCAAACCTGGAAAAAACAGCGATGGCCCATTTTGATCAGGGAGAGTATTTACCAGGTCTTACTGTACTGGCTGATTTACGACCTGTAGTTGATCAGTTTTTTGATGAGGTGATGGTCATGGTGGATGATGAAGCCCTGAAACTGAATCGACTCGCTTTATTGCAAAGTTTAGCGAATAGCTTTTTGCGTGCAGCTGATTTTTCAAAGATTCAGTAAGATATTCGCATGCAAGCTCAAGTTATTATTCTAGATCGCGATGGCGTTATAAACGAGGACTCGGATGAGTATATTAAATCAGCCGAAGAGTGGATACCAATTGCCGGCAGTATCGAAGCGATCAGCCGGCTGAAAAAAGCGGGTTATCTAGTGGCGGTCGCCAGCAATCAATCCGGTCTGGCACGGGGTATGTTTGATGAAAAAGCTCTGCAGGCTATCCATAAAAAAATGCAGGACTTACTGGCTCAGCGAGGTTCATCGGTAGACAGTATCGTGTTTTGTCCGCACAGTCCTAATGATAACTGTGTTTGTCGTAAGCCCAAACCGGGCATGTTAATGCAGATAGCTAAAGAGTTTAATGTCAAACCGACGGACACGCTTTTTGTGGGTGATAAATATACTGATATACAGGCCGCCAGGCTGGCTGGCAGCCAACCGGTTTTAGTCAAAAGCGGAAAAGGTATTCGAACGCTGGAGAAGCATGCGCCATTAGATGGCGTTCCTGTGTATGACAATCTCTCCCACTTTGTCAGAGAGTTTCTAAGAGGCCACCAGTAGGTACCAGCATGGAAAAAAATAAATCTAGCGTAGTATCATTATATAAGTTCTGGTTGACTCTGAGGGGCAGTCTGTTCTGGATTATTTTCCTGCCCAGTGTGTTGATATGCGCGATTTTACTTTCATTGGCGAGCATTTTTCCTATATCCGTTCGTGTTGCCATCATTAAAGTCTGGATCGACCTGAACCTTGGCTGGATTAAGCTGACCTGTGGGCTCGGGTATCAGGTCGAGGGCCTGGAAAATATTCCAGACGATGGTTTTATCATCATGAGTAAACACTCGTCTACCTGGGAAACGATTGCATTGCAGAAATTTTTTCGACCGATGGTGTGGGTTGTTAAAAAGGAACTAACCTTTATACCTTTTTTTGGTTGGGGCCTGAAAGCCATGAATGCTATCGCCATTAACCGCGGTACCGGTCGTAAAGCCATCAAGCAGCTTATCGAAGAAGGGCGTCAGCGTATGGATGAAGGGCGTATCGTGATGTTATTTCCTGAAGGTACCAGAGTGATGCCCGGGCAGCATAAACCGTTTAAGCTGGGTGGAGCCATACTGGCTGAAAAGACCGGTTATTCCGTTTTACCTGTCGCACACAACGCCGGTGAATTCTGGCCACGCCATAGCTGGATAAAATGGCCGGGCACTATTAAACTGGTCATAGGTAAACCGATTGATCCGGCTGGTAAAAAGCCTGATGAAATCATTAAGCTGGTTGAACAATGGATCACCGAAACCGGTGAGCGGATTAGCGATAAAGAACAGTTAAAACGTCTGGACATCGATAATAATTAGCAGGGTACTTGCAGCTGGCTGATAAAAGTATTACAACGGAGAGGCTTTTGTTTTTGGCTGGGAATAAAACAAACCAGATGCTGAACTATAGAAATATTATAACTGTTTTACTGTGTAGCCTGTTGCTGTCCTGCAGTGGTGGAAATTCAGGAGACGAATGCAGTATCCCTGAGCAAAACCGTTTTGTACACGAATTATTACTGGATCAATACTTCTGGTATCAGGAAGTAGAACCCACGCTAAACTATAAAGATTTCGATTCTCCCGAACAAACGCTGGATTTTCTTAAAGTTGATATTGACCGTTTTTCTTACATCGCTGATGCAGAGGAATTCTACAACCTGTTTACTCAGGGGCAAGTCATTAAATACGGCTTTTCCTTCCTGGTACAGTCCGATAATACGGTGCAGATCAGATACATATTCGATGATTCTGCAGCAGGCAGGGCAGGTCTGCAACGTGGTGATTCGATTCTTTCAATAAATAATCAGCCAGTTGCTCAAATCATTTCAACAATAGGCTGGGAAGCTATATTCGGCCCCGATGAAGAGGGTTATCCGGTCGATATGCTGGTGCGCAAATCGACGGGCGATATTGTCGATATTCATATGGAAAAATCTGTCGTTAATATTAATACTGTTTTACATCGCAGCATCATTGAAAATGGCAGCGATAAAGTGGCTTATCTTGTGTTTAACAGTTTTTTAAGTACCTCTATTGCTGAGTTGACTGAAGTTTTTGCTGAGTTTAAAGCGGCCGCAGTGAATAAAATGGTTCTGGATCTGCGCTACAACGGCGGAGGAAGCGTGACGGTGGCTCAATATCTGGCGAGCTGGATGCTTAACACCAGCGCTACCACAGATTTGTTTGCCTTGCTGAAACATAACGATAAACACCAGGATCTCAACCAGCAATATTTCTTTAAATCGCTACAGAATGAACTGGCTCTTGAACAGATAACCGTGATTACTACTGGCGCAACCGCTTCGGCCAGTGAAATGGTAATAAACGGACTTAAGCCTTTTGTAGATATTAAAACGGTAGGTGCTACAACCGTAGGCAAACCGGTTGGCATGAACCCGACAGAATTTTGTGACAAAATGATATTGCCGATCACATTTTCCGGTTATAACCAGGACGGTGAAGGTGAATTTTTTGACGGAATAGCGGCTAATTGTGGCGCTGAAGATAATCTTGATTTTGCCTTTGGTGATACACAGGATCCAATGCTCAAAGAGGCATTATTCGTCAGTCTTAACAATGTCTGTTCATCATCCGCTATAGCGCAAAAAACAGCGATTAATAAAACAGCGAAACCGTCATACTCCCTGCAGGATATTATCGGTGTCTACTAGAATATTATGGTTATTATTGCTATTGCCTTTACAGGTACTGGCAACTGGCTGGACAGGCATAGCCGCTTTTGTCGGGAAGAGTGATAGCGACTGGTTGCAGGCATCTAGCGTAAAGCTGGCTAATATTGATTTTTACGGGCTGCGTATCGAAGAAAAAACTGAGATAGATTTAAGAGTAGGAGCGAGAGCAGGACAATTTGACCTGCGTTTGACAGATAGATAAAATGTAGATGGTGCTGAAAAATATACGGGGCAATTTATTACCCTTTACCTGCGTTGGCCAATCCAGTTATCGGAAAATTTGCAGTTTCATAGTGCTGTCAATTACCAGATAAATATGGGTACGAAAACAATTATAGATGAAACAGAGATCAACTGGACTGAAGTGGGTCTCGATATGGGGCTGAGCATACAGTTAAACCGGTTATCGATACGACCTTTTATTAATTTGCGTTCCATTGATGGTGACATAACATCAATGACACAAACCAGAATTTTCA
>ERZ890953.862-NODE-862-length-16475-cov-4.259074_pt1 | contig 16475 bp, 14 predicted proteins | sample MGYA00521264_ERZ890953 | MGnify/ENA primary metagenome ERZ890953 (study PRJEB32303, sample SAMEA104408629) | aquatic metagenome | biome: Brackish water; feature: Chemocline; material: water | place: Baltic Sea | collected 2014-10-26T21:54:00 | depth 200 m ...
ACCCGCCACACCCCCAAATCTGGGAACCTCCACGCAAAGTCTCAAAGAGCCAGATTTGATAAAATGTACGAACAAATAAGAGATTGCCGCTAAAGAATATGGAGCCAAACACTCCCCAGTTTTTGATCTACTTCTCAAAAAAATAGAGTAGAAAATCTACCACGATTATTCTACTACGTATTTTTTGGCAAATAACATACAATCCTGTCAGAAAACAATTCAGGGTCTTTGGGAATCCCCGTGGTAGTAATCCAGATTAAGGGGTTTCTCACGGCAATTCCTAAAGACTAAGAATTTGGCGCCAAAAAATCTTCACCGATGCTGCCCGAATAAAAAAGAGTGTGGAACAAGCCTTGCCTGCTCAACACCCTTTTTCTGAAACTCGCCCAAATTATGGACAATGAAATCTAGATATCCAAATTCCGTACTTCCTGCGCATGTGTAATGATAAAACGCCGTCGAGGGGGAACAGCTGCGCCCATCAACATATCAAACGTGCGATCAGCCTCGGCTGCATCTTCAATCGCCACTTGCAAGAGTGTGCGCTCCGCCGGGTCCATGGTTGTTTCCCACAGTTGCTGCGGATTCATTTCGCCCAAACCTTTATAGCGCGAGATTGTAGCGCGATCATCTGAAACGCCCAATTGGCTCAAAATAGCATCTTTATCCGCCTCGGTATACGCATATTCAGATTTCTTGCGATAACTAACCCGATATAGCGGCGGCTGGGCAATATACAAATGCCCCGATTCAATCAAGGTCTGCATATAACGGAAGAAAAAGGTCAGTAATAGCGTGCGAATATGCGCTCCATCCACGTCAGCATCGGTCATGATAATAATTCGGCCATACCGAAGCCCTGTCAGATCAAATCCCTCACCAATGCCAGTGCCTAACGCCGAAATTAACGCTTTGACTTCGTTATTGCTTAGAATTTTATGTAACCGAGCGCGTTCTGTATTGAGAATCTTACCACGCAGCGGCAAAATCGCCTGAAAATGTCGGTCGCGCCCCTGTTTGGCAGAGCCACCTGCCGAGTCACCCTCGACAATATATAACTCTGTTTTTTCCGGGTTGCGCTCCGAGCAATCCGCCAATTTCCCGGGAAGAGTCAGGCTTTCCAATGCCGATTTACGGATAACCAGATCGCGGGCTTTGCGAGCCGCCTGGCGCGCTCGCGCCGAAGTCAGACATTTTTCAACGATAGATTTGCCCGCGCTGGGATTGCCTTCCAAAAACAGACTGAAGGCATCATTGACAACTTGCTGGGTGATAGTCTGCACTTCGGGGTTCATCAACTTGACTTTGGTTTGACTCTCAAACTGGGGATCGGGGTGTTTGATGCTCACGATGGCGGTCAAGCCTTCACGGGTATCCTCCCCTTTGAAGTTGGAATCGACATCCTTGAGCAATTTCTGCTTGTTGGCATAATCGTTGATCGTACGCGTTAGCGCCGAGCGCAGACCAGTCAGATGAGTTCCACCATCGATGGTGTTAATTGTATTCGCAAAAGCATACACCGATTCGGCATACGCATCGGTATATTGGAACGCGACATCAACGGTAACATCATCGATTTCTTTTTCAACATGCACCACTGGATGCACGGTTTTTCGATTTCGATTCAGATACCGCACAAAAGATGTAATCCCACCCTCAAAATAGAAGTTCATTTCGCGATCTTCGCGCTCATCCAGCAAATAAATACTAACACCTTTGGTCACAAAGGCCATTTCGCGGAAGCGCTGCATCAGCGTTGAGAAGCGATATACCAGATCCTCACCAGTGAAGATCGTTTCGTCAAATTTGAAAGTTTGCTTGGTTCCGGTTTCATCCTTGGGTGCTTTACCAATGACTTTCAACTGCGTAACAGGTTTTCCGCGTTCGAAACGTTGGGCATAGACATTGCCATCGCGCTTGACTTCAACTTCAAACCATTCCGAGAGGGCATTGACGGCTGAAAGGCCGACACCATGCAGGCCACCCGATACTTTATAGCCACCATCTCCAAATTTACCGCCGGCATGAAGCACCGTCATCACAATTTCCAAGGCGGAAATGCCACGTTGAGGATGAATATCAACCGGAATGCCGCGTCCATTGTCCGTAACCGTGACACTGCCATCTTCGTGAATGATGATCTCGATCGCATCACAATAGCCCGCCAGCGCTTCATCGATTGAATTATCTACCACCTCATAAACCAGGTGGTGCAATGCGCGAATATCCGTACCGCCGACATACATACCTGGGCGACGGCGTACCGCCTCCAGCCCTTCGAGTACCTGAATATCTTTTGCCTCGTAAGACAGGTTATTCTTTTCTGCCACGAAAGCCTCCATTTCTCATTCTAACTTTTATCCAGCAACCGTGGTTGCCTGTGCCGATTGGTGATCCAATATTGATTGCACCCATTGAGATGCTTGCTGATAATAAACAAAACTTGCCGATAATAAACCAGTAGTCGCAAACGCGTGCCCAGTAAACCCGAGGAGCGTGAGCCAGGAATTTTCCGGAGGAATGATCCAAAGCATATCGAGTATCTGATTGATAAATACCAGGCTAACAATGAATGTGGCTGTTGAAGGCAGTGTCATGCGGATAATTTGCACACTTTTCCGGATTGCGGGCCACAAAGAACTTCGATTGGTCAAGATGCCATGCGGTGCAAATAAAAGCGGGAAAGCCACCCACATGAGAATGCTGCCAAATATTACTACGGCGAATGAGATGCCCGGTATACCTGCGAGGGCAAATAGCATCATGCCACAACTCACCGGAATACTGATTCCCAATATCAAAAACAGCCACATGAATGCCAACAAAATCACTTGTAAACTTGCTCGTGGCCAATCTGCCAGAGATTTTAATAAACGAATTTCATCAAACAAAGCTACCTGACTTACGAGCGAAAAGTAAAATGCGCCCACGATTAAGCCAGCTACTGTAAACGCGCCTGCCATGAGCAATGCAATCCATACGGATGAAATATCGATAAAGGTTATTTCGCCCCATGGGCGCGCCATCAGCGGAGAGCCAGCCGTCAGGCTTGGCACACCCACCGGATACGAACGCAGTGTCCCTAACAAATTAAAACGTTCTGCCGACAGTAACCACATTTTTTCAACCCCACCCATCATCTCACTCATCTCGGTAAAACTAGCAATCTCACCTCTTGATTGAGAAGCAAATGTCAACCAGGCTTCAATGATATTCTTTACCCGTAAATGCGGAGCCAGCCAAAGCAACAAATCAAGGCCGATGGGAAACAAGATCAGAGCAATGTGGTTTGTAACGGCATCAAATCCAGCAACAATTGCTGAAATCACGCCTGGGGGTGGAATGGTTTGTTTTTTTTGCTGTGTCATCATCGAAGGATCGATTTTACCATATCCTTGCCACCAGGTGGCTTTTAAAAATTGCTGCGGGGCGTGTCAGAAAGTTTGACTTTTAGTAAATCTATGCTATGCTTTTTCGAAGGAGGTAATGTGATGGGTACACAACTTAATTTGATTAAGCAAGTCGATATATTTTTTCGACTTACGCCCACACAACTTGAGCTGATTGCCAGCCTCTGTCAGAAACGAACGTTTAATACCGGCGAAATTATTTTTTATGAGCACACAAAGAGCGACGAGCTATATATCATCATTCAGGGGGAAGTTGATATTCTGATGAATCCATCGCTGGTGAGCAATAAGCCGGATCTGCAAGCAGAACTCATCACGATAGCCAAGCTACGACGTGGACAATCGTTCGGAGAAATCGCCTTGGTTGATCAAGGCTTGCGCTCAGCAACTGCCCGTGCTGCACGGGATCAAACCCAATTGTTGGTCATTGCCAGTGATGATTTGATTAGCCTTTGCGAAACCTGTCCCCGTTTGGGGTATCAGTTCATGTTCAATTTATCTGCGGATCTGTCCCTGAAGATACGAAACACCGATCTGCGCATTCGAGACAAATTGCTGTACAGCCAAAAAGATAAATCAGTTGGATAACAGCCATGTATTTTCGCTTCGAAACCAAAAATCCTGCTCTGTATGGAAATGAAAATTGGCATAGATGTGATGCAATATAACCCCCTCTTCCTAATTTTCGACACACTTTTACCGAATTTTACAAAATCTATAATAAAGATTTCATAAAAGCCTATATTCGACTCTTGACCGATTAAATCCGTACTTGTAGAATCTCTATACATATCGGTCTTGGGTTACCGCGCGAACGAGAATGCCAATTCTTTTGCGTGCGGTTTTTGCCTTTGTGATCCGGTGTTGTCCATCAACCTGGAAGGAGGTAACGTATTATTTAAAGTGAAAATAACGCGATCCTTACTTTCTAAAATTCTATTCCCCACCCAATTTTTCCGAGGAGGAAGAAGTATATGACTAAGCGTAGTCTCATTATTTTAGGTTTGCTGGTGGTAGCCAGCATGGTCTTGGCCGCATGTGGCGGATCATCATACGAATGTGATGACCCGATTGGCTGCGTGACCTACGGCCCGGGTGAACCCGTCCGCATCGCTTCGGCACTGGTAATCTCTGGCCCGAATACTGATCTTGGTACTGACTCACAATATGGTGCTGAAATCGCAATCGCATTCCGCGACAACATTATGGGGCACCCGATCGAACTTCAGGCGGAAGATGATGGCTGCTCTGCTGAAGGTGGACAGTCCGCTGGCCAGAAAATCACATCTGATCCTACGATCATTGCAATCGTTGGCACAAGCTGCTCCGGCGCTGGTGTCCCCATGTCTGAGGTAATGTCCGAGGCTGGCTACTCGATGGTATCCCCATCCAACACAGCACCATCTCTGACTGATCCCGATCAGGCCTGGAATCCTGGCTATCTGCGCACCGCGCACAACGACAAAGTGCAAGGTAAAGCAATGGCTGATTTCGCCTACAATGTTCTGGGTCTGACCACCGCGGCTGCAATCCACGATGGCGATCCCTACACCGAAGGTCTGGCGCGTGTATTTGCTGACTCCTTCGAAGAACTTGGTGGCACGATCGTAGAATTCACAGCTGTTAATAAAGGCGACACCGATATGCGCCCCGTGCTCTCCGCGGTAGCTGCTGCCGGCCCACCCGAATTTCTGTATTACCCTGTCTTCACAGCCGAAGGCGGCTTCTTGACCAAACAGGCCAAGGAAGTAACCGGGCTTGAAAACACCGTTTTGGCTGCTGCCGATGGCATGATTTCTTCTGCCGCTATTGAAGCAGTTGGCGAAGCTGGCGAAGGTATGTACTTCTCTGGTCCGGATCTGTCCTTCTCGGGTGATATCTATGATAAATTCCTCGCCAAATACATCGAAGACTATGGCTCCGAACCGATTTCGGTCTTCCATGCACATGCGTTTGATGCCACCAATATGATCTTTGACTGCATCGAAGAAGTTGCCGTTCAAGATGGTGAATCAATCCACATTGGCCGTCAGGCTCTGCGCACCTGCTTGTACAGCACATCTGGCAAACAGGGTATCACTGGCACACTGACCTGCAATGAATACGGCGACTGTGCGGATCCCAAGATTTCCGTTTCGCAGCTCACCAACGGCGAATACGTGAAAGTTTGGCCCTAAGCCTGGTTCATAAACCATAAAACGTAGTTCAAATGGGGATGGGTTCGCAGATTTCGCCGAGCCCATCCCTTTTGTAAAACATAAATTAGCGAAGAGGAGATTACCCATGCTACAACGCCTCAAGGATACTGACTTTCTGGGTCTCGTATTGTGGGTTTTTCGTGCAGCAATGATCATCATGATCGTATGGGGGACCGTTGCTACCATTATCGAAAACCCCTACCCTGCCCACACCTGGATTGATACCATTGTTGCCGGCATTGCCCAAGGAAGTCTATACGCACTTATCGCCATTGGGTATACACTCGTTTATGGTGTACTTTTTATGATTAACTTCGCTCATGGCGAGTTCTTCATGTCTGGTATTATGACGGCAACTATTTTCGTCGCGCAACCGATGGGTGCATCTGGATTCTTAGATCGAAACCCCATTCTTGGATTGGCAATCATCACAGTTGTCGCGATGTCGGTTTCTGTCGGAATCGCGTTACTAACGGAGCGCGTCGCTTATCGCCCCCTTCGCAAAGCCCCTCGCTTGGTTCCATTGATCACCGCAATTGGGGCATCGTTCTTCTGGCAATATTTCTTCAGAGGGTTATATGGCTCTGAGGTAAAATCCTTTCCACAACTTGAAAGTCTGACGGGAAAGGTATCCGTTGTTGGGATCGAAATTTTAAAGACGCATATTGTTGTCATTGTGGCCGCAATCCTGATGTTGATCGGCCTGTATATGTTCGTCATGAAAACTAAGACAGGCAAATCCATTCGTGCGGTAGCTGAGAATAAAGATGTTGCTGCACTGATGGGCATTGATGTTGATAAGTCTGTTTCAATCACTTTTGCAATGGGTGCAGCCATGGCAGGTATTGCCGGGGTTCTATATGCGGTAGTATTTCGACAAGTACACTTCTTCATGGGTTTTATCCCCGGTATCAAAGCCTTTACAGCAGCCGTCCTGGGCGGTATCGGCAGTATTCCTGGCGCTGCAATCGGTGGCTTGTTCTTGGGAATGTTTGAATCTGTCGGACCCGGCCTCTTTCTCGAGGGTTTAGGAGTTCCAGCTCCGCACCAATTAAAAGACGTTATCGCATTTACAATGTTGGTATTGGTGCTGATCTTCCGGCCTCAAGGCATTCTCGGAGAGCGGTTAGCAGAGGAAAAGGCATAGGAAATCAGCCATGACTATAAAAAAATCTGTCAATTTCCAAGATATCATCAAATATGGCTTACTAGCCGGATTAATTGCGCTAAGCTTGAGTGCAATTGGCTTTATCACTCTGCTGGGAGAACGTGAACTCATTTCCATTTCAGGTTTTTTTACACTGGGACACGTTTTTCTATTTGCCGCTCCATTAGCGTTGGCCTTTACAATTGCAGAGAAAACTCATCAAGAAAGCAAAGCCAAATCTATCGGATATGGTTTTGCCATTGGCGCGATTGCGGCTCTCCCATTGGTATTGCTCATCTTTGCGGCATCGGCCGTTGATATTCGCCAATTCTTGGTCAATGTATCCCCTGAACTCATTACACTGCTTACGTTCGGTCAAAGCCTTGGTGTAGGTAGTTTGTTGCTTGCCCTCAGCTTTGGCCTTGTGGGAGCCTTTGCTGCCATCGTTAGCGTGCTACCTCCAAAAATCCGCCGCCCAGTCATTAACTCCCTCTCTTGGACATTAATTGCTGGCACATTTTCGGAAATTCTCCTGGGACGTATCCGTAGCCTTTTCGGCAGAGGGTTTGCCAAGTTAATCTTCTCGGGGGAAGCGCTAAACCCACTATTTGCCGTTATCCTTCTGGTGGCGGTAGCCGGAGTAACAGTCTGGTGGGATTCGCGCGGCTCTGGGATAAAATCGCAATTCGCAAATCTTTCACCCGTAAAGCAGAAAAAGTTACAGCGCTCTCGGATAGCTTTCGGAATTATACTGATGCTCGTTTTACCTCTTATTCTTGGGAGCTACCTAACCGAAGTCACCAACAACGTTGGCCTCTATATCCTGATGGGTTTGGGATTGAATATTGTCGTCGGCTTTGCCGGACTACTTGACTTGGGCTACGTCGCCTTCTTCGCCATAGGTGCTTACGTGATGGGTATTCTGACATCCGAAGGTGCACTGGGGCTAGGCTTCACGTTTTGGACCGCTCTGCCTTTCTCGGTGATTACAGCCACTTTTGCAGGTATCATTCTTGGCATACCAGTTTTAGGGATGCGCGGTGACTACCTGGCAATTGTGACACTTGGGTTTGGTGAGATTATCCGCATTCTGGCTCTTTCTGATCTATTCAAGCCATATATTGGCGGTGCGCAAGGCGTTTTACAAATTCCAAAACCCAGCATCTTTGGAATTGCTTTGGTAAAACCCGAGCAGTTGTATTACATTATCTTGGCAGGAGTGCTCCTGGCCGCCTTCATTGCGTGGCGGTTACGAGATTCGCGTCTTGGACGTCAGTGGATGGCAATGCGAGAAGACGAAGATGTGGCCGAAGCAATGGGCATTAACCTTGTAAAGACAAAGCTTATGGCGTTTGCCACGGGTGCTGCGTTTTCCGGGTTATCCGGCGCGATTTTTGCATCCAAACTGACTTCGATTTTCCCGCACAGTTTCAACCTCATCATCTCAATCAATGTATTATCATTGATTATTGTGGGAGGGATCGGCAGTTTGCCAGGTGTTGTGGTTGGTTCCATGATCCTTGTTGGTTTGCCCGAGCTGCTGAGAGAATTTGCAGAACACCGCATGTTAATGTATGGTATTTTGCTAATTGTCATGATGCTTGCTAAACCTGAAGGTTTCTGGCCTTCAGAAGTCAACCGACGCGAACTTCATGCTCACGATGAGCTAGAAACAGCCAACAGCGACTAGTGAACTTTGAGAGGATATCCCTATGCTAGTTTTAAATGCAAAAGGTGTAACGAAGCAATTCGGCGGCCTGGTGGCTGTAAATAAATTCGATCTGGAATTACCCGAAGGGAAGATAGCCAGTGTGATCGGCCCAAATGGTGCCGGAAAAACGACTTTATTCAACTGCATCACTGGTTTTTATGAAATTGACGGTGGCGCCATTGAGTTCAACGAACAAATCATCAGCAGCAAGCTCACTGATGGCAACCGTAAAACTACACAAGTTCACCGCCGCCCAGATCAGATCACGCAACTAGGTATCGCCCGAACGTATCAAAATATTCGTCTTTTTTCCAACATGACAGCCATTGAGAATATTTTGGTCGGTCGTCACCCCCACTACAAAACTGTTTGGATCGAAGCTATTTTCCAAACCAAACGCATGAAAGATGAAGAAGCAGAAGCGCTTGAAGAAGCCATCCGCCTATTAAATTTTGTAGGCTTACAAGGTCTCGGCGATCAATTAGCTACAAACCTGCCCTATGGCGCACAACGCCGATTAGAAATCGCCCGTGCGTTAGCGAGCAGGCCCAAATTACTGTTGCTTGACGAACCCACAGCCGGAATGAACCCTAACGAAACAGGGGAAATGACACGTTTCATCCAGCACTTGCGAGATGAACTCGGCATTTCAATTTTGCTCATTGAGCACGATATGAAGGTCGTTATGGGGATTAGTGAAAATATTTCGGTTATGGACTTCGGCACCAAAATTGCTGAAGGAACACCGGCAGAAATTCAAAGTAACCCAAGGGTCATCGAAGCCTATCTGGGCCGCGGTGCCGCCGGTCAGGCCTGATGGGAGATAACTATGGCAATGCTTGAAGTAAAAAACATTCACACTTTTTATGGCAATATCCAGGCGCTGCGAGGCATCTCCCTCAAAGTTGACGAGGGAGAAATCGTCACATTAATTGGTGCCAACGGTGCAGGAAAAACAACCACGCTGCGAACCATTAGCCGTCTTCTCACACCACGCGAAGGCAATATCACTCTTGAGGGAGAAGATCTCGTCCAATATAAGGCTCATGAGTTGGTATATCGTGGTGTAGCGATGGTACCTGAAGGACGCGGCGTTTTTGCCAGACTCACCGTTGAAGAAAACCTGGATATGGGTGCGTTCTCACGAACAGATAATGCTGGGATTCAACAAGATCTTGAAAGAGTCTTCACCCTCTTCCCCAGACTAAAAGAACGCCGAACCCAAACAGCTGGCACTCTTTCTGGTGGCGAACAGCAAATGCTGGCAACTGGGCGTGCACTTATGGCGCGCCCGCGCTTGTTGTTGATGGATGAACCATCGATGGGTCTTGCGCCTATCCTTGTAGAAGGCATCTTTGATACCATCAAAGAAATCAACAAAGAAGGTACAACTATCTTACTGGTTGAACAAAATGCGATGATGGCCTTACAGATTGCTAACCGCGGTTATGTCCTCCAAACCGGAGAAATCGTTTTGCATGATACGGCGGAAAATTTACAGAAAAACGAGATGGTACAAAAGGCCTACCTAGGTATCGATTAACTTCGCGATAATTCGTCTTTTAAAAAGAGCATCAGCAAAAGGCTGATGCTCTTTTTTATCTCTCTGAATTTTCAGGCTCTTTGGGAACTATCGAGAGAAATCCAAAAAACCTTGTTTTCATTGTTTTTTTATTGATTCATATCGTGCAATATTGATTGTGTACGTCGTTTTAGTAATTATAGATTACAAGATAACTCGCTTGTGGCTTTCAGAAATGATAGGAGTACGGAATTCGGTACTATAGTCCGGTAGATTCGAAACGGATTCAATGCTAAATTTGCTTCGTATGTCTAGCGGGTTGCAAAAGAATGACTGCTGTTTCATTCGTTGTTTGGGGCTTGCCAAGACAGAGTAAGAGTCAATCAACATCACTAAGTGAAAGGAAAACAAATGTCAAAGTTTCGGCTCATCATTATCGCGTCCATTTTACTGGGACTGCTAATCCCGTCCACGGCCGGGCTAGCTGCCAGTGACCTCTCCCGGTTTGAGGTTGTCAACCACAGTGACCAACCGATCACCTTCTGGATGTATGAAGCTACCGCCTACAAAGATCCAGCTCTTGATGGCACACAATACAAGCATGTGGAAAATGGTTCCTTTTATTTCCTCACAGTTGGAGCTGGTCAACGAACCACTTTCACTGTAAAACGCGCACTCTATGCGTACAATATGACTCTCTGTGGCGGTGAAACCCGCACTGGGGCGATTGACCTCAATAGCTACAACCGTATGATCATCCCCGCCTGTTCCATTTTTGCACTTCAACTTCCCGGCCTAAAAGCTGGCCAAGAACTTGAAGATGTTACCGAACTGGCAACGCTGGTGAAGTTTAAAGCCACCAACGTGACAAGTGGAAACCTTTTCCTAACTGTCAGCGGCGAAGGGTCAACCTATAACTTCGTTCTTGCAGCAGGTGAAGTAAAAGAAATCACTGTTGATGCTGGATCCTATACCTATTCCTACTCAGCATGCAACAAACTAGCAGCAGCGACCGCCTTCACGCCCTACTTCCACACCAATCTTAAGCTAGCCTGCCCGTAATCAATCCAAAAGAGGCAATTCTTTTTTAGATTGCCGCGAAGAGAAAATAACAGGCTTTGATCAGATTTATTGGTCAAAGCCTGTTTTCGCGGTATGATAGCGGGAAATCTCGCACTGGTACAAGTTTATTGGACGATCCAGGGTACTAGCCGTCGGTTTCCGTCAGCCTATTTCACTATTTAGCCCCTAATCCAGTACCGAACAGTGCCAAGATTTATAAAAATTTCAGAACATATCTTGGAATTCCTTCGCTTCATCGCTCTGAATCAATAGTAATCCAATCGAAAGGTTTACTCTCGATGCCAATTGCCGAAATTATTACCATAGGTACCGAATTATTACTTGGCGAAACTGTAGACACCAATACGCATTATATTGCCCGAACATTACGCGACGCGGGCGTTGATCTATATCGCTCTGCCACTGTAGGCGATAACCAGGAGCGGATTGCCCAAATTATTCGTGAAGGCATGGCACGAGCAGAGATTATTATCACCACTGGAGGGCTTGGTCCAACAGTGGATGACCCCACCCGCGACGCCGTGGCGCTGGCTCTGAATGTGGAGACTGAATTTCGTCCGGAGCTTTGGGAGCAAATTAAAGAACGCTTTCAACGTTATAGCCGCACTCCCACAGACAATAATCGCCGACAGGCATATATCCCCGCTGGCGCAATCGGCATTGAAAATGATGTCGGCACAGCCCCGGCGTTCATCATCGAAACCCAACTTCAAGCCATTATCTCTTTACCAGGTGTACCGCGCGAGATGGAACACCTCATGCAAAGTAAAATCATGCCGTATCTGCGAGAACGCTTCAACCTGAGGGGGATCATCAAACCACGCGTTTTGCACACATCTGGGGTTGGCGAATCCCACATTGATGCGCGCATCGGCGATCTTGAGCGCCTCACCAACCCCACAGTAGGAATGGCTGCCCACGCCGGGCAGGTAGATATCCGCATCACCGCCAAGGCCGATTCAGAACCAGAAGCGGATGCACTCATCCAGGAAGTCGAGCAACAAATACGCGAGCGATTAGGAAATTGGATTTACGGAGTTGATGACGAGACACTCGAAGGCGTTGTGCTCGATGCATTAAAAAAATATAATAGATCCCTTGCAGTGGTTGAAGCCAACCTCGATGGCAGATTACTGCGCCGACTAGCAGGGAAAAGTGATATTTTCGCCGGTGGAGAAATCCTGTCGCCGCCACCCAAACCCGAAGATCTACCTCAGGCCGTAAAAATGGCCTGTCAGAGCCATAATGCCGAGATTTGCCTCGGCGTGATGCTAGAACCCGGCGAAACCATGCAAACCATGCATCTTGTTCTACTCACGCCCGATGATGAGAAAACCTTCCAACACACCTATGGCGGTCCCCCTATGATGGCCCCGCTTTGGACGGTTAACCTTTGCTTGGATCATTTACGCAAAATCAACAATTGACGCTTTTATCTTCCATTCTGTAGCCAGCTTGAAAGGTATCTATGACTCAAAAAGTTAATTTTTTACTTACGAACGCGATTGTGCTTACAATGGACGGTGAATTTCACCAATACGAACCCGGCGCCGTAGCAATCCGCGACGACAAAATTGTCGCGATCGGCCTGGAAGAAGAACTCCTAATTCAGTATGCGGCAAATGAAACCATCGATTGTGGCGGCAAAGTGCTCATGCCCGGCCTGGTTAATGCGCATACTCACGTCCCCATGACGCTGCTACGCGGCCTCGCCGATGACCTGCGGCTGGATGTATGGCTGTTGGGGTATATGATGCCCGTAGAACGAGAATTTGTCTCGCCAGAATTTGTGCATTTAGGCACTTCGCTGGCTTGTATCGAATCCATTCGTTCAGGGGTTACTTGCTTCGCCGATATGTACTACTTCGAAGAAGAAGTTGCCAAAGCTACAGCTGAGGCCGGTTTGCGCGCCTTATGCGCCCAGACCGTTCTCAAATACCCAGCTCCCGATGCGGCTTCGTACGAACAATCGCTCGAAGCTGCGGATGGCTTCATCGAACGCTGGAAAGGCCACCCGTTGATTGTTCCATCCGTCGCACCTCATGCGCCTTACACCTGCACCGAAGATATTTTGCAAGCTACCGCAGCCATCGCCGTCAAACACGATGTTCCATTGCACACCCACCTGGCTGAAACTCTCACAGAGGTCGAAGCCTCCAAAGAAGAACACGGAATGCCGGTAATTCCTTACGCCAAAAAGCAAAATCTTTTCGATGCGAAAGTACTGGCCGCTCATTGCGTGCATGTCGATAATGGCGAAATCCACACCCTGCACCATCACGGTGCTGGTGTCGCGCACAATCCATCATCCAATCTCAAACTCGCTTCGGGGGTTGCGCCCGTAGCGACGATGCTGGAAATTGGTCTGAATATTGGAATTGGCACCGATGGGCCTGCCTCGAATAACAACTTGGATATGTTTGAAGAAATGCGTTTGGCGGCGTTCCTCGCCAAAGGCATTTCGGGAGATCCAACAGTGCTACCCGCCAAAACCGCCCTGCTGATGGCTACCCGTCTCGGTGCCCAAGCCATGCACATGGGCGATATTACCGGATCTCTCGAACCCGGAAAACGCGCCGATCTCATTCTGGTAGATATTTCTCCACTGCACAACGCACCGCGTTTCCGCAGGGATCCTGAAGGCATATATGCTCAACTCATCTATGCTGCCAAAAGTACCGATGTCAGCGATTTAATGGTGAATGGAAAATGGCTGATGCGCAATCGCGAATTACTAACTCTGGAGGAAGCGCCACTACTTGCGCGAGCTGCGGTATACGCTGAAAAAATTGATGCATTCCTGCGCGAGCGCGAACAATCTGTACTCTCAAAGCTGATCGCCATTGGTGGCGCGCTTGAACAAGAAAGCTTCGAAGTACAGGCGAAAGTTCGTCTCACCGACAGCCAAGATATTATCAAGAATATTTCCAGCCCTGAAATCGAAATTCTCCATACGCGCCACTACCACGAATTCGACACCTATTTCCAATTTGATGATCTGGAACAAGGGCAAGTGCGCTACCGGGAAGATGAATTTATCGGCGAAGATGGCGAAATTACCAAAGTTCGCTATCGGTTGACGATGATCGGCAAAACCAGCGAACGCCATTTCCCCAGTGATGTACTGCTTTCCCGCAGCCGCTATATTGCCCCGGCCCCACACAGTCTGCGTTTTTACCGCGAGTATTTCAAACCCAGCGCTGAAACCTTCATCGAGAAAGATCGTTTGCGTTGGCGTGTGCTATTCCGCGGAACGGAGTTCTATATCAATCTTGATCGCATTGACCAGCCCGACCTGGGCACATTCCTTGAAATCAAAAGCCGCACCTGGAGCCTGAGAGATGCCGAGAATAAAGCCAAAATGGCAGAAGAACTGATAGCTTTCCTTGGCGCTCAACCTGAAAAAACAGTCACCCAGGATTACGTTGAAATTACTGCAGAAGAATCCGGGCAACACTAACACGAAAGTCGTTCCCCGGTGCAAATTTTATGAAAATCGCCGTTCTCGCAGACATTCACGCCAACTATCCCGCGCTTGCAGCCGTTGTCGATGATATTGAACGCTGGCAGCCTGACCTTGTGCTGGTGGCTGGCGATATTATCAACCGTGGACCCAAACCAGTAGAATGCTGGCAACTCATCCAACATAAAAAAGCCGAACGCGGCTGGCAAGTGCTCCGTGGCAATCATGAAGAATATGTCATTTGGCATAGTCTGCCCGATTCGCCGCGTACAGGGCCGCTCTTCGAGTTGTTTCGCTATAGCTATTGGACATATCAAAAGCTCAATGAGGATGTTGCCCCCCTCGAGGCGCTACCCAATGAATTTCATCAGCGCTACCCCGAGGCAGGCGAATTTCGAGGAACGCACGCATCGATGAAGAGCAATCGCAGAGGTATTTATCCTGAAATGACGGATGCGACCATCCAGGCATTGATCACTCCTCCCCCGGCGCTGTTCGCCGTCGGTCACACCCACCGGGCATTAATTCGCCAAATTGACCAGACTCTCATCGTCAACGCTGGAGCTGTAGGCCTACCATTCGATGCCAATCCCCGCGCCGCCTACGCCCAAATTACCTATCAGCAGAATCGCTGGCATGCAGAAATTATCCGCCTGAATTATGATATCGCTCTGGCCCGGCAAGATTTTTACGACACCGGTTTCATGGATGAGGCCGGGCCATTGAGCAAGATCATTCAACTTGAACTGGATATTTCGCTTTCCCAACTGTTTCAGTGGACCCACATCTATATGGATGCGGTTTTAACTGAAAAAATCAGCATCGAGAAAGCCGTTGACGATTATTTACGTGACCCTCTCAACCAACCTTATTGGTAGGACTTACGCAACTCGATAAAAAACACCCCTATTTTCGGGCATTCTCTTGTACAAGTGCGTAAGTCCTAATTGGTAAATCCTATGCCCTGGATCAAAGAAATTTTCGTAGATGAAGCAGGCGGACTGCTCAAACGTCAGCTTGAAGCGGCGATAAAACGCGCCGGGCGCGTGTGGCATATCGTCCAAATTATGAGCATCAACGACCATGCACTCAAAGATAGTATGCGTCTATATCAGACTTTGATGATGGGCGATTCTCCACTTTCACGCGTCCAACGTGAAATGCTGGCGGTCGTCGTTTCCGATGAAAATCAATGCCACTATTGACGGCAATCGCACGCGCATGATCTCCGTGCTGAGATCGAAACTGAAATCGCTGATCCTACCCAGGCCGATGCGTTTGTACATGCTGTGGCTCGTAGTTGGCGCACGGCACCGCTCACGCCCGCAGATCAAGCATTATGTGAATTGGCAGCAAAAATTACCCATCACAACCATGAGATGACGGCCAACGATTTGGATACATTACGGGGATTTGGATTCGATGACCGCGCCATCCACGACGCGGTACAAGTAATCGCCTATTTTAATTATATAAACCGAGTAGCCCATGCATTGGGTGTTGAGCCGGAAGATTTCATTCAACCCTGGGGGCAGAAATCATGAAAGTCATCTACGATGGCGACTGCCCGGTTTGCAATTCGCTTAAGAATTTTGCCGAAAAACAGGTCTCCACAGAAATAAACATATTTATCCCCTTCCAGTCAACTGAATTTGAACACCGTATCCCTGTGGTGACAGAACAGGCAGCAAAGCGCGCGCTGCATACAATTTCCACGAATGGAGAGATCAAGCAAGGCGCAAGCGCGGTTTTCGAAATCATGAGATCGCTGCCTGGCATTTGGAAATGGATTGGCTATTTGTTTGCGTTTCCCCCGATAGCCTGGATGGCTGAACCGTTTTACAGACTGTTTGCCCGCAATCGAAAATTCATTGGGCGAATTTATAGTTGACTCCACTAAAAAAACTACCGTGCAGGTGTTCCCACCGGAATATATGGGGG
>ERZ890953.863-NODE-863-length-16465-cov-6.765935_pt1 | contig 16465 bp, 13 predicted proteins | sample MGYA00521264_ERZ890953 | MGnify/ENA primary metagenome ERZ890953 (study PRJEB32303, sample SAMEA104408629) | aquatic metagenome | biome: Brackish water; feature: Chemocline; material: water | place: Baltic Sea | collected 2014-10-26T21:54:00 | depth 200 m ...
GGCAATGCCCACGCGCGTCACGCCCAACTTGTCCACCGCGGAATAGATAGTCAGAATGTCGTCCAGATTGCTGCGGAACGAGTCCTCGGTGGAAAAGCGCACCTCGATGCCGTGGCGGACGGCGAGCCCGAGGCCCCCAGCGAGTTCCTCACCCAGGAGCTGACCGCCGGCCTCGACGAGGATCTCCGCGAACCAGAGGGCGCCACGGAGCGTGAGCTCCTGCCGGTCGTCCTCCCCGACCCCGACGCCTTCGACGACGACGAGCCCACCGTGATGCGCCCCGGTGACTCCCTGGCCGATCAGGGGCCGCCGGCCCCCACCTCGGACGTGGTGCCCGAGTCCAGCGGCATGCCCACGCCCGCCGCTGCTGAGCTCCCCCCCGCTCGCGCTATGCCACCCATGCGCTCGCCTCCCCAGGCCCGCGCCGCGCACGCCGCACCTTCCCGGGGTGGTGGGTCCCTGCTTCCCTCCGCCTTCCTGGTCCTGTGCGCGCTGGGCGGCGCTCTGCTCGGCTTCGCGCTGTTCATGGGGCCCGCCGGCGTGCGCGTGTCCCAGGCCTTCGCGCCGAGGCCCATCGCAGCCCCACACACCGGCGCCCTCGCACCGGTCCCCAGCGATCCCGAGCCCGAGCCGCAGGTCCACGCCCAGCCCGAGCCCCAGCCCGAGGCGTCGCCCGAGGCGTTGCCCGAGGCGCTACCCGAGGCGCCGCAGGAGCCTGGCGAGGTGGAAGGCGCCGACGACGAACCAGCTGGCTCCTCCACCCCCGACGCCGCCACGGTCCCCGGGGACGTTGCCGAGTTCGTGGTGGACAGCGGCCAGCTCCGCAAGCTCCAGGTGCGCTGCGCCGACACCAGCGCGGCGGGGGCTTCCCCCCTCCAGGTCGAGCTCGCCAGCACCAGCGCCTGCACCGTGACGGCCATCTACGAGGATCGCAGCCGCGCCACGGCTGTCCTCGAAGCCGCCACTCCCGGGCAACGCTACGGCTGCTTCCAGGACGGCGCCAACCGCTGCCAGCCCCGCTGACCCCCATGACAGCTTCACCAGAGGTCTGGATCACCTCGGTCGGCGTGGTCACCGGCTACGGAGCTGGCCTCGATCGCCTGTGTGAAGGCCTGCGCCAGGGCCGCACGGCGGGTCGAGAGCCGAGCATCGACCAGGTCGCTGAGCTCCCGGTGCCGCTGGTCAGCAGCTTCCCCGGCACGCTGTCGGAGCCAGCCGGCTTCGAAGGCGACCGCAAGGTCGGGCTGCTGTTCGAGGCCGCCAGGCAGCTCCCGGGGCAGCTGGGTGATCCCCTGCCCGGTGGCGTCTTCCTGGGCACCGGGTTGTCCAGCGTCACGCCAGAAGAGCTCGCTCACGACCTCTACCCGCACCTGCGGGATGGCGTGTTCGATCGCGGCAGCCTGGCGGCTGACTTGGCCGAGCATGCCGGTGCCCCACGGCGGCACCTCCCCGGGCGGGCGGCGTGGGCCCTGGCGGGTGAGTTCGGCTTCGATGGCGCGGTGTTCACCAGCTTCTCGGCCTGTGCCGCCGGAGCCCAGGCCATCTCGGCGGCCTTCCAGGCCCTGCGTCGAGGTGAGATCCAGCGCGCGATCGCCGGGGGCCTGGACGCCATGGCCCACCCCCTGGGCGCGCTGTCCTTCCTGCAGCTCGACACCCTCTGCTCCGAGGCATGTCGGCCCTTCGACCTCCGAAGGGACGGCTTCATGCTGGGCGAGGGTGCCGCTGTCCTGCTCCTCGAGACCCCCTCGGCAGCCCGCGCGGCGGGGCGCGTCCCCATGGCCAAGCTGCTCGGCGTCGGCACCAGCGTCGATGCCTACGCCGTCACCGCTCCCCATCCGGATGGACACGGAGCCTGGCTGACCATGCGGCGGGCCTTGGCGGACGCCGGGATCGCACCGGAGGCCATCGACCAGGTGAACGCCCACGGTACGGGCACCCCCGTTGGCGATCGGGCCGAGGCGCTGGCCATCGCTCGGCTGCTGCCCCCACAGACGCCGGTCTGTTCCATCAAGGGCGCCGTGGGCCACACCATCGCAGCGGCCGGAGCCGTGGAGCTGGCGGCCACCGTGGGCGCCATGGTCGCAGGCTTCGCGCCGGGCACCGTCCACTGCGAACAGCCCGATCCCGCCTGTCCCATCCACATTCAGCTGGAACCCACCCAGGGCGCGCCGGGGCTGGTCTTGTCCAACTCCTTCGGCTTCGGCGGTCAGAACGCCTCCCTCGTGGTGGCGCACGCCGACTGGCAAGCCTGAGCCACCACTCGTCCCCCGGGCCCCTCCCGGGCCCGCGGTGTTACCTGTGAGCCTTCTCGGAGGTCCGATGCGCACCGTCGCCGTCTTCCCCGGTCAGGGCGCCCAGTATGTGGGCATGGCCAGCCAGCTCGCCGCAGACGAGCCTGTCGTCGCCGAGACCCTGGCTCGTGCGGACCTGGCCCTGGGGAAACCCCTCTCGGAATGGATCGCGCAGGGGCCTGCTGAGCAGCTCGCCGCCACGCCCGTCACCCAGCCGGCGGTGCTGGCGGTGAGCGTCGCCCTGTGGCGACTCCTGCTGCTGCGCCACCCAGGGCTCGAGCCCATCGCCGCCGCAGGCCACAGCCTGGGTGAGTATTCTGCGCTCGTCGCCGCGGGTTCTCTGGACTTCGACGACGCGCTGCGCCTGGTACACCTGCGCGGCCAGCTGATGCAAGACGCCGTCCCGTCGGGTCAAGGTGGCATGGTGGCCGTCCTGGGCCTGGCGCCCGAGGCTGTCGAGGCCATGTGCCACGATCTCGCCGACTACGGCCTGGTACGGCCCGCCTGCTTCAATGGCCCCGGTCAGATCGTGGTGGCCGGCCAGCGCCAGGCCCTGGATCGGCTCCCCGAGGTAGCCCAGCGTGCAGGCTGTCGCGGTGTGGTCGATCTGGATGTCTCGGCCCCCTTCCACACCCCCCTGCTCGTCAGCGCGGGCCTGGGCTTGGCCGCCGCGTTGGCCGAGATCGAGCTGCGCCCCCCGCGCTTCCCCATCATCCAGAACGTGGACGGCCAGCCTTCCACCGACCCCGAGGACATCAGGGCCAAGCTGGTGCGCCAGGTCAGCGAGCCCGTGCGCTGGGAGGCCTGCGTAGGCCAGCTGCTCTCGCTGCAGCCCGACAGGGCCATCGAGGTGGGGCCGGGCACCACCTTGGCGGGCCTCTTCCGACGAATCGCTCGGCGTTTCCCGGTCATTCCCCTCGATCGCACCGGCGCCTGGGAGCAGCTGTGAGCGCCCCCGAGCTGGCGATCCTGGGCGTCGGCCTGCTGTGCTCGGCGGGGATCGGGCCAGCTGGCGCCTCTGGCGGCCAGCCCGGGCAGGTGCCAGGCTTCCGCGCCCGGGATCACGTGGCCAACCGCAAGAACATCAAGCTCATGGCCCGCTCGGTCCAGCTGGGCGTCGCGGCGGTCGGGCTGGCCCTCGAGGGCTCCCCGCTGGTCGCAGAGGTCCCGCCCCATCGCCGTGCCATGTACACGGGGTCCAACCCCCTCGCCAGCGAGTTCGGCGACCTGCGCCCCGCCATCGAGGCCGCCTCGGTCCAGGGAGTGCTCGATCTGCAGCGCTTCGCCAGCGATGGCGTTCCTCTGATCCACCCCCTCTGGCTGGTCAAGGGCCTGTCCAACAACGTGCTGGGCTTCTCCTCGGCGCAGCAGGACTTTCAGGGCTCCAACGCCAACTACTGCCACGACAGCGCCAGCGGTGTCCTCGCTCTGTGGGAGGCCGGCCACGCGGTGCTCGAAGGCCGCGCATGCCTGGCGGTGGCGGGCAGCTCGGACTGTATGATCGCGGCGGGCCCCCTGTTCCCCGGCCGGCCCATGGGCGAAGGCGCAGCTTTCTTCCTGCTCTCTGGCCCCCAGCACCCGTCTCGCTGGAGGCTGCGGCTCGCCCCGCCACCGCGCCTGATCGACTACGACGAGGCGCAGCTGGGCTTCTTGGGGGTCGCCGGTCCCACCGTCGCCTTGGCCCGCGCCGCCCTGTCAGGCATGGGGCCCTGCGGTGTGGTCGAGGGTGATCATGGGATCACGATCTTCACGAACTGATGGCTTCGACCGGGTAGGCGCTGCCCGCTGAGTCCGATACCATTCAGCCCTCAGTGAGGAGCTGTTCATGGATCTTCCCAGCCACGTCGACCCCAAGACCTTCGAGATCGTCCGTAGCTGCTTCGCCGAAGCCCTCGGGCTCGACGATGACGAGGTCGAGTACGACTCCAAGGTGATCGACGATCTCGGCGCTGAGAGCCTCGACCTGTTGGACATCGTCTACCGCCTGGAGCGCGCCTTCGACATCCGCATCCCCCGAGGCGGCATCGAGAAGGTCACCCGCGAAGGGCTCGAGAAGGGCGATGTCTACGAGGTCAACGGCATCCTCACCGAGCTCGCCCTCGAGAAACTCTCGGCCGCCATGCCCGAGGTCCCCCGCGAGGAGTTCAGGCCAGGCCTCAAGGTCTCCGAGGTGCCCTTCCTCTTCCGGGTCGCCACCTTCTACGGCCTGGTCGTGAGCTTGCTCGAGGGCGGCGAGCAGGGCTGACCGCGTGTCCGCGGTGCCCGACTCGCGCTTCGTCTTCCTGGTTCACCCCTTCACGGGTGCGGTGCGCAGAGCCGCCGCCCTGCGCACGGCGCGACCCAGGCTTGGCCTCGGCCTCCGGCCCCAGCCCACCATCGACGACGCCAGGCCCATCTGCCGGCTGGTCCTCGAGACCCCGGATCGCCTGGTCGAGGGCGTGGTGGTCACGGTCCCCATGCTCCCCGAGCAGCTGCTGGATGACCAGGAGGCCGCCCTGGCCATGATGCGCGCCGCGGTCGCACGGGCCGGCGGCGCCGTGGACGTGGTGGGCCTGGGCTCCCTGCTGGCCGTGGTGGCGGGGCGGGGTTCCGCGCTGCAGCAGCACCTCTGGCAGCCGGTCACCACGGGCGCGGCCGCCACCGCCTGGGCCGCCGCCGAGAACGCCAAGGCCGCCGCCAAGGGGCTCGGCGTCTGGCCCCATGGTTCCATGGCCGTGCTCGGTCACCGGGGCACCGTGGGAACTGCCGTGGTCGAGCTCTTGCAGGCCGACGGCGCCACCCGCCTGCACGTCGCAGCCCGGGACGGCCAAGCCCGCCGCGCCAGGGCCCAGGGTCTGGTCCCCTTCGACGACGAGGCGGCCGCCGCTGCGGGCTGTCTCGTGGTGGTGGGGGCGTCCACCACCGGCGGCATCCTCCATCCCCGCGCCCTGACCCGGGGTGCCGTGTTGGTGGACGTGGCCATCCCCCGCACCCTCAGCGGGCCCGCGCGCCGAGGCACCCGCGTGCTCGCCGGCGAGGCAGTGCTGCCCCCGCGCACCTACCGGCAAGGGCGCTGGGGTTCGGTCTACCACCTCCTCGCAGGCTACGGGCCAGCCCACCTGTTCGCCTGCCTCGTCGAGCCCATGATCATGGCCGCTGAGGGGCGCACCCAGCCCTTCGCCCAGGGCCGGAGGGTGTCGAGCCAAGCGCTCCGCGATATCCGGCGGCTGGCTCCCGCCTGGGGCTTCGAGCCCGTGCTGGCCAACCACTGGCGCAGCGTCACCCCTGGGCGGCTCCGGGCCCACCACCACCCGTGAGCATCGTCATGGCCAGCGACACACCCCGCCTCGTGTTCATCAAGACCTTCGGGTGCCAGATGAACGTCTACGACTCCGGCAAGATGCTCGCCCAGCTTGCCCACGACGGCTTCGAGCCCACCGACGAGTGGCGCCGTGCCGATCTGGTGATCGTCAACACCTGCTCCGTCCGCGAGAAGCCTCAGCTCAAGGTCAGCTCCTTCTTGGGGCCCATCCTTCAGCGCAAGCGCGACACCGGTCGGCCCATGGTGGCGGTGGCGGGCTGCGTGGCGCAGCACGACGGCGCCGAGTTCTTCCGGCGGTACCCCGCCATCGATCTGGTCTTCGGGCCCGACGGCGTGCCCAGGGTGCGCGAGCTGGTGCGCGCCGCTCGGCAGCGCCGAGTGCTCGACGACCAGTTCCTCGAGGTCGCCGACTACCCCTTCGTGCAGGATCTCGTGCCTTCAGCTCAGCGGGAGGTGACCGGCCTCGTCACCATCCAGAAGGGCTGTGACAACCACTGCACCTACTGCATCGTGCCCAGCGCCCGCGGCGTCCAGGTCAGCCGACCTCTCGAGCAGATCATCGAGGAGGTGCGCGGCCTGGCCGTGCGCGGGACGCGGGACTTCACCTTGATCGGCCAAAACGTCAACGCCTACGGCGCCGAGCGCGGCGGCAGGTCCCGCTTCGCCGAGCTGCTCGAGGCCGTACACGCGATCCCGGAGGTCTGGCGGCTGCGCTTCACCACCAGCCACCCCCGGGACATGGACCCCGCCACCATCGCAGCCTGGAGCAGGCTACCGCGCCTGGCCAGCCACCTGCACCTGCCGGTCCAGTCCGGCTCCGACGCCGTGCTGCGACGCATGGGACGGCAGTACACCCGCGCGCACTACTTGGATGTCGTGGCGGAGCTGCGGCGGGTGCGCCCCGAGATCTCGCTCACCACGGACTTCATCATCGGCTTCCCCGGCGAGACCCGCGACGACTTCGAGCAGTCCCTCGCCCTCCTGGAGCAGGTCCGCTTCATGGCCTCCTTCTCGTTCAAGTACTCTCCACGGCCCGGCACTGCGGCCACGCGTCTGCACGACCGCGAGCCCGTCTCGGCCGAGGAGGCCAGCGATCGCCTGCGGGTGCTCCAGGAGGTCCAGCAGCGAATCCAGCAGGAGAGCAACCTGGCCTGCGTCGGTCGCTGCTTCGAGGTCCTGGTGGAGCAACCCAGCCGCCACGACCCCAACCAGTGGATGGGCCGCACCTCGTGCTTCCGGGCCGTGAACTTCCCCGCGGCCCCATCCATGGCCGGCGAGCTGGTGCAGGTGCGCATCACCCAGGCCAACCCCCACAGCCTGCAGGGCGAGGTCGTGGCCTAGTCGCGCCCGCGGACCGGCCGCGAACGGCTAGGGCAGCTGGTAGGTGATGCTGCGGCTGAACAGCTGGGTGGGCTGGGCCGACATGTTCGAGGCCTTGCTCAAGCGCACCTCGAGCTTGCCCGACTTGGCGGTGACCGGAGCCAGCATCTTGATGAAGGCGAAGCTGGGGCCGAACTCGGCCAGGCTGGCGCTGGTGACCTGCTGGCGCGCCTCGGTCACCTTGCTGCCATCGGAGTAGACCTCGGCGACGATGCAGTAGGCGATGCCGTCGAAGTCCGCGCGCGAGCGGCCCAGCAGCACCGGCAGCTCGACCACGACCGAGTCGCGATCGTAGGCCACGATGCTCGGTTCGTAGTTGTCTCCCAGGGGGATCTTGCCCACCACGTCGAGCAGGATGCCCGGAGGAGGCGCCGAGGCGCTGCCCGTGGCGGCCGCGGGCTTGGGAGCGGGCTTGTCCTCGGGGATGCCCTCGAGCTCTCCCAGGGGTTCGTCTTCGGGGTCGTCCAGCGGCTCGAAGTCGAAGGACTCGGCTGGATCTTCGGGCTCCTCGGCGCCCTCGAACTCGAAGTCGAAGCCGAACTCTTCTTCGGCTTCGGGCTCTTCGTCGTCCTCGAAGTCGAACTCGTCCTCGCCGCCACCGGTGGTCTTCTTGTAGGCCCGGCCGACGCGACCCGCCGGCTGGTCCACCAGGTCGAAGCCCAGCTCCTCGTCCAGATCGCCGTAGCCTTGGTCGTGGCGGGCCTGGGGCTCGACCTTGGTCTCGATGGCGTCGAACATGGCCATCTCGTCGTCGAGCAGCTGCCTGCAGGCCTCGAGCTCCTGCCGAGTGGGGGCGGCCACGCCGAGCTGATCCTGGCAGTAGCGCTCCAGAGAGACGCCCGCGCTGATGCCGAGGTCGAGCCGATCCTGCGCGTGAGCCGCGGTGGACCCCAGGCCGATCAGGAGAGCGATGGCCGAGAATGCGAGGGGAGCCTGCTTCATGCTTTTCCTCCGGCTGGATCGAGCGCTCGAGCGGGACCGTGAATCTTGCGAAAGCTGCGTCGTACGCTGCACTCGTGGCTCGGTGAGGGAGTATACGGGAAGGGCATGGCCTGTCAAATGGAACCCTGACTGGAACTTGACAGTCCCTCCGCGGGTCGGTTCTCCGCAATAGAGTGCTGTCGTCGCCCCCCGTCGAATACCCGAGCCCGACCTCCCTATGCCCCCCAACCCCTACGCCAGGGTCCACCGCCTGCAGCGCCGTCATCGCTGGCGCGTGCAGCCATGGGAAGCCGCCTGGCCGTGGCTGGCGCCCATCCTGCTCGGAGGCCTGGCGGCCCCCCTGGCGCGCCCCATCCTGTTCTGGTTCGAGCACCGTCCCCCCGAGCTGTTCGCCCCTGGCCTGGCCGGCTTGTGCCTGCGCCTGGGCCTGGCCCTGTGTGGAGCGGGTATCCTCGTGGTCCACGAGCAGGTGGTCAGGGGTCAGGAACGACGCATCCTCGACCCCCACCCCGTCGAGCCCGGCGCGTTGGTGACGGCCATGGGCGCCCGCCTGCTGCGGTCCACCTCCGGCCTCGCCCTCGGCGGCTGCCTGCTGCTCCTTCCCCTCGCTCTCCAGGGCCGCTATCGGGCCCTGATCCTGGCCTCGGTGGTGGTCCTGGGCGGCTGGCTGTGCGGGCTGGCCTTGGGCTTCCTGGCCCAGCTGGGCGCGGTCTGGGCCGCGCGAGCGCCAGCGGCGCGGGGCGTGCTGAACCTCATCCGAGGCAGCTCCCCCCCCATGCAAGCGGCCCTGATCTGGGCCCCCGGCCTGGCCATCGCGGCTTGCGGTGGCGCGCTGATCGGCGCGACGAGAGGGCTGCAGGCCGCCCTCGAGGGCAGCACCCTGGCCATCCTCGCCCTCTCCGTTCCTGCGCTGCTCGCGGCGGCTGCCTGGTCGCTGACGCCTGCCCTCGCCCGACGCACCTGGTACCAGGCCACCACGGTGGTGGCCGAGGTGGACGCGGCCTGGGCCCAGGTCGATGACCCCGAGCTCGCACGCCAGGTCTACCTGGAGTGGGCGGCGCGCTGGGCTCCGACCGCCCTCCGTCCCCACATCCTCCGGGCCCTGCGCCAGGGATGGCGAGCACGGCGCACATGGATCACCGGCGCCTGGGGGCTGGGCATCCTCGCCGCGGTGGCGGGCTGGACGGCCTCCCCCGACGCGGGCCCTCGAGCGCTGCTGGTGGCGGGCAGCGCCGTGACGGTCCTCGCGGCGCTCGCCATCCGCATGGAGACCGGCGACCCCGCTGGGCTGGGCCTCGCCCTCGGCCTGCGCCGGGATCGGCTGGTGGCGGCCCGCGCCTTGGTGGTGCTGGCCTATCTCCAGGGCGCCATCCTCCCTGCGGTGGCGGCGGTCTGGCTGCGCAGGGGGTCCGAAGCCTTCACGCTGCTGGGACTGCTCGAGGGCCTGGCCGTGGCCAGCGCCGCCCTGTCCAGCGCCCTGAGCTTGTGGGGGACCCGAGCGTGGTTCGCCTACCCTCCCCTGGCCCTCGTCTTCTGGATCTTCATCGAGCGGAGCCTGCCGTGACCACTGCCCTCCCAGCCACCATCGAGGTCCGCGACCTCACCCGTCGCTTCGGCTCGGTCGAGGCGCTCCAGGGTGTCTCCTTCGAGGTCCAACCGGGGGAGTTCGTCGGGCTCATCGGCCACAATGGAGCCGGCAAGACCACCGCCCTCCGCATCCTCACCGGCCAGCTGCCGCCCAGCAGCGGCACGGTGCGGGTGGCAGGCCTGGACGTGCAGGCCCAGCCCCGCGAGGCGCGCGCAGCCATGGGCTACACCCCCGAGCAACCCGAGCTGTACGACTACCTCACCGCCCGCGAGCTGCTGGAGTTCGTCGCGGAGGTGCGCGGCGGCGGCGATCTGCACGCCGCCCTGGACCTGGCTGGCCTGGGCGACGACGCCGATCGTCTGATCCGAGAGTACTCCCAGGGCATGCGCCGCCGCACCGCCCTGGCCGCCGCGGTCCTGTCCCGCCCCCCCGTGTTGATCTTCGACGAAGCCCTCAACGGCCTCGATCCGCCATCGGCCTCGAGGGTCAAGGAGCACCTGGCATCCCTGTGCACGGCGGGCCATGCGGTCCTGTTGTCCACCCACGTGCTCGAGACGGTCGAGCGCATCGCCCACCGGGTGGTCATGCTCGCGCACGGCCGCGTCGTGGCGGACGAGCGGGTCGCCGACATCGGCCAGGCGGGGCTGGAGCGGCTCTTCCTGGAGCGCATCGCCAGCTCGCACAAGGGAGAGGGATAGCTCCCGCTTGCGATCCTACAGCGCCGTGAACTCGGCGATCTTGCGCAGCAGGATGCGGTTGGCGTTGCGGTAGCCGGAGCCGAAGTACTCCGGGCGCTCGGGCACCCGGTTGCGCGGGTGGTCGTTGAGCTGGAACCAGGGCAGATCGCCGCCCGAGGCCGAGCGGATCATGCGCTCCGCGTGCCTGAGCTCACCGGGCTGGGCGTGGTCCCGTGCGGCCTGGAACCTGAAGTAGCCGCAGCGAAGCCGGGCCACATGGCGCACCGCTTCACGGGGCCGCCAGTAGGCTTCGTCGTCCAGCCCGTGGCCCATGGCCGGATGCATGATCTTGCCGCCCGCGGTGATGACCTCGCGGTCGCAGGGCCCCTCCCAGTCCAGCAGCCAGCCTGGCTGGATATCTTCGGCGGCATCCGCCAGCGCCCCCACCGCCATGGCGATCCCCAGGCTGATGGCCACCACGCCTGAACGACTGGCGATCACATCGGGCCTGCCGAGCAGGTAGCGCAGCGCCGTGCGCACATCGTCCTGGTGCTCGGGGCCGCCGAAGTCCTCGGGGCCCCAGGATCGCCCCCGGCCCGCGGGGTCGAAGTGCATGCAGGTAGCGCCCAGGCGGGCGATCTCGTCGGCCGCGATGGGTGGACCGTAGCCCTCGAAGACCGAGCCCGGGTCGTCGATCCCTGGGCACAGCAACACCGCGGGGCGTCCGGCTTTGGCAGCAGCGGCGCGCTTGTCCTGGGCTGGCATGTGCAGGCGGGCATGGATCTGGTATCCAGCACCGCTGACCAGCACGATGTCTTCGCGGCGCACGCCAGGCGCCCCTACACTGTGGCCTCGCGCCCAGCGGGGGACGCGGCTGGCTCGCCGCTCGAGGCGCATGGCCAGGCCCGTGAGCAGGGACGGCATGCTACTCCTTGGTGCGCGGCGCTTCGTAGCGCGCGCCGGGTTGGACGGTCTCTGCATATGCGCTGCCCCAGAGCTGCTCGAAGAAGCCGTCCAGCTGAGCTGCGAACGCGGGCCCGTCCACCACTACGCCAACATTGCGGCTCTGGTGGAAGTAGTCGCGCCCCCAGTTGCTGGTGCCAAGCCAGGAGCGCTGTCCATCGACCACCAGGTACTTGGCATGCACCACCCTGGCGAAGGGGATGAAGCCAGCGCTGTGCTCGGGAATGGTGACGAGCCTGACCTCCACACCAGGCATACACTGAAGGCTCTGGAGGGCCTCGATGGTCCACTTCTTCTTGGACCAGTCGGCCACCATCAGCTCCACATGGACCTTGCGAGCGGCGGCGCGTCGCAGGGCCGCGTCCAGATCGTCGAAGTAGCGCCCCTGGTAGTCGGAGGTCTTGTAGTTGAGCAACTGAACGCGCACCCGCTCTTGTGCACCGTCGATGAGCGCGACCAGCTGGGGGAGGTCCCAGAGCCGCTCGTCGGGGAGCCAGCCTGTGGGGCTCGCGGCCAAGGAGACCAGGACGGACTGCTCGCCCATCGCCACCGTCGCAGGGAACGTGTAGGGCAGCGTGGGGGGATGCAGGGCCTGCTCCCGTTCAGCGCCCGCCGCGAGGGCCCAGTCGGCCTCGAAGATGTCCTCCAAGGCCCGCACCAGCTCGGGCTGGTCCGTGCGAATACCCAGCTCCTGGACGTGCTCGAGAGATCGCCAGTCGAAGTTCTGGCTGCCCAGGTACAGCTCGCGCCCGTCCACGAGGAAGTACTTGGCATGCAGCACCCCGCCCATGGCCGCCTCCACGTCGAACAGCTGCACCTCGATGTTCTTGCGGGCAGCCAGCGCGTCGAGATCGGAGGGATAGGTCTGGTGGAACTTGGCGTCGGCCAGGATGCGAACCCGCACGCCCCGCCGCGCGGCCTTGCGCACCGCCTCGAGCACCGGCTCGAGCCGCCCCCCTTGCTCGCTCACGACATAGAACTGTGCGATGTCGATGCTCTGACGAGCCCCGCCGATCATGGAGACCCAGACCTCGTGGGCCTCGGGGATCTCCGGGTGGTCCAGATCCGTCTCCACGGGAGCGGTCTCGACGAGCTGAAGGAGGTCCTGGGCGTCGGCCTGCCGCGCGGTCATGAGCAGCGCGACGAGGGCGAAGAGCAGGGTGGGAAACCGAACGCTGGCCATGGCGAGTCCTCTTGGACGAGTCACCTCGAGCCTAACCCACGGCGGCGCTCCCACGGCGCACTGTTCAGCAGCGGCCGCACCGCCGGACGACCGCTCGAACACAGGGCTTGTGAAGCCCTAATTCTACAAGCTGGAACGCCGAGATTCGAGATGTGGCAGTGCGCGCGAGCACACCATCCGATAATTCGGTAATTGATATGTCCACATGTTCCGCAAAGATGCTTGCTTTCGTGGGATGCACTGCTTTCTTGTTGGCCGGCGGGGGGTACTTCGAGGTAGATTGGTGAGGTCGTCTACACAACCTCGCACAACCTGCGTCTCGGAGTCGTCATCATGACCCCTCGTTCTTCTCTCACCCTGCTGGTGGCTGTGCTGCTGGCTACCGGCTGCCCCGACCCCAACAAGCCCATCGATGACACGGATGGGACCAATGCGGTCGACGCCGACGGCGATGGCTTCAACAGCGACGAGGACTGCGACGACAGCGATCCTCTGGTCTACCCTGGAGCCGACGAGACCTGCGACGAGATCGACAACGACTGCGACGGCGAGGTCGATGAAGGCACCGACCAGACCTACTACGGCGACGTCGATGGCGACGGCTACGGCGACGCGGCCACCACCATCGAGGCCTGCTCCGCCCCCAGCGGCTACGTCGAGAACGCCGAAGACTGCGATGACGACGACGCCATGCAGTACCCGGGCGCCGACGAGCTCTGCAACGGCGAAGACGACGACTGCGATGGCACCGTGGACGAAGACGACGCCGTGGACGCTCCCACCTGGTACATCGACGGCGACGCCGATGGCTACGGCTCCGACTTCGCCACCGAGATCACCTGCGAACAGCCCAGCGGCTACGTCGCCACCAACGACGACTGCGACGACACCGACGCGCTCAAGTACCCGGGTGCCGACGAGTACTGCAACGGCGAAGACGACGACTGCGACGGCGAGATCGACGAAGACGGCGCGATGGACATGAGCACCTGGTACGCCGACGTCGATGGCGACGGCTACGGTGACGAGCTGGTCACCGTCGAATCCTGCGCTCCCCCCACCGGCTACGTCGCCGACTACACCGACTGCGACGACGCCGATGCCTTGCAGTACCCCGGTGCCGACGAGCTCTGCAACGGCGAAGACGACGACTGCGACCTCGACGTCGACGAAGACGACGCCATCGATGTGGCCACCTGGTACGCCGACACCGACCGCGACAGCTACGGCGACCCCATGGTCAGCGACATCGACTGCGATCAGCCCATGGGCTACGTCGCCGACGACACCGACTGCGACGACACCGACGCCATGCAGTACCCGGGCGCCGATGAGTTCTGCAACGGAGAAGACGACGACTGTGACGGCCTGGTCGACGAGGACGAGGCCATCGACGTCTCCACCTGGTACGCCGACGCCGACATGGACACCTACGGCGACCCGCTCACCACCGACATCGACTGCGATCAGCCTCGCGGCTACGTCGCCGACAACACCGACTGCGACGACTCCGACGCGCTGCAGTACCCCGGCGCCGACGAGATCTGCAACGGCGAAGACGACGACTGCGACGGCGACGTCGATGAAGACGACGCCATCGACGTCTCCACCTGGTACGCCGACACCGACGGTGACACCTACGGCGACCCCGCGGTCAGCGACATCGACTGCGACCAGCCCTCTGGCTACGTCGCCGACAACACCGACTGCGACGACACCGACCCCCGCCAGAACCCGGCCGGCCGCGAGATCTGCAACGGTGAAGACGACAACTGCGACGGCTTTGTCGATGAAGACACCGCCATCGACGTCGTCACCTGGTACGCCGACGCCGACGCCGACACCTTCGGCGACCCGGCCACCACGGACATCGACTGCGACCAGCCCTCTGGCTACGTCGCTGACGGCACCGACTGCGACGACACCGACGCCAACCAGTACCCGGGCGCCGACGAGCTCTGCAACGGCGAAGACGACGACTGCGACGGCTCCATCGACGAAGACGACGCCATCGACGTGAGCACCTGGTACGCCGACGCGGACCTGGACAGCTACGGCGACGCCGCGGCCGCCGACATCGACTGCGACCAGCCCACCGGGTACGTCGCCGACGACAGCGACTGCGACGACACCGACCCCGCGCAGTACCCCGGCGCCGACGAGTACTGCAACGGCGAAGACGATGACTGCGACGGCCTGGTCGACGAGGACGGTGAAGTCCTCGACGGCAACACCTACTACGCCGACGCCGACGCCGACGAGTTCGGCGATGCCGACTCCACCATCATCGCGTGCAGCGAGCCCGCCGGCTACGTCTCGGACTCCAACGACTGTGACGACACCGACGCCACCGAGCCCGTTGTGGTCGATGCCGCCACCGGCTCCGGCGCTGGCGACGGCAGCATGTCCAGCCCCCTCGCCTCCGTGCAGGACGGCGTGGACCAGGCGCTGCAGTGCGTCGTGGTGTTCCCCGGTACCTACTACGAGTCGGTCACCATGTACGGCACCGACCTCGAGATCACGGGCATCCAGGGCGCTGACACCACCATCATCGACGCCGCTGGCACCGGCGGTGCAGCCTTCAACATCGAGGCCGGCGAGACCGCGGCCACGGTGCTCTCGGGCTTCACCCTGATGGGCGACGGTCACCTCGAGATTCAGTCCAGCTCCTACGGCTGCACCTCCATCATCACCTGCACCGACTACTTCTACACCTACTGCGGTGGCGGCCTGTACGTCTCGAGCGCCGACCCCACCATCCGCGACGTGATCGCTCAGGGCAGCGCGTTGCCTGTCAACTCCACGGTCATCTCCTACCCCGACACCACCTACACCACCTCCTACGGCGGCGGCATGTGCTTCCTGGACTCCATGTCCGACGTCAGCGGCAGCGTGGTGGCCTCCAACTTCGCTGACCAGGGTGGCGGCATCTACGCGGACGAGACCTCGGCCATCATCGTGGCCCAGTCCACCATCGCTGGCAACGAAGCCACCGAAGGCGGCGGCTTCGAGGTCGATGGCGGCGCGATGGGCTTCACCAACGTGGTGTCCATGTTCAACGAGGCCAGCTCGCAGGGTGGCGGCTTGTTCCTCATCGATGCCTTCGCCGACGTGCTCAACAGCACAATCGCTGGCGATGACTCGGTCTCCGGCGGCGGCATCTTCGCCTCGGGCACCAGCAACCTCTCCATCATGAACAGCATCGTCTACGGCGCCACCACGGGCGTCGGCATCCTGGTAGACACCGGCGCCACCTTCGCTGGCACCTACAACGATGTCTTCGCCAACCTGGCCGGCAACTACAGCGGTGTCACCGACCCCACGGGTGTCGACGGCAACGTGGGTGTCGCCCCCATGTTCGTGGCCTACAGCGACGACGGCGTGATCACCAACGACGACCTGCACCTCGAGCCGTTCTCGAGCCTGGTCGATGCGGGTGACCCCTCCGCCACCTACAACGATGCCGACGGCACTGCCAACGACATCGGCGCCTACGGCGGTCCCGACTCCGACTGGGAGTAGCGCCTAGCGGCGCGCGAACAGCGTACGCAACGGGACGCGGTGCCCTTGGCCCGCGTCCCGTAGTTCTTGGATCATCCGCAGCTTGCTCTCCCAGCTGCCGATGGTCCAGAACGCCTCGGGAGGTAGCTCCACCAGGGGCACGCCAGCGTCGCTCTCGTTGAGGGGGCAGATGTCCCGGTACTCGAGCCCCCCACCCTCGCCATCGGGCTCGAGCCAGCGCAGAGGCAGGCCCTGGGTGCGGCAGACATAGGGGCGCTGCTCGTAGACCCGGCAGGCGCCGTCGCTGTCCAGGAAGGCACAGGCGCCAGGGGGGCCGGGCGTTGCCTCGGCCAGCAGCTCGGCGTGGTGGTGCTGGATGAGTTGGGCCTCGATCTCGAACACGGTGAGATCATCCTGACAGCAACGGGTGCACGCCAAGCCGCAGCTGCGCGGATGTCCGGTAGCTGCGTGGAAGCGCTCGGCGAGCTCCCCAGCGCGCTGGCTGACCTGTTGATGGAGGGAGCGGAGAGTGGCGAGTGCGTCGTTCATCTGCACCCTGTATCAAGAATCACTTGGCAGGCGTCAACCGTACGGTTAGTTTAACCATCTGGTTAGTCAATGCCGGAGGCCCGATGACCC
>ERZ890953.864-NODE-864-length-16451-cov-5.191510_pt1 | contig 16451 bp, 12 predicted proteins | sample MGYA00521264_ERZ890953 | MGnify/ENA primary metagenome ERZ890953 (study PRJEB32303, sample SAMEA104408629) | aquatic metagenome | biome: Brackish water; feature: Chemocline; material: water | place: Baltic Sea | collected 2014-10-26T21:54:00 | depth 200 m ...
ACAGCTTCTTCTACCAGGCTCATACCTTCGACAACGAAGGCTCCTGCTTCACGACGGCTACGAGAGCGCGCCTGCAGGGCTCGAACTTGCTTAATTGTGGGATTGGTGGTTGAAGTAAGCATGAAGTGGATTGTAGCATCCTGAAACGGTTAATACAAGAACTGTATTCATCACGAGAAGTGTGATTACACGCTTTTTCACGCAAAGTCGCCAAGGCATAAAGAAAAAAACAGATAGAATAGCGCACTTTTCAACGCAGCGACTTCGCATGAGCATGCTTTTGGCGCATGGCGTGAGATTGTTCAAGCTACTATTGGCAACTGCAAGTTAAAACAAGAACCCCGGTGCGAAAGAAACACCGGGGTTCTAAAAATATCAGGGATTGGCGATTATATTGCTGCTTTGACCTGTGTAACTACCGCAGCAAAAGCCTGGGGGTCTCGCACAGCGAGATCGGCCAACATTTTGCGATTAATCGTGATATTGGCTTCCTTCATGCCGTGGATCAGACGGCTGTACGAAAGGCCGTTCAGACGAGAAGCGGCATTGATACGCGCAATCCAGAGACGGCGCAAATCGCGTTTACGATTACGACGGTCGCGGTATGCATACCAAAGGCTTTTCAGCCGAGCTTCGTTTGCGCGCCGATAAAGTCGGCTGCGAGTCCCGAACTGGCCTTTGGTCAGTTTGAGGACTTTTTTATGTCGTCTTCGACGGGTAAACCCTGTTTTTACACGAGCCATATTAATTCTCCTGCGTGCTCCTGAGCGTCGGCAGTGCAGATTTACTGCCCGTTATGAACACTCAACAGCCGCGTACAAATGTTTATTTATTCGTTTGACCAGTACGGGCGTTCGGGTTGGCCTTATATTTGTTCATATAGGGGGCCAAGCGGCGGACGCGCTGTGCAATTTTCTTGCTCTCTACCGGTTGCATACGGGTGAATTGCGCTTTCGTGCGCTTGGATTTGCGTCGACGCAGGTGGCTCTTGCCGCCTTTTGTGCGCACAACTTTACCCGAGCCGGTAACCCGAAAACGTTTTGCCGTTGCTTTATGGGTTTTCAGCTTGTACTTTCCGGTTTTTGGTTTTCTTGCCACAATTAAACTCCTCTCACAAAAACACCGCGGCGCAAGGCAAAATGGAGCTACCCGGCAGTTAACCGCGGATAATTTGTAGAATAACTTTCGTTATCGCTGGAACGGTTATCTTTATTTTTCACCCTTCTCAGGGGCAAGGATCATGAGCATAGATCGACCTTCACGAGAAGGCTGAAATTCTACAATACTCACATCCGACAACTCTTCAGCAACCTCTTTCAGGGACTCCATCGCAATTTCGGGGTAATGAATCTCACGCCCTCGGAAACGGATGCGCACCTTGACTTTGTTACCTTTTTCTAACCAGCGGCGAGCATCCCGCACCTTGAATTGCAGGTGATGCTCACTTGTCTTGGGGCGCAAACGAATTTCTTTGACTTCGATTTTGGCTTGGGCCCTGCGCGCTTCCCGCTCTTTTTTCTTGCGCTGGTATATGAACTTACCCAAGTCCATAATCCGGCAAACCGGAGGGTCGGCGTTGGGAGCTACCTCGACTAAGTCTAATTGCGCTTCCTCGGCTAATCGCCGGGCATCAGCAATAGAGACAACGCCGTGATTCTCGCCATCCGCTCCGATTAATCGAACCTCGCGGGCGCGAATTTGATTATTGGCACGATATTCTTGATCGCTTATCGCTTACTTTCTCCTCTTCTCGCACTTCGAGATTCTCAACTTCGATTAAGACGGCCTGCATCATACCACGAAGGCTTCGAAATCGTCAACATTACCTTTCAATGACTTGTAAAAAAATGGTGCGTAGGAACGGCACCACCCATAGCCTTTCTAGTCTGGCCGATCGTGGATTGGCATCATGAAAACGGGTTTGGTGGTTTGCTCAACCACACGCTGGGCTTCACTTCCCAACAAGAGCAAATCCACTCCGCCGCGACCACGCGAGGTACTCATGATCAGATCGACATTTTCTTCATCGGCAACCTGGACGATGGTGCGGGCGGGCAGTGAGCCGGTAACCAACGTGCGCGTATTAACTTGATCATCTCGCAGAGCGCGCGCAACTGCATCTAGAAAATGACGCATATTCGCTTCGGCATTTTGACGGATTGTTTTGACAATTTCTGCTGGGGCGTGATAATCGGCGGGTTCTGGAACAGCCGGTACGGATAGCAGAATCAGCTCGCTGCCAAAGGTCTGTGCCAGCGCACGCGCGTAGGGCAATACGCGTTCCGAGTAAATGGAGCCATCCAAAGCAACCAGGATGCGTTCAAGCCGCGGCGGGGTGGTTGCGCCTTTTTCGTCAACTTGAATGAGCAGGATAGGTTGATGGATATTTTGTATCAGTTTGCGGGAAACTCCGCCACTGAGCCAATGTTTTTTGCCCGACTTTCCCCGGGTGGTGGTGACGACCAAATCAAGATGTTGCTCATGGATCAAAGATTGGGTGGCGTCGGCGATAAATCCAGGGCGGATGGCGAAATCGACTGCGATGCCATCTTGCTGTGTTGCGTGCATTACGTTTTCAAGGTAAGCCTGACGCTCTAGCTTCACGCTCTCATATTGTTCCTGCAAAGCCAGTGTGTGATTTTTTACCGATGACAATAGAGTCAACTGGGCGCCTGTGCTTTTGCTGATCATCTTCGCCCAAGGCAAGGCGCTCTCGGCGTAAGAAGACGAATCGAGCAATACAGCGATATGCTTGATCTCGACCTTTACGCCGCGCCACTTACTCTGCTGTTTGGGTGCAGGCTCCCAGCGTAAATCTTCGGCCTTTGAAAGTTTTGTAGTGCTGGTGCCCGTTGCTGGGGCCATTTGTCCAAATCCAAAACCGGCCAATTGAGCAGCATCCAGTCGGCCCAAATAATCCATTGACCCTGTAGGAGCTCCCAGCCGCGCGCGAGAATAGGAAAACATGACATACAGCAAGGGAATAAAAACAAAGTAAGTCCAGGCACCCTCGGCAAAGCGCTCCACAAAGATCACGCCGGTGGCGCCGGTCGTCAACACGGCGGCTACAATCGTCCCCGCAATCAGAGCCAGCGTTCCGAAATTGAATTGGGCGCGAATATGGCGAGTCAATCGCTTGGCAACCGCCCAGCCCGTCATGCTCAGAAGCACGAACACACCAGCCGCATAAATTGCCAAATAGGTTTCTTCATTCGTCCCAAATAGCAGGAAACAAATGGCTACAATCGCAACCTGAATCCAGACAGGTTTGTCAGCTACCTGGAACTGATTGCGTTGACCCAGTGATGGCGGCACATAACGCCGCTCCGATAGCCCCAAAGATAAATTTTGCAAACCCTGTGCCGCGGCTGCCGAAGCGGACATCAGCACAGCGACGCCGACTAACGTGCCAAAATAGGGCAAGGGATCGGGCAGCAATTGATCCATGGTTTGGGTGAAAACAGAAATTCCTTCAATATTTGGATCGGAAAGTTGAAAAATAACCGGGCCGACGATAATCATTGTTGCCGCGGTTGTGCCCATAATAATTAGTAAGCTGGTAAAAGCTTTTTTACTTTTTTCTGCAGGATTACCATCAAAAGCTGCCACCATATTAGCAAAGACTTCAATACCGGTCATCACCGCAAGAATGCGCACATAGCCGCCCAGCGTAAAATGAAGATAGCCAGGTGTAAATGCCTGGAAATTAAAATCGGGCAAATGCAGGCCATACTTAAACAGAGTGGCGATAATCATCGCCCACAGCAACAACAGGACACCAAAGGTGGCCGGACCAAAAGCGCGCGCCGCCATTTTGGGGCCACGATTGACCAGCCAGCCGGTGAGCACGCTTAAAATAATCGCCACGATCGTACGGTACTGCACACCCAACAGAAGAATGGCATTCAAAACTGGCATTCTATCGGCGATAAAAGTTACCATCGCCGACATACTCACCAAAAATGTGAGCGTGTATTCAATGAAGGTAATTGCAGCGTTGGTTTTTGCAGCCCAACCGCCAAATTCTTCTTCGCTGAGGCCACTACCGCCGCTGCCATCGGTGACCCAGCGCATCACCAGGCGATACATCGCCGAGACAACGGCTACTGTAATCACTACCAGCCAAACTGAAGCACCAAAGGTAATTTTTGCAACACCAGCAAATACGATTAATTTTAGAAAAGGTCCAAAAACGTATAGTGGAGACGTTGCAGGGTCGCCGCCTCCCGCTAAAGCGCCTTCAAAAGCATTTTTTAATTTATGAGATACATGCGCCATGAAAACATCCTTTCGTAACCTGGAGGATTATATCCGATTTTGATGACAAAAATGGGAGGGACTTTAGGAACTGCCGTGAGAAACCCCAAAACCTGGACAACTACCACGGGGATTCCCAGAGATCCAATCAAAACGGGCTGGAATTTCCCCAGCCCGTTTTTTGTTGCTGTGAATGGATAATGCCTATCGTTCAGTCAACCCTCTCAACGCCGTTTCGGTGGAATGTCTATAGGAGTCAGATCAAAGCCCGATATATTCTATTTTAAAGGGAATTCCTTCCTGGGGCGCTTCATCGAATTCTCGCGCGGCAAGATGGCCAGAAAAGGTGGCCTGGGCGATGAGATTGGGTGCTTCCGCATCACCGATTACGCGCAGGGAGGCCAGTTTGCCCCTGGCTAAGTCTGGTGCAAGTTCCAGATAGAGCGCATCGTTGGAAATGCGGTCTGTGACCAAAACAACGGCATCGCATGGGTATTCTGATAGACTCCCGGAAACGGTATGCGACAGGATGACGCTATCGGCATGGATGGTGTCGAGTGTAGATTGGGTGAAAAGCGCCACGCCCAATTTCATTAATCGTCGTTGGACGCGTTCTTGCTCCAGGGTGAATTGCGACCAGTGGGAGATTAACGTCGCCGGTGTGACCAGTGTGACCTGGCAACCCTGTGTTGCGAGTAGCTCCGCCAGGATTCCCCCCATATAGTAATGATCATCATCGTAAATAACCACTCGTCCCTTGGGAAACTGCCCCTTCATGATATTATCTGGAGTGAAGATATGCGGTAAATCGTAACCAGGGATCGGTTTCCACAAGGTACGGCCCAGCCCATCGCTGCGCCAGTCTGCACCTGTGGCGATGATTATATTGGGAATACCAGCCTCCAGGATATCTGTGCGACTCATTGAGCTGCCGGGGTATACAGAAATAATGTCCATTTTTTCAATCTGGGTCAGCCGCCAATCGACCACGCGCCGCCACTCGCTCAGGCCGGGTAGTTGTGATTCCAGGGCCACGCGCCCCCCCAATTCGCGGTGGGCTTCCGTGAGCACGACGGTATAGCCGCGTTGCCCCAAGGCTCGGGCGCACTCCAAACCCGCAGGCCCACCTCCCACCACCAGCACCGGATTTTCGCTTTTCCTGGCAGCGATCATCTCTGGATGCCAGCCGCGCCGCCATTCCTCCCCCATGGTTGGGTTCTGCGTGCAACGGATCGGAACCGCCAGTAAATCCCCCACCACACAAATATTACAACCAATGCACTCGCGGATATCTTCGACGCGTTCTTGCTGAATTTTCTGTGGCAAGAAGGGGTCGGCAATTGATGGCCGCGCCGCGCCGATCAGATCCATGACCCCGCGGCGGATGGCAGAGACCATCGATTCGGGCGAGGTATATCGCCCGACACCGACCACCGGTTTCGTGGTGAGTGATTTTACGAAGGAAATATATTTCTCTTGATAGCCCTCTTTCTCCCAACGAGAAGGCGCCGAGTCGTTCTCCCAGGCGCTGATATTAACATCCCATAGATCCGGCAGTTCAGCCAGCATAGCGACGATATCGTGACCTTCGCCCTGATGCGTGATACCTTCTTCACCAAGCAACTCATCCACAGCAAGCCGCACGGCTACCGCACAACGATCGCCAACGGCATCTTTGGTATCCTCGATCAGCTCGCGTAAGAAACGCACCCGGTTTTCCAAACTGCCGCCATACTCATCGGTGCGATCGTTATAACGCGGCAACAGAAAGTGCATTGCCATGGAAAGGTTGTGAGCCGCATAACAGTAAATAATGTCGAAGCCAGCCCGTTTAGCGCGCAATGCTGCCTCCCGATGCCAGCGGCGCACATTGCGGATATCTTCTTTATCCATACGCCGTGTTTGGCCGGGATGGTAATGGAGGTTACCGATGGAGCGCAGCCCCAGCGAGGTGGCCCGCGAATAGAGATTCATAGAGTGATGTCCGGCATGAGTCAGCTCAAGCCCCGCCAACGCTCCATGCTCGTGAACGGCATCGGCCATGATTTGCAGGGCCGGGATATCACTGTCGCTCCATAAGCGGCCCTCCACATAGGGCATTAAATCGCTGGTGTAGTGGATTTCTACTTCCTCGGTGCAAACCACACCCCAGCCGCCTTCGGCTTTCATGGCGCGCATGGCGGCGTGGGCGCGTGGCATGCGATAACCCAGTCCATTGCAATGGGGAACTTGATAAAAACGGTTCGGTGCAACTACCGGGCCGATTTGTACTGGCTCGAAGAGAATCTCGAAGGGATGGCTCATGATATGGGTATGCTCCTGAGAAAATACCGCCCAGTTTACCATTGAGCGGTATTTTGATTTCGGTTTTCAGATGGATGTGGTACCGGATTCTATCGATTACGGATCATATCAATTTTTTCTTGGGCAAAAACGCGCAGTTCTTCCAGATCGGGGTCGCCTTCTGTCCAGGCCTGACAATCTTCGAAGCTCCAAAGGGCGGCATCGAATTCCTCAATGGTCATATACGCCTCACCCTTCAGGCACCAGAATTGGGCGAAGGGCGGATGCTCATTTTCAGGCACATATCCGATGGCAGTTTCGATCGCTGCGATGGCACCGTTGACATCGTTGCGTCCCAGGCGTTCTTCTGCCAAACTGTGGCAACTTTCCACCGAGTTACAATCCGCCACGCTTTCGCCGAGTTTCGGAATCCCCCAGATGAGCAGCAGAGCGAGCAGCACCGCGCCGATAATGCCGAAGATGAGTTTTACCGGGAGAGTTTTCCGGGTGTGGCGTGTCTCTGACTTTTGAATCGGCGGGGATTTTGTCGGTTCTGCATCCATGGCGACGGTGGGTTGCGAGACGATACTCTCCTCAGGGGCGGATTCATCCTCCGGGGGCATGGCGATTGTGGCTTTGTCATAAAGCTCGGGGGTGGTTTGACTTGACAGCGCCTCATCCACTGTGGGGGCGTGGTGAAGCTCCTGTTCGGGTACACGGACCCCACTCAGGGCGTTGTCCAACGCTCGTTTCAGTTCTTCCGCCGACGAATAGCGATCCGTAGGGTCTTTTTCGAGGGCTTTTTGTATGACTTTTTCCAATTCACGGGGAATATCGGGGCGCAGAGAACGGGGGCGGGGCAACGGCTCGTGGATATGTTTGTGGATGACGGCCAGTGGAGTTTCGGAGTTGAAGGGCACCTTTCCGGTGACCATCTCGTAGAGAACTACGCCCAGTGAGTAGATATCGCTGGCGGCATTGACTTTCAGCCCCATACCCTGCTCCGGGGACATATAGGCCGGGGTGCCAACCAGTGTTCCGGTGGCGGTGAACTGCGTGTCGCTGAGGATGCGAGCGATGCCGAAATCGGTCAGCACTACGCGCCCATCTTTGCCGAGCAGCACGTTGGCGGGTTTGATATCGCGGTGCAGCACGCCCTGTTTGTGGGCATATTGGAGGGCGGAGGCGGTTTCGCGGAAAATATGGGCAATTTCGGCGTAGGGCAGCGGGCCATTGGCCTGGGTGATGCGCTCTTTGAGCGTGCCGCCATCCACGAATTCCATGACCATATAGTAGAGATCGTCGTTACTCTCAAAATCGTAAACCTGAACGATATTGGGGTGGCGCAGGGTAGCGATGGCTTTTGCTTCGCGCTGGAAACGAGTTAGAAAATCCTTTCCTTCCGCGAGAAAATGATGCAGCACTTTGATGGCTGTATAACGGTCGAGTTGGGGGTGGTAGGCTTTATATACCTCTGCCATGCCCCCGCGCCCCAGGCGCTCGATGACCTGATATTTGCCCAGCATTTTTCCATCCAATGTTGCCATATGTGCCCTCCCAAAGAAGCTACTGCAATATCTATTTTCGCCGCCAAGAGCGCCAAGATATTTTGGGTCTTTAGGAAATGCCGTGAGAAACCTCCAAACGTGGGCAAATACCACGGGGATTCCCAGAGATCCATTTTTTTGATATCTTCGCGACCCAGGCGTCTTCGCGGTTCGAGATTGTTGATCAGGGTTATTATACAGGAGTTCGGACTGGAATTCGTTTTTCTTGCTCAAAATGCTTACATTTCCGACAGCTTATTTGGGCAGGATGTATTTTCGTCTATAATAAACCTAATGGTCTCTGGCGAACAAATTACTCTCTTCGCGCTTGATTGCGGCGCGACCAACTGGCGGCTCTACCGGGCTGGATACCGACGCGATGGCAGCGCCTTGCGCATTCTCGGCGATCCGCAGCCTTCGCCGTTAACCAGTTTTACCGAGCGCAAGCTGCCCGCCGCCCTGACGCTTTCCCCCGACGGAGCCTCCATTGAGAGCATCGGTGAAGTGGCCCAGATGCAACTCGAAGATGAAACTGCCCGCGCCCGGGTACGTGAATATTTTAAGCCTTGTATCGGCGCGCATTTGCAAGCGAACCCCCTGCCCCACCAACAACGTTATACCCATACCCAGGCGCTCGACTATACCCGCCTGATGCTGGTAGCCGTGCTGGAACAAATTCGGCGTGAAAAATGGCGTGCCAGTGCCTTTGATGCGCGTCTGCGCTTCGCCCTTGCTTACCCGGTTCACTGGCGCGACGAGCATGAAGGGGTTTTGTATACTGAATTCCAGGCATTGGCGCACAGTTGTTTCCCCGAAGAACTGCATCCTTATCTGCGTTTTGTGGCCGAACCCGAAGGAGCGATCCTCAGTTTGAAGCATCAGGGTTTGCTCCGCCCGCTGGGTGAGTCAGACGCGGCGAGTGTAACCCTGATCGTGGATGTTGGCGGCAGTAGCAGCGATATTATCGCCGGGCGCCTCGACCCGCACAGCGGCGAACTGCTCATCTTGGGGCGCTATGGTCGGCCCTTCGGCGGTGGCCTTTACGATGCTGCCCTTGCCAGCTATCTGGCCGACGAGATGGGCATCCCCGGCGCAGCCCTGGCTGACGACCCTGCCGCCCTGACAACCCTGCGAGTCTTTGGCAGGCGTCTCAAAGAGGCCCTTAGCCGGGCATTGCTGCAAAATGCGGGCGGCGAGGCCAGTGCTCAGCGCACGTTGACCCTGGTGCTGCGTGGCGGAGAAATTTATCGGCAGTTGATAAAACTCGACCAGGCAACCTTCGAGCGCGTCGCCGGACATCTCAACCAGAATTTTGAAAACCTGATTGCCAACGCCCTCTCTACCATCGGTCTTGCCGATGGTGAAATCGGGCAGGTGGCGCTGGTTGGTGGTGGGGCGCAGCTTTACAGCATTGTGCATCATTTGTGGGATCGCTTTGGGGCTGAGAAAATCGTGCTGGCGGATAACCCCACGAAATCGTGGTACGCGGTGTGGCGCTGGAATATGGTGCCCAGATGGGGATGATTCGCCCCGGCGCCAGCCTGGTGATCGAAACTCCCGAGCGGGCTGACCCAGTTCCCGATGCTGAATCTACCTCCGGACCGGTGTGGCAACTGATTACCCCCGATGGGCAGGTTTATTCTCTCGAAGAGGGCACCACCAAAGTCGGTCGCGCCCGCGCTGCTCAAATCTGGCTCGACAGCGAAAAAGTGTCTCGCGCCCACGCCGAAATCCAGCGCCGTGGCGATACCCTGGCTGTGACAGACCTGGGCAGCACCAACGGAACTTTCGTCAACGGCGAGCGCCTTCAGGCAGACATGCCGCATTTATTGAACAGTGGCGATGCCATTCGGTTTGGTGATCGGGAATATTCGGTAGGGATTGAGTAATACAGCGATGTGCGAACTCATTTTCAATCCCGCATATTCCTTTTCGCTCGCTTCTCCAGTTTTCAACCCGGAGTGTCATATATGTCTAATATCATTAGTTACATCGAAGAAATTAATACCATTGTAATCACCTATTCCGGTCAGGCGCCTCCGGCAGAAGTTCAGGAAGCTATCCGGATGGCCTACCAGATGGCAGTGGAACACCATAGCAAACGCTTTTTGGTGGATTGCTCAAAGATGGAGTCTGGCGGCGGCTCGGTACTGGATATTTATGAACTGGCAGGTATGTTCGAACAATTTCCCGACATCCGTAAGTATAGGGATGCTATCCTTTTACCGCAAGGCGAAGCCGGAGCAGACGATTTGAGATTCTTCGAGACCACAGCCCGTAACCGCGGCTTCAACGTGTGCGTATTCACGGATCGTCAGGCGGCGCTTGACTGGTTGATGGAATAGAACAGCAATCAGGAAACCGGTAATTAGGGATTAGGCGGTTCGGCGTAGCGTTCCCAAGCCCTAATCACGAATACCGAATCACCTATCTTCGGGAGGCTTTATCAATGACCGACGAAACCAATATCATCCCCGCGGACGAGATCGATTTGCCTGCCGAATTAACTCCCGAAATGCTAATGGAAGCCGGTGATGCGCTTTCCAGGTCGCTGCTTTTTGCCCTGCGGCGCGATTACCTCGACGGCCCGGTGGTGGCGCGCGACGTGGTGCGTATGGCCGACGTTGAAATCACCCATCAGCCCGATTTAGCGATGCTGGAGTTGGAGCAGGTCGGCAAGCCGGTGCGCGAGGATATGAGCGAATACTTCACTGCCATTCAAACCACGCTGGCGGCCTGCCACGACCCGCGTTATGGACTGCTCTTCATGGTCTCCAGCGATGGATTGCGAAACCGCATCTATATTGGCGTGGTGGCGCGTGAAGGTGGCACGCAGCCGCGCATCTTCGCCGGGCAGGTAGGGCAGTTTCTGTGCTCCAACTGGCCGGGGACGCGCGTCAAGCTGGTCGAAGATTACGAGCAGGTTGCCCGCCATGTACATGTACCCCTGAGTACCTATCGCCACGCGCGTGCCTTTACCGGTATCCCATCGGTTAAGAAAAGCGACAAAGCCCAGAGCTACCCGCAAAGCATAGACCGCTTCATGCGCGGCCTGCGCGGAAAGCCCTACCTGTATATGGTCGTCGCCGAACCAATGGCGGAGGCCGAAGTCGGTGGGATTATTGCAGCCTGTCACACCCTTTCAGGGCAGGTACATGCTTTCACCAAAGCTACCCTCAATCGTAGTACCGGCACGGGCGTCACCGAAAGCGTCTCACGCTCGGAGGGTGAGAGTACATCTACCGCCAAAAGCTCGGGGACATCCGAGAGTGAGAGTGCTGGGGGTAGCAAGGGTGTGCTAGGCACCGAACTGGAGAAATCTTCGGGGGTGGCGAAAGGTCTGAAAGGCGTGGGATTGGGGGCGGTCTCGGCTATGCTGGTGGCTGCCGGGGGTCCGTTCTTGCTCTCCGGGATGCTGGGCATGTTCGGGCAGTTGCTGCCCTCCAGCACCCGTTCCGCGGTCAGTGGGACGACGACATCTGAATCCGAGACGGTAGGACGTACCACAGGCAGCGCTTTCAGCGAAGGGACTTCCACGAATGAGTCGCTCTCTTTTGGACGCGAGTATCTCAACCGTCACGCCGAGGCCTGCGAGAAATTGCTCGATCAAACCGTGGAGCGCTTCGAGACCGCCCGCGCTCAGGGTTGCTGGAATGTGGGTGTGTATTTGCTCAGCAATCAGAGCGAAACCGCCGCGCAGGCCCAAGCGCAGCTTAAGGCGCTGGTCAGTGGGGAGAAGACGGCTTTCGAGCCGGTTCGCTTCCATGATCTCAGCCCGGTGTGGGACGGGCAGGCGCAGGTGGCGCTGGATGCTTTCACCCAGCCCCCTTTACGGCTGGCAGCCCCGGGGTCGGAGGCGTTCATCCAGCATCCGATTGGGACCGCCTTCGAGGGCCTCACCACTCCGATGAACACCGAAGAACTTTCGCTATTGGCAAACCTTCCCCTCAAAGAAATGCCCGGCATGCCGATGCAGCCGACAGCCTTCTTCAGCCTCAATCCGCCCATCCCTGACAAACCGCAAAACGCGCTGCATCTGGGCAACCTGCTCGAGGGCGGCGAAGAAATTCCCGGCCTGCGTTACGATGTGGATTTGGACAGCCTGACACGCCATGTTTTTATCACCGGGATTACCGGCAGCGGCAAGTCGAATACCTGTCGCCGCATTATCAGCGAATTGATGACGCGCGGCAAGAATTTTCTGGTGATTGAACCTGCCAAAGACGAATACGTGCAGTTGGCGCTGGCCTACAATCAGGCGGGGACGTTTGACCGCGAGATTGCCGTCTATATGCCAGGGCGCACGGATTGGGGTGGACACCCGCTGGAACATCTGCGCCTGAATCCCTTTGATATTGTGCAAATTCCAGGGGCGACCACGCAGGTCATGCCGCACCTCGACCGACTGAAATCCATTTTCAACGCCAGCTTCCCCATGTACGAGATTTTGCCGGTGATCCTCGAAGAAGCCCTGGTAGACCTCTACGATAGCCAGGGCTGGCTTGAAGAGACGCTGCCGCCCGCCGGAATAGGCCGCCCCACGCTGGAGAATCTCTACAACCGTATCACCGGGGTGGTGCGCGAAAAGGGCTACGAGGAGCGCATCACCGCCAATATCACTGCCGCGTTGCGCACGCGCATCGGCAGCTTACTACGCGGTTGGAAGGGACGTATGTTCGATCAGGCTTTCTCCACACCCTGGGCTGAACTCTTCGACCGCCCGGTGGTGGTTAATTTGCAATATCTGGGCGACGATGCCGATAAGTGCTTTACAATGGCATTACTGCTCAACTTTATGTACGAATACCGTCAGGCGCAGCACGAAAGTTTAGGCTCGCCCGAATCGAGCGAATTGCGCCATCTGGCAATTATCGAAGAAGCACACCGTGTACTGCGCCATGCCCCGCAGCGCAGCGACTCGGCTAATCCGCAGGCCAAAATGGGTGAGATGTTCGCCGACATTCTGGCCGAAATCCGTGCCTACGGGCAGGGCATGGCGATCATTGACCAGGTTCCCGCCAAGCTGGTGCCAGACGCCATCAAGAACACCAACCTGAAGATCATCCACCGTCTGGTAGCCGCCGACGACCGCGATTCCATGTCGGGCGCGCTGGCGCTCACCGAAGACCAGGCCAAAGTCATCGCCCGCCTCAAAGTCGGCCAGGCCATTGTGGCCGGCATTCAGGATGATATGGCTTCATGGGTCAAGGTGGCCTACACGCCGATGCAGAAGTTATCTCCCTCACCCCAACCCCTCTCCCAAGGGGAGAGGGGCTAAGGCCGCCTTGCCCCCTCTTCCTCTGGGAGAGGGCCGGGGTGAGGGCAAAGGACGATCGTATGAACACCCTCAAACACACCATCCTCTACCTGCAACTGCTCTCATTTGCATCACCGGAGCATGTCACTGAATTACGCCCTTTACGGGATGATTTTGGGGAGGACTGGCCCCAAGCGGTGGTGGCAGCATCGAGGCTGATGGTCGCTTTTCAGCAGGCCAGCCGCGACCCCGAGCCGGAACGTGTGGCCGCGTTGGCGCGTGCAGCCCTGAGCGCCGATTTGTCCCCAGAGGCTTGTCGCGCCTTTCAGGATCAGATGAACGTCCTCGCTCAACTGCCCGGCCGTGCCAAACCCGAAAACCGCCTGCATCGCAAGCGCGGCTGCCGCCTTTGCGAGACTCCCTGCCGCTACGGATTTTTCTCCCTCATTACGGAACCAAACTTTGAGAATTTACAAAACCTACTTGAAACACATCCCAGCCAACCCGTCCAGACCGTGTGGCGCTTCACGTTGAAGCATCTAGCGGGGGGCGGTCAAAGTTACATCACCGCTGATCATCTGGGCAATCTGTCCTACTGCCTGATCTCACTGGCGACCGCCAAATCGCGCTACCCCTTCCCCGAAGCGCAGATGCGCAAATTCCAGGCTCGAAACCAGGCTATGATTGATAACCAAGAGTTCTAAAAAAATGACGAATAACGCTTATCTGACGGGAAAATTGCCACAAGAAGTCCCCCAAACCTGGGCTTTGAAGGGAGAAGTATCTTTTATAGGCCGCCACCCATCGGCGGCTGTCACACTTCCCTTGCTGTCAATTTCACGCCAACACGCAAAAATCACCTCCACCCCGCAAGGTTATTTCATTGAGGATTTGGGAAGCCGTAACGGTTCATTTGTCAACGGGGAACCGCTTGGCAATGATCCGCAACCTCTTCGAGCAGGGGATAAGATCGTTCTTGGCGGGGAGATTACGCTGATTTTCGAGGACCCCTACGAAACCATTGATGGAAAAATGCTTGGGCGTATGGAAGGAATTTGGATTGACCCTCAAACCGATGCTGTATGGATAGATGCCAAACAAGTTGAGCCGCCACTCTCCCCTGCCCAACATGCTTTGCTTTTTATTCTTTATCAAGAAGCAGGGGTGGCGCTCTCGTATGAGCAAATTATTGCCCATGTTTGGCCGGGAGAAGCCCCGGAGGGTGTCAGCAAAGATTCCGTTAACGGACTAATAAAACGCTTGCGTGCCCGTTTACGAGAAGTGCAACCCGCTAAGGAATATATTGAAGCCCTACGAGGGCATGGATTCCGTTTCGTACAAGGGGGATGAAATCTATTTTCTCCGCCCACCTGGCGACCACATAGCGACCATCTTGCGTCAAGCAAAGGTGTGGGGAGTTGTGTAAAATGGCATCAAGAAATCGGGTTCTTTGAGAAATGATGTGGAAGTTGCACCCCACAAAAGATCAAAGAGCCAGAAACAAGATTTATGGTCATGCTTACGAAGGAGTGAAGGCAATGAACGCTCTAGAAAACGTCAAACCCGAAGAGATCACCGAAGACGTTGCAACAACTGAACGCACCGAAGAACAGGTCGTTGAAGAAACAGCCGTTGAACCCGGCGCCCGCGTCGAAGAGACACAAACCTACGAGCAGGCCGAGGCGGTTGAAAGCGCGTTGGTCGAAGCGGTGAATACTGCCGAGGCACAGAGCGTTGATCGTCAGGCGACGGAAACGGTGAGCGCTGATGAAATTGATACCCCGGCTGAAGGCTCTACCGGGGGCGAAGAGGCCACACCGATCAACGTGCCCGGCCCGGTTACAGCCGAAGTTGCCACAAGCGCGCCGAGCAGCGGAGCGGAAGGCGTTTCGGCAACCCCGATCAACCTGCCAAACACCGTAGACGACAGTGCTACTAGCGGCTCAGTAGGGCGTCCTGGTGGAGAAGTTTCAGCGACACCGATCAATCTACCAAACCCGGTGGATGAGAACGTCGATGGGGGTTCAGTTGGTCGGCCCGGTGGAGATGTTTCGGCGACACCGATCAATTTACCAAATCCTGTGGAAGATAGCGTCGAAATTGGTTCGGCAGGCCGCCCTGGCGGAAAAGTTTCGGCTACCCCGATCAATCTGCCAAACACCATAGACGACAGCGCTACTAGCGGCTCAGTAGGGCGTCCTGGTGGAGAAGTTTCGGCCACGCCAATCAATCTACCCTATCCGGTGGAAAACCAGGTCGAGGCGATGGGCGCGGATACACTCGCCGAATGCCCCGAGCCTGGTGACCCGCCGCCACCGCCAGATCGCATCGCTGAAGCCCCTGAGCCTGGCCCCGACCCTTTCCCCCGCGTCGCCGATGACGGTTCCGAACTGATGCGCGAGATCGGTGAAATTCCGCAGCCCGGGATGGCGGCAGCCGAAGTGCTGGTCAGCCCCGAAATTGAAGGAGAATTCTTCGCCGGGGAGATGCTGGATGGCGCGGTTGTCGTGATGCCAATGATGGAAAATATTGCCGAACACGTTGGTGAATCGGAAGAAGCAGGTGAGGGAAACGCCGAACGCCCCGGCAAAATCCCTGAGTGGTATCTACACGAAGACGAGAACGGCAACATTACCGTAGTGGATGAAAATGGCAAACCGGTGGACAGCCCGCCCAATATCATCTACTTCAACGGCAAATACTATGCGGTCTACCCGGGCGATGATTTCCCCGTCAAAGAAGACGGCTCCGTCACAGACTCCGGCAAACTGGCCGAATTTGAAATCGAATCCTACAAATCATCGGCCAAAGGCCTGTATCTGCACGAAGACAAAGACGGCAACGTCACTGTGGTGGATGAGAACGGCAAGCCCGTCGATAGCCCGCCGAATGTGATCTACTACCAGGGCAAGTATTACGCCATCAAACCCGGCACAGACCCGATTGCGCCCGATGGCAGCCTCAAAGACCCCAACGGATTGATCGAATTGTCAAACTACAAACCATCCACCGAAGGTTTGTATCTGCACGAAGACAAAGATGGCAACGTCATTGTGGTGGATGAGAACGGCAAGCCCGTCGATAGCCCGCCGAATGTGATCTACTAC
>ERZ890953.867-NODE-867-length-16417-cov-7.413764_pt1 | contig 16417 bp, 23 predicted proteins | sample MGYA00521264_ERZ890953 | MGnify/ENA primary metagenome ERZ890953 (study PRJEB32303, sample SAMEA104408629) | aquatic metagenome | biome: Brackish water; feature: Chemocline; material: water | place: Baltic Sea | collected 2014-10-26T21:54:00 | depth 200 m ...
CGTAGCCAATTTTCTTAACATTCGCAAGAATTGACCCCAATCGGGGAGCATATCAACAGTAATCTAATCGGCGAATTCGTAAAAATGGTGCAAAATATGTAAAATGCTTAAAAGTCAGTTGTGTTCGCGATGTTGTAGCATGGAGTTTGTTCAAAGTATTCCAAAAACCGATCTGGTGCGCAAAACGCGTAAGTTCTACAAGCGATTCAACGCGGGCAAACCATGATCGTCGAAAGCCACGGCCAACCTGAAGCCGCTATCATGGACATCCTGGATTTTCGTATTATGCAAGCAGTGATGACCTACCATTCCCCCCTGCCAGAAATTGACCCCAAGACCGGGCTGTCTAACGAGGCAGCCGTATCGAGCCAAGACCCGCAAATGCTCTTTAATCGGGTGCTGGCTCACTATTTGGCCCAGGCTGATTGCCTGGGCCGAGTGGCAGAATTATTAGGATTGCCCTGGGTAGATTTGCGCCTGCGCTTTGCCCGCCGGGAAGTGCCCGTATTCGTAGGCCCGCAGGACGCCGATGAACTGGCCGGAGACCTGGAAACCCTGATACGGTGGGAAACTGAACATGCGCCATCCGGTTCTTCTCGATAATACCGTATTGACAAACTTCGCTTGGGTAGCGCACCCGGATTTGCTATTCGCTCTATGGCCTGACCAGGCTTGCACGACTCCGGCAGTGTTTTTTATGTAGATACCTCACTGACATCATAAGGCCGCGTTTAGGAATGACTAGACACAGCCATATCATTTGGAGCAGTAAACAAAAAAGAGCGAGGTTATAAGCCTCGCTCTTTCGTTTAAACTATAATGCGCGCGGATGAGCGCACATTCATCAGGAATTATCCTGGTATGTGGACAACTTACCTCCGTCTTTTGGTCTTCGCGATCTGATCCATCGTAGCAAAACCGCCAAACATATCCAACTGCACCGGCTGCTCCACATTTACGGGGAAAGCTTCGGAAACCAGCATGGCAAACTCCAGTTGTGCGAGTTGACCTTGCTGCACTTCCATTTCAGCCGCAATTTTCCGGGGATCCATCGCGATAGCAGCATCGCCTTCAGCGACATTGAAACGAGCTAACACTTCGGGGTCCTGGTGCATCGCACGGACGGCATCGAGCGCCGCGTCAACGAATGCCTGCGACTCTGCAATTGATACAGAATTCGACATATCCAACGCGGCTGCCAAATCAACATTATCGTTGTCAGCATCCAGTTCCTTATTCAGCGCCGCTACCTGGGCGTTTAGCTCCTGGTAACGTTCTTCGTGTTCCCACGGTCGTTGAAGCTCAACCGCGATAGCTTGCTGATCGTTGAGCGAGATGTCCAAACGCTCCCGTGTCGTTTCAAGATCATCGTTCAGTTTTCGCATTTTAGCATCCAGACTCAGCGTGATTCCGGTATCGCTGTCGCCAAAACTGACCAGATACGTTTCGAATCCAACCATGAAGTAAACCAGGATTTCAGCATCTTCAACGGACGAACTCCGTTGCGCCAAACGCGCCTGAAGGGGAATCCCCTTGTACGCACCCACTTCGGGATACGGGTCACTTACACCGGCCCAGAGTTTCGCTAAAAGCCCGGCGCGCAATGAGCGCAGATGCTTTCCAGCTTCTTCCCGATCGGTGCAGGTGATTCGTTCATCCTCAATGGAGGACTTCACGAACTGGATGGAAAAACCATCCGATATGTTCGCATCCCGGATAGCGATTGCTTTTTCGTAAACTGCAATGCGCTCACGGATGAGTTTTTCGGTTGAACGTAAGGTACGCAAGCGCGATTCGGCATACCGGCGAGATGTTTTGAATGCCTCGCGAACCGCATAAAGTCGCATCAACTCGCTTTCAAGCGTGACCTTCTCCATAATCTTGGGATTGCCAGAAGCCAGCGCTTTAATCTCGCCATACGTCAGAGCCGTTTCCGAAATGTCATCCATTTCGCGGGCGTTCAGGCCAGCATGACCAATCTGGTCAATGAAACCGGCCTTGTTCTCCAGGGTCTGCCAGATGTAACCGTTAAAGCTGCCCTCAAGCACATGCACGAACTGGAACGCGATCGGGTAACGATTGCCAAACCGTTTCATGCGTCCTAACTGCTGGGCGATGTCAGCGGGCCGCCAGGGAGGGGTGACGTGATGAAGTGCAATCAACCGCTCCTGGGCATTCATGCCCGTTCCCATCTTCTCTGTAGAGCCGATGAGTACCCGGATGTTGCCCTTATTTACCGCATCAAACAGCTTCAGACGCGCCGCACTGTTCTTGGCATCATGGATGAAAGCTACATCTGCGGGTTTGACGCCGCGAAGTTTCAGCCGCTCTCGAACCACCCGGTACATATCGGTAGTGAGAACAGCTTCATCAAGCGCCGTGGCTGATTTAGCCTTCGGCTTTGGTGTCGCCAGATCCATGAAGATCAATTGAGCGCCTTTGACCGGCTCGGAAGCGAAATAAATTTCGCTCACAATGCGGCAAAGCTCATCAATCTTTGGCATCGGACTACCTGACTTCGCGGGGATGACCAAACTCAGGTCCAGTGCAGCTTTGCGACCATCATTGGAGATCAAAAGCATGTTATCGTCGCTCTTGTCAACCAGACCGGAACGAATCCGGTCAGCGCGTTCAGCTAATCCCAGCGTGTACTCATGCAGGGATTTTCCGCCGGATGTCAGCACCTTGATCGGGCCGTCACTATACAGTTCAGGCCGTTCAATGCCGCTGTCTTTGTCAATCTTTTTTGTGTCACAGACCTGATACCAGATACGCATCAGTTCCGGCACATTGACAAACTTCCGAAAACGAACATTCATGCGGAAGCCAGCGCCATCGGGAGTCATTTCTAACCCCGGCTCGGCCAAAGCGAATTGATTTGCCCAGGCATCGAAGTGGGTTAGACCCAGGTCTTCGAGTACAGCCATCTGGAAGTATCGCTGCATGGTGAACAGTTCGGCTAATGTGTTTGTAACCGGCGTGCCGGTCAACCCCACAAATTTGCCGCCTTTGTCCAGCACCCAGCGCGACTTGATGAACATATCGAAAGCGCGTTGACTGTCGGAATTACCCAGGCCAGCAATGCGAGACATCTTTGTGGGAAAGAACAGGTTCTTGAAACTGTGGAACTCGTCCACAATCAGCATATCAATGCCGAGTTCTTCCCAGATGATTGTTTTCGCGTTGTCCTTTTTGTGGTCAGCCAGCCGTTCCAGCTTTGCCTCAAAAGTTTTCTTGGCGCGTTCAATATCTTTGATTACGCCAGGAGTTGCCAAAGAGCGTGCCGCAGACTTTAGCTCGTAGAGAAAATCCTCGAGCTTGTCAATCTCGTCCTGAAAATAGCGTTTCAGCGTATCCTCATTTACGGGGATACTTTTGAAGGATGAATAGGGGATCACAATCAAATCCCATTCATTTGTCGCCATCAGAGACAGAAATTTGGGCCGGTTCGTTTTGCTCATGGCTTTGGAGGATGCAATCATCGCGCTGGCGTTAGGATACGCTTGTGCGATTGCGCCTTCCCATTGCCCCACCAGGTGATTGGGAACAACCACCATTGCCTTACGGATCAGGCCGAGGCGTTTGGCCTCCATCGCCGAGACAATTCCCGATAAGGTTTTACCAAGACCGACCTCGTGATCGAGGAGCGTGGCCTGATTCTGTAACGTGCGCCACACCGAATCTTTCTGGTTTTTACGCGGCGTTATGTCGAGGGACAGACCGGGCGTAGTGAGATGATTTCCATCGTAATGACGGATCACCCAACTGTTGAAACGGTAGTTGTACAGATCAGCCAACTGAGCAGATCGGTTGGGGTCATCCCAAACCCATCGCTCCCATTCGGCTTTAATGTCTGCCAACTTTGCTTGCGCGGCGACCGTTTCCTGCTGGTTTTTGTGCCGCTTACCATCTATTTCATCATAGATGACCGGCATTTTGGCGTTTAGACCGAAATCAATCAGGTCCAGCGCGTGGGCGCGCGGCGTACCCCAGCGCCCGGTACTTAGCGCCGATGGGATGCGGTAAGCTTTGTCGGTTTCCACACGCCACCGGGCAAGACCGTCGATGTACCGGGCATTGAAGCCGTCCACCTCAAGCAGATATTCGCAGAAGGCTTCCACGATTTCGGTCGGTATCCATCCAGCGCCAAAGGGGGCGCGGATTGCCTCAGCCGGGATTGGCGTGGGGATTGCCGCTTCAAGCGCAGCAACATTTCGAGCGAAGGCGCTATCAAACTCCGCAGCCGCTTTCGCTGTGTTGAGTTTGTCGCGGATATTGCCCGATAGATAGGCATCTGCGACTTCCCAACCGCCATACGGCAGCGGAAAAATGCTTTCGCCCAGCGCCGTGATCACATCATCCTGCGGTAAACCCGTCAGACTGCCGATGTACTCGATATCGACCTTGCCTTTGTGGTCAAGGCAAACCAGGAGCGCATCCTCAGGCGACAGGTTTTCGGGCAGGGTCATGCTGCGCACGGACGCGTTGATGAAAATCCCGGCTTTCTCTGCCGTTTTCGATAGAGAATCGTAGATTTCCAGCGCCAGTAGGAAGGGGCCTTCTGCTGAATTGCGGATCAAACGCTCGTTGCGGCTGTCGTTGATGAGTCCGTGCTGAAGCACAAAGCGATCATATTGCTCGTTGAGCTTGTCACGCAGCAAAGAAATCTCGTACAGCGAAACATTCCCTAAAACTTCGGAGGCCAGCAAGTGCTTGGCGGTTCCGTAGATTTCGTGGAGTTGTTTCAGTCGCGCGTTTTCTTCGTCTGTTCGAGCGCCCGCCGATGTTACGATAAGCGGGGCGTGAGCAACTTTCTCATCAGCATGATGTTCGTTCTGACGTATGGCAGCGCCTTTGGGCAGGGTGGAGAGCAGGGCATTACGAATGGCTTCACCCAAAGCGATGCCACTCTCTTGCCCTTCGCGGGGTTCGACATTGTACATATCGCCACGATACATCGAACCTGTAGCGAGTTGCTTACCCAGAACCATTTCGGGATGTGCCTGGTAGTATTCGTTTGTTGTAACCGAATACTGACCGTATCCATACTTATTTTGCAATGTGTCTGGGATAGAAACCAACCAACTTGATTCCTCGGCGTTTAGAACAGTGCGCTTTTGTAAAAACAGAATATCCGTAACGACTTCTGTTCCTGCGTTTGCTTTGAATGCAGTATAGGGCAGCCGGACCGCGGCCAGCAAGTCCATTCGCTCCGCCAACCATCGGCGGAAAGCGGTTTCTTTCTTGTCCATTGTGAAGCGGCTGGTGATGAACGCCATAATGCCGCCTGGACGCAGTAACGCGACCGTATTGGCAAAAAAGAAATCATGGATGCTGGATTTGACGAAGCGAGGGAGCTTTTGCGTGCTGAAGCCCACACCATAACTACCAAAGGGGACATTGGATATTGCCAGATCGAATTTTTCGTCAGGCAAATAGGTTTCCTCGTATCCCTGCGCGTAGACATGGCTATTGGGATGGAGCAGCGAAAGCATTCCCGCCGTCAATTGGTCAAGCTCGATCTCGACCCACTCCGCGGAGCGAAGCGTTTCCGGTGCAGCGCTTTTGAAGTGACCTACACCGGCTGACGGATCGAAGATACTCATCATGGGGTTGTTGATACCCAGATGAGTAACGCCTTCCCACATGGCGCCAATCACCGCTACATCGGTGAAATGGGCATTGAGCGCACTTGCCTTAGCTGAAGCAAACTCGCTGTCTGTCAAGAAGGCCGAATCGTTCAGCAATTTATCCAGAATCTGCGCGTCACCCCAACCTACATACAGCGAAAGGGCGGCCTGTTCTTCGGATGTTGCCGGACGATTTTCGGCCTGACATGCCTTCAGAATGCGAATAGCCTCTACGTTCTGCCGGAACTTATCGGCTGGTTTCCCCAGATCAAGGGGGGTTGTTGAGTTGAAAAAGAAATCCATATTTGCCTCCGTTTAGGGAGGACGCAACAATGCCCGGAGAGGGCAGATTGCGCCCTCTTGGGTAAAATTGATATTGGATTGTGTTCCAGGGGGTTATCCCCTTATAAGGGGATTATTACGTTACAGGGTGGTTATTCACCCGCTCAAAAGTCGAATTCCCAACCGTAAAACTTTCTCTTGCGCGGGAGAAAACCGGGAGAAATTCGGTTCTTGGGTGGATGAACAACGGAATCGTGACAACCTGGCGCTTCGGCCAGTTCGATCCTGTCACGAAAGAAGTTTGAGAGAGGGGGGTAAGCCCTCTCTCGATATTACGCCTCCGTCATGCATACGACAGCAACTTGCCATCGGTGTCTTTAGCAAAAAAATATCCGTGATCGTTACCTTCGCAGTCCGAACTCGGAAAGAGGATTTTGCCATCGTCAAGCAGTAATGTAAGCGGCAGATCATTTTGATCCCAGAACATCCAGGCGGCATCGCGGGATGTCATAGTCCGTACTGCCAGGATACGGCGGCCAACCAGGTCGTCTCGTTTTGCATCAATGAACTGCTGCACCATCGTGTCATTCTCCTTCTTGAAGCTGACCTGATACTCGTCATCTGGCAGAGGAAGAACCTCAAACCAGGCGCTGCGATCAACTGCAAGCCAACTGACCAGGGTGCCAATAACATCGACTTTCACAACAACTTGGGAGAGGTGTTTGGGGGCAACATTCATTGATCTGACCCATACATAGCGACAAAGCGCCCATCGACATCCTCAACAACGGCTGTGATGGTATCTTCAGACCACGGCAGAGAAAGAATTCCGCTGATGTTGCTGTAGAGACATTTACCAGTCCATTGTTTCCACTCGGAATTGTTGTAGGCGCTTTTGTACAGTACGCAATTCGCCTCAAGGAATTCTGGGGCAACCTCGTCACTAATGCGCCATCCTGACCAATCGCCCGTTAGCTCACCCTTAACATTGATCGTCACTGTGAGAGGGCCAGAAAAAGGCGTGGGCGTTACGATGATTACTTGGGTGGGAGTTGGATCATCAGGGGCAGGATACTGCGCTGTTGGCGCAGTTTCTGAACCCGTGCAAGCTGCTAGCAACAATGCCAGTAGCGCGAAAAAAAATAGATGGGTGTGTTTCATACGGACCTCCGTTGAAATAGATCGTTGGATTAAACGCAAAAACGCCCTGTGGAAAATCCACAAAGCGTCTTTACTCCGTTGTGCCGGTATACCGGCGTTTATTTGAGCGTCACGCGCTCATCCGGTGAGACGTATGGCTACATCTTGCCGGATCAGGGCATGACAATCTCACTCGTCAACAACTGCTTGTACGATCCTTAATACAAGGTCAACTTGCTTCGGCTCTGCTGTGGCCGCCCATTCCATGAATTTATAAAACTCAGGGTGACTGTTCACTAAATCACTGACTAAAGGTAAATACGGGTTATCAACTTCTGTTTCAACATGGCCCGCCATGTGAAGAATTGTATAAACAGGCAATGTGAAGTATTTCGCTAAAGCTAAACACACTTTTAACCCCGGTTGCCGCCCATCCAAAACAGAAATAAGGGATGGATGGGATATACAAAGTGTTTGTGCGAAATGACGACAAGAAACTTTCTTCCCGTTAAATGTGGGCCAATGTGAATTGACATATTGAACAAGTTTACCGGTCATTTTTTCGCTTCCGTGATGTAACGACGATGACCAGGCCGAGCAGGATTGCAGCAGCCGCCAACCCAACGGGGCTGACAAAAAACTCGACCGCTTCAGCATACTGAGCCGCGATAGTTTCATCGGGGATGGTCGCCTTGACCAGAGCCAATATTGCCGCCAGTAGCAATATAATAACTGCTGATACTGTATATTTCTTACCCATCGAGCGTAACATCCAGCTTTGTTGTGCCATCCTGACGGATTTCGATCCTGGTCAATTGACCATTTAGCGTGCCAGGGGAGAATGTGAGCCAGTATTCCACGCCACCCTCAAACCAATACATCACTCTGTCGGGAGGTTCGATAGCATTTCCTGGGCCGATTTTGGCGGCCACATCATCATAGGTGGTTTGTGGCGTCAAAAAGCTAAAATCATCGGTAGTGGGGCGCTCGTAAAAAATATCGCAATTTGCACCGGTATCTTCGATTGCGCAAGTTAGAAACATCGCATTGGTTAGAAACAGGCTGCCGTACACGAATGGCAGCAGTATTGCAAGAGCAATCCCCGCCTTTCCTTGCCACATTTGACGCTGCCGCCAGCCCAAAACAAGCGCCAGTATCATCAGCCCGAATATAATGGTTCCAGCCGCCAACATGATGAGTGGCCCCAAAAACAGAAGAAAAAAGGCAGCGGCGCTAACTACCGCTGTAAAAGCCAGACCGACTGAGGCGGTCAAGATGCTGCTCCAGGGTTTGAATTTATCCATTGATTTCCTCTTGCCTCGCTCCAAAGATCATCACTGCGCCGGTAGTCATAAACAGCATCGCTACCAGGGCAGAAATGCCCACCAGGACAAACGCGGCCCAATCCGGGTAGCCGAAAAATGTTTCTGTTGGATTGTGGCGTAATTGGGATTTCCACCAGTTGGCCGGTATCATCACAATGAGAAATTGTACCGCACCCATCCAAACCAGGATTTTTCCGATGATTTTGTTTGCCATAAGAGAATAATGCCTTTCGTGCAAAAGTTGTGGGCGAGGAGATAAGTCCTCGCCCGGTAGTTGATTAGAAATCCGATGGAAAACCGATTGTGATAACTGGCTCTCCATGATCCCCTGGACCGACATCTGCCAGTAGCGTCAATGTTCGCTGTTTTAAGCGGGACGCATCTAGTTTCCCTTCGGCCAGGATCATATTGTAGTGTATGCGACTTGCTTCGCTTTGTCGTCCGGCGACAATCGCCATCCAGAGGACATCCCAAAGACGACCATCATACGATTGACCGTAAGATTTCTCGGTGTCGTTGGGTGTGATGGTGGCGTGAAGGTCCTGCGTGATCGCCACGGGGAAGCGGAAACCGGCTTCTTTAGCCATTTCCGAAACATCTACCAGTACGCCATCCTCCAGGGCATCCTCGCGCAGATAGGAAAAAATAATCTCATCAGTGCCAAAAATATCATCTGGTTGGCCTCTCTCAGGCGCTTGCAGTTGCGCAAACTTGGATTTGCAGTCTGCGCAGGTTAGCTCTTGGTCGGTGTATTCCGACCAGCCCGCCGAACGTTTGCCCGGCTCGGTGCCACAAAGAGCTTTCCAGTTGTTGCCTTCCGGGAGCAGATGAACCACGTACCCGGTTCTGTCTGATCCGGTGCGACATTGACCTGCAAGGTGTGTAAAACGGTATCGCCCTTCAGCGATGGCCTTTTGATGTATATCGTTCATCGGGGCCTCCGCTAAAATGGGATCGGTTCAAGTGCGGCTTGGTTTAGCGCCGTTTCAACATCCTGCTCATCCAGTCCCCAGGCTGCCTGATGCAGTATAACCTCATTCAGGCGTGCGTCCGGGGCATCATCCTGGTGAGTTCCGCATACTTCGCATTTCTCAGTGTGTACGGAATGGATGTACAGATACCCATCTGGGCATTCGCAGTCCCAGAACAGGCGGGTAGTGAAGAACCCGCCATTTACAGGGTCATGGTGGAAATCCACAATTTGACTTACCATACTTACCTCCGTTATTCGGCGCTTTCCTGCACTGCACCGAATGGGATAGTCCGATGCAGGCGGGTTTTTGGCCGATTAGCGGCTATGGTGGATGAAATCGCCCTCGATCTCGAACTCCCAATCAATGGATTCACCCTTTAGCAGAGTAAAAATGCGTAGAGCAACGGTTTGCGCCGTTGTCGCGGGTGTGGTTTGCGTCGGGACCATGCCGGGAAGTTCTTCAGCGTTGATGAGTCCAACGCCAATTTCGCCCCCGTTGTCCCAAACCATGTACCAACCACGATGATATTCGACAACACACAAGCCGGGCTGTAACCAGCCGATGAATTTCACGCCTTGCTCTCGCAAGAAACCGAAGATTACCTGCGTAAGCCACACGCCAGTTTCAACGCTTTTTAGTAGGGATTGGGCATTGGTATTTTCACTCATCATTCCCTCCCGGCTTTTCCGGCCAGTAAATGACCCTTCCGGTAATATTGTCGTAGTGGCTGATGAGAACATAGCCCTGTCGAGCATAGTCTTTTTCATAGGATGCCAACAAGGTCTTGGCGTATTCTTCCCCGCGGCCTGTATATCGGTCGGGTTTGTAATACTTCTCCAGTAGCTCTCCTATATTTGCGGCTTGTTCCAGGGTAATAACTTGTTCATTATTCATACTTACCTCCGTTGAAATATAGATTGGATCCGTTAGGGGGAATATACAATCGCCCCGCTGCGATGCCAAATAGTTAGCAGCGCAACGGGAATATTGTTTCAAAAGGTATTGGGTGAGGCGATTAGCCTCACCCAATGAGAAGGAGTGGTTTAGCCGTTATTTTTGGCAGCCTGATTGCTGGCAGCAGTTTCTTCGATTTGCTTGGCAATTTCTCGAACAGTGGTGTGGGGGATGTTGATCGTAGTGGTCATATCATCACCCTAAACGCTGCCGGAGAGCCAGTTTCGCCTTGTACTCTTTGCTAGTGCCAAAGCGAATCACCGAAATAGGAAAAGCCAGACAGAAAATAGTCAGTCCAATACCCAAGATTGCTTCCATTTGATACCTCCATGTATCTCCAAGATTTGTAGGATTGAGAAGCGGTTGGCCTCTCTCTCTGGAGAGAAATGGAGTTCGGGTTTCTCCCCAGAAAGAGAGCGAGGAGCAAGCGGAAAGCCTGCTCCTCACACAAATCTGGAAAGGAGGTATCGGAAGCAATCAAGCGGCGTTACCCCTCCACTTGCGGCCTCGTACCAAAGCACAAGAACACAGGTCGAAGGGCAACAAAAAGGGGTGAGAGAGAGGGGGTTAGCCTCTCTCTCGTGACGCAGGATAAGCGTCAAGGGGAATTCAGATTATTCCTCGACGTAATCGAGGAACTGGAAATCGCTGACAGCAATTTCCCACCAGTCGCGGGTGTTGCCGTCATCGTCTGTCCAGCGGTTGTTGCGCATTTCGCCTTCGATATACACCAGACGGCCTTTCTTGCCGTACTGGTTGATGAACTCGGCGGTCTGCCCAAAGGCCACGACATTGAACCAGTCCGTGGTCTCTTTGTCGCGTTTGCGGTCTGCGGCCACAGAGATTTTGGTCACGGCGGTGTCGCCGTCCTGACCTTTATAGGACATCTCCGGGTCTTTTCCCAAACGCCCGATAATCTGAATTTTATTGAGTTTTGCCATTTGCTTACCTCCGTAAGACTAAAAAAGGATTGGATGGATTTGAATAACAGGTCAGCAGCAATGTGCGCCGCCTGAAACTCACGAAATAGGGGGGCATGTGCGAGCGGTATTCTGCCCACACAAACAGGTTTGAGAGCGCCAACTCGGACGCTCTCGTCTAGACAGGTTATTTGCGATTGCGGCAGCGACTGGCGTAAGCCATCTTGCGCCGCGTCCTGGTCGTTCCGGTTCGCTTGTTCTTGGTGGTATTGGCTTTGCGCCGCCGCTTTTGCGGTGTTGGCCCAAACTTCTTGCCGATTTCATCGAACAAGCGGGGATACGAAAGCGTATAACCGTCAAACAGGGTTTTCCATTCTTCCATGATGGTTTCCTAAAACTGGCCTGTGTCAGCCATGATGATTTCGCCGGTGCGCTGCGAATGTGCTACAGCCGCATCGACAAACTCATCCGTAGCACTGAACACACCAAACAATGCGAACAAGTCTTCAAAACCGTTAGTCAGGCGACAGCCTTCTTCGCATTCGGCGGTTCCAGTCAGTTCGTACCCATCAGCTTTGTACTTCGCGATATAGTCATTCACATCGCTTTCTGGCACGCAGATTTCCGTGCCGTCATCAAAGATCAGGTGTAAATACATGATTACCTCCTAAAAGCCCATTTCCCGCATGTTTTGAACGGGATCAAAGGCCGGTTTTTTTCCAGCTTCAGCAGCCTGAAGATCGGCCTCCGCTTGCGCCTCGCGTGCAGCTTCAGCAGCCTTGAGTTCTGCGTCGAGATATTTCTTCCCGACAGGCCCACCGTGCAATTGAGCGCAAACTTCCGCATGAGGGCAATAAGAACATTCCCAGGTTTCCAGCGGGTTGGTCAAGATGGGCGGCGTCTGAGCAGCAACAGCCCCGGTTAAACGATCCATAACAAAACGGATGCGTTCATCGGACGGCCAGATTTCTACCGTTTCCCGGTGCAACAGGCGCATATTGAGATAGTGCAGTTCTGCACCTACAACAGGCGCGTCCGGTGGAACTATCGGATCGAAACCTTTCGCCTGCAATTGTGCGTTTACCAGATCGGCTAATACGCGCGAATTATTCTCAACAAGATCAGCATAGATATTTAACTGCTGGATGTGAGAGGATCGAGCGGAAAACTCGATCCCGCGTGTGATCTCAATTTCGTCAATCGGGTGTCGCGTTTTGCACCAGTGGCAGGTCAGCGATGACTTGCTTTCCATGCTCCATTGCCAATCGCCAATCAGCTTGCCGGTATGTGAGCAGATATGACGTACTTTCTTGCCGATATAATCGGTTGTCTTGTAGTCAAGGAGGTGCCACCCTTGCTGAATGGGGTTGTATCTCACCAAATCCGGCGCGCCATGCACCGAGATGAGATAGGGGCCAATACGCCGATTCGAGAACAAACGAATCTCGCCCACCGCGTAGGGATCGACTTTGAGCCATGCTTCAACGGCATCGTGAATGGCCTGCCCGCGAAACGCCCAAAACAAATTGCTGGGCTTATCCCACCAGGGATATACCTGATCCAGGTGATACCGGCGCTGGCAACCTAATAATTCGGTAGCCGAAACGCCCATGCTAACGCCGTGGTTGTCACCATCTTGCCGAATAGCTTCCTCAATGGCTACCTGAGTAGCGTAGCCAGGTGGACGCATATTGGTGGCAATTCCGTGGAGAACCGCGGGGCTGCCCATTCTACAGGGTGCGCCTTGCAAGGCACAGTTCAGGCAATCCTCAACGGGGATGTATTCAGGGTTGCGAGTGGTGGGGGACATTTCGCAAATCAATCCCTGAAATCCTGTTCGTGCAGGTTTAAAAACATCGCCAGTTTTGAACATGCTTACCTCCGTTATCCCTGATGCGCCGTATCGCATCAGGATAGAAATTGATGCCATACGGGGCAAAATGAACAAGGGGCCGAGTACCCAGCCTTCAGACACTCGCGGGAATTGTCCGTAAACCGCTCCCGCCAAGATCAGAAGAAAGGGGACAGACGAGAGCGTTACCCTCGTCTGTCATTTCATGCTTATTTGAGTCTGGCTATAAGCCAGTTTCCACGGTTGTACTCCCACATTTCCCGATATACCTGTCGTGCGGGTATTGGGAAAGCCAGGAGTTTTTTTGTATCGTTGGGCGTTACTTGACCGTTAGATTTGACCTGGATTAGCAGCGTATGCTTTGCATTCCAGGCCACCAGATCAACCGCGCCTTTTGAGCCAGCAGAGCGAACCACGGTATAACCGCGTGCTTCAAGCCGCTTTTTAGCGATACGTTCCAGACGAGCGCCTTTGTCGTAGTTGCTCATGTTCGTATCTCGTTATCCGCAACCATCTGGTCAACGAGCGACAAAATATGTCGGGCGCCCTGGCGGGTGATTGACCGGCCAATATCCGTTTGGACCATCAGGCCCGCGCGAATAAGCCAGGGTTCAATATCCCTTTCCAGCTTGTCAATATCGACTTGAGCGTTGTTCGCAATTCGGCCTAAGCTGCCTGGACGACCGGCCATTTTGTGGTGGAGAGCGTACAAAACACGCCGATCCTCCGCGTTCAGGCCGAGAGGGTCCAACTTTTCCAGATACATCGCTTCATGGGCAACGGGTCTATCTATAAAGCAGTCAGTTTCACCCTCCTGGATGAAATTCTTGCGGTAGATAGCCAGATCAACGCACCGGCGCAACAATCGATTTGCGTTGCGAGGCGTACCCCGCGACCGCGCAGCGATCATCTCCATAGCGTCCTGAGTTATCAGGTTGCCGGATAGATGGGTGGAACGCCTGACGATTTCTCGGAGTTGGGCTGCCGTGTAATATTCAAACTCAAAGGTTTGTCCAAAGCGCGCCCGGAGTGGGGCTGGCAGCTTTCCGAAATTCGTTGTAGCGCCAATCAGCGTGAAGGGTGGTATTGGGATCGTCTTGATGCGGGTTTCGCGATCAATTTTGAACACAATCGTTGCCCTGAAATCTTCCATTGCTGAATAAAGACTTTCTGCAACATCCGTGCGGAGCGCGTGTATCTCGTCCAAAAACAAAACATCCCGCAAACTCAAGTCGCTCAACTTGTCGCCCAAATCGGCAATCGAACTGAGCGATGGAGCCGCAATTTCGTGCAGTCTGCTACCCAAAGCATTCGCAATGATCTTGGCAACGGTGGTTTTCCCCAGGCCCGGAGGCCCATAGAAACACAAGTGTTCAAGAACATCGTTGCGAACAACAATTGAATTGAGCATAATGGCAAGTCTTTGCCTGATATTGTCTTGCCCGATAAACTCATCGAGCGACTCAGGCCGCCAGTTTCGCTCTTGTGCCACTACCGCAGTTGTGGCTGCTATTGTCATGGTGTGACGTACCTCGATTTCCCCCGGCGCTTTTCCGCACCACACCGGGGAATGATTTCCGGTGCGGACGGGTTGGAAGGTGTTTAACTGAAGCCCAGGCCGCGCTGTTTGAGAGAAACCCAGCGACCGCGGCCAATAACCAGGTGGTCTAACACATCAATATCGAGCAGTTTTCCTGCTTCTACAATGGCCCGCGTCATCCCAACATCATCAGGTGATGGCGTGGGGTCGCCCGTGGGGTGATTGTGAATCAGAATGATTCCACTGGCATTTTGACGGATGGCTTCCTTGAAAACTTCACCCGTTTTGATGATCGCGCTATTTTTTGAGCCTCGATAGAGCATTATGATGTCGATCAGGCGGCTTTTAGTATCAACAAGCATTACCCGAAGTTCCTCCTGTTCCAATGCGCTCATCTCGTACATCACCAGATCGGCGATGTCCTGAGGCTGCATGATGCTGGGTTTTAGTTCTTCAATATCAGTTGCTAATCGTCTACCCAATTCCAATGCAGAGATCAGGCGGGCGGCGGTTTGTTGGCCTACACCCTTGATGACTTTTGCGATTTCTCGCGCAGAAGCGCCTTTGATATTTCGCAAAGAACCGAAATGCTTCAGCAAATCCTCAGCAATTTCAATTTGCCGCGGGCCGCCAACCAGGGCAGCCAGCAGTTCGATTGTGTTGCAAGCTGTGGGGGCTTCGGCTACTCTCCGAACAGGGCGATCCTGAACGGGTAGATAGTGCAGTTTCATGGCTTTACTCCGTTGATCTGGCGCGTATTCCCATACCCGCGCCAGAGAAAGAAACTTCCTGGTACGGGACAGGGTGAACGGACAGATAACGGGAATAGTTAGCCTTCCTGGATTTTGACAGGCGGCATCTGGACATGCGCCTGCTGGAATAACCAGCGGGTTTTGTCCGTTGCCCAGGCTATATCCTCAGGGCGGTTATGGAGCGAGTAGCGCCCCTTATCGAGATGATCGCCGAGGTCATAGGGCATGGTCGAGACAAGAAGATGTGTGATGCGATCTTCATCCCAACCCCAGCCAACCGAAGCGACATACGAACAGGGTTTACTGAATGCTCCCGCAATCATGGGAACGCCATCCCAGCCATCGGGGTGGTCATTCGGTGTACACCAGATTTGGAAGCCGCCACTACCCGCCTCGAAGACTGCCTCGGGGTCGGGGTTGGTGGCGATGTCCAGTTCGCGGGCTTTGTCCATAACCGGTTTCATGCGCCGGTGTTCAGTGGCATAGCTCATGCTGCGCTCCTTCGGGTAACTCAAAAGACTGGTATCCGATGGTGGTAACAACCCACCAGGAATGATCTTCGAGCGACAAAACCACATCGCCGGGTCCGGTAGAAGTGGCCGGAGATTGCAAGGCGATCACGCCCTCGTTCTCTTGCCAGGGTTTACGCCCGTGATTGGTTTTTCCCCAGACGTTAGCCAGCTTGTCGGCCAGGGCTTTGGCAGCATACGACTCGTCAGCCTCCACGATCGCTACCAAATGGTAGCGATCCGGCCAGCCAACTAAGGCGTGTGTAAATGGTTCGTTGGTCATCGGCAAAAAGCGTTCCTGCCGATGAAAAACCAGGAATGTATTTTCCGTTACCTGCGGCGCAGGGATTTGGGGATGCAACAAACACATAGCTATACCTCCATTCCGCTGATGCGGTCCTCGAAAGCAGCTTCCAGCCAACCATCCTCGCTTTGCTCCGATATCGTGCCACAGGCGCAACATTCGGGGTGTACCCACAACGAGCAGGAACAAATTCCCTTCGGTGGGTTGCTTTGATCGCAATCACCCTGACGATTTG
>ERZ890953.869-NODE-869-length-16392-cov-6.470037_pt1 | contig 16392 bp, 19 predicted proteins | sample MGYA00521264_ERZ890953 | MGnify/ENA primary metagenome ERZ890953 (study PRJEB32303, sample SAMEA104408629) | aquatic metagenome | biome: Brackish water; feature: Chemocline; material: water | place: Baltic Sea | collected 2014-10-26T21:54:00 | depth 200 m ...
TGGTACGGCTTACAGAGGATTATGTCTTTTTAGAGGGGAAAATCCCCAGTACCCCACATAAGTCCATAAACTTGCCGGTGACTTGATATCCTTGAGTGTCTGCAGTGGCATATACCAGCAATTAAACATGTAATTTCGTATGTCTGCTTATATAGAAATGGCCAATTTATGTAAGCAACTGGTGACCATACAATGGAGGTATGAATATAATTCGCTAACCTGCAAAAACAAGTCTCCTTCCAATAGATAATCGTTCAATTGCTACCCCCGGTTATATCTCCACCTGGTAATCCAGTAGATGCTGGTTGTAACTTATCTTTTCTATAACCTTGGATTCAGGTTCAATTTATGTTCAGTTAATTTGAAATGACCCTTATTATTTCGATATGCTAATTTCATAACTTAACCGGGTGATTCATGAGATGGATCTTACTAACTTTATTCGTATAGATAATCAATAATTGCTTTTGCAACAACAGGCTTGTAATGCATCAAATCATAAAAATTTGTGTTGTATTGAAGTATTTTCTGAATACCCTTTATCCTGATAATTTCGTACTTTTTTAAATCATTCATTAATAGTTCTTTTTCTGCTGAGTAGAGAGCCTGTTCTTTGGGGTGTGTTGGCTGAATGAATACTTTGTAATTAATTTCCTGTTCATCTAACCAGGCGAGTAGCTTTCCAAGGTCTTCTTTTTGTTTAGGGTTTATCTTCTGGCTATTATCTTGTAGTGATGTAATTTTCGTATCTGCCTGGACTAATTGGTTAGCCCAATACAGGCCAGGGTTCTCTTGTATTGATTTTATGGATCTATGAGGATAGTAACGCCCGGTCGTGTAATCGTGCTGATAAATAATGGGCTCTTCACCAAAGTAATATCCGGCTTCAGTGAATAAATAAAAGAAGCTGGTTTGGAATAAATAATCCAAAAGGTATTCGAAGCGACTTTTACCTGTAATGTTAGGATGGTGTCGGAAAGCTGGTCGGTTTACGTCAGGTGGGTTAAATAATGGGAATATATCAATTCCGATGATTACTTCTTTTATAGGATGCCCGGATTTCATTAAATACTTCAGGATTTTCAAATAGTCCTCCGGGACAGCTGAAAAAATATTCAAATTGTAGAAACTTTTATGTTCACCGGCATGTTTATTAACATACTCAATTGGGAAGTGCCCCATTCTGGAAGAGCCGAGGAGAAACCCGTTGTACTTACCGATATTCTGATCCAGATATTCAATCTTGTTAAATCGCTGATTACTGTTAATAGGCTCCTTGCCAGACAGACTCAATTTGAACACCTGATAGTGGTCGTAATAAAGATTCGTGATCGAAATGAACAAGACAAACAAAAGCAATGTCGTCATGAACAAATAAGACCAGGTTTTAAATTTTATGACTCTATTCATATTTCAGAAACCGTAATAAATAAAAGTCTGTGGGCGACCCATGATAGCGAGGGCTACCATTGAAAATGTGCTGATCAATGCGTAGTTTTTAATGGTCGGATTAAATTCCTCAAGATACTCATGCACATTTTTATATTGCATCACGGCTATAGTAATAATCGATAACATGCCCAGTTCCCAGCCATTAAAATAACTTGATGTACTGGACAGTTCGTTACCGAAGAATGGAGAAAGTAGTGAAGCATGTAGAGGTTGCCAGTGGAAATTCTGCACATCAAACATTGCATGCCAGTATGTGAGTGCATCCTGGATGCTTTCTGATCGGAAAGGTACCCAGGCAATTACAACAGATATAAATGTTAAGCAAACGGCAATCGTTTTATGTATCGCAATACCCGTTTTGCGCCAGATAAAAACAGTACTTAAAAATAGTCCGTGCAACCCTCCCCAGAGCACAAATTGCCAGCCTGCACCATGCCACAATCCTCCCAGCAGCATCGTTGTGCTTACCGCGGAAATTGCTGAAATAGATCCATTTCTGTTGCCGCCAAGTTGAATGTATAGGTATTGCTTCAAAAATCGACCTAAGGTGATGTGCCAGCGCCTCCAGAACTCTGTTATAGATGAGGATTGATAAGGTGAATTAAAATTGATCGGAATTTTGATACCGAATAATAGTGCTACCCCCATTGCTATTTCAGAATAAGCAGAAAAATCAAAATAGATTTGAAAACTGTAGGCAACCAGGCCTGTCCATGCATCGAGCAGTGTTAATGCTTCCGGTGCAGCAAATGCTGGATTTGCCCAGTGCGCAAGATTATCGGCAATGACTATTTTCTTGAACAATCCAACGAATATCAGTATCAGGGCGTGAACAAAATATTTTGAAGTCATATCCTTTAATCGCTTTAATGACTGATATTGCGACATCATCTCAGAATGGTGAACGATGGGGCCGGCAATCAACTGCGGAAAAAACAGAACAAATAAAAAATAGTTTTGAGGGGTGTCGTTTTGTACTTTGTCCTGGTAGCTGTCTACCAGGTAGGCAATTTGCTGGAAGGTAAAAAAGCTGATGGCCAATGGTAACGCGATCTGCAACAATTCAACATCATGCTCACTTAAATAGTTAAAAGTTGAGATGGCCAGATTTGTATACTTGTAGATTGCAAGCAAGGCCAGATTAAGAATAACTCCTACAGCCAATAGAAATCTTGATTTTACGACCTGTAAATTTTGTCCTATGGCGTAATTAATAAAAGTACTGGAAAGTATCAACGGTACAAAGGCTATATCCCACCAGCCATAAAAGAACAGTGAGGAAGCTATCAGGATATTTTTAGCGATAATTCGACTATAGGAGATCGTGCCCCAGTACAAAAAAAGAGTGGCGGGCAAGAATAAAAATAAAAATATGGCGGAGCTGAAAACCAAAGGTTAAATAGTCTTTTAAGAAAACCTGATTATTATCGCCCTACTCGTTTCAGATCCTTTACCATCTACAATCACCTTTTCGGTGCTTAATTATGAAGACTTGAATCCCAGCATGAATTATGAATTGAAAAGGTGGGTTATTTTATCAAAACGGCGCGAAAAACTCGGTTATTCATGACGGGGATATCAGCGCTATCGTTCGACAGGCGATTATGAGGTGTTATCTCCCAGAGCAGCGTAAGCGTTATGGAGTGCCCTTCTCTTTAGGGAGGAGTGGATGTCAAAGGTATGAGGTAATTACTCAATCGGTCAAATTACCTGACAATACAGTTTTAACTCTGATTTCACTTATTTAAGTATACTTATAAGTTGACTTTTAACTTATATAAGTATATTTATATATTTACTTTAAATGTATTGTGGTAAATTTATAGGTGTACCATGCCAGTTAAACAAATTGTTTTGAATCAATATCAGGAGATTGTAGACCGTGCTCAAGAACGCGTTAAAAATCTAACTGCACCGAACGAAGGTTGGCTTCGCAGTGTACGTAAGGCATTAAGCATGTCCGGTGTCCAATTGGCTAATAGGTTAGGAGTGACTAAGGCTTCGGTGTTTAATACTGAAAAAGCCGAATTATCAGGTGGGGTTACACTTAAAAAAATGGAGCAAATGGCCCAAGGAATGGGCTGCCGATTCGTTTACTTTGTTATCCCCGAAAAACCGGTTAAAGATATATTGTCAGATCGAGCAAGAATAAAAGCAGAAAAAATTGTTACTCAGGCAAGTTATCAAATGGCTCTGGAGGCTCAGGCGTTATCAAACAAACAACTCAGATTTGAAGTGGATCGTTTGCAACAGGAGATACTCAGGGAATCGCCCTCCGACCTTTGGAATGATAAATAATTTGGAATGAATTGATGGAATATCCTGAAGGCGCAACGCCATTAGATCCTGATGAGATGGATGGATTGAAGTTCTCTCATGTCACTACTCGCGGAGAGCTTGATCATCTGGAACAGGCCAATATTCAAGATGGACTCCGTTGGCTTACCCGCCACAAGGGTAAAGATATTTTAAATGACCAATTTGCTCGAAAGTTGCATTCACAGCTTTTTGGCGCTGTCTGGAAGTGGGCAGGTCAATACCGAAATACAGAGAAGAATATTGGTGTTGACCCAATACAAATTAGCACCAAACTGAGAGAGCTACTTGATGATGTTCAATATTGGGTTGAACATGAAACCTATGACCCAAAAGAGGCAGCTGTTAGATTTCATCATCGCCTTGTTTATATTCATCCATTTCCAAATGGAAATGGCCGGCATGCACGTTTCTATGCTGATGCCCTATTGGAAAAAGTATACGGAACTGACTGGATAGATTGGTCAGGAGGATATGATTTACAACAGATGAATGTGCGAAGGAATCAGTATATCAATGCACTCAGGGCGGCTGATGCTGGAAATTATGATCCACTTTTTGATTTTGCAGGTGTTGAGCAATAATCAAAATAAATCGAAATGTTAATGATGATATCTTTCTGCCTCTATTTTTAAATTTACCCCATTTTTACACAATGAGTTTGCTCTGGTAACATCATTTCAATCTAATACGGAAAGTCAGGATCGTGAAATTTACTATGGAGAAAAATTGCTAGATTTTTTATTTTTTTACATTTTTAAACCAGTCATTGTTAATTTTATATTGCTCCGTAATATTTTAACTCTCAGAGTATGCCTGCTCCATCAGTTCAAGTTCAGCTCTTGCCATGTTCCTTTTAAGTGCCTCATTTTTCCATGAAGAAACTTTTGAAGCTATAACATCAACAATAGCATTAGCCTCTGCATCTTTTAAATCATAATATGCAGCACTATTTACTGCATTTTCCAGGCTCGGCCTGTTATCTGACTCATCAATATTCAAAACATGCTCATGCTTATCGATATTGGGATTGACATCAAAAGCTTTTGAAAGTCTCCATCCATTAGCCTTTAACACAAAGCCATGATTACGCAGATGATCATCTTTATTGCCGACCATTATATTGAAAACAACTCTTCGAAATAATTGCTCAAGGTCTTTTTTTATAAATTCAGAATCACCGTTATCCTGAATAACCTGAGCAAGGTCAATATAACTGTAACCTTCACTTTCATTTGCTTCCAGAAGCGTCATGGCAGAAGCATAAAAAACACGGCTATCATTTTCTCTATCGAATCTTTTGACACAAAAAGTATGGTAGTTTTTACCAAACTGATAAAGCTTTGCCTCTGGAGCATCAATGCCGGATTGTGCAGCTAGAGAAAGTGTCAGCATTTCCCAGGCAGCTATATCCATATCATCGTCTTTAGCTGGAAATTTAGCGATCCACAAGGAGCCGTCTTTTTGTGAAAAATTAGCTTTAGGACGTGCTCCACCTAATGATGCACCAGGCGCTACTAATACGCTTAACCATTTTCTTAAAGCATCAAGATCGTCAATACGTTTGCTACTAAGCGATGTGGCTATTTCCTGTAGTTCTTGTAAATAAGTAACCGGTGGAGCAGGTAATTTATGATCACCCAGAAAAGTATTTGAACCGGATTGCTTATAGCGCAAAGCACCCTGGCGGGTTTGATCTTGAACCCCAATCAAAAAATCCCATGCATACAGTGTTCTAGCTTTTCTTTTCTCGTCTTTTGCTTCTTGTGCTTCTCTACGCTTCATCAATGTTTGACCCCACCGGTCAGGTGAGGAATCAAGGAGCATCCCAAAATTACCGATTTCAGGCCGAGGGTGGAAGCTTCCTTTATCAAGACTCAAATGTGGATCGATATTGAAGCGGAATTTACTGTCAAGCCACTGGTCAATGTATTCAAAACGGATATGCCCGTGCTCATGAACCATATGACCAATCTGCTGTAATCCCGTTAGCCCTGTGTCAACCCATACCTCAAGACTATCAATACTCATTTTTCATTCCTTCGCAATTCGAGATCTCGCAACTCGTTGCCAAGCTTGTCGTCCCGTGCCAACTGATCAAAGTCACTGTCTAAATGCAGCACTGACAAAACCCTGAAAAATATCCCCATAGCCACCCTGGGCGAGCCAGCTTCAACTCTATTTAGTGTCGTTCTCGAAATATTGGCTCTAGCAGACAAAGTAACCGTACCCATTTTTCGACGTTTTCGAGCCAAACGTATCCTTTCCCCTAATGCTACCAGGGCGACTCTTTCTTTAGGGAAGATTTTGGGTTCTTTTTTACTCATGAGGCATATAATAAACAAAAAGTAAATTTATGACTACTATATAAAACAAAACGTTGCTATGGGAAGTATAAATCTGATTCATTGGTCTGCGTATCGAGAATTTTGCAGATTTGATCATGTAACTGGATCAATAATGGCGTCTGCATTTTATCCACCCATATTGAATCAGTTGGACTCTCTCATTGACCAGTGAATTAACTTTTTGTAAAACTCTAGCTATCTTTGAGAGGGCTTGTTTTTTTATCCACATTTTCTGTGCGTAACCCTGTGGATAAGTGAGATTATCTTTTTGCTGAAGACGCGCTGATTGCGGTTCTGTTAAATTGGATAATTATTGTTCAATATTGAATTTTATAAGGCATTATTGCCATGAAATATATTTTTGAAGCCGTGATATAACTGATCCGATCATTAAAGTATCGCCTCCGTTTATATAAAGTGGATATTTTGGGGTGTTTTCTTCTTTATGCTTATTAGTAACGGACCAAATCGTTTGTAACCTTCGTCTTGAATTGATAGTTTTCCATCGGGCTGTAGCATATAAACTGTACGGCATTCTGGTGTGTAGCGATTCATAATGCTCTGATCATCACCGGCACCAAGCCATGAAAAAAAGCCCATTTTGCTATCTCCTAACTAAAGGGGGATAACCATCCCAAAGCTGGGATGTATCCCCCAAGGGTTTAATTTGAATGAACAGGATTTTCCTGTATCCATTTCAGTTTAAAGATACTGACCAGATAACCTCTGGTTAGGAATAACTCTGATTTTTCATTGATGACTTTTAAAGAAATCAGTAGTGAAAACCCCCTTCATCTATTGATGAAAGGAGTTATTTAGATAGATTGGGATTTATATTAATCCACGCTCTGCAAAAGAGATGGAACCCTCGGCACCAACTACAATATGATCCAGTGTGCTTACATCAATATGCTTTAGAGCATCTACGATTTTTTTCGTGATCGCTTTGTCAGCATTACTTGGTTCAGGGTCACCGGATGGATGGTTATGAAATAATATACACGAAGCAGAATTGAGTTCGAGAGCACGTTGTATAATAGGCCGAACAAAGACAGAGGCATGATTTAAAGTACCGTGAAACAGCTCTTCAACGGCTAATATTCGGTGTTTATTATCCATCAATAAAATACCAAATACCTCGTTCTTTCGATCACTCAATAATAGTTGTAAATATTGCCTGGTGTCTTCTGGACTCTGCAGACATTCACCTGGATTGTGTCGTTTCTGGAGAACTTCCAAGCCAAGCTTTACCATATAATTTTGCTCTACTTCATTGAGCTCTAAAACTTTAATGTTTTCAAACTGGTTTAGACTTTCTATAGTTGAATTTTCATTCATGATTTTCCTCAATATAATTTATCGGGAAAACTTCACCCATCAGGTGAAGCTCTCCCTGATGGGTGAAATAACGATAACTCCAGTTAAATTTCTCTTATGAGAGAGGAGTAATTGGAGTTAACTTTTATTTAAAGTATGTCTTCAAGACCAAAGATATTTATTCTGAGTTTCCGAAGATAAGTGTGCGAGTCAAACTCTCTACAAAGCATTACCAGAGTGGCAATAATGTAGAGAGTGACTGTCTGAAATACCGATTAAAAGTAATTAATCAATAGATCGCTTAACAGCAACAGACAGATTCAGCCTGATGACGGTAATACCGGTACAGTTTCATCAATCGATTGACCGATGTGCGCTCGCCATCTTTATAGCTATAGCGCACAAATATTTTCAATGCTTTACTGGAAAAACCAGAGGCACCAAGATTCATTGCAGCCAGATCTGGACGACCTTGACGGGCTTGCTTTAATAACATTGGTAAAATGTTCATAATAAGATATCTCCTACATTAAAGTTGCAGCGAGATAACTATCCCTATGCGGAGATGTCGTCCCGCCAGGGTTTCAGTTAATGCTGGTTATTTTGATAGAAGCCAGCTACTTCCAATTATTGCCGAAGCAATTAATTCTGTGAGACATTAAGCCTTATCGAAACCACCATTTCATATGGTGAATTTTTGATAAGGCCCCTGTCATAAAATATGACGGGAGCCAGTACTTCAGTGTTGACGGTACAGATCGTTCCAGTCAAAAGTTTTTTTCTTGCCGAAATGAAGGTGATTAACTGGCACATGGACTGCCATCTCCTTATCGATTGGTACCAGACTGAGGTTGATTTCGTCTTTTTTTGAAGTGTTTTTTTGAGTTGGGGCTTTTGGTGAAGTGCTCATGATTTGCTCCTATTAGGTTGTTGACAGGGACTTCGCAATGAACCCGTTTTCACAGATTTATTGCGAAGCCCCCGCAAACAGCCTGGAGCCATTAAGCACTCTAAAGCGCTCTCGAATATGTCCTTATAAAACAATTCGAGTGAAAAATTCCAAAACATATCCCTCTAATAAATTAGAGGGATAACTATGATTAAGAGTGGCGAGAATATTTATCAGGCCAGTCAAAACCTACTTTGGTTTTTTTAAGATGGTTAACCGGAATATGAATCGCTAAGTCTTCATCCGTGGGGACTAGAGATAAGTGATTAGTATTACGAATAACCGGTGTTAAAGAAGGACTTATTATTCTTCTTTTTGGAGTGACAACAATTTTTTTGGAAATAAATTGAGCCTTAATGATTGAAGCAATTCTCAGTAAAACCAAGATTGCAACAACTGAGATAAACGCAACAAAAATTGCATTAATCGACATAGTATCACCTCTATAAAATAGGGGTAATACCACCCGACCAGGGTAATAAAACCCCGGTTTGGGAAAAGGTCAGAAGACCACGTAAAGCTGATTATTTAGTTAGGACAGCTACCTAAGTAATGTCGCAAAGCGACAAAGAACACCATGAATATAAGTCAGAATATTTGATTAATCAATGATGGCACTGATTTATTTTTGATACGGGGCTTTACTTGTTTTTTCGTCACCTTTACGGTGCTTTTTATAAAGTTTTTAAGGATTTTTTGATGAATGAATCCTCTCTCCATAGAAAATATAATTATCCTCTATTTTTTAATGTGACATGGATTCTAATCTGGTAGCGGTCTTTATTTTTATTATAAACTCTACTTTATCCCATAAAAAATTAGGAAAACTTTTGATAGGTAAATTGAATTATTTATTGATAATCCGGATGTCGCTTATAAACTGTTACCAGTGTGCCAAGCTGGTCGGATGGGTCTCTGACGACGACAAAATGCATCTGACTACTGTCATGCCCCCATATCTCGGTATTTTCCATGGTTCCGTATTTTCTAAATTTTTGTTTTCCTACTTTATCTGGCAATATCTTTTGCCTGATTTCGGGGTGGCGTAATCGTTTAAGTAATGATCGACGAGGCCTTTCTGCTTCTCCGCTATGCAGACGTTGCTTGTACTGCTCAAGTGCATGGCTGGTAATGCGTATCCGGCCAATGGCGGGTGTATCAATAATGTCATTATCCTGTATAGACCCAGAATCTTTTATAGTGATTACAGGTAAATCCTCATCATCTAATTGGGGTAATAATTCTTCATGGTTCCTGGTCATCTTAGTCACCAGACAGCCATCAAAATTATGATTTAAAAAAAATAAGGAATGTTCAAGGTGTTTACGTGATGTTTTGCCATTATGTATTTTGTGAATTAATGGATCACAGATGAGTTGAAATCCTTTTCCTGTCGTAATTTCACGATTGAATATATTTTCGTTAAACAGTAGGTATTTTATAGCAGATATCTCTGCAACCACCTCTGGATCCTTTGATGTAATACCCTCTACTGATATAAACCCTTTATTTTTTAATCCTTTGCTCCAAGCCACAATATAACTATCATCTTGATGACATAGTGTTTTGGTAAAGAGCTTCATCATGTGGGTTAATTGCCATTTTTTTAACTAGCCTGTATTTTCGGCTACGCTATAGATTGGGGCAAGTTTATTCCTACTCGTTGATATGATTTTTAAACCATTAATTGAATTTCTATTGAGTTATTGCCTTAAAATTGAGGGTATGAAAAAGGTTGCAATATAGATACTGAATATCCCCCCACTCCATTTTCCTTAATTGCTCAATTTATGAAATAGAAGACTGGCCTTTTTATCATGATTGTCAATGGACGCCAGGTGGTGGCCGATGAAGACTTTGATTCAATACTAAACACGGATTTAATTTATTATGACATACCCGCACTAAAGTCCCCCAAAACCCCTCCCCGCCCGGCCGGATACTGTAGCAACTCGCCCTGATGACTGATCAATCTGCTAAACCCATGCATCGCGTCCCTATCAGGGGCGTGTAAGTCAGGATATCCCAGGAAAAAGAAGTAAAAGAAAGGGGAAATCAGGGCGGACGAACACCAGGTATCGATTAACGAGGGTGCTGGGGTGGTGAAGCTGGTATATGTTTCCTCTCTATTGTGGGTATGTTATAATATACCATGTTTTAATGGTACAATTTTGGGTGTGTGATGCGTAGTGAAACAATTGATGGTGGTGTGACTGAAGATGTGGCGGCATTGGTGCAGGCCTTTAAGTCTTTGAAAGATCATGGCCAGGCACTGGCGGATGCTCTGCGAGAGGATCGTGATACCTTTCCTTTTGAGGTGATGACTTTTACGAGTGACTCCTGTTCTGTGCAAGCACATGAGACTGCGATTGAATCGTTGGTTCGCTTGTATCGATTAAACGGTACTGATGAAACAAAGACCGAGGAGAATACCGATAAACCGGTGACAGCTCGCCCGTTTCATGCCGGGATCCTCTGCGTCTCCGAGAACAGCATGGTGCTGGCGGATGACTTTAATCAGGCGAAAGTAGCCTTTAAGGATGTCGTTCTGGCTATCCGCAAGAAATACCAGAATCATAAGCACGGGTTCGACAAGTGGATACGCGGGGCGACCGATCCACAGATTAGTCGTCCCAAAGAGTTGCAAGATGCTCTGGATACTGCCCGGCTGTCCGAGATTGATTTACGCCGTTGTTATGCCAAAGTGCGTGCATTACCTGATCAAATAAAATCCATCAGCTGGACCTGGGCTATCAAACACAGCACTATGAAAAAAATACATTATGCAAAGGCCGTCGAGCGGGTTAAAAACCTGCCAGATGATCATCCGGCCAAATCCCTGGTCACGGATCTGATCGAACAGGTGGGTGAGGATGAAATGTTGGTTGAAAAATCTGACCTTCCTGCCGCCCTACGTGCCAACCTGGTGTCAGTTGATCCGCTTAACCCTGACCGGGTTAAACGACTCTCTGTTGCTATCTCCGGTGTAGTCCTGTGTCGACAAGATACCCTGCCCCGGCGTTTGTGGCGTGATAACCCGTTAGACTCTAAAGTTCCCATCCCAGAAAGACTGCCGCGAGAACCGAAGTTCGATTGCGAAGCAGAGCCGCATATTGATATGTTCAACTGGTATAAACGCAAGTTGACCGACGATGAACCCCGCTACCGTGACGGATAATCCACACTTCGGTGAAAAGGTTAAATGCTTTGGCAAGCAGGCTGCCCTGTGCGCGGAAAAGACCTGGTTGCACAAGCAGAATAATCTGGCCACTATCAATATCGAGGTCGCACCCAGACAGGGTGAATCCGTCAACTGGCAAAACAAAATCACCATCCAGCTTAGCGATCGGGAGTTGCCTGAGCTATGCGCGGTACTGATGGGGTACCTACCCAGCATCCATGTTCAAAGACCGGGAAAAGGCGTGGAAATTATACGCCAGTCACAGAAGCTTTTTATCCGGGCTTCTGCCGGTACCGGGCGCTTGTATGTTTTACCTGTGTGTATCGGAGATACATTTCGCTTTAGTGCTTTGCTGTTGAAAGTATTGAAAGAACAATGTGGGCTGTCAGATGAAACCATGTTATTAGCCGCATTGAGGGGTGCAGCGACTTTAAATAGGGCTTAAGAAATAATTGTTTTGTTGGTACTAACAATAAGATTCAGAATAATTCATACTTCGAATTCGCATTTCTATTCAGCTAGCTTTTTTAAAAAGTACAAAAACCGGACGTTGACAAAAATTAAGTAGGTAGTAGTCGTCGAACTATGGAATTATTTCTATTAACTTATCTTTATCGGCTGCTAGGTGGCGAAACCGGTCGTTGCCACCAGCCAGAGAGGATACGTACAAGTAATATTTGAAATCGTTGAAATAAGACCGTATTTTTCTTAAATTCTGACTCTCACAGCAAGTTATCAGCAAGTAAAGATAGAGTTGAAGCCCATTCTATAATCTTAATACTAAACTTTGATAATTTTCCCTGTGAGAATTCTGCTATTAATAGTAAATTCCCACCTTGAATAACAAGAACTAAACAGAAGAGAGTAATCAAGAAAATGACACTGGATTTAATTACAGTAGGCTGGAGGGAGTGGGTTTTCTTCCCGGATCTGGGGCTACCAAATATCAAGGCGAAAATCGATACCGGTGCAAGGACATCCTGTTTACATGCTTTTTCAGTCGAACCATTCAATCGACAGGATGAAGAGTGGGTACGTTTTGGAATACACCCTCACCAGAACGATCGTGACTATGAAGTGTTCTGTGAAGCCAGGGTCAAAGATCAACGTATCGTGACTGATTCGGGTGGGCATAAGGAAAAACGCTATGTCATTACTACCGATGTATCATTGGATGGTCAACGCTGGCCAATAGAAGTGACTCTGACCAATCGCGATGGCATGAAATTTCGCTTCCTGCTCGGGCGTACAGCCATGGAAGATAAAATAATCGTCAATCCGGGGGCATCGTTTGTACTTGGTAAGCCCAAAAAACTTAAAATAAAGAGAAAATAATGAAAATAGCACTTCTATCCAGAAATAAAAAACTCTATTCAACCCGACGCCTGGTAGAAGCTGCCGAGGCACGTGGGCATGAGATCAATGTAATTGATGTGTTACGTTGTTACATGAACATCACATCACACAATCCCACTATATTAATCGAAATTAGTAATCGTCACTTGCATTTTTATTCGCTTTACTCAATCAGGATACAGCCATGAGAATACATCAACCTGTCTATGCTGGCATTCAATATGACAAGGGCGAAGAAACATTAATTATTTTTGAGAGAACCTATTATGAAGCCAATAACTGTGCTTACATTTTTAAGCTTAATATCGTCATCCCCTGTTATATTGGCAAATGAATTATCCGAATTTGATAAAGATACTCTAGTTTATTGTGAACAACAGGCTACATCAGCTGGTATTGAGGATGCCACGGAAAAAAATCAGTATATTCAAGAATGCGCTGCCATTTTCGGTGTCACTGTCAGTGAAGCAAATGTCACAGAATAAATAGCAGGATTGGTTCAGGTAGACCTGTAAAAAAATTGTAACATACCCGTAATATGAAAAGCCTCATTTTAACGGGACTTAAATTATTTGTATCTCAGGAATCTACAGTAAGTTTTATAATTTCAGAACAGCTGTTGAGTAGCTACTTGACTGTAAATATTTGTTCAATGACAGCTATTTAATAATACTGAATATCTTTTTAAAATCTTTTTCCATACTTTGTATTATAGGAATTTCAGTAAAAGATTGAATTTCACGCATCGCCAAAGGTGAACTGGAACAGATACCGGAGATTGCATCAGGCTCCAGTCCAAACTCTTCTTTTAAGCGGTTTATTCCACCATATACGGCTGTCGAATCAGGTGCGCAGAAGATGAGTTTAGAAACACGGCTTCTGACTTCTTCTGATTTAAGTAACATAGCGGTTTCTCTCTGGAAGATGCCATCAGCAAACTCAATAACCAGATAGTTTTCAGCATTATTACCATATTTCATATCGAAATCATTAAACATAGCAAGAAGTTGTTTCAGTTCGAGCTTGTACGTGGACGGCTGTCCAAAATAGGTAAAATCTGCAATATGTTCAGCACCACAATCATTCATTAAAAGAATGTCTTTGAGGCTGGCTGTACCGGTAATTTTAGCTGCCCTAACATGTTTACCCATTGATGTAATTGCATAACAACAGGCGGCGGCGGCTTTTGTTTTACCACTATTCATACTGGTACCAACACACAGTACTAGCTTTGCTCCAGGTTTTTTTCTTGTATTGACTGTTGGTTTCAGTAATACAAAATCCCTAGTATTTATGACCTCACCATCTTCATTGCAAACATAACCTAATTGACGGATTTTGGTGGAAACACCAAGCATCTGGTTCTGGCTAACCACTTTTCCAACCACACCACCCCGGCTAAACAAATCTACGTAATCGTTAAATTTATCAGGTACTAGTCCTTCAAACTGATCGGGGGCATAGCGGTTACCATAAACAAAAATCGCTCTCGTACCAATATTGATCGTATGCAAACGCGCAGACCTACTCTCGATAGAGCTGTGATGACCCAGTTCGAAAACCTCTCCAAAGATAAGATCCCCAACTTCCGGTATCTTACGGTTCAACGTATCATATTTCTTTATCATCGATTTAGGTACGGAATAAGCCGAACTTGGTACGATGCAGTTTGATTTTATCTTTTCCACTAGAACTTCCTCATCGTGACAATAGTCTCGAATGCGTGGGCCATTAGGTCAGTAGACAATATAGACGTTGAATACCGGATTTTTTTGGGTAGAATTAAACTCTTAGCCTGACTAAAAATCAATGTTTTTTTGTAATGCTACAAATGATTTAATTCAAATAGAAGTATTACATTTAAGGCCTGAGTCTAAACAGGAAATACAGATTAGCCAAATAAATTATCTGTTAAATAGGCTCTTAAATATTTATTCTCATTAAATTGGGAACTTACTTGTTAAATCCACGCCTTTAAATAAAATTATGCCAAAAAATAATACTTACTCTCTGATGCTCCATGGCGGTGCAGGCACCTTGGATAATGTAAAAACACAGGAAATAATTGATCATTATAGTGAGCAAATTCGAGTTATCCTTGAAAAAGGTCGTAGCTGTCTACTGGAAGGAGGAAGTGCTCTGGATACTGTTACTCTCTGTGCATCACTACTGGAAGATAACGAGTTATTTAACGCTGGTAAAGGATCCGTTTTGAATGAAGATGGTGAAGTTGAAATGGACGCTGCAATTATGGATGGTAAAACCTTAAAAGCTGGAGCGGTTGCTTCTATAAAGAATATTAAAAACCCTATTAAACTTGCAAGATCCATTTTGGAAGAATGTGAACATGTCATGCTGATAGGACAGGGGGCCAATCGTTTTGCTAATCATTTTAATTTAGAAATGGCACCGAGCGATTATTTTTTGACGGAAGACAGAGTTAAGCAATGGCAGGCGGCATATCAATCTAATCGAATTGGACTTGATCATGACAGCCAGGATTTGATGGAAATAAAATATGATGACAAGTATGGAACGATAGGTGCAATAGCACGGGACATCAATGGAAATCTCGCAGCAGCTACCTCAACCGGAGGGCTCGTCAATAAACGTTATGGCAGAGTTGGTGATTCACCAATTATCGGATCAGGGGTCTATGCTGATAATGAAACCTGTGCTGTTTCATGCACCGGTTATGGGGAAGATTTTATGCGTACAGTACTGGCGAAAACAGCTTCTGATTTGATCCTTTTTAAGGGACTTGACGCTGAAATGGCAAGCGAACAGGCCATTGCTTATCTAAGGAGAAAAGTAAATGGGCGGGGGGGACTTATTTTGATTGATTATAATGGCAATTGTGCCAAAGGATTCACTACAAATAAGATGATTCATGGATGGATTCAACACGGTGGTAATACTTATTGTAAATTATAGCAATGGCTCCTTTGTCCATTTTTCGGTCAAATTGAGAATGCTCAAAAGTTAATTTCGACTCGAAATGCCCCTATTCCGCTACAGAACTCGAATGACTGCAATGAAGAAAAAAGGATTGTCATCACCAGCTAAATTCAAATTCATCTAAGGATTTGCAAATCACGTTTTATTTGCTATATTAAAAGCATATCTGTTCCTGGTCAGTATAATCAGGAAGGCATCACATGATCACTGAAATGATGCAGCCATTTTCTGGCGTGGTCACTCTTCTATTTACACAGCCTTTCTAGCTTCAATTATTACCATCAAACTTCGGCATTTGCTGATAACACTGATTATTTTCTGGAATATTTTAAGCTTGTTAACTCTGTAGCAGAAATTATTAACACCACTTTCACCCATCGGGAAAACTTTTCCCACTGGGATCAATGTTTTTCCTTTGACTCTTTACCCCACAAAACGGAGAAACATTATGTCTAATAACGACACTGTAAAATACAACGATCAACACACTACTGGAATGGGTTATTTAAACCGTG
>ERZ890953.870-NODE-870-length-16392-cov-5.582849_pt1 | contig 16392 bp, 13 predicted proteins | sample MGYA00521264_ERZ890953 | MGnify/ENA primary metagenome ERZ890953 (study PRJEB32303, sample SAMEA104408629) | aquatic metagenome | biome: Brackish water; feature: Chemocline; material: water | place: Baltic Sea | collected 2014-10-26T21:54:00 | depth 200 m ...
GACAGTATTTTCCACAATGCTTTTAGCTAAAATAGTTTTCACACACTCTGTCCATATAGAAGAGATAGGAATTATCACCTGCAATTGAACGCTCCTGGCTCTTTCTGCCTATTTCACGACACTACTCCAGGGTCAACAATTAAGAAATAGCCACTGCTAGCGATTGATAATCCAATCCACAAAGACCAATGCGTCGATTACAAAATAAGATTTTTCAGAACGGTTGGCTTATTCGGTGAAATTTCAGCTTCCAGTACCAGGAAAAGTTCAGCAGTGGTAAGTGCATCGTATAGTGCATTATGAGCCTTGTAATTTGGCAGATTAAAATCATTGCGCAGGTTAAACAGGCGCAATCGATTAGGTTCCACCGAATGGTTTCGATGACTCAATACGCGCTGAGCTAATGTCAGTGTATCGATCATAGGTATCAGAAAAGGTGATCCATAAAATTTCTGACACGCCGAATTTAAAAAACCCTGTTCTATCCTGTTAAAATGTACCAGCATCACTTTGCCCGCCAGCAGTCGTAGAATCTCAGGTAAAGCCTGTTGCAGGGGTATGCCTTCACGGGCCTGGTCATCCGTTATATGATGTATCACCGCTGATGACTCTGGAATAAAGCCTGCTGTTTGAACCAGCTGGTGCCTGGCACTGCCTAACCGAATCAAACCATGCCGGATATTAACTTTTCCATAACTTAAAATTTGATCAGTGGTTGAGTCAAGTCCTGTGGTTTCAAAATCCAGTGAAACAACTTCTGACATATCCCATGGTAATTTAGGATTGGGAAAAGGCACTGAATAGTATTTCCTCATAACCTCATGGCGAGCTTTTTTAAGTAATTTTTTTCTTATTTGATCACTGGATGAAAAATAATTAAACATAAGAAATTCTCGCCGCCCCGGTGATCATTACGCCAGCTTATAACGACTTCGCAGATAGTCCTGAGCATCCTTTATGATTTCGAAAGCATCTTTCAGGTGCTTTCTCTCGAGTGATGACAGCTTATCCGGCGGCAGGTAATTATCTGCCGGTACATTTTTTCTAATTTGTTCTGCCTGATGCTTAATCCTCAGATTAGCAATGAATTCAAGTGCGTCCTGCAGGCTTTCAGACATACCTTTACTCATTGATCTGGTTCTACACAGAGCCTTTAAGCGCTCGGTTGTATTGATCCGGCTAATACCTTCGGAAAGTGCCAGTACACGAGCGATATCCGTAATTGGCACTATGCCACGATGCTTAATATCAAAGGTATTATCATTCTCACCATCATGAATGAGCACGAAGGTTCTGAAAAACCCGACAGGGGGTATATGCTTCAACGCGTTACTCACCATATGAGCAATAAACAGACTGTTCTTAAAGGTTAATCTCAATATTTTTTGCTGTAATTTTTTATGCAGTGAAAAGTCCCCATGCACTGCGCGCAGATCAAAGAAAATACTGGATAACATTAACGCCATGGGTTCCGGTTTTTGTACCCAGTTCTTGAAATAAAGCTCCCAGGCTGACAGAGGCTGGCACCATTTTTCATTCATCGCCATCGCATCACCGGGGCAAAAAATAAAACCACAGGCATCCAGTCCTGTACAGACCTGTTTTGCCAGTTCATGAAAATAAGACATCTGTTCCGCAGTCACACTATCATCAATAATCAGTGCATTATCCTGATCAGAATGTGAACTTTGTTCATGACGAGCCTGTGAGCCGCCAGATACCCAGACAAAAGGCACAGGCTCTGGCCCAATATCAGCCTGCACCAGCTCTATCAGACGTATCGTTAATACATCGGTTATACAGGAAATTGTTTCGCCAATATGACGCGCAGAAATATTGGAATTTGCCAGTAACAGCTGTAATTCAGGCAGCCGCTGAAGAATTTTCTGCATTTCCTTCAGCGATTTTGATTTACGAATTTGTGAGGTCATGAACGCAGGGTTAGCACTGCTATGACGCGTTAAATCAGTTGCCGTCAGCATGCCCACAATTTTATCATTATCCACCACCGGAAGGTGGTTGATTTTCTTTCTGGTCATGGTCATCAACGCATGTAGAACCAGCTCATTACTACGCATCGTTATAGGGTCTTTTGTCATAATTACGCCCACTAAGGTCGATACATCCAGTGCTTCGGCTACACAGCGACGACGTAAATCTCGATCCGTTAATATTCCTTTTAACAGGCCGTTTTCGGTCAATAAAATCGACGACACATTATGTTCAGACATCATAACGGCTGCCTGCTGTATGCTGGCAGGACACTCCAGAGTTACCGGAGCCTTTTTAATTAACTCGCCAATTTCAATGGTCATGCTGGCGATGCCAACATCGACTTTATGGTTGCCATATTTGGCAGCTTTTTGCAGCCTGCGGGTTAAATCAGCTTCAAAATGGTGATTAAAATCTTCAGAGTTTTCACAAAGGTTTTTAAGTTCATTGCAGGGTAACTGATACAACAGACTGTCTTCCAATGTCATATGACAGCTTGCTTCATTGACTTCTATCAGCTGACACTCTGAAGAATAGATATCACCTTCTGCCAACTTGCCCAGCAAATCGTTTTGAGCATCTCTCAACTCAATTGCACCAGTACGGATAATATATAAATTCTGTCCTTTGCTATCTTCAGGTGGAAAACATTGACCACGACGAATATAACGCACTGACAGTTTTGCCGGAAGCTGGTTTAACAACTCAGCAGGTAACAGATCAAAAGGATGCTGCAGGGCGAGAAAATCGCGAATTTCAACCAGCTCAATTTCCATGATGTTTCCTGAGTGTCTCTAATGTAATTAATTAAGCGCTATAGCAGGACTAAATTCACTGAAATACGTACTGCCTTTTCTTTTGATGACCACACGAAGTTTTGTGGCTGTTTTGAATTGGGTTAATGCAGCACGAATATCTGTTTTTCTTTCCCAGTATTGCGGATTAGCTGCTTTCTCTAAACCATAGATTATTTCTTTTCCATCGTTGTATACCAGCGAAATAGCCACCGTATCAACGGGAAAGCTGGTGTTACTTCTGGTGATACCGTTTTCATCGGTAATATTTACCTGCATATCACCTGATTGCAAAATACAGTCACCGCTAAACATCGCACATTCTGCGTTAACCGATAATGCAAATAACCCGGAGACATTCGCTTTCGATTCAATATATAGATCAGATATCACATAGCCTCCAATCAATAGAAAAGGGGCAAGTATTATGGCTATTTTTTTATCTTTATTCATGATTTTATTTTACGACATTTGACTCAATTATGCTGATACTCATAAAACATTTAATTCTGACTTAAAAGAAAAAAGGCCCCATGAGAGAGGCCTTTAAACTTTATTTACTAGCTTTTACCATAACCACTTAATGGGCATGTGCAGCACCGGCAGGACCAGGAGAACGGAAGTTTTCTACCATTTCCTGAATTTCTACTGGAGCAGGTCCAGTAAATATGCCAACGATATATGCAGTGGTAAAGTTAACAATCGCCCCTACGATACCAAAGGCATTCGGTGAAATACCGAGGAACCAGTCAGGCTCCATGCCACCCATGAACGAGGTTCCTGGTATAAACATGATGCCTTTATGCTGGAATACATACAGCATGGTAACACCGATACCTGAACACATACCTACAATAGCTGCAGTACCACTGATCTTCTTGGAAAAAATACCCATCATTAGAGCCGGGAAAATGGATGATGCAGCAAGGCCAAAAGCCAGTGCCACGGTCCCGGCCGCAAATCCGGGCGGGTTCAGCCCCAGGTAGCCAGCCACCAGTATGGATAGAGTCATAATGATTCGACTCGCCCGCAACTCGCTCTTCTCCGACAGGTCAGGGGTAAGTACTCCTTTCATCAGATCATGCGATATCGATGAGGATATTGCTAATAATAATCCGGCAGCAGTAGACAGTGCAGCAGCCAGACCACCCGCAGCAACCAGTGCTATAACCCAGTTTGGCAAATTAGCGATTGCAGGGTTAGCCAGCACCATGATGTCACGGTCAACTTTGACCATTTCATTAGTCTTCTCGTCAGAAGTGTACTGGATCTTGCCATCATTATTTTTATCTTCAAATACTAGCAGGCCAGTTTTCTCCCAGTCTTTAAACCACTGAGGGCGCTGCTCGTAAACGAGGTTCTCACCAGGAGCAGGTTCGATAGTATTCATCAGATTATATCGAGCCATCGCACCAACAGCAGGAGCAACCGTGTACAGCAGAGCTATGAAAACCAGAGCGTAACCGGCAGAAGCACGTGCTGCTTTCACTGAAGGAACTGTAAAGAAGCGCATGATAACGTGAGGTAACCCAGCAGTACCAACCATCAGTGACAGAGTGTAGGCAAACATATTGATGTTATTACCCAACACAGAAGTTGTGTACTCTTTAAAGCCGAGATCAGTTACTACCAGGTCAAGCTTATCCAGGAAGTACATGCCACTACCATCAGCCATTGTGCTACCCAAACCTAATTGTGGAATTGGGTTGCCAGTCAGCTGTAAAGAAATAAATACAGCAGGAACAGTGTAGGCAAAAATCAGTACACAATATTGCGCGATCTGAGTGTAGGTAATACCCTTCATACCGCCTAATACTGCATAAACCCACACAACACCCATACCGATACCAAGACCTAAGCCATAGTCAACCTCAAGGAAGCGTGAGAAAGCCACACCGACACCTTTCATTTGACCAATTACATAAGTCAATGATGCGATAATAAGGCAGGCAACAGCAACAATACGCGCAGTTTTCGAATAGTATCTATCACCTATAAACTCCGGCACGGTAAATTTACCGTGTTTGCGCAGATAAGGTGCCAGTAACATGGCAAGCAATACATAACCACCAGTCCAGCCCATCAGAAATACAGAGCCACCATATCCAAGGAAGGCTATTAAACCCGCCATGGAGATGAAAGATGCTGCACTCATCCAGTCTGCACCAATAGCCATACCGTTAGCCACCGGACCAACGCCGCCGCCAGCGGCATAAAATTCGCTGGTAGTTCCAGCACGAGCCCACCATGCAATACCGAAGTAAAGCGCAAATGAACCAAAAACTACAATATAAGTAAGTGTTTTTAAATCTAATTCCATTACAGTTGCCCCTTATTCGTCAACGTGAAATTCTTCGTCCAGTTTATTCATTGCGTGAGCATAATAAAAAACCAGAGCGACAAATACATAGATAGAACCTTGCTGAGCAAACCAGAACCCCAGTTTGTAACCACCCAGCCTTATGGTATTAAGCGGTTCGACAAGAAGCAGGCCAAAGCCATAGGAGACAACAAACCAGATTACCAGGCATGTTGCTATAAGTCGCAAATTTCTTTGCCAATATGTTAATTTTTTTGTAGTCAAAGCACCCTCCTTTAGGATTATTATTTGTAGTAGGAGCTTAATATCCCGTTTACAATAAGTCTACACATGTTTAACTTAGTTTAATTCGTCTTTGTATTGAAATCCCAATGCTGTCTATTAGTTTTTCTTTGTGGCAATTTTTATTTAGATCATAATAGTAGCGACATTAATACTAAAAATGGCCAGATCTATTACCTTTTCAAGTTTATCAACATTTTTTTAACTTTTAAAAATACCTGATTGTGTGTAAATATAGCGCTTTAACAATAAGACAAATTAATAGATGCATTTACTTGGCTAATAACAAGCGTTACTATTTTGATAAAACAGATGACGAGTCGATGGTCAGAGTGACTGGTTACTCTAACCCGGATAAGTAATGAATTATCAGGGCTTAAACAGAAACTAGTGTCCACTCGCATAAAATCAGAGACAACCAATCACTATGCCAAAATCTAAAATTATCTATACTTTAACCGATGAAGCCCCGATGCTAGCAACAGGTTCACTGCTTCCTGTGATCCGCGCGTTTACCTCGACAGCAGGTATAGATATTGAAGAAATGGATATTTCTTTAGCCACAAGAATACTGGCTGAGTTTCCTGATTTCCTGCAGGAGAATCAAAAAGTACCTGATTATCTGGCAGAATTAAGCGTGCTCACCCAGCTAGCAGATACAAACATCATTAAACTGCCAAATATAAGTGCCTCAATCCCCCAGCTAAATGCAGCCATTAGCGAGCTACAAAAAGGTGGTTTCCAGGTACCGGATTACCCTGAATCACCCGCTTCAGATGAGCAAAAAGCTGTCAGAGAGCGTTACTCAAAAGTTCTGGGTAGCGCAGTAAATCCAATATTGCGTGAAGGTAACTCCGATAGAAGAGCACCTGCGGCAGTAAAACGCTATGCACGTAAAAATCCACATTCTATGGAGAAGTGGAGCCCTGCTTCAAGAACCCATGTTTCTCATATGAGGAGTGGTGATTTTTACTCCAGCGAAAAATGCCTGACCATGCAAAAAGCCTGTGATGTCCGGATGGAGCTACTGACTGATGAAGGTAAAATTATCGTACTGAAGGAAAAAACATCGCTGTTACAGGGAGAAATAATAGATAGCATGTTCATGAGTGTTAAAGCATTGCATCAATTTTTTGAAGATGAGTTGAATGATGCGCGGGAAACCGGGGTGATGTTTTCACTGCATATTAAAGCCACCATGATGAAAATATCTCACCCTATTGTTTTTGGGCATGCGGTTAAGGTTTTCTACAAAGATTTATTTAAGAAATATGGAGACCTTTTTGATGAGCTTGGGGTTAACCCCAATAACGGCATCAGTAGTGTTTATCAAAAAATAGCAAGTCTGCCAAACTCTTTTCGTGAAGAAATCGAACATGACATTCACTCCTGCTATCAGTCTCGCCCGGTGTTAGCCATGGTAGATTCTGTTAAAGGAATTTCAAATTTACATGCTCCCAATGATGTCATTGTCGATGCCTCCATGCCTGCGATGATACGAAATGGCGGCAAGATGTGGGGTCCTGATGGAAAATTAAAAGACACCAAAGCAGTGATGCCGGAAAGTACTTATGCCCGCATTTATCAGGAAATGATTAACTTCTGTAAAACAAATGGTGCCTTTGATCCTACCACTATGGGAACTGTACCGAATGTTGGTTTGATGGCACAAAAAGCAGAAGAATATGGCTCTCACGATAAGACATTTGAAATACCCGCTTCCGGTATAGCACGCATTGTTGATGATAAGGGCAAAATTCTGATTGAACAAAATGTGGAAGTCGGTGATATCTGGCGCATGTGTCAGACTAAAGATGCCCCGGTACAGGACTGGGTCAAACTTGCAGTAACACGCGCTCGCCAGTCTAAAACTCCTGCAATTTTCTGGCTGGATGAATATCGTCCTCATGATGCCGAATTAATCAGCAAAGTGAGGCAGTATCTACAGGAATATGATCTGAATGATTTACATATCGAAATCATGTCACCGTTGCGAGCAATGCGCTATACACTGGAACGAATCATCCGCGGTAAAGACACCATTTCAGTAACCGGAAATATTCTGCGTGATTACCTGACGGATTTATTTCCTATAATGGAACTGGGTACCAGTGCAAAAATGCTGTCAATCGTTCCGTTAATGGCAGGTGGCGGGCTGTTTGAAACCGGAGCCGGCGGCTCTGCACCCAATCTTGTGCGCCAACTGATTGAAGAAAATCATTTACGATGGGATTCTCTGGGAGAGTTTCTGGCACTGGTCGTCTCGCTGGAAGATATAAGTATCAAAACCGGAAATAATAAGGCCAGAATCATGGCAAAGGCATTTGATGATGCCATTGGACAATTACTGGACAATAATAAATCTCCGATGCGTAGAACTGGAGAACTGGACAACAGGGGCAGCCATTTTTACCTTGCTTTATACTGCGCGCAGGCCCTGGCAGAACAGTCTGAAGATAAAGAACTAAAAGCCAGGTTCGCACCACTGGCAAAGTTACTGACTGAACAGGAACAAAAAATTATTGAAGAGATGACTGCTATACAGGGTCATGAAGTTGATATTGGAGGATACTATTTTCCTGACAAATTGAAATTAGCTTCCGTTATGCAGCCAAGCATCACATTTAATGCTGCATTAAATACACTTTCTAATTAACTGATTAGATAACTCAGGTAATCACCCTGAAAGAATTACGAATGCCATATAAACCTAACAAAAAGCCTGCAGGCCTGGTAAAAGATATCATTTTATTGATTACACATAATCAGAACAACCTGTAGAGAAGGGTTAAATATGTAACTTTTTTGTTAATAACTTATATTTACAACTTAATAGACCGAATAGTTAATCTATGTAACATTGGTTCCAACCTTATAATTAATAGTGAATTTTTATGTCAAACCAATCATCATTTCAGGATACATTAGGCTTTGCCTCTGTCAGTCAGGGCATTAATTCAAGCTTGAAAAAAGCAGAAGAATTGATGCAGGAATTTGGTAAACAATCAGAACACGTGGATCTTGATCCGCTCAAGATGGGCGACGTTTATAAAGAACTGTTCAGTAAAATGGCCCAAAACCCGCAAAATATCGTACAGGCCAATATTGATTACTGGAAACAGGGTTTTGAGCTGTATCAAAATACTCTACAGGGATTCATGACCGGCACAGCAGCTAACGCTACAATTGCTGAAGAAAAAACTGACCGACGATTCCGCCATGAAGGCTGGACCGAAGAACCTGTTTTCAACATGATTAAGCAAAGCTACCTGCTGATGTCTCAATATGCTCGACGACTGGTACAGGAAACAGAAGGGCTGGACGAAAAAACCGCGGCACGTGCTGAGTTTTTTACTCAACTCAGCCTTGATGCAATGTCTCCCACAAATTTCATGAATACCAACCCGGCAGTGCTTGAAAAAGTGGTCGAAACAAAAGGCATGAGCCTTCTACACGGCCTGAAAAATATGCTGGATGACCTGGAACGCGGCAAAGGCAAACTGCAAATAAGCATGACCGACTACGATGCCTTCGAACTGGGTAAAAACGTGGCTACGACAGAAGGAAAAGTGGTTTATGAAAACCGCATGTTTCAACTGCTTCAATACAGCCCGTTAACAGAAACCGTACATCAGACACCACTGCTTATTGTTCCACCCTGGATCAATAAATTTTATATTCTGGATCTACAGGAAAAAAATTCAATGATTCGCTGGCTCGCAGCTCAGGGCCACACAGTGTTTGTTATCTCCTGGATAAACCCTGATGCAGAGTATGCCAATGTAGGTTTCGAAGAATATATTAATGAAGGTGTTCTGCAAGCAATGGATGCTGTTGAACAGGCCACTGGTGAAAAGCAGATTAATGCCATCGGCTACTGTATCGGTGGAACCCTGCTGGCAACCACTATGGCCTATATGGCTGCACAGAATGATAACCGCATTAACAGTGCCACCTTTTTCACCTCCATGCTGGACTTTTCTTCGCCAGGTGAACTCGGGTTATTTATCAACGAAGAACTGTTGACTTCCCTGGAAGAAAAAATGGACCGGGAAGGCTATCTCGATGGCAGTGAAATGGCAGGCACCTTTAATCTTTTACGTGCGAATGACCTGATCTGGTCTTTTTATGTGAATAATTACTTACTCGGCAATGATCCACGCCCGTTCGACCTGCTTTACTGGAACTCTGATTCCACCCGTATGCCTGCGAAAATGCATAAATGGTACCTGCGTAACCTGTATCTTGAAAATAACCTGGTCAAGCCTGGAAAAATCGTCCTCAATGACACCCCTATTGATTTGACTACAATCAAGACACCGTCAATTTTTGTATCCACTGTTGATGATCATATAGCACCGTGGAAATCTACCTGGATGGGAGCTCAGCAATTTACCGGTCCGGTCAAATTTATTCTTGGTGGTTCAGGTCATATAGCCGGGGTTATTAATCCACCGGAAGCAAACAAATACGGCTACCGTATCACTGCCAACAAACTACCAAAGGATGCCCAGGCCTGGGCAGATAAAGCCGCCCAAAATGAAGGCTCATGGTGGCCTGAATGGGATAAATGGGTAGCCAAATTTACCGGTGAAGAAATTCCTGCCAGAATTCCGGGAGATCAAAAACTGGACGTCATAGAAGATGCCCCGGGGCGCTATGTAAAAACTAAAATCGTCAATATATAAGAGAGGAAAACATATGAGTAGAGTAGCTGTTGTAACAGGTGGTACAAGAGGCATAGGAGAAGCCATTTGCATGGCATTGAAAAATGCAGGATATCGAGTTGCAGCTACCTACGCCGGCAATGAAGCCGCTGCCAAAGCGTTCTCCGAAACCTCTAAAATACCGACTTTTAAGTTTGATGCTGCGAATTTTGATGCCTGCCAGCAAGGTGTGAAAGATATTGAAGCCAGCCTCGGCCCTGTTGAGGTATTAATCAACAATGCCGGTATCACACGCGATACGACCATGCATAAAATGAGTTATGAACAATGGCAGGCAGTTATCCAGACAAATTTGACTTCCTGTTTCAATATGAGCCGGGCGGTGATCGACGGTATGCGTGAAATGAATTTTGGTCGTATCGTTAATATCGGATCGATTAATGGACGCGCCGGTCAGTACGGTCAGGTCAACTACGCTGCAGCCAAGTCAGGGATCCATGGATTCACCAAAGCACTGGCCATGGAAGGAGCGGTAAAAGGTATCACTGTCAATGCAGTTGCACCAGGGTATGTATTAACAGATATGGTTAAAGCCGTGCCCGAAAAAGTACTTGAAAAAATAGTAGCCAGAATCCCGGTAGGACGCCTTGGTGATCCCCAAGATATTGCCAGAGCAGTTATGTTTCTGGTGGCTGATGAAGCAGGATTCATTACCGGATCAACCATAGATGTAAACGGTGGGCAGCAAATGTATTAACTATTCTTTAAATCGTTACACTTAATGGTGAGCTTAAGGTAAAAGAGCTCACTTTTTTCTCAATAATAGTAATTCTACAATTACTATTATTGAGAAGCACTAAGAGTTCACCCTGGTAAAGTAATAGCTTGATAATATCCATATCGCAGGTATCGTTGATACCTGCGATATGCGTACATAGTCTAAAACGTCTTTAGACGACCAAAACCTGTCTTCCTGATTGACTGTAGGCAATGTCAGGTATCACAAAAAGCAGTCATTCAGGCCGCGAAACAGAACGATTTAAAACAATTCCTGATAGCGATTATTGAACGTTTGCATAACCAGCGACGCTTTTTGCCGTCTGCGTTTATGCGCTTGCTATGTTCAGTTTATGCATAGAGTGTCCAGAGCCTGATAACTTTAATGGTATGCTCCTTTTCGTATATTTGATATACGAGTCTATGTTGAAAATTGATACGGCGTGAAAAAGCACCTGACAAATCACCAACCAGTTTTTCATATGGTGGTGGATTTTGGTAAGGGTCTTTTTGAATAATATCTAACAGTGTTTTTGCTTTGTTTCTTAGCCCAGAAGAAGCTAGTTCGTCAATTCATACTTTTTCATAACAAGCGCCATCCTAAGGAAATGAAGTCACCGCCAACACCCAGGTGAACGACAGCAGAAGTTAATAACTTACTTTTTTTAAAAAATTTAAATATATTTTGACTAAACCGTAAACTTTATTGTTAAACGGAAAAAACTATAAACTATTCATTCACCCATAAAAAAGCGCCTCACGAAGAGGCGCAATCAAGACATTGAGGGGTCTTAAATGAAACTGTGCAGTTAGAACCGGGGTTCTAACTGCTGTAAAAATATTATGCTGACATGAACATGCCACCATTAACCGGAATGTTAGCTCCGGTGGTATAAGCGTTACGCTCATCAGCTAGCCAGCTTACGGCAAAAGCGATTTCTTCAGGCTTGGCCATTCTGCCGACCGGTACTGCACCGACTATGGCTTTAAGAACTTCCTCAGGCATCGCGCTAGTCATTGCTGTTTCGACATAACCAGGGGAAATAGTATTAACCGTTATTCCTTTTGCAGCTGTTTCCTGAGCAACTGACATGGTGAAACCATGTAAGCCAGCCTTCGCAGCCGCATAATTCGCCTGACCAAACTGTCCTCTCTGACCATTTACAGAAGAAATATTGATGATGCGACCAAAGCCACGTTCAAGCATGCCATTCACCAGTTGCTGAGTGACATTAAATGCACTGTTCAGGTTGGTATTGATAACCGCATTCCACTGATCCGGTGTCATACGCTTCAGGGTTTTATCGCGGGTAATTCCAGCGCAGTTTACTACCGTGTCAATAGGACCCAGATCCGCTTCGATTTGCTGGATCATGCTGCCACAACTGTCATAGTCAGTTACATCAGCCGGAGCGATATGTAAATCAAGGGAATCCGTTTTCTGTTCGGCTAACCATGCCTCAGCCTGTTCTTTCTCAGCCGGGAAATAGTTTGCTACTACGGTAAAACCGGATGTCGCAAGCTCTACACAGATGCTTGTGCCAATTCCGCCAGTACCACCAGTTACCAGTGCAATACGCTTAGTCATAAATATCTCTCTTTAGTAAGGTTTGAACCTGGAAAATACAGTTGAATCATGAAAGGCAGTTAATAGTTACAAATATGAACTGTACTTCCTGCCTCCATGCAGATCGACTATGTAACTTCTGTCACGCTCAACTGCTGTTCCAGGTTTAATAAAATTACGCTGCTTTCTGTGCAGTCTTCTTAATAGTTTCAACACCACTTTCAAAAGCTTTACCAGCGTATTCACTGTTCAGTTTTACTGCATCATCGATAACAACTTTCAGTTCGTCACGAGCTATAACCGCATTAGCAGAAGACTCTTTTACGAAACCTGTCATTGATTCTGTCATAGACTGCATCAATTGCGATGAAACTTGTGCAGCTTCAGCAGGAGTTTTAGCAGCTGCAATTTCTTTACCGCTGGCCAGCACTGTTTCCATCATGCTTTTACTCAGTTCAAGCTGCTTGCTCACGAACCATTCAGCAGTTGCTACGTTCAGATCACCAAAAGCACGCAGTGTTAACATTGCTTTGTTGTTGTACTCATTAATCATGTCTAAAGTTTGGTTTGGCATTTCTATATCTCCGAAAAAGGTTTAAAAATCTATATTTTGTGCGGCGCACAATGCTGCATTGCACAAATAATAACTCGGAGATTAAATTTGTCAAGCAAGAATTTAAATTAATTTTATTAACCTTTAAAAATCAATAAGTTAAAGGTTGTAAAAGAGGCTTTAATCTACTATTTAGTAGAATTTGATTTTTCAGAATTGAAAAAGTTTTGCTGTAATTGCTGGAACTGCTCAAGATTTTGTTGCGACATTTTCACCCAGAAATCCATTGGAGATCCCTGAAACGCTTCATCCATCTTACTCACTAACACGGACTGCTGCTCACTAAACATTTGCATACTGGCCTGTAAAAAACTGGTGAAGTTATCACGACTGGTATCACCGTAATTACGAATGAACTCGGACAGAATATCACTATTGAATAAATGCTCACCCGAGCTTTCCTGCTCCATAATGATTTGAAGAAGTATACTGCGTGTAATATCGTCGCCTGTTTTCTGGTCCACCACCTTAAAGGAGGTATTATCCTGAACCATCTTTCTGGTGTCTTCCAATGTGATATAACAGCTATCCTGAGTGTCGTACAGACGACGGTTTGGATATTTTTTTATTAGTCTAATATCGTCAGTTTCTTTAGTCACGTTTCGGTATCATCCAGTTTATGTCGGCCGAATCATAGCCTAAGTTATTCACTCAGGCTATGACCTGACTCAGCTAAAATTCGAGTTTGTGATTCCTTATTCCACAAGCTCCAGTGCCATTGCTACACCCTGTCCACCACCGATACACAAGGTTGCCAGGCCTTTTTTGGCTGATTGACGTTGCATTCCATGTAACAGAGTAACCAGAATCCTGGCCCCTGAAGCACCGATTGGATGACCGAGAGAAATAGCACCACCACTGGTATTCACCTTATCCGTATTCCATCCTAAAGCTTTATTGACAGACATCGCCTGAGCAGCAAAAGCCTCGTTGGATTCAATCAAATCCAGATCATCAACTGTCCAGCCAGCCTTCTTCAGGCATTTCTGGGTTGCCGGTATAGGCCCGGTTCCCATTATCAAAGGATCTACACCTGCGCTGGAAAAAGACACCACTTTAGCGATAGGTTTCAGGCCAAGCTCCTGTGCTTTGGATTCAGACATAATCAAAACTGCAGCCGCACCGTCATTGATACCGGAAGCATTACCGGCAGTTACTGTACCGTCTTTTTTAAACGCCGGACGTAAACCACCCAGTTTTTCTGCGGTAGTACCTGCACGTGGAAACTCATCCCTGGCAAATACAACAGCATCACCTTTACGCTGCGGAATCTCTACCGGAGTGATTTCGTTATCAAAAAAACCATTATTTTGTGCTGCTTCGGTCTTTTGCTGTGAGCCAGCAGCAAAATTATCCTGATCTTCACGCGTAAATTCATATTTATCAGCAATATTTTCTGCGGTGATTCCCATATGGATATCGTTCATCGCACACCATAGACCATCCACAATCATACTGTCCTGCAGTTCCCAGTTACCCATCATTTTACCATTGCGTGACTTGGGTAATACGTGAGAAGACAGACTCATATTCTCCTGTCCACCGGCTATAATAATATCAGCATCCCCGCACTTGATTGCCTGAAAAGCCAGGTGTACTGCTTTCAATCCACTACCACAGACTTTGTTGATCGTCATAGCAGAAGCTGTTTCCGGTAAGCCTCCTTCCAGTGCAGCCTGTCGCGCGGGATTCTGACCTACACCAGCTGTCAGTACCTGCCCCATAATTACTTCATCAACAGACTCAGGATTGATTCCTGACTTCGTTAACAGTGAATTGATTACTTTTGCGCCCAGTGTTGAAGCGGGCACTGAAGATAAGCCGCCTCCAAAAGCGCCAACGGCGGTACGGGTGGCATGGGTAATAACTATAGAATCAGACATATTTATAATACCTCAGGGGGAATTAGTTTTTTATAGGAAGTTGCATTAAACTATTTTTTTTATTGCAGTGCAACATTTACAGTGGTACTGTAACATAAATTAATTAAATTGAAAGGACAGAAAAATGGCCACTAATGATCAAAGTTCTCAGAATTTCATGAATCAGATGTTTGATTTACAGCAACAGTTCCTCAAAAATATTGGACAGACATTTAAGCCTGAACAACCTGAAATCACTCAATCACCTTTTGACCAGTGGTGGACACATTTTCCAAAATCCGGGCAGAATGGTTTTGACGGTTTTTTCAAAAGCATGTCTGAAATGGGCATGGGCAAGATGAATAATCCGTTCGAAAATATGCAAAGACAAGCCGCACAGGCTCAGGATATGAGCAACTGGTTTAACACGATGAATAATCAGTTCAGTGACTGGTCCAAAGCGGCAACCGCGATCAATCCCGCTTTTGGAAATATGAACGAACAATTTAAACAGCAGTTCCAGTCCCCATTAGATATGTCCAGCATGCCCTGGATGAAGGGTCAATTTTCACCTGAAAGCATGTCAAACCCGATGAACTCCTCGGTTTTAAATCTGTTGCAAAACCTGTTCCCAGCCGAAGAACAGCAAAAAGGTAAGCAATTACTGGAAAGCCTGGAGAAATACCAGAATGCAACCATGAAATATAATCAGTTAATGGCCAAGGTAGGTATAGACAGCCTCAACCAGTTGCAGGAAAAAATGAAACAGACGGAAGGAAAAAACCTGCAGGAAATATATGAGTGGTGGATGGAGTCCAGTAAGGATGTGTTTAACCGTGAAAAACTGGAAGAACCTTATAAGAATTTACAGCAGGAACTGGAAACCCTGCAGAAATCTTTAGGCGGAGACTTTGAAGAGTACCGACTAAGTTTGATCAAAAATCTCGGTCTGGTTTCACGTGTGGAATTTGATGCCCTGAAGCTACAGATTGAGTTGCTCAAAACTGAACTGGATAAACTCAGGGGAAACGGGCAAACATCGGCAGATTCACAAAAAACAGATCCCGAGAAGGATGACTTTACTGTTCTTAACGGCATTGGTAAAACATTTAATGACAAGCTGCATCAGCAGGGCATCCACAATTTACAACAACTTGCCTCGCTATCTGACGACATGCTCGGTAACCTGGATAAAGACCTGCAGGCGAAGGGTCGTATTATGCAGGATCAATGGCGTGAACAGGCAGAGCAGTTTTTAAACAAGATGACAGGTAAAAGCTAAATACTGAATCAAATTCAGTATGTATTAATCCGGCCAGGCTATCTTGCAAAGAGAATAGTCTGGCCGCAATGCCAGTAAATTAAACGATTCGCATCACTCTGGCGAAGTCACAACGAGCCTGCAGGCCTTTAAAATCGAATTCATCCTTAGACCTGTAAACGGTGCGTCCCTGCACCACTCTCCCGCCTCGGCTCTGGCTTCCTGCTTCGCTCTTTCGAGTAGACAGGAGACTCCCC
>ERZ890953.872-NODE-872-length-16388-cov-25.891998_pt1 | contig 16388 bp, 13 predicted proteins | sample MGYA00521264_ERZ890953 | MGnify/ENA primary metagenome ERZ890953 (study PRJEB32303, sample SAMEA104408629) | aquatic metagenome | biome: Brackish water; feature: Chemocline; material: water | place: Baltic Sea | collected 2014-10-26T21:54:00 | depth 200 m ...
TGGCTGGCGTCGTGGTCGCCGTGCACGGTGCGCAGAAATCCCTCGAGGGTGTAGACCTGCACCTCCACCTGGAAACGATAGGAAGCGCGGGCCGGGTCGGGGTCGGGATAGAGCAGGTCGAGGTCGCCCTTGAACACCCGATATCCCTGGCCGGAATGCCGGTTCAGGGTTGCGCCGGAGGGTGTGGGGTCGAGGGTGTCGGTCACGTTGCGCCAGCCGATGGGATTGCCGATCACCGCGTCGAGCATGGTCAGCAGGTCGTTCATGGCGTCTTCATCGTGCACGATGAACATCGCCCCAAGCATGTCGGAAATGCCTTCGGGACTGTTGATGCCCTTGCGGATCATCTTCGAGAGGATCGAGCCGCTGCTTTGGCGGCGCATGGCGTCCCAGCGCCGGCGCTCCACCACGTGGTGGCTGCCGTCGACGATCTCGTAGCTGATGGGCGTGACCGAGCGCTTGAACCGGCAGTTGTAGTAGAGCACGTCGAGGGGAATCTTCCGCCCGCCGATCTCCCTGCAAACGAAGATGCTCTTGAATTCCCAGCGTTGCTGGCCGGGGCGTGGGTCCAGGTTGTAGCGGATCGTTTCGCCGTCCTCGTCCATCTCGAACCCGATCTCCACGCGGTTCGTGTCGCGGGAGTGTTCCCACAGGCCCTCGCGCATCAGGCGTTCGAAATACTTCCTGTGGGCGGGACCGTCCTGCACGTGGCGGCAGCGGTCGATGTCCAGCAGCAGCTTGGCCAGGTAGAGCTTCCGCTGGGCTTCGAAACGCAGGCGGGCGTCTTCGCGGCTGAACAGCAGCGACAACAGGGTGCGGAAGTCGTTGCAGGCGTTGACCAGGGGGTAGGGCCGCACATGGTCCCGAGAGGAGGAGGGCAGCAGCGCGATCAGGTCGTTGATGTAGGCGTCGGCTTCGGTCAGGTACGGGATCAGATCTTCGGGGCCGTGCTGGTCCGCTCGTGGTCCGATCGCGGGATCGAGCATGCGGCTGACTTCGCTGCGGTAGGTTTCATCGTTGGTACGGATCCGCTTGTACATGAGCCGAAAAAAGCGTCCCACGCGGGTGGGGCGCTGTACGAAGGTCGGATCGAGCAGGGGATGTCCCGAATAGTCGACGGCCCAGGGGTCGCCCGTGGCGGAGGTCCGGATCAGATGGCTGGCCTCGACCCACTGTCGGTACATCGGCGTCCTTCCGTCGGGAGGGGGCCGGGGCTGATGCCGGCCCCTCCCTTGCAGTTTAGATCATCTCGAGGACACGCGCCAGATCCGACTTCAGATCCTCGGGATCCTCGCAGCCGACAGCCAAGCGGACCAGATCGTCGGTGATGCCTGCTTCGGCCTTTTCCGCCGCGGGAACGCCGGCGTGGGTCATGGACGCAGGATGCTCGATCAAGGTTTCGATGCCGCCCAGACTCACCGCCAGCGTCATGATCTGGACATTGTCGATGACGGTCTTGCCCGCCTCGAGTCCGCCCTTCACGCCGAAGGACATCACGGCGCCCGGGCCGTCCATCTGGGTCTGGGCCAGAGCGTACTGAGGATGGCTGGGTAGACCCGGAAAGCGCACCCAGGACACCTTGGGGTGGTTCTCCAGATACTCGGCGAGGATCTGGGCGTTGGCCTGAGCCTTGTCCACGCGCAGGCTCAGGGTGCGCAGGCCGCGATGCACCAACCAGGCCTGATGAGGATCCATGGTGCCGCCCAGGTTCTTGTGGACGGTCTGCAGGCGCTTGTACATGGCCGGATCCTTGGCCACGACCATGCCAGCGACAACGTCGGTGTGGCCGTTGATGTACTTGGTCATGCTGTGGACCACCACGTCGCAGCCCAGTTCGAAGGGTCGCTGCAGCAAGGGAGTGGCGAAGGTGTTGTCGACCACGGCCACCGCGCCGCCGGCATGAGCGATCTCGGCGCAGGCCCGCAGGTCGGTCAGCTTGAGGGTGGGGTTCGCCGGGGTTTCCAGGTACACGACCTTGGTGTTGGGCTTCATGGCCGCGCGCACCTTCTCGGGATCCGAAGAATCGACGAAGGAGGACTCGACACCGAAGCGGGAGTACTGGGTCTCGAGGAAAGTTCGGGAGGGCCCGTAGACGGCGTCGGTGGCGACGATGTGGTCACCCTGCCCGAGCAGCGTGAAGTAGACAGTGTTGACGGCGGCCATGCCCGTGGCTGCCGCCAGTCCGCCGCAACCGCCCTCCAGCATGGCGACGGCCTCTTCTAGGGCCTGTGTCGTGGGGTTGCCAAGGCGCGTATAGATGTGTCCGGGGTCCTCGCCGGCGAACCGGGCTGCGCCCTCCGCCGCATTGCGAAAACGGAAAGTGGATGCCTGGTAGATGGGAACTGTGACGGCGCCCGTGGCGGGGTCGCCGTGCTGACCGGCGTGGATGACCCGGGTGTCGCGGCCCTTGTCGCTGAGATCGTGCATGGGGTGGGGTCCTTTCTCGCTTGGCGCCCGGGCTGGAACATCACGTGGGGGGATGATTCCGGGTCGGATTGGCTGTCGGATTCGGCTCGACGATCCCCTCTGCGCACGAGAAGCCGAACCTCAATGATAAGAGCTGGAATGCTCCATGCCAACTCCGCCTGCGCACCCTGCCCGACGGAGCTGTCGATCACAAGAAACCGTTTCTCAGATGCAGGACAGAATGTCCTCGAGTCGATCCATATGAGTGTTGCGGTCATGATGGAGCTGAGCCCGGACGCGGGCGGCGCGACGGGCGTCGGGACCGAGGGCGTCGGCCCGATCGAGGGCGTCGGTCAGGGCCTCGACGTCGCCGGGAGGAAAGAGCACGCCTTCGACGCCGTCGTCGAGGCACTCGGGAATGCCGGCGATGTCGGCTCCCACCACCGGCACGCCTGCCGCCAGGGATTCGAGCAGGGAGAGGGGACCGTTCTCGTACCACTCAGAGGGAAGCACCGTGAAGCGGGCCCGGGGCAGCAGCTCCTTCAAATCTACAGGAGCAAGGCCGCCCAGAAACACGTCGTGCAGGCCGAGGGCTGCAGCTTCTTGTTGCAGCTCTGCCTCTGCCGGACCGCTTCCGGCGATCATCAGAGCCGGTGGCGGTGGCGATCCTGATGACTCGCGCCTCTCCCGCCAAGCGGCATAGGCGCGGAGCAACGTGCTCAATCCCTTCTCGCGGGAGAGGCGGCCGAAGAACAGGACGATGTCGTCTGGATCGCGTGCGATCGGACGCCAGCCGTCCAGGTCCACGAAGTTGGGCATGTGCTCCAGTTTGGTCCCAGGATAGCCCCACTCCTCGTACTTGCGGGCGTAGAAGGCGCTCGGGCACAGAAAGCGCGTCACGGCCCCTTCGTACAGACCCCGGGAACGCTGATTCCATGTCTCGACCGCCGCCAGCAGCGACGCCGACCGTGATCCCTTCACGCAGCGACCGGCAACGGCCTGTTCCAGTCGGCCGCCCTTGCAACGTTCGCAGACTTCGCCGTTGCGCAGCATGTGGATGGCCGGGCACAGCAGTCGCAGATCGTGCAGGGTCATCACCACAGGCACGCCGTGTTTCGCGAGGACGGGCAGGATCGACGGACTCAGGTGATGATAGATGTTGTGGACATGGGCCACATCGGGCTTTACCTGGTTGAGCAAGCGGTCGAGATTGCGGGCGGCTTCGCGGTTCCAGATCAGAGACAGGGCGGCTTTGGGGTCGAAGCGCGGTGATGAGTAATCATGGGCGCGGACGAAGAATGTGTCCCAGGGCGAGGGTCTGGCGTCGGCGTCTTTCATGGCGAACGGTACGATATTCCAGCCTCGGGCCGTGAGATCCTCCTCCTCCTGCATGATGTAGCGTCCCACGCCACCGGAGGGTCCAATGTCATGGTAGAACTTGTTGATCAACAGGAGAGTGCGGTCGGCCAAAATCATGCCTCCGGGATCAGCAGGGGGACGGTGGCGTCGGCGCTGCCGGGGATGAAGTGATCGACCCAGGCGCTCACGCCGCCCTCTTCGATGTTGAATTCGAGGACCTTGGCACCTGATTCATGAGCAGTACGGGCCAGGCCGGCGGCGGGGTAAACGAGGCCCGATGTACCGATCACGAGGAAAAGATCGCAGTCGGCGGCGGCCTCCACTGAGGCTCGCATGATTTCTGGATCTATGTTCTCGCCGAACCACACCACTCCTGGCCGCAGCAGTCCCGTGCATACGCCGCAGACCGGCATCGGCGGCAGCGGCACCACGGCGTTCAGGGTTTCGTGGCCGCAGCGGGTGCAACGCAGGTTCCAGATGGAGCCGTGGAATTCCAGCACGCGGCGGCTGCCCGCTCGTTGATGAAGGCCGTCCACGTTCTGTGTGATCACCGTAACGCTTGCGGTCATCGCTTCAAGATGGACGAGGGCGCGATGGGCGTCGTTGGGTTCGCAGTCGGCGATCAGGGAGCGACGCCAGTCATACCAGCGCCAGACTTTCTCGGGGTCACGCTGGAAGGCGCCGGGAGTGGCGAGCTCCTCGGGGCGGGCTTGCTCCCAGAGGCTGTCCTCTCCACCGCGGAAGGTCGGCACGCCGCTGGCGGCGGAGATGCCGGCACCGGTCAGGACCGTCAATCTGGTCTCCGGACCGATGCTGTCGCGGATCTCGTTCAGAGCGTTCTGGGACGCGGTCAAGGGAGCTCCTCTCGACGCCGTCGCGTCGTCGTGCGTTGCCAAGGGCCGACGGATGTTCCATGATCCGGCCGAGCGGCCCCGGGTGTCAACGGAGATCGGCCGCCGTAGGGAGGGAATGGGCTTTGCGTATCCTGATGCTGCTGTTCGTACTCGTGGTCTGCACCGCCGGAACGTCTGCTGAACCATCCGCGCCGGTGGTCACGTTCGTGTCTGTGGATGTCGCGGGGGAATTCGAGATCGAGGCCAGATCGGCCTGGGCCACCCTCGCGCCCGAAGTGGCCGCGGCCGTTTGGCCCTATGTCCTGACCCCGAGGCCCATCACGGTCGAACTGCATCACACAGCAGGATTCAGGACGAGGACCGAAGGCTGGGTTCAGGATTGGGGTGTCGGCGTGGCCACCGCCGACTGGATCGCCGTCGACGTCACGCGGGTCGATGCCGTCGGCCACACCCTGTCCCATGTGTTGATGCACGAGCTGGCCCATTGCCTGCTGAGCCAGGGGCTGCGGGGTGTGGACGATGTCCCGGCGTGGTTTCAGGAGGGCGTCGCCCAGAACGTGGCCGGGGAATGGCGAGTCCGTGACGCCGTCTCGTTGGTGCTGGGCGGCGGCGTGCCTGACCTGCGGACCCTAGAGCGGTTTCCCGTTTCCAGCGACGGCGCCGACCGCGCCTACCGCACGAGCCTGCTGGCGGCCGCAAGGCTCGAGGAGTGGTACGGTCCCGGTGTCGTGACCGATCTGGTCTTGGCGGCCCGTGTGCGCGGCAGTTTCGGCGCCGCGTTCGGAGTGGTCACCGGCGAGACCATCGACGACTTCGCCGAACGGTTCGGCGAGGAGATCCGGCTGGACTACGGCTGGCTTTTCATCATCACCCGTTGGCCCACGCTGTTCGTGATCATGGCTTTGGCCTTCCTGGCGGGTGCCGTGGTCAAACGTCGGCGGAATCTGGCGCACATCGAATCGATGCCCGATGAAGATCAGGCCGAGATACCTGCAAGCCGACTGTGGCCTGAACCGAAGCCTCGGGACGTCGGCGGTGATGACGGATCGACCGTCCATTGAACATGGAGATCGACATCGTTGCGGATCGGCTGTTGCAAGCGGTGCATTCTGCAAACATCCGGACGTGGTCGGTGGTGGTCGATTCCTGCTCAATGTGTCTTCGGAGTGATCGCTGAGGCGATCCTGCACTCTCCGGCAGGGGGCAAGGCGCAGAGGAAATGGTGAGTCACGACGAGAAATGTCGAGATATCTTCACGACTCACAAGACATTCCTCCTTTCTCACGATCCGACTATTGACAAGAGCCTCGCGATGGCCATGATTGCCCTGCGAGGAGCGCGATGGTCGCCCGAGCTCTCGATTTCACGGGCAGGACAGGATGTCCTCCGGAGAGCTGCACCACTGGGCCGGACCTTAGCTAATCCACTGCAAGATCATTGTTTAGCAAAACATAGCATCATTATGCAAGTGGGTGGCACCAGAGTTGCTCCACACCCGAGTGACGAAGAACGACACCGTGACCAGCATCCGATCATGAGTTCCGGGGTGTATCAGTGACGAAGGCCAGAACGTTCATTTTGATGACCACTGCGGCCTGCCTTCTGTTGGGGGCGGCGACGTGTGTCATGGCCTCGACATTTCCAGTGTCGCTCTCCTGGAGTGCACCCCAGGACGGCGCTCCTGTCGACTTCTACAAGGTCTATTGGACCGTGGACGGGGCCGCACCTCGTGTGATCGAAACGGTCGATGATCCTAGTGCAGTAATCCAGTGCGAAACTGGCGTGGAATACATATTCACCGTGAAGGCTGTGTCTCCTTACGGGCTCGAAAGCGTCATGAGCGAGGCCTCGGATCTCGTTTTTCTGCCCGAGCAGCAGTCCGAAGGGAACGCTCCCCCCGCTTCGCCGGGCTTCCGTCCCAACTACCCGAATCCGTTCAACCCCGAGACCCAGATCCGCTACGGCATCCCCCGCGATCATGAAGTGGGCTCGCCCGTGGTCCTTGAGCTCTACGACGTGCGCGGTCAGCGCGTGCGCACCTTCTCGGTCGACGATACGCCGGGTTGGCATGAAGTGACCTGGAACGGCAAGGGCGACGACGGCGCCGAGCGGCCTTCCGGGCACTATGTGCTGCGGTTGGTGTGCGACGCTGGTTCCTCCACTTGGAAGATGACCATGGTGAAGTGAGCGTGAATGAAATGGGCCGTCCTGGACGAAACAGCCTGACATCGTCCAGGACGGCCCATTTCATTCACTGAATAGCGGGATGGAACGTTGGCCCCGGGCTTTGCCCGGGGCCTCGTTTGTTATTTGGGAGAAAGTTTGGGTGTTGGGAGGGAGGGGGAGAAAAAGGGCGGGGGAACGAGATCTTGGCGAATGGGGGAAATCTGTTATGTTGTCGGGCAAACAAAAGAATGTGGCCACCGCCGAGAACGCGGTGGCTTTGTCTCATGTGTGGTGTCGTGTGAGAGGGTCGTCATGAACTTGTTGAAGCTCAAGAAACTCGCCAATGCGGGGCAGTTCGACGAACTGGCCGAACTCTGGCCGGAGATCGTGACAGACCCCGAAGCCGATCGCGACATGCTCCTGCGCATCGTCGGCCAGGTACGGCGTTTGGGGGCTCCCGAAGTTTCGGACAAGCTGTTGTCGGCGGTACTCCACGCCCGCGAAGAAAAACACGGCAAGGCCGACCGGCTCGAGACGTGCTGCATGGCTTCCGAGTTCATCACCGAATCCACGCTGCTGCGACGCGAACTTCGCAACCTCTACAACGAAGTCCACGGCGACTATGTGCAGACATCGGCCCTGACGGGCAAGCTGATCGGGGATCATCAGAAGCTGCCCGTGGCAGTGGAACGCATGGAGCGGTTCCTGTCGCTGCGGCCCGGAGCGTTCTTCAGTGACCGCTCCCATCTCGAGCCGGGCATGGTCGAAAGCGTGGACGGCGAAGCCGCCGTGCTGTCTGTGACCTTCGCCGGTCGTTCCGAAACCATCGATCTCGAAGCCGTCGACGATGTGATCATCCTGCCGGCGGACCATTTCCCTTCGATGCTGAGATATCAGCCCGAGGCGCTGCAAGCCCTGGCCGACGAGGATCCCGAAGCGTTTGTGATCCAGGCTCTCAAGTCGACCCGGGACCGCCAGTGCGCCTACAAGGATCTGCGTAAGCATGTCACCCAGCTTAAAGGCGAGAGCGGTTGGGCCGGATGGTGGAAGAAGGCGCGGCCCGTACTGCGGACTTCCCACCGTCTCGAGCTCAAGGGTGTCTCGCAACCGATGTTCCGTCTGCTGCGACGGGAACGGTCCTACGAGGAGCGGGTCCGCGAAGGATTCGAACGTCTCAAAGAGGCGCCCGAGGTCCTCGAAGCCGTGCTCGACTACCTCGACGAGGTGGGTTCGAAGCGCGAACCCGATTCCGCCCTGTTGGTGGAGCTCGGCAACGCCGCGGCCAGACATGCCGGCCCGCAGTTGAAAACCGACCCGTCGATGACCTTGGCCTGTTTGGCCGTGCATGCACGGATCGCCGAGATGGGGGTGCCGGTTGCCATGGTGAATCCCCAGGCAGCGATCGGCGTGCTCGGCAGGATCAAGGAACCGTCTCAACTGCCCGCTCATCTGGGCGATCGCCTGCTGAACGTCGTTCTTCTGTTCGTGCGCAAGGCGTCCCCCGACGGATGGGCCGACTTCTGGAGCGCGGTGATGCCACGCTGCGGCCGGATGATGAGCGACATGATCGCCCGCGAATTGCTCGCAGCTGGGCGCGAAAAGGAACTGGGCGAAGCGATCGACCGCGTACTCGATCATCCGACCGCCTCGCCGGCCGTCTGTTGCTGGCTGTGGCGCGCCCGACATGCAGAATCCAAGCAGGCGGCGGTGTTGCGCAGTCTGCCCGGTATCGATTCCTCCCGCTGCCTCGACGCCATGCTCAAGCTCATCGACGCCACCGGCCGCATGTCCGCGGTGAGTGACGACAAGCGCCTGCGGACGGTCCTCGATCAGGCTGTCGAGACTCTCGGCCTCTACGATGCGAAGCCGATCCGGGATCTCGTGGAGAACATGGACATCGAGACGGCCCGTCGCATGAAGAAACAGCTCGATGCCAGCGACGGCCTGCGCGCCAGTCTGCGCGCCACGATCACGGCCATGCTGCGCAACACCTACCCCGAGATCTACGTGGAAGCGGCCCGCCCCTGGGAAGAGGATGTCTTCTACACGACCGAATCCGGGCTGCAGCGGCGTCAGAACGAACTGGAAGAGCTGGTGAGCGTCGAACTGCCTGCTGTTGCCAAGCAGATCGGCGAGGCTGCGTCCCACGGCGACCTTTCGGAGAACTCCGAGTACACGGCGGCTCTCGAGAAGCGCGACCAGATCACCAGCAACGCCACGCGCATCGAAGGCGAGATCGCACGGGCCAAGGTCATCGAACCTCAGATGACGACCACCGACTTCGTGAACGTCGGCACCCGGGTGAAGGCCCGAGACCTGTCCAGCGGCAAGGAGGAAACCTATAATTTCCTCGGTGTCTGGGACTCCAATCCCGACAAGGGCGTGCTGTCCTACCGCGCGCCTCTCGCCATGGCCTTCATGGGTCTGAAGGTGGGCGATCAGGCGGAGTACGGCGAGGGCAGCGAAAAACGCAGCTGGGAGATTCTCGAGGTCGGACCGGCGCTCTGATCCTGTCGATCACCGGCGGTGAACAAGGGAGATGGCCATGAAGCTGTTGATCATCCTGAGTGTCGTGACGGTGATTGCCGCGGCCGGCGTGGGGCTGATGAAGGTCCGCGGCGCCATGGCCGGCGATGTCCAGAAACCGACGGCATCGGTCGCAGGGCGGCTGTGGGATCTCGAATCCCGCACCTTGGAGGGAGAGACTCTTTCTCTGGGGGACTGGCAGGGCAAGGTGGCCCTGGTCGTGAACGTGGCCAGCAAGTGCGGACTCACGCCCCAGTACGAGGGGCTCGTGAAGCTCCACGAGGAACTGGCGGCCGAAGGTTTTGTGGTCCTGGGCTTTCCCAGCAACGACTTCCTGGGCCAGGAGCCGGGCACGCCGGAGCAGATCCGCACCTTCTGCAGCACGAACTACGGCGTGGCGTTTCCCCTGTTCGAAAAGGTGGTCGTCAAGGGCGAGGGCAAGAGCGAAGTCTACCGCTTCCTGACCGCCGGGGGTCTCGAGGAACCTACGTGGAACTTCACCAAGTATCTGGTGGGTCGCGACGGCCGGGTGATCGCCCGATTCGCGCCGAAGACCACGCCTGACGATGCCGGGTTGAGGGAGGCCGTCAAAGACGCCCTTGCCGGACCCTGAGCGACGTGATCCACACATCGTGGCCAAGAAGGACGGCGGATCATGCGATCCGCCGTCCTTCTTCATGATGTTTCGACGTGGTCTTACGTGTTGCCCCGCGGATGGGAGATCGTGACCGTCTTCTGGTCGGTGGGCCACAGCACGATCTCACCGATGTTCACGTGGGCAGGTCGGGAGACGCTCCAGACGACGGCGTCGGCCACGTCCGCGGGCTGCAGGGGCGGGAAGTTGTCGTACACGCCGCCGGCCCGTTCGGCGTCGCCGTGGAAGCGCACGAGGCTGAATTCGGATTCCACCATGCCGGGGTCCACAGTGGTGCAGCGCACGCGGGTGCCCTTGAGGTCGATCCGCAGTCCGGTGGTCAGGGCGTGCACTGCGAACTTCGTGCCGCAGTACACGGCGCCGCCGGGGTAGACGTCGTGGCCCGAAACCGAGCCGATGTTCACCACATGGCCCACGTCGCGGTCGACCATGCCGGGCAGCACGGCCCGCGTGACCCAGAGCAGTCCTTTCACGTTGGTGTCGATCATCTCTTCCCAGTCGTCGGGGTCGCCCTGGTGAACGGGCTCGAGTCCGCGACTCAAACCGGCGTTGTTCACCAGAATGTCGATGTCCGACCATTCTGCGGGGAGACCGTCGATGGCGGTGTTCACTGCGTCGCGGTTGCGGACGTCGAGTACCACGACATGGCAGGGAACGTCGAGCTCGGCGGCTAAATCTTCGAGACGCTCGCGGCGGCGGGCGGCCAGGACAAGGCGGGCTCCTGCGCGGGCGAAGGCGTGGGCGCAGGCGCGGCCGATGCCGGAGCTGGCACCGGTGATCAGGACCGTGGTATCGTTCAGCATGATGAATCGCCTTTCGGAATCCTTTGACAACAACGCCGCCACCATATCCGGTCCCGGGACGAGAGGCAACATGCGGAGGGGTTGTGGTCGGGATTATGGATCCGTATCTTCGCTAGAGGTAGAGAAAGGTGGTCCCATGAACCGTTGGATCCCTGTGCTTCTCGTCGTCGTCGTCGGGTTGATGTGCGGCGGCTGCTCCGAAGACGATGAATACTCAGCCATCATTCAAGCTCCGACGAACAACCCAATCAGTTCTGTTTGGCGAGGAACCTATGCGGGCACCTGCAAACTCTCGGCCTACAACTCCGCCAACCAGACCCGCTCCATCGAGCTGCGCATCATCGACCTCGGCGACGATACCGTGCGGATCCGCGCCTATCTCGTTCCGAACTTCATCGAGTCTGAATCGAGTTCTCTCGAAGGTGAAGTGACCGACATCAACCGGTGTCAGATCCACAGGCTAGTCGAAGACACCTGGTATCTCTGTACCTTGAATAAGGCGGGCGCTTCATCTCAGGGAGCATCACGACTTATCAGGAGGGGCATGCCGGCCAACCCAACTGGGTCATCAACAACATCGACGTGAGCCTCGTGCCGTAGCCGGGATGCCGGGTCAGGATGGAACGAAGCCCCTCGAGGATGCTCGGGGGGCTTCGCATTGTGCGGAGGTTTTCGGGGCTAGCGGTAGAGGGACTTGATCTCGCTCCAGCTCGCCGTCTCTGTCGGTGTCGGAACATTCATCTGCACCTTGACGGCCAGATCGCCTGACGTGGGGCCTATCGCCACCCATGGGCCGACGTTGCCGCCCTGGCTCAGGTAACGCACGCCCCCCGCGTAGGAATCGTCGCCCTGCCAGTAGCTCAAGCGGCCCTGACCGCCGCCAGCCGGAGTGCAGGTGACCAGGTATTCGCCGGGGGTGAGCGAGATACCGTAGGGCGAAAAGTCGAAGGTCACCCACTCGGTGCCGACGTCGAAGCCGATGCCGAGCATGACCGTGCCCAGGGTCACGCCGATGGCGGGCATGCGGACACTGGCGATCAGGATGTTGCCGGCGCGCAGGGGCGGGGCTCCGTTCCAGGTGAGTCCGTCGAGCACCAACTCGAAGGCGACGGACTCGAGCGTGGCCTGGCAATCGACCGTGAAGGATTGACCTTCACCGGCGACATAACCGTTGGCGTTGATGCCGAGCCAGGCCTTGCCGCCATTGCCCGCGATGTCGTAAAGAGGTGTGCAGGGTTCGGCCGCGGCAACCGCCGCAGTCAGGATCAGAATTCCGCAGATCACCACGCGTGTCATGTCAGTGCCTCCCCACTCACCATGCAATCCGAACGCGCCCTGAATCGGGACCGTTCATCCTGCATTGTCCGGCGCCATATACCGCACCATGGCGGTGTAACTGCAAGAAACAAGCCATAATAGGAGGCGCCCCGACCTTGGCGGTCGGGGCGCCGCGACGAGAAACGATCAGCTACGACGAGGACTTATTCGGACCAGCGTGTGAGCCAGTCCATCACCTCGTTGTGCCATTGGATCGAATTGTTGGGCTGCAGGACCCAGTGGTTCTCATCCGGGTAGTAGAGCAGTCGGGCCGGCACGCCCATGCGGCGCAGGGCCGTGAAGGTGCTGAGGCCCTGGGTGTCGACCACGCGGTAGTCGAGGCCGCCGTGGACCACGAGAGTGGGCACGTGCCAGTTCTGGACGTAGTCGGCGGGGTTGTGGGTCTGGTAGCCCGCGTCCTGGTCCCAGGGACGTCCGCCGTGTTCCCACTCGGGGAACCACAGCTCTTCGGTGTCATAGTAGGCCATGCGCTCGTCGAGGTTGCCGTCGTGGCAGACGAAGGCCTTGAAGCGCTTGCCGAAGGGCTGGCCGTGCATCCAGTTGATCATGTAGCCGCCGTAGCTGGCGCCCGCGGCCACCACGCGTTTGCCGTCCATCCAGCCGTAGCGCACCAGGGCCGCGTCGAGGCCCTTCTCGAGGTCTTCGAGGGGACGGTCGCCCCAGTGGCCGCTGATCGCGTCGGTGAACTCCTGGCCGTAGCCGGTGGAGCCGTGGAAATCGACGGCCACCGTCGTGAACCCGGCGCCCACGTACGCCTGGGGATTCCAGCGGTAGTGGAAGTCGTTGCCGAAGCTGCCCTGGGGTCCGCCGTGGACCAGGAAGGCCACCGGCCAGGTCTTGCCCGAGGCCGCGGCTTCGGGGGTCCAGTCGTAGGGCTTCACCACGTAGGCGTACACCTTCTCGCCGTTCCAGCCCTGGAAGGAGAACTGGTCGGGCTCGCCCATCAGCGTTGCCGCCAGCTTCTCGTCGTTGATGTGCGTGAGGCGCTTCTCGCCCTTGCCGTCGAGACCCACGCTGTAGATCTCGTTGGGGCTGCGCAGGTGGTTCTTCATGTACAGGAGCTTCTTGCCGGCCAGCTGCAGGGAGCCGTTGTTGCCGTCGCGGACCAGCATCTTCACGCGGCCGTCGTCGACGCCGATCGCGAAGACGGCGTTCTGGCCCAGATAGTCCGCGGTGCAGTAGAGAGTCTTGGCGTCGGCCGACCAGAGCAGGCCGCGGGGGCTGAGCTTGAGGCCGTCGTAGATCAGGTCGAGAGTACGGGTGGCGCCATTGGGCCAGCCGCTGACCTTGATCGCGAAGCGGTCGGCCTCGAAGCCGGCACGAGCCATGGCCATCCAGGCCAGGGCGTCACCTTTGGGGGAGAACGTGGGGGTCGTGTCCCAGGCCTGGTTGTCCTCGGTCAGGCAGGTCCAGGCGCCGGAGCCGTCGGTGGGCACGCTGTAGAGGTCGTAGTCGGTGCTCCAGGCGGGCTCGCTGCCGGGCAGGACCTTGGCGGTGAACAGCAGGACGGAGCCGTCCGCGCTGACGGCGTATTCCTCGCTGCCGCCCCAGGGGTGGGTGGGCGTGTCGGCGTCGAGCCCTGGTGTCATATCGATCGGATCGGCTTCGAGGTCGAAGATGCCGCGGCGGAAGATGTGGCTCCGCTTACCGTCTTCCCAGTGGTCCCAGTGACGGAACATGAGCTCGTCGTAGATCATGCCGGTGGTCTTGGCCGCGGCCAGCTCTTCGTCGCGGTCGACGGTCTCGGCCACGGACATCCCGGGATATACGTCCATGGTGAAGACGATGGACTCGAGCTGGGGCGCCACTTCGAGGTTGGACACGTCGAGGGGCAGTTCGGTGAGCTGCTGGGCTTCGCCGCCGGCCGGATCGATGTACCAGACCTGCGATGACCCGCTGCGCGTAGACAGGAAGAGGACATGCCCGCAGGGAGCATAGCGCGGGTTCCAGTCGCCGGCCGGATCGGCGGTCAGGCGGCGCACGTTCGCGCCGTCGACGTCCATGATCCACAGGTCGGTCAGGCCGCGGTTCGCCTCGAGGTCGGTGGACCGCAGCGTGAAGACCACGGACTTGCCGTCGGGGGAGATCTGGGGATCACCGAGGCGGTCCATGGCCAGCATGTCGTGGACGGAGAACGGGTGCGGGGCCTCGGCGAGGGCCGCGCCCGAGGTCAGGGCTGCGAGGACGCAGATCAGCAGCAGTCGGCGCACGGTGGCTCCTCCAGGCTGGGGGTGTGGTGGGTCGAACCGGACGAATATACCCGATGCGTCGGCTCATGGCGAGGACCGTCCCTTGAGCCCGGCGCTGCGGCGGGCTATGGTCGCTGCCGGAACCGGAGGTGGACGATGGATGTGGTGATCCTGGCCGGCGGTGACGGCCGGCGCTTCGGCGGTGTGAAGCAGCTCGAGCCGGTGGGGCCGCACGGCGAAGCGCTGTTCGAGTTCACGCTGCGCGATGCGCAGCGGGCCGGCTGCGACCGGGCCGTGCTTGTGGTGGCGCCGGGTCGCGAGGTAGAGTTCGCGGCGTTGCTGGCGGCGCGGCCGATCGAAGGCCTCACGGTATCCTGCGTGACGCAGCGGATCGAGGACCTGCCTGGGCCTGCCGTGGCCGGGCGCACGCGGCCGTGGGGGACGGGGCATGCGCTGTGGGCGGCGCGGGATGTGGTGTCGGGGCCGTTTCTGCTCTTCAATGCCGATGATTCCTATGGTCCGTCTGCACCGGCTGCGCTCGTGGGCGCCTTGGCCGGAGGCGGAAATGCATTCGCCATGCTCGGCTACCGGCTCGACGGGACGCTCTCGTCCGCCGGGACCGTGTCGCGAGCCGTGTGTGATCTCCATGCCGACGGTTGCCTGCGTGGACTCGTGGAATATCCCGCCATCGCCGGCGACCGCACCGTGGTCGACGGTCCCGAGCCCGGGCGCGTGCTGCCCGCCGATGCCCTAGTCTCGATGAACGCCTGGGCCTTCACTCCGGCTGTCTTTCCCCTGCTCGAACGGACATTGACCTCGTTCCTGGCCGCCGCCGATCCGGAGCGGGGCGAGTGCTACCTGCCCGCCGCCGTTGACGCCGCCGTGCGTCGGGGCGATGCGATGGTGCGGGTGGTTCCGGCCGCGGACCGCTGGTGCGGGCTGACCTGGCCCGAGGACCTCGCGGTCGTCCGCCGCCGATTCGCGGCCGACGATGGGGAGGCGCGCTGATGTTCCCTTGGGAGGTCGCCTCGCGGTTCGGTCTGGATGACGTGGTCGTCGATGCGGAGCCGTTCGGCGCCGGATTGATCCACGAGACCTGGCGGGTGGAAGCGGCGGGTCGGTCGTACCTCATGCAGCGGATGAACGAAGACGTGTTTGGCGATGCTCGTATGGTGGTCGCCAACGCCGCGGCCACAGCCGATCGTGTGGACGACGCGCTGACCGCTGCGGGAGACCACGACCCGCGTCATCGTCTCGTCTATCTGCGAACCCCAGAGGGGCAGCGGTGGGTCGAAGAACCCCGGGGCGCGATCTGGCGAGCGATGCCGCAGATCGCCGTCTCCCGCCCGCCGAATCTCCAGGACGCCGCCGAGGTCCGCAACGCCGCCGAGGCGCTGGGGCGGTTCCCGTTTCTCGTCGCTGCCGGAAGGGGCCCGGACCCGGTCGAAGTCCTGCCGGGATTCCACGATACGCCCGCCCGGCTCGAGGCGTTCCGACGGGCCCTCGAAGACGATGTGGCCGGTCGCAGGGCCGGATGCGCCCGCCTCGCCGACCGCCTGCTCGAGATGGCGCCCATCGCCGGGATGCTCGACGGGCCGCTGCGCCGCGGAGAGTTGCCGATCCGCCCGGTCCACAACGACGCGAAGCTCGACAACGTGCTGGTGGACGCCGCGACGGGGGAGGCGCTGTGCGTGGTGGACCTCGATACCGTGATGCCTGGTCTGCTGGCCCACGACTTCGGGGATCTGGTGCGGTCGGCGGTCTCGGGGGCGGCGGAGGACGAGGCGGATCTCGGGAGCATCAACGTGGATATGGGGCGGTTCGCTGATCTCGCCCGCGGGTATCTGCGGGGGGTGAGCGAGGAGATCGGGGAGGTCGAACGGGCGAGTCTGGTGACGGGGGCGTTGGTCATCACGTATGAGCAGGCGTTGAGGTTTCTGGGGGATCATCTGGCGGGGGATCGCTACTACGCGGTCAGTGATGCCGAGCATAATCTGCGACGCGGTCATGCCCAGGTGCAGTTGCTGGAACAGCTGATCGCAGCCGAGTATGGGATGCAGGATATCGTGGGGCGGGGCTGACTCTTAATCAG
>ERZ890953.876-NODE-876-length-16338-cov-4.722287_pt1 | contig 16338 bp, 17 predicted proteins | sample MGYA00521264_ERZ890953 | MGnify/ENA primary metagenome ERZ890953 (study PRJEB32303, sample SAMEA104408629) | aquatic metagenome | biome: Brackish water; feature: Chemocline; material: water | place: Baltic Sea | collected 2014-10-26T21:54:00 | depth 200 m ...
CCAGCATTTGCGGCATATCTTTAAAAATACTGCTATCCAGCTGTATTTGACTGTGTGAAATAGAGCTTTTTTGAGTGAGAAGATTGGCCTCGATATTAAGTATTAAATTCTTATCATCAGATTTTATTTCATAGCAAATTGATATTTTTGCCAGGCATAATGGCCGTAAACTGAAATCGACATCGGTAAGCGTAAACTTCTGATAACGAATAGCTTCAATATTTCCACTGGTAATACTGCCGTTAAGACCTTTAATCTTAATATCCGCAGGCAGTTCAACAAATCGCAATACATGCCTTGCAGGAATACCAACTAATGAGCCAATCAGCAGCACGATGAAAAACAGGGCAACAACCCAGTATGTCTGCTTTCTGTTCATCAAGCATCAGTCCCGTTAGAAATCACCATACTGACATTGACAAAACCAGCATTGTCTGTCGGCAATAATCGGACTTCGTCAATGGACACAGAACCATCTATAGCGGATATAAAACTGAGCAATTTTGTGAATTCCACATCCGACAATCGAAGACGGGCTGAGTTTTCCTGAATAGGTGCCATCTGCTCCAGGTTTTTCTTCAATCCCTGCCTGTTTATCTGCTTATCTATATAACTGACGATCCTCTCCTGAGTTACTTTTTTGCTGCCTGTACCCTGCGCCGGTAAGCGATTTATTGCCAGCCGCATCCATTCCAGGTCATCTTTAGCCTGTGCTATTTTGTCATCAAGCTTTACAGAGCCTGATGTCATCGGCTGTAATATAAGAGTGTCCAGCCCAATAACTATTGCTACCAGGCTCGCTATTACAAGAATAATGCGTTCGCGAAAATTTAATCCTGACCACCAGTTTCTCATTTATTTGACTCCCATAACCAGGCGACCTGTGGTCTTATCCGGGCTGATATTGACGTTTTCTATGTCAGCCTGATATTGGGATTCCTGTAACCGGCTTCTAAAAGATTCCATCGAATTTAAATCACTGGTTTCCAGGTTCACCGCCAGATGGGACTGTTGATATTGTATTTTCTGAGTTTCCACCGCTTTAAATTCTGCTTTTAATCGGGAATATTCGTGTAATAAATCGAGAAATCCTACCTGCCCGCTGTTACCCTGGTTATCTGCAAGCATTTTAACCAGTTGTCTTTTGGGTTGATCGGTCACCTGTATATCTGGGATATGCTGAAGTAATACTTGCTGCTGCTGGCTGATAATATCGTTATATATTTTATTCTTCTGCCAGCTGTTAATGAGACTACCAGTAACGAATACCACAGCGAGTAACAGCATGGCGACCATCGGCCATTTCCATTGCTTGAGTAGCCCCATCCACTGGTGTGAACTTTCATATTCTTTTTGCTTTAAGTTAATACAGGAAGCCGTATCGATTACCTGGCTTAACAGATTTATGGCAGCCTGCGGTTCAATCTGTAGACTGCTGGATTCTAATTCGGGTAGTGTTTCGCCAGAATACAGTATGACCCGATTGCGTGTGGAAGAATTGTTTTGCGCTAATACTGCAAGCACCTGGTTTAATACTGTCAACTGGCAGAACAGCCCGTCATGCTGTCCTGTTCGGATCAGGTAACCTTCTTCAAGCTGACAAATGGTTGCTAGTAAATCTTCGTCATTAAACCAGGGGCAAAGGTAAATTTGAGGCAGGATCAACCTGGTATTAATATGAGATTCAGATAATAACTCAACAGCTTTATCCATCAGGCTGCGGTTAATGACCGCTACAGGTACCGAGTTATCGCCTTGTTGCGATAAAATGGCAAAAAAACAGTTTTCAATATCTTCGGCAACAAACTCTTCTATGGTATAAGAAATTGCGTTTAGCTGTTGCTTATTGGCTTTAGCCGGTAGTACAGGTGATGTTAATAGAATATTTTGCTGCGGCATAAAAACGATGGTTTTGTCACACTCAGAACAAAGCGAAGCCAGCTCAGTCGATGCAGATTTACCTTCGGCTATAATTTCTTCGCTAATACTGTCCAGCTTACACCAGTCAAATTCCTGCAGCTCTTTATCATGAAATTGAATTCGGCATTGCATCAGGAAAACTCTCCCAACTTTCTGGATAAAATAGTAGTGACACCCTTTTTATCCCGATGAATCAGTGTATTTACAAATATGGTTTTTTCACCCAGAGTTACCTGACCTGAAGCCTGAAAATATTCGGTAGATACCGAAATGCCATTCGCGGGTAATTCGTGTTTCATTCTTTTTTTATAATCTTCCAGCGTCGAGAATGGGTCTTTCTCCCGTTCATTAATAAATTGATCAGAGTCTGGTGCATTTTTGAAAGATTTGTAAATTTCAGCAGGAATTGTATTTATATTCAATGTCGTGGTAACAGGTAATACAGTAATAAATGGTTTTAAAAGTTCAAATTTTTCTCTATCCATACCTTTCACGAGTAACAGTTCACTAACGTCACTCATCAACCGGTTAGCGGTTCGGTATGGTTGTTCCAGCCCGGTATAATAATCATCCTCTGCCCCGTCAGCATCGAGGGTTTCCTGGTCGCTATCGATCCAGTCCTTCAGTGCCGGTATAAAGTCGATATTAACATCCAGATTATTACATATTGCCTTAAAACGATCTTCATTTTCCTGTACTAAAACGGAATTAATATTGAACTGAGACTGCGCATCCTGTAACGAACCGGATAAAAACCCTCCGTCAATAGGTAAAGCAGGTATTCCGATCGCCCAGTTTTCATCCAGAGAATCTATTTTTGAATCTTTTTTATCTTTTAGTAAAATCAGACGGGCAAAATCTTCCAGGCCGAGACTGTACATCAAAGCCGTATCACTGTTTCGAATATGCTCAGTTTTACGAATGATTAATGTTTGTTCATGCACCAGTGAAACAGCTGTTACTGTTGCCAGGGCAACTACCATCATGGCCATTAACAAAGCTATTCCCTGCTGCTGAACCTGTTTATACGGTTGTTTGGACATATTTGTCAAAAATTCTCTCGCAAAGGCGCCGGGTACGCAAAGGGTTATTCTATAAGATTATTGACCGTACGATGAATCCCATCCTTCATCAAGGAATGGCTGAAATTCAACAGGTAACCCAAATGCAACCCTGTAAGTCGCAAGTAGGTTAGTAATTGTTTTTTATGCGCATTATTTAGTTTTACAACACATTTAAGCTCTACAATAACTTTATTTTCAATAATGAGATCGGCTCGAAAGCCTTCATTAAACCTGATCCCACCGTATTCTATTGGAATAGCTTTTTGTCGTTCTACCTTGAGCCCTTTTTGCTGTAATTGATTAGCTAATATCACCTCATAAACAGTTTCTAGTAATCCTGGCCCCAATTCCTGATGTATGTTAATTGCACTATCAATAATATATTTTCCAATTTCATTTTCGTCCATTTTGTATTTCCCTTTGCGGACCTGGCGCCTTAGCGAGAGAATCAAATAAACTATACTCATAGAACCACTTAACTTAAAATCCGGTCTACTTGCCCACAACAAATATATTTAGGCATACAGTTAAGTATTCTTGCTTTACCAGTGTAACCCATAAATTGATCTGCCGAGCCTAAATCAAACTGTCTGTTATCTCGAATACACGCTGCACCTGACCAAAATCTTTTATATTCAGGGTTAACTCGATGGCTATCGGTCTGGCAGGCTTGTCAATAGTTGCATCCAGCGGCCAACTTTCAATTTTTTCCTTATTGCCCTCGGTAATCAATTTTACGCTAAAGTCCTCAACACCCTGTAACAGGTTTTGATCCATTCTAACTTCCGTATAGGACTGATCCAGTTGAGGCCAATAACGTCGTTGTAAAACCTCATCTACTAAAATATATTCCACACGCTGTAAATTACTACGGTTCTGTTGCAGCAGGTTATTCCAGCCCTGGCGAGTAAAAGTAAACTGATTCTCTGCAATCACAAGCTGGTGTTGTTCATCACCGTATTGATCCCTGATTTTACGGTTGACGATTTGGGTAATATCTTTTCCCAGATACCCCAGTGCAAACTGGATTTCAGACAGCTTCATGTTTGCGGCATTAACCTGTTCGCCGGTACGACCTACCTGAATTAAACTACCCATTGTCATTGCGCCAATTACAGCGAAAATACTCACTGCAACCAGTACTTCAAACAGCGTAAAACCTTTAATATTATTCATAGATTAGCCATGAAACCCGTCATACTGGCCAGCACCTGTTTATCGTCATCTGCTGTAAAGACATCCACGGTTAAGCGCCGCATATCTGGATCATCGGTTTTCATGATCGTCAACTTCCATACCCATTCACGACCCGCCATCTCAACAACTCCGTGTTTATTGGACTTTCCACCCCACTCCCGATTAGCACGCACCAGAGTAATTTGGTTTAAAGCCACCCAACCCGCGATCGTTTTATCTCTGAGATAGATAGCATTCCTCGAAGACGCTGTCGTATTCTGAATGATTGCACCCATAGTTATCGCTATGATGGCCAATGCCACCATAATTTCTATTAAGGTAAATGCAGATTGAAATTTTGTCTTCATAAAAACGTTTCGACAGGGCCTTCTATGGTGATATTACCCAGCATAGTAGAATTCAATTTAACCCGTAGTGTATTTTCTCTGTCTTCTATTATCCATTCAAACACGGACATTTCACCGCTACTCAAAATAAGTATATGAGGTTCAGGTTTTTCAGATTTTTTGATACTGATTATATCGCCATCGATAATCAGTTCATCGCTGTATTTATGCTGTTTCTGCAACGACAGTAAAAACTTGTCCATGCTCGGCACCCATTCCTGTCCATCGTACTCCAGCACCATATAAGATTCTGGTTCCAGGGATAGTGCGAAATTACGATCTTCAAGAATGGCTTCCTGCATTAACAGTTGCAGGGTTTTACCCAGATTGCTAGCGTGTATTTTTAAATCACTAAGCGGGCGATGAAAGTTAGTATTGAGTAAAATAGTAGACGCAATTATAGATATCACAGATACGACCACCAGAATTTCTAATAGCGTAAATCCCCGTTTAGATCGCAATAACTTCACGTTTTTCATCGCAACAAATGTGCAAATATGGTTTGATTTAGTTCAAAGTGCCTTCACCGACTACTTGAACATTTTCAATTAACTTTCCTGATCCCAGTTACCGACATCAGCATCAGGACCTTCACCACCTTCGGTATTGTCGGCACCTAAAGAATAAATATCGAAATCTGCAGTATCCCTGCCAGGACGGTTGTAATAGTAATCAAATCCCCATGGATCTTTATTGAGTTTTTTAATATAGCCACCTGATTTCCAGTTTTTCAAGTCACCCGGGTTGGTTACTAATGCCTGTAAGCCCTGCTCAGTTGTGGGATAAGTAAAGTTATCCAGACGATATAACTCAAGTGCAGATTCCAGCACCAGAATATCATTTTTTACTTTACTAATACGTGCATCATCGGCTCTACCGGCAACTTTTGGCGCAATATAAGCCGCCAGAACGGCAATTATCGTAATAACGACGATAATCTCTAAAAGTGTAAATCCCTGTTGTCGCTTATTCATGAGTAACCTTTCTTCTCTCTAAATAGTTTTTGAATCTGTAGATTCAGTATGAATTAATTTTTTGCCAATAGTTTGAATAGCAATCATTGCCAGTGCTATCAGAACACCATATAAATGAGCATCTACCAGCACCGGCACACCGATAAGATCACTAGTGGTTATATTAACAGATGCCCCTTGCTCGAGAATAATTTTTACGCCAATAAATACTAACAGTATGGCCGACATAAAAAACTGTGCTGGCAGACTGGCAAATGCAGCCAACACATATAGACCGAATAAAACACCAGAAAATCCCACATACCAGCTGACTTCTGGATGCAACAGGTAAAATCCAGCGGAAATTCCTGAAGATAAAACAATAATTCGCCAGATCCATTGCCAGATTTTCCAGTTCACTCCTGTTAACGCAAGGCATAACAGGAAACCAGCCATGTTTAAAAAGAAATGAATCCAGTTAGCATGCACCCAATGTCCGGTTAAGATTCGCCAAAGTTGATACTCTTTAACCAGTCGAATTTCAAAACGAAAAAGCTCAGGTCCTAACAATTGAAACAGCAGCATAACCAGTATTAGACTGATAACAGGAAGCCACTTGCCAAATTGAATCGCCACTACTGAATTAAATCATTCATATCAAATATAGGTAGTAAAATCGCGAGTACAATAATCAGCACCACCACACCCATCACTAAAATCATGGCAGGTTCAAAAATACCTAAAAATAATGCTGTCACGCCTTCAAATTCACTTTCTTCTGCTTTCGCGGAACGTTCCAGCATTTCACCAAGCTTTCCACTCGATTCACCGTTCGACACTAACTGCAAAACCAGAGGGCTGAAATAGCCGGTTCGAGTCAAAGATTCCGAGATACTGCCGCCTTCTCTGACATTTTCAGCTGCTTTTATAACGGATTGCTGAATCAAACTATTGGTAACCACTTCGGTTGAAATATGCATGGCATCCAGCGCTGGCACACCACTGGACACAAGAATGCTCATGGTTCTGGTAAATCGTGAAGTATTGGATAATTTCACCAGGTAGCTGATCATTGGCAATTTGAGCAACAGAGAATCACGTAAAACCCGAAACCAGCTTAACTTTAAAAGCTGGCCGAACAGGAAAGTTAAGATAAATAACGAAATAATCAACTGCAAACCATAGGCTTTAAAAAAGTCAGAAATGATAATAAGCCACTGCGTTAATATCGGTAACTCCTGATCAAACCCTTCAAATACCTGGATAATTTGCGGCACCACAAAGGTCAGTAAACCGGACACTAATAACAGTGAAACAACTGTCAGTAAAATGGGGTAGATTAACGCCAGCTTGGTTTTTTGTTGCAGGCTTTGTCTTGACTCCATGAAATCAGCTAACCTTTCCATTACAACATCAAGCAGTCCGGATTGCTCTCCGGCATGCACCGATGCACAATACATCGGATCAAATACGCGGGGGAATTCTCTTAACGCTTCGGATAGCGCATAGCCTTCCAGAACCCGGGCGCGTACAGACAACAAAACTTTTTTAGCCTGGTTTTTATTGGTTTGCTGGGAAACGGCAAACACCGCCGATTCGACCGGTTGGCCGGCACTGATCAGGGTAGATAACTGGCGGGTTATCAGTGATATGACTGCAACACTGATTTTATCCCTGCGAATTTTGCCGCCCTTTTTATTCTCCTGCTGATTACTTAGCTGATCAACTTCGATGGGCGACAGGCCGATACCGCGCAATTGCTGTCGAGCCTGTTTAGCCGTATCAGCTTCAATCAGTCCTTTTTTACGTGCGCCTTTCTGATCAAACGCCAGATATTCAAAAGCTGCCAAAATCAGAACCTTTCAGGCTGCAATGATTGCGAAATGCAACACGGATACTGGCGCAAAATCATCATATTTCTTTGGTAATACGAAAAACTTCATCCAGAGAAGTTATTCCCTGTTTCACTTTTTGTAAGCCATCGTCAATAATACCCGGCGATTGTGTCCGGCAATACAATTCGATTTTTTGCTGGCTTTTCTGATCATGAATCATTGTTGTAAGCTTTGAATCGATTTCTATTAATTCATATATTCCAGAGCGCCCTTTAAAACCCAGATTCAGGCAACTTGAGCATCCTACCGGTTTAAATACAGTATCTTCTTCACTCAAACCGTATTTTTCACGTTCTGCAGCAGTCAGCTCATGAGGTTCTTTGCAATCCGGGCAAAGGTTTCGAACAAGGCGTTGAGATATCACGCCCAGTAACGTTGATGATAACAAAAAGGGCTCTACCCCCATATCCTGCAAACGGGTAATAGCACCTACCGCAGAGTTGGTATGCAATGTAGACAGCACCAGGTGTCCAGTCAAACTGGCCTGTACGGCAATCTGTGCTGTTTCGCCGTCACGAATTTCACCGACCATCACGACATCCGGATCCTGTCTCAGTATAGCTCTCAATCCTTTCGCAAAAGTCATATTCACTTTATTGTTTACCGGTGTTTGACCGATACCATCAAGGTCGTATTCTATCGGGTCTTCGACCGTTAAAATATTCCGTTTACTATCATTCAGAGCACTCAAAACACCATACAGCGTAGTCGTTTTACCTGAGCCTGTCGGCCCGGTTACCAGAATAATGCCATGCGGTTTACGAATCATTTTGCGCAGTCGTTTTTCATCGTCCCCATCCATACCCAGATGGTCCAGGTCCAGCCTTCCGGCCTGTTTATCAAGTAACCGCATGACCACTCTTTCACCGTGTCCGGAAGGTAAAGTAGAAACACGAATATCAACCGGTCGACCGGCAATGCGTAATGCGATGCGCCCATCCTGTGGCAGGCGTTTTTCGGCAATATCAAGTTTCGCCATGACTTTTATTCGAGAAACCAGTAAACCTGCAATCTGACGTGGAGGTTCAATCATGTCGCGTAAAACACCATCGATTCTAAACCGTATCGACAGCCGGGTTTCAAAGGGTTCTACATGGATATCGGAAGCATTTTCTTTAATTGCTTCGGTGATCAGAGCATTAATTAGTCGAATGATTGGCGCATCGTCGTCGCTTTCCAGTAAATCTTCCGGTTCCGCCAGTTCTTTAGCAACATCCTGCAGGTCAAGCTCTCCGCCTATTTTTTCAGCATCCAGAAAAGCCCCATCATTATTACTTTCAAATTTCTGACCGAGCAATCTATTGAATTCGAGGTCTTCAACCAGCACCAGCTCATTCACCAGACCGGTTACTCTTTGTGCCTCCATGATCGCCGACAATGGAGTGCCCTGACGCACTAATAACTGATCAGTGTTCTGTTGCGGGGAGTGGTAATTAATTACACCGAATTTTTTACAGAAGGCATAAGGTAGCCGTTTATTTTCTAACATGAATATATGGGCTTTCGGTTAAACATAACAATATCTAGCGGTATTCATCCAGACTCTTCAATACCGGCACAGCCGAATCCAGTGTTTCCATTTTCTTTAACTGTTCATCACGAAAAAAGTTGTATTTGGAATGACTAAGCACCCTGGCTTTTTCGGGATCTTTAATGATACTCGCGCGGATAAATACCAATAAATTTCGTTTTCTTTTAGACACTGATTGGGAACGAAATAAAGCACCGATTACCGGAATATCCCCCAGTAAAGGCACTTTCTGCGAGGTATCGATCAACTCTTCATCAATAAGCCCGCCCAGCACCAGAAGTTCGCCATCCTGTAGTTGTACAGACGTTTTAAGCGAACGTTTATTAGTCACCAGGTCAACCGCACCGGTACTACTTCCACTGATATTAGAGACTTCCTGAGTTATCCCCATAGTAATGGTATTGCCTTCATTAATTTGCGGTTTAACAATCAGGCTGATACCTATATCCTGACGCTCAATGGTTCTGAAAGGGTTTGTGGCTCCAGTCGTTCCACCTGTTGATGAAAACTCACCCGTCACAAATGGCACGTTTTGACCAACGATAATCTCAGCTTCCTGGTTATCCAGAGTAACAATTGAGGGGGTAGACAGTAAGTTGGAATCTGAATCGCCTGACAGGGCTCGAATCAGCGCAACAAAATTAACACTGGAATGATCGGTACGTCCAAATCCCAGCGTTAAACCATCAGATATCGCAGAAGCCGCACCACCGGCAAGGCTGGTAATAGGTGTACCAGAACCCGCAAAATTAGTTACCGCAATCGGGTTATCTTTTGGAGAACCATCTACAACCCATTGCACGCCTAATTCATTCGATGTATTAACTGACACTTCAGCAATAATGGCTTCAATATGTACCTGGGCACGTGGTATGTCGAGTTGTTGAATAACCGTGCGTAAAGATCTAAAAATAGACATAGGCGCGGTAATAACAAGTGCATTGGAGACAGCATCAGCCTGAATATTTAATGTTGTATTATCCGAACCTTTGGCGGCACCTGAATTATTAGCCTGGGCTTTCAACACATCTTTACCCACATTTCCAAGAATCTGGGCTAAATTTTCAGACTCTGCATAACGTAAATAAACCACATGAACATTTCCATCTGATTCAACCGGACGATCCAGTTCGGCAATTATGGCCCGGAACTTTAAACGTTCATTTCTAGCCCCGCTCAACAGGATACTATTAGTTCTCTCATCTGCACTAAATTTAACATCGGCGGAAGCTGCTTTTTTAGAACCCGCAGTATTCGCACTCAGGGTCGTTAATAAACGCACAACTTCCGAAGCAAAGGCATGCTCCAGTTTAACAAATTCAATTTCTGATTCTGTTTTTTTATCAATCTGACTAAGGATTTGAGTAATGCGCTGAATATTTGAAGCCCTGTCCGAAATAATCAACACATTAGTTTCCGCATAAGCTGCCAGGTGTCCCTGTTGGGCAACCAGAGGCCGCAAAATCGGCACCAGTTGCGTAGCATTTACATTATTAATGACCACAACTTTAGTCACCAGTTGATCGCCATCTGAACGGGACACTGAATTTACCACTGGCGCTGAATCCTGTTTAGCGGCAGCATCAGGAATTATTTTTATGGCATTTTTGGTCGGAACTGTTGCAAAGCCATGTACCTGAAGGATCGACAGGAAAACATTATAAACTTCATCTTCATTCAATGGTTTGGATGAAACCACCGTTACTTTACCTTTAACACGGGGGTCGATTATGAAGTTTTTACCGGTAATCTGAGACACACTATTGATCACTGCGGTCAGATCGGCATCACTGAAATTCAACGTAACTTCTTCAGCTGATACCATATCGCTAAATATCAGCATGAGTACAAAAACAAGTTTATGAATAGAACCCGTTGGTTTAAATGTTGACAAAGTAATCAAGTAAATCGTCCTGCTATTGTAAATTAAAATCCAGAGTCTCCCGGTTTCCATTTCGGATTACCGTTAGAGAAACATTGTCGGCCGTGGTCAAAGACTTCAAAGCATCCAGTGCCTGAAATGGTTTATCAAGACCGATACCATTTACGGCGACGAACACGTCATCACTTTGCAAGTTTAGCTTTCTCAATAAGCGTTCGCCGCGCAATGCTTTCAGCTTATAACCAATATTTTTACCATTCTCTGAGACTGGAATGGCCTGAAAACGTTTAGCAAGCGCCAGAGGGTTATCTGCATATCGTCGTTTATAACTTTTTAAAACCTGAGTCGAAGCAATATTAGATTGGGTTGAACTTCTAGATTGCGATGCATCATTAGCTGTATTCAAGTTAGCTTTCGGTTTTTCCATGACCAACTTCTCAAGCTTACCCAGGCGCGATATTAAAATATTATTCTCATTGATTTGATTGATATATATTTTATTATCAATTTCATCACCGAGCCTGTAAAAATTTGTTTTATTATTACCTTTTTCCAGGATTACCGATGCCAGGCTTTCATCTTCTGAATAATAAATGCCCCTGAGTTTATAGTTCAGAGAGCTTTCCGGTGCATCCTGAACCTGAACCGGTGCAGTCACTTTCGACTGCTTTTCAGCCTGGCCAAATAAATAGTTGCTGGCAATCTGGTTCGTTTTCTGACTTGTTGAAAGACTCTTTTCAACCGTTTTATTATCGATTGATTGCTCAAACCATGAAGTATCAGACTCTGCTGGTAACGGCACAACCTGCCAGATTACTGAAGATAACTGAAATGCCAGAAAAACCGTCAGCAAAAGCGTGATTGCAAAAATCAGGCGATTATCTGTAAGTATTTTAAAGTATGAATCCAGATGCAAACTCTATTCCTGCCATCGAATGATTTAGCTCAAAAATTTATCCGCAGTGATTGTACAGTTACCGGCATTCTTATTGCAAAGGTTCTACCAACAAAATCAACGAAAAACTGATTTCAATCTTAAAAATGAGTTTTATATAAATAAATCAGGTTTACTGCTGTTAGCTTAGAGTCCACTTTATCCAAAGGTTTCATTTTATGGTAAATATTTAATTTTTAATTTAACTATCAAGCTATATAATAAATCCCTTATATACTTAAGACTTCAAACAGGTAATTACAATGGCAGAACAAAAACCGGGCGAAAAAAAGGCAGTTACTAAAAAATCAGTAGCAAAAACTGCCGCGATCAAAAAAGCGCCCGTAAAAAAAGCGGCTGCTAAAAAATCTCCTGTCAAGAAACGGATTAGTGCAAAATCGCCACCAGCATCAACCATTAATGGTAAGGCGTTGAATAAAAGCATTGAGGATAGCAATACCCAGAATAAGGAAACCCTGGCTACTATTCAGTCCATCGTCGAAGAAATGCGTAAAGAACACGATAACCGTGACCAGCAAATGCACTCACTGGTAAAGGAAATACGCAAAGGATTTTCCAGTCATTCTGATATCTATAAAGCACAGGATTCAGAGCGTGATAAGGAAATGGCCAAACTTTATGAAACCCTACAAGGTGCTTTTCATAACGTGAAAAAAACTAACAGTAAGAATGAAGACCGCAGCCTGATAATTCTTAAATCATTGACTGACTCGATCATGAAGGATCATGAACAAACTCTCAAAGAAGTGCATGAGCAGGAAAAACTGCAGGATAAAAAGTTCCAGCAATTGACTAAAGTGGAAGAACGTAGAGATGGAAGAAACCGCTGGATAGCCATACCCGGCATGATCATTGCGGTAATCGCCATCATTTACATGTTCTATGTTGTTTCAATTATGGAAGGCGCTATGACCAGTATGTCAAAAGACATGGGGGAAATGCAGATAGCAGTCGGCAATATGTCCCATAAAATGGATGGTATGAGTGGAGATACTCACTCTATGAATGGCAGCATGCAACAGTTGAATAGCAGCGTTGAAAAGATGAGTCAGGACACCAACTCGATGAATTCAAATATGCAAAAATTGAGTGAAGACACCGAAGCGATGACCAGTAGTTTGACCCATTTAAATAACAATGTAGGCGTTATGAGCCAGGATTTAAATATCATGACCAACAATGTCGCACCGACCATGAAAGGCATGAGGGACATGATGCCCTGGTCACCTTAGGGCTGCCTTATAAATTAATTCACCTTTATGACTTTCCACTCACTCATTATGATTGCGTTGTTCGTCGGTTAATATAGTTAGACCAGCAAAACCAGGCTGATAATACCGGATAGAAAATGCAGACTGAATAGAGCGCGGAAAATTAATTTTTGCGTGATGGATAGCGGTTATTACTGTGGAATAACATGCCAAAGTTCCAGGATTTAAGAATGGTTTTATTTTCCAGTGCAAACGTTTGCACAGAAAGATCAGGCAATGTCAGGATCATGCAGCTGTGATTGAATTCGGTACTTCCCGGATTGATCACCAGCACATTACCCAGTAACTCGGTATACACCTGGTGGCTATGCCCGACAATTAATACATCGTAGTCAAACCCGGCCAGTTTTTTTTGCCAGAGATCTTTTTGTTGCTGAATTAACTCGCCATACTGGTCCAGCAACTTGATTCCACCATGTTGCGCAGAAGGTGGATTCGCATGCACGATAAACAGCTTTTTATTTTCAATGCTGAGTTCGATTGTTTCAGGCAAAGCCCGTAAATACTGAGCTTGTGGAGAATCCGCTTTGTCACCAGCCGATTCAATATATTGCTGATCATGATTACCGATGATAGTTTTACAGTGATGGCGCTCAAGTAACTCAATCGTTTCGTCGAGCGTATCGAAATAGCCCGCAACATCACCGGCACAGATAATATCGGACACTTTTTCCCGCTCAAAAATATCCAGCGCCTGTTGAAGCGGAACCGGACTGGCGTGCACATCACTGATGAGTCCAATTTTAGTAACCATTTCTAATCCGTTGACTTCTGATCAAACCGCATCCGGCTGATTTTCTGGTTGGGCCCGGGCAAAAGCATCCAGCGTTAAACAATGCTTCTCAATACCACTTATTAAAGGGTACTGCGACATATCAACTTCAAATCGTCTGGCATTGTAAACCTGTGGAATAAGTAAAATATCAGCCATACCCGGTTTTCTGGAAAAACAGAACTGACCATCCGTAAAGTGTTCTATGTGATCTTCAAAAGCCTGAAAACCCTGTTCGATCCAGTGTCGATACCAGTCTGCCTGCCCTTCTTCCGAAGCGTTAAATTTATCACCCAGATATTTTAGAATACGTAGATTATTCAGCGGGTGAATATCGCAGGCAATAATATTTGACAGCGCCCTTACCTGTGCCCGTTCAATCCTGTTAACGGGTAAAATAGGATTTTCAGAATGTAACTCTTCAAGATACTCCAGAATAGCCATCGACTGGAAAAACAGGTTCCCGTTATGCTCCAGCACCGGCACCATGCTTTGCGGATTTATTTGTTTATAAGACTCCAGCTCTTCTTCCCGGGTAAACAAATTGACAGCAACCTGTTGATGCTCTATGCCTTTCAGGTTAAGCGCAATTCGTACACGATATGCGGCCGATGAACGATAATAAGTGTACAGTTTCATGGTCAAACCCTGATATATTTGAAAAATCTATAATGGCTCTGTATGAGAATCATGTTATATCGTCATTCCCGCATGCTTTAAGCGGGAGTAGTGGTGCATGGACGCACCGTTAACGGATCTAAGGATGAAATCCATTAATAACGAAGTTAAAACTTTAAAAAGTGCCATATTTGTAATGGATTCCGGCTAAAAACATGCCGGAATGACGGTAGTTATGGTATTTAGAAGTTTTACATGATTTTCATACAGAGCCATAAAATCTATTATAGCGAGTTCACAGGTAAATCCACTCACTTTGTTAAATCAGACCGAGATACGCAGAGTGGTAGCCCTTTACCAGCTATTGACGTAGCTAGCGAACCCCAACATTTTCCTGAAATCAAGTAGCAGTAGTGTGTTAAAAAATGTCTAATACATTTAATAAAGAAATTAGAACAGGATCAGGTGAACCTAATCTACTTATATTTAGCTGTTACTAACCATGCGTAAACTTACCGTTGGATTACTAATTTTCATTTCAGGCTGGAGCCTTTCCTGGATAACCAACAATTATTTTAACAAAGATCCACTACCTGTTAAGCAGCCGGTTATCACCAATTCATCGAAATCCGTTAATTCTATGCAGTCAGCAACAGGGATCACTTCAACGGTACCGGCTAATGAGGAAAATATAGATAGCCTGTTGCAGCGCAATGAATTTGAAGCGGCAGTAGGACGTTATGAATCATTTCAGGATCAGCTGGACGATATGGGAGCTGCAGATGCCAGGACGAAAATTCTAACTCACGCCCGCCTGCTTGTTACACAGTCGAGGCTTAGCCTGGCTGAGCTGCTGTTACAGCGTTTTCTGGTTGCTGCCATGCGGGATGTAGAGGCGCGCATCCTGTTAGCTGAAGTTTATGTTGGCGAACAAAACTTTGATGTAGCGATTGATCAGATGTATGAAGCCAGGGCCTATGCTTATCGTCCACTTATACTGCAGCAAATAACCAGTCGTATTCAAGCTATGGTGGCAAAACGGGCTTCTTCACTAAAAAGCAACAACGATCAATACGCATTACTTGCCCTGTACCAGCATCTCACACAACTGGAACCAGATCATGCACCCTGGTTCATCGGCCTTGCCACCACTCAGCTGGCACTTGAAGACAAAGAGGCAGCCCGCCGTTCATTACTGCTAATAACGAATGATCCTGATGTAGGCGCACAGGCACAAAATATGCTCGAGGAGATAACGATTGCGCAAACCAGGGTGCCTGAAACACAGCCACAGGTTTCTACTACAGAGTCAATCGGCATTCCGTTACATCGCAAAGGTAACCATTTTATTGTTGATGCAAGTCTGCCCCATAATCGGGACATACGCCTGCTCATCGATACAGGTGCATCTTTAACCATGCTCACACCCGATATTTTTGTACAACCTGGCATTCAATATAAAAATACAGGCCAGACCAAAATCTTTAATACAGCAAACGGTGCGGTTCGGGCGCCAGTTTATATACTTGACTCCCTGACTGTGGGTGACTGGCAAATCAGTCAACTCGAAGTCGGTGTGCTGGCTATGAGTGGTGACGTAAATATTGATGGTTTGCTAGGAATGAATTTTCTGCAACACTTCCAGTTTTTCATCGACCAGAACGAAGCCCTGCTGCGTCTCTCTGCTAATTAGTGCCTGAATAGAAAGCGGTTCGTAAAGAGACTTTTCTGGGTGAGTGATTTTTTAACTTCACCATGTACTGTATGAAGGAATAAAATTATAAAATAGACACCCATAAAAAAAGGCCCTACATTACTGTAGAGCCTTTATTTAACTTACAAATAAGTGGCGTCCCCAAGGGGATTCGAACCCCTGTTACCGCCGTGAAAGGGC
>ERZ890953.877-NODE-877-length-16337-cov-5.343754_pt1 | contig 16337 bp, 16 predicted proteins | sample MGYA00521264_ERZ890953 | MGnify/ENA primary metagenome ERZ890953 (study PRJEB32303, sample SAMEA104408629) | aquatic metagenome | biome: Brackish water; feature: Chemocline; material: water | place: Baltic Sea | collected 2014-10-26T21:54:00 | depth 200 m ...
TCGTTCGCTAGATCTGGAATTAACTGCGTTGCACTTCAGAGTTGAATCCGCCTAAATGTTTATTCCAAACAGTAATAATTAGTTAAGCCTGTAATTGGCTGTTATATAAAAAACTGATATTTTTTGAATGACTAGTTTTCTAGTGCTAAAGTTATTCATGGGCTTCAGTGGTGTGGTAAATGAGTTTTTTACCATTTTTTAGTCTTTGAGGCGACCAGTGCCACTCGACTTACGGTTTCCTTTAATTAATCTCATTCGCAATAAATGTCAATATCAGGGGTAAAGTTGATACAGAATCAACAAATCGAATTTGAGATTGGGTCATGTTTCAAATAATTCGCTGACCTTAACATTTAGAGCTTTTGCAATTAATACCACCTCAATATCGGTAATACGCCGAACCTGGGCTTCTAACTTGGCTAGAGTACCGCGGCTGATATCCCAGCCAATCAAATGGCAGTGGGCTACAAGCTGCTCTTGAGTCCATCCCTTTTTTTCTCTTAAACGGCGAATTGTCGGGCCAATCTGGTTCATACATTTGCTCTGAAATCAGAGCTTGATCATGTCAGATTGATGTGAGATATTTGCTCTGTTAACGGAGCAATAATATTATTACGCTAATATTTTAATAATCATTTAATAGCCAGATAATGGAAATGAAATCGGTAATTTCTCAAAATATAATCTCAAAAATCTATGGTTCAGTAGTGACTTTACTTCTCCTCTCCCTGACCAGTTGCGCTTCACCAGTAAAAGTTCTTGACGAGTCAGAAATGAATGAAGTGATAGCTTTGAATTTTCCGAGTTCACGTGTTTTTCAATACAAGCGTTCTGAGATGGACCACAAACTTTTATCGGTTCTAAAACGTGAAGCGCAAAAGCTTCATGATGAAACGTTGCGGGATAAATTGATCCAAGATCAAATGCGGATGATGAAGAGTTTGATTGAAACAACTGAAATTAAAGTTGAGTTTAGGAATGATCGATTGAATCTTGATGCTTTAAAGAACTCATTAAAGAAAGTTGTCGAGAAAAGTTCAGGGTACGTGTTTTCGTCAGAAAATCTCTGGACCCATCGGGATGCCAAGTATACGACAGCTATCCGTACGGATATAAAGGAAATGAGTAAGTCGCAATATCAGGCGTCAATTATCTATGGTCGTAAATGGAGATGGTCTGGAGATCAATTATCGGCAACAGGGGGGTGTTTCAATTATATTAGATATTCGGTTTGATACAGATAATGAGTCTGATGTGGTTCCAGTGAAGATAAGTATTCTATCTTTAGAAACCAGAACACCAAAAGTAATGGGTTTTAAGCAGGTCGCTGAGGTTCAATTTGACCTTATGAGTTTCAAAAAGGCACTGTATCAATGGCCTGATGAATATATGGAGAGTAGATTTAAAAAGCCTCTTAACCCTTATACAAAGTATGTCAATGAACTTATCGATGAATCTAAACAACTAGTGAGTGATCTGCTCAAAGGGCGTGCGATTGAAGAGCGGAACAGGAATCTGAAATATACCGAACGATTTAGACTTACTGTTACCAAAGGTTTTGACAGTCATTGTGGTTTGGTCGTTGATGTAAAGCAGCCTATAGCCGCAATACAGACCAATAATGGGGTTCATTGGCTTAAGATTAATCAGCTATATCCGGCAGGGTTAGCTCCTTGCAAATTTGTTAATGGTAATTATGTGGATTATCAATTGTAGATGAAAAGAAAAAGAAAAAGGAGCAGGGTATGTATCTAAAAACATTCATAATTATTTTGTCTATGACACTTTTATTGGGTTGTGCAACAGGCCCCAATAAAAATTTCTTTATGGGAGATAATAAAGTTTTCACACGAGAAAGGGAGACAGGTAATCAGTGTGAAATATTTTTTAAGAATTCATCATACAAAAATAAAAGATTTTATATTGATAATGACCATGTTGCCAACGTACCGGCTGGTCAATTTGTCCTGATCTATATTCAAACCAATGGTTTACATAGTTACACATTCGAAGAAGATTTTATTGTGCTTCCCCATCGTTGGGAAATGAAAATGACATGTGATCAAGGCCGTGATATTTCCTATGAATTGTCTCATGGTTGCCAAAATTGTGGTCGATATGGTGAAAGGTTTTATTTAGGAATGGCTGGCGCAAGATTAGAAGGACTAAATTGGCATAAAGTAGAGCCCAGAAGAAAAAACTATATTATCAAAACTGAGAAACGAGTATTTTTTGTTCGATAAGATAAGGTTTGGCAAATGAAAATATATATTTCATTTTTTCTTCATGAACTCATCATCCGTTTTGGGGTTTCCTTAGCCAGGATATTGCCCTGTTGAAGCTATACAGGTTCTTACCACAAAATATCAGATACTCAGTTAATGGCTTCCTGTTCTTTAAAGAGTTCATCAAAATATAAGTAATATAAATTGATTAATTTTGGTCTTTTTTATCTGCTAAAGAAAGACTTAAATGGTCAGGGTTATTCCTGAATTTTACATTTATAAAATTCACAATAGTTTTCTCATTGGTCAAAATTAATGGTTATCCGTCGTCTAATTTAAAACCCGATGGGAATACAGTGGAAGCAAAGCAACCTACTGTACCCACCGGGTTTTAACAGTTTAAATTTATAATGGCCAGTATCAATACTGTTGTTTAATGCGCTTTTAAACTCTTCCTGTCACTTTGTCCTATTTCCTCGACATTGTTCTTGATTTCACTTTAAGCAATGAACGTAGTGCTTTTCTGGCCGGTTCGTTACTTAACGAAAAACTCAAAGCTTTTTTGGAAAGTGAATTAGCTGAAATTGCAGGTGCTTCACCACCTAACTCTGTCAGGATATCTATCAGCCATGCTTGCATAGCTTTGGAGGCAGAGATGATGCTTAAATTTATTTCGTTAGCCCCAGCAATTTTAATATGTCCATCACCTTCGATTAAGCCGGCAAGATAAGCGATCTCATATTTAAGCTGATCATAAGCTGGTGGTTGCAAGGTCCGGGATTTATTCGGACTCAAATTGTGATAGCTTATCAAGTCATCATAGATTTTTTCTGAAGTAATATTCAGGCAGGCATAGAGCCCTCTATTATCTGAAACGTTTTTTATGAATCGATACGTCAGTTTTCCAGTATAACTCAGAAAGCTCGCCAGACGAGTGAGTGTAGGCTCGTCAACAACCTGGATTTCGAGTTTAGTGGTATAGGTGTCTTTCTTAGTATCATAGTGCCGGATATAAAGACTTCCATCCGCAGCTAACAAGCCTGCAAAAAAAGCACTGGTTTCACAATGAGTGCAAAATGCTGACTCGTTGATCTGATAGCGCTGTTGATGACAGCCATGTTCCTTATCTTCGAAAGCGATATCATTTTTTATCGCAAACTGACGCACTGAACCTTCGGATCTCCCTAACTGAATGGCAACCTCTCGGGCGCTTTTTTCTGTAGATAAATCTACGACAGTTTTTCGGTCTTTACTCGAATAGGGCAGACCTTGGTTAAACTGAGGCCAGTCCTGAGTTTTAATTGAGCTATTCAGTCGTTGGAATCCGTCTTTAGTACCCGGGTACTGTGAGCATAAATCAATGATATTCTGATGAATACGCTCACCTGAAGGGGATAGCATCATAACCGGGTCTGCATAATTCTGAGGTTCATCCAGTAGGATAAATCCACGTCGATTAACCACCGCAATAGCATCTTCCAGACACCAGGCCCGTTGACGATTCCTTCTGTTCTCCAGGCATGTCGGGCAGCCATTAAACTGCTTACTGAGCTTGGCTTCGTTAGCGTCATCAAACTGCGTGCCACAGGTTGTGCATAAAGCGGTAAAAGACGTACGACTGGAAGAATTGGTGAGTTGTCCTGAAATAAACTGTAATTGCCCATCTGTTTTTTTCTGAAGCCACAGGTCATACAAGTCATTTCGGCCCTCGATGTAGCGTCTGGGAGATTTACCACTGCAGTAATGGCAATCGTCCGCAGTATTTGAGACCTTATGAGTCGATGACGGGTATCGCCAGACTGATTGCAAAACCCGGTAAACCTCAAATCCACAGGAATGCTGTACCCAATGCCTTGCTGACACTGTAATAAGCTGGTCAGGGTCTATATCTGTACCTTTGACCAGTGACCATTCTCCTGCTCGTAACTGCTTTAGACGTTTATTAACCTCAGCAAAAGCTATCTTTTTCATGATGATGCTCCCCCCTGTTCAGTTTCTTCATTAAAATCAAATGCTAACTGCACCGGTTCATCTAACTCATACTGGTAATCATTGGCAGCCAGTCGGTTGATGAGCTCTGAACTAAGGACCTGGAATCGTTCCTTGTTTCTTGAGCGCCAATACCCCAGTACACAAACACTGTCGTTTGACTGGTAGTTAACCAACGGGGTCTTTGAATTATCCCAATGAAAGGCATCAACCAGTGTTCCCTGGTTTAAAAGTCTTAAATTCCAGTAACAGACATCACTACCTGTTTGGCGGCATTCACACATGAATACATCGGCTGTAAAACTGACGAACTTCAAAGACTTTTGAAAGGGAAATAGAGTGCGGTTTACAACTGGCTTATCGATTTTCATGACTGACCTCCTGAGTTGATATTGAGCAGATTCTCAAACGCCGAACCGTCCCTTCGAGTTAGGTTAGGAACATAACGGCTATAGACCTTGAACAGCATCTCGGTATTCACATGGCCTAACTGACGGGCAATCCATTCTGGGTTTTCACCTGCGGCCATCCACAGGGTTGCTGCGGTATGACGCGTCTCGTAAAGCCTGCGACGTTTTAAGCCGAGATAATCCAGCATGGGATACCAGACCCGATTGCAAACATTGCGGTTATCTAGAAAAGAGCCCAGCCTGTTACAGAATACATAGTCGTTTTGACTGGTTACTTTGTGCTGCAGTTTTAGAGAATCAAAAAGAGGTGTTGTCATGTCTATGACACGGTAAGAACCATCATTCTTTGTGTATTCAACTCTACCGCGTACGATGGTTTCCCGAACCAGTATTTGCTGGCGCTCAAAGTCAACATGTTCCCAGCGAAGACCGGTCACTTCTCCACTACGCATGCCGGAGAAAAAACGTACTTTGAAGTAGTTGTTAAAATCTGCACGAACATGTTTCAAGAAAAGGTTTACTTCACCCAGTGATAAAGGATAAATATCTGTTCTTTTCTCTTTTAGCATTTTGACTCCGACGAAAGGATTGCTAAAATGAAATCGGTCAGCTGCTTCACGTATCATCAGACGAAAAATCTTAAGGATTTTATTGACGGTGGCGGCGGTTCTTTCTTTACCGGTTTCGGGTGAGGCTTTGGCGAGTGTAGCCCGAAATTTTAAAATATCGGCCTTGGTGATGTGGCTGACCACTTTTTCACCGAAGGCTGGCAGGATGTGGCAATCGAAAATGGAAACAATGCTACCGTAGTAGCTATTGCGCCAGGTTGGCATCATTTCATCAAACCACTGTTCCTTAAATTGACTAACAGTGGGTATGTCTCTCTCAGTGGTCAAAGATTTGAGGTGAGCCGAACGCTGTTCAAACTTAGTAACCATGCTGCTTTGCGGAAAGTAATCAGAATAATTGAATTGTCCCAGAGTCATAGCCGCATCAATTTTTTTAGCCACTATTTCAAGTTTGGCTCGATTTTCTTTGTTATCAGTTAGCGTGGTTTGTTCACGGCACCTTATGCCGAGGTATTGAAAATCAAATAAAAGTTTGCCACTTTCTTTTCGGGTTCGAATTTTAACCATTACATACACCTCCACCTACCATGGGAATGGCGAAGTCGCTATTACTACTTACCTTTACCATGTCCTCTTCAATGTTCTCCCAAAGGTATAAAGTCTTACGCCCTCCAAAAGGTTTTATGTAATGACGGCCTTCAAACAGCACGCTATCTTTCAGGCTGGTTCGAATAGTGCGAGCGTTGTATTTAATTCGGGCAGCTAGTTCATCGGTTGTTAAGTATGTTAGGTTCATTTAAATTTACCTCTAATGAGTCTCAGTTAATAAAAATGATCATATATGATTAATAATGATCTATATAGACTATAATTGATCTAAAAAGATCAGTCAAGATTATTTTTGATCATATTTGATTAAAAGTGCTATTATTTGAATAGATTAGAGGCATGGCGCTTTTGGAGAGAGAAGATGATTAGGCTGCTTGTTAAGAAATTGCTGGATGACAAGTCATTCAAAGAGAAAGAAAAGATAACGCTAAATCAGGTTTCTCAGGAAACAGGTATTTCACGTGCTACTTTAAATAGAATTGTTAATAATCCTGGGTACAACACAAATACCGATGCCATAAATGCGCTCTGTAAATACTTCCAGTGTTCTCCTGGAGAGTTGATTGAATATGTTGCTGATGAAGATTAAATATAAAAAGAGTTATTACCTATTTAGGTAATAACTCTAAGCAACGATGAATGAAAAGAATAAGTTGGAAAACGTATTTAAATTACAGGATCAGTTAGTAAAGGAGTGCGGCTCGTTTTCCAGAAGCTTCTTTACTAGAGCTGTATTTGATATAAATTAAGGGGTTGAAGCCAATTACGTTGAAGGTTGTTATACCAAGAACCTTTATTTTAATTAACCCTAACTACCAACGTTAAAATACTGTCCTTTCAGGTCAGGCACTGGTTAGTAAAACCTCGATCTTTCCAGAAATGCTCTCTCTGGCTCGATCAAGAAAATCAGGATTAACTTTATTTGATAAATCAGATCGTGGTTTCTGACCGAGAAAGTACTTTATTCTTTCAGCATTTGCACCACTTGGATGAGGCAATCCACTGAGAACTTTTTCCTCTTTGATGTCCCCATTTTTTACCAATAAGTTCATGGCTTCAACAACTTTAGGGCCAAGTGGTATGATGGTTGCGTCAGGCACTAGCCGTAAAATATCCGCACAGTATTGAAGTTGTTCCTGTAGTAGTGAACTACTCCTGATTGATGGTGTACCGTTATAGTTTTCACCATTTTTTTAAATACAGGGAAAGGCAGAGATGATAACGAATGTATTAGTTCATTGTGATGGCTTTGAGAGCCAAATAAAGATGTGCAGCTATCGATACCGAGCCACTCGTTCAATTTTATAAAATCAAGCAGGTTAATTAGGTTGTTTCGCAATGACCCACTGAATGCCCCGGTCTGTTTTGCTATACGGTGTGCTTCATCAATTGACTGTCCAGACAATCTTGCTAATTTGAAGGCTTTTAAGGCGTTCACAGCCTGAGTTTTACCTGGAGTGATTCCCATGATGACTACTTTCGCTTTAGTATTTACCCAGTCGAAAGGTGAATAGTATACGGAGAGGTTATTTTCCTTTCCCATTTGTAAACATTCAGGCAGACAGGTACCTGTAGCAAGTTCCTCATCGGTAATTGAAAGAATTTTGTCTTCAAATTTGTTTATTAATTTTTGCATCAACAGATTCCTAATATATTTTTTATTATTTACTTTCGTTTACGCTGTTCTAGCGCTCTTATCTTTTACTTATGTTATTAATAAGCTTAAGGGTAAGCTCAATGCTTCTTATCCTTAGGTGGAAAAGGGTCATTGCCGTAACTGTCACTATCCCGAATTTTTCCATTTTTTCCGTGGGTCACTACTTCGACTCGCTCCCTTATCGCTTGTTGACGCGCTTTTTGTTGCGCTTCTTTCTGTGTGCTGTGAATGCTTCCAGCACGAGAAGACCCTTCTTTACGAGTCGCCCAACCACTTGTGTGTGGTACTACATGAATGTCTTTTTTCTTGGTCATAATTGATATTCCTTAAAGTTAAATTAATTTAGGATGTAAAAATTTATACGTTATAAAAGCGTCCACGTCTGGATGCACTAACCAGAGTTGAATCCTGATGGTCTTGCTGGGTTGTGCTATTGATCGAGTTAAATGCGCACAAGTGAATAATCCTGTCCCTGGCGATTAATGCACCACCGGAGATTTTTTTATCGTTAATTCGTATATCTTCACCCTCTCCTACGGCAGGATAGGATGAACAGTCAGCATTCTTGATATTATTTAGAAATTTTTTAACTGAAATGTCTTCGGTATTAGAGGTTTCAGTTGCGTCATCAATAGCGTCCAGTGCATAACTCCCTATCAGTTTTTTAAAAAGTTTTTTCATGCTATTGGAAAAGTCAAAAATCTCTACTCCACGCAGCTGGCCATTGATTGAAAATACGGCTCCAACCTGATTATCTTCGGGTTGAAAGGCCGCCATATATTCACTAAGTAGATTGTTATGATTGACATACATATCGGCCATAGCATCAGTGCTTGAATGCGTGCCCATACGAGCAGATTTTACGGCGATGTCTTCCCAGATTTCACCCTGTTTGGATCGTCGTGTACCGCTCATGCGTAGAGAGTCAGAAATGTGAGCCGCCTTGCGAGCTCTGCCTGCAGCATAAAATGCACGATCTTCAGAATGAAACTCAGTCGATGAGTGGGCCCATCGCCCAGCCACTACACATGACACAGGTATAGTAATTGTGCTCTTTGCTGGTACGAGTACAGTAATATTGAGAATCCTGTTTTGTTTAGCGCCGACAAGTTCTTCTCCGTCAACCAATAGAACTGCACGGTTCCCACGGTTTTCAAAAATAAGATCTGGAACACTGCCTTCGCTAGAAACCTCTTTAACTGTGACCGTACCTGACTGAAGAGACTCATCTAGCATCAGATAGTCAGGCTCCTTTTCGGTTCTACCCAATAATGCAGTTACTGAAAGATTCTTAAAGCCCGTCTCTTTGCCGAGTGAAAGTCCATCGATAGTGCTATTGATTATGTTCATATTCGCCTCGTAATAATATTTCTATAAGGCGTTGCAGGAGACGTGCCAATTGCATATTTATTTAGTAATTTAATGTTAAATCAATAGCTTACTAGTCTGTCGAGGCAATAGGCTTATATTTACGCGGTATAAAGGGAGAATAAAATTTACTAAATGGTAAAATTATTTATACTTGCAGTATGACTATTACAACTAATCCTATGAATATCCTTGTTTCCTGGGTCGGTCAGACTGATCTTGATGCCAGTCAAGGACAACCGGTGGGGCTTGGTCCAGTTGCCCAGGTTGTGACTAATAGGAAATATGAACTGGTTGTCCTTCTAAGTAATTACTCAAAAAAGGAAACGGCTTCTTTTATAAAGTGGCTTGAACCTCAATCAAATACGACAATCGAGCTACAGTTAGCGGTTCTATCAGGGCCAACCAATTTTGGTGAAATTTATGAGGTGGTTACTAACCGGATACGAAATATTCTAAAAGTTTATGGGCCAGAAACCAGGCTTACTTATAACTTAAGCCCCGGCACACCTGCAATGGCTGCAGTATGGATTATTGTCGCAAAAACCAGATATGCTGCTGAGCTTATAGAGTCATCAAAAAAATTCGGAGTTCGTACTGCAAATATACCATTTGATATATCAGCCGAATTTATTCCAGATTTACTCAAACGCCCTGATAATGATGTCAGCAGATTATCAGCAGGCGTATCGCAACTAGCGCCAGCATTTGAACAAATAATTCACCAAAGTGCGAAAATGAAGCGTGTCATCAATAAAGCACAAAAAATAGCGGTTCGATCTGTACCGGTGCTGATTGAGGGTGAAAGTGGTACGGGAAAGGAGCTTCTGGCCAGGGCTATTCATGAGGCAAGTCCCCGTCAAGCTAAACCTTTTATTGCGGTTAACTGTGGTGCGATATCACCCGAATTAGTTGAGTCTGAATTTTTCGGTCATAAGAAAGGTGCATTTACCAGTGCGGATACTGCCCGAAAAGGTCACTTTGAATCTGCTAATGGTGGCACTTTATTTCTGGATGAAATAGGTGAGCTACCTCTTAATATTCAAGTTAAACTACTACGAGTTTTGCAGGAAGGCGAAGTTGTACGAGTAGGAGAAAGTAAACCAATACCAATAGATGTAAGAATTATTTCGGCCACCAATAGAAAACTAACATCAGAGGTAAACGAGGGAAGATTTCGTGAAGATCTTTTTTTTCGTTTGGCTGTTGCTGTTCTTCGACTACCTCCAATTCGAGAGCGGGCTGGGGATTTAAATCTGCTGATTGATCACCTGTTAGAAAAAATTAACAAGGAAAGTGTCGCGGAACCCGACTGGGGAGATAAGAAAATTTCTGCTGGGGGAAGAAATCTTCTGCTACAGCATACCTGGCCGGGTAATATTCGAGAATTACAAAACACTCTGACACGTGCAATTGTCTGGTCTAGCGGAAAATCTATTACGAAAGAAGATATACAGGATGCATTACTTGAAAGTCCCTTGCAGAAGCAGGTAAATGACGGCATTCTGCATAAATCGTTTGATGAAGGTGTTGATTTACAGGGCATTATATCCACTGTTGCCAGGCATTATCTTTCGCGGGCTTTAAAAGAATCTAATGGAAATAAGAGCAAGGCTTCTACGCTGCTAGGTCTTGGAAGCTACCAGACACTGAATAACTGGATAAAGAAATATTTGGATTAAAATAATTATGGCATGTTGTTTGCTCTACATGCTTTATGGATAAAAACGATTATATGAAATCAACCAACTTTGAGTTCTTAAGGCCTCACCATGAAGCCCTGGCAAACCTTGCGGGCTATGCTGAGGCTGTGCTGTATATCGATCCGGGTAGCGCATTAACGCGTCTGAGAAGCTTTGCAGAGGTGATGACGAAAGATATTCACCAACAGGAACGTCTGCCGCTTATGCCGCAGGCGAGTTTCTATGATTTAATCCGTCATCCTGCTTTTGTAGCTTGTGTGGATCGTTCTCTGGTTCACCAGCTTAATTATTTACGTATGCAGGGTAATGATGCCGCTCACGGAGCCGATGGAGAACTGCGAACCGCATTGCTGGTACTTGGAACTGCACATCAGCTCGCCATGTATATGGGCTTACGCTACTACGGTATTAAAAAGTCAGAGGTAGCTGCCTTTAAAGATATTAGCGATCCTACCGGGGAGTTAAACCGGCTTAAAAAATCAGTCTCTATTTACAAAAAAGAGCTGGATGCAAAAGCCGAAGAGGTCGATCAACTCATCGACTCGCTGGATAAAGAACGGCTTAAGGCTAAACAAACCAGTTCCACTCAAGCCGAGCATGAAACGGCCAAAACCAGCAGTCGGTCAGCTGCTAATTCATTGCAATGGGATGAGGCAAAGACGCGTCAGTTACTGATTGACTCGATGTTAACTCAGGCTGGATGGGTCTTAAACGATCATAAACAGGTTACCCTGGAACATCCTGTTGAACACCAGCCAACAAGTTCGGGTACAGGCTATGCAGATTACGTACTATGGGGTGATAATGGTAAGCCTCTAGCCGTAGTCGAAGCAAAACGTTCAAGTGTTGAAGGGCTGCAGATAGGGCGCGAACAGGCAAGGATGTATGCAGACGGGCTGCAAAAAATGAGCGGACAACGTCCGGTTATCTTTTATACTAATGGCTATGAAACGTTTATCTGGGATGATCAGCAGTACAATAGTTACCGCCCTGTGTATGGATTTTATAGCATGGATAGCCTTAACTATTTAGTCTACCAGCGTGATTACCGTGAGCCCTCAGTCGAGCAGTTTAACCCGGATCTGGAAATCGCCGGTCGCGCCTACCAGATAGAATCGATTAAATCCGTTGCCAGCCGCTTTCAGCAGCAACGGCGCAGAGCACTGATTGTTCAGGCTACAGGAACCGGTAAAACGCGTGTCGCAATTGCCATTAGTGAACTGTTATTAAGAACCGGCTGGGTCAAACGCGTGCTGTTTCTGTGTGACCGGCGCGAACTACGGCGTCAGGCCGATGAAGCCTTTAAACAGCATCTTCCCTCTGAACCACGCTGCGTCATTGGCGAAAAAAACAGGATCGATCAGACTGCCCGCATCTTTGTTTCGACCTATCCGGGCATGATGAACCGGTTTCATCAACTCGATGTAGGCTTTTTCGATCTTATTATTGCCGATGAATCTCACCGTTCAATCTACAATAGATACCGTGACCTGTTCGATTACTTCGATGCCCTGCAGATAGGCCTGACTGCAACACCGGTGAAGTATATCGCGCGCAATACGTTTGATCTGTTTGGCTGCGAAGATCAGGATCCGACGTATGAATACAGCCTGGATGATGCGGTTAATAATGATCCCCCATTCCTGGTGCCATTCAGGGTAAAAGATTACACCACAGAATTTTTACGTGATGGAATTCATTACAATGACTTAACCGAACAGCAGCAAAAACAGCTTGAAGATGACCTGGGTGAAGAAAAAGCAAAACAAACCCGAATCAAAGGTAAGGACATAGGCCGTAAAATATTCAGTGAAGATACCGACCGGCAGATCCTCGAAAACCTGATGGACAACGGTATTAAAGATGCCACCGGTTCGCTGGTGGGTAAAACCATCGTTTTCGCTCAACGTCAGGATCATGCCGAACATCTGGAAAAACTGTTCATTAAGCTCTACCCTCAATATGGGGCCAGGGTCTGCAAGGTGATCCATAATAAGGTGACACGTGCCGACGCGCTAATAACCGAATTCAAAAAGGCGGATAATCAGTTCCGTATCGCGATATCGGTTGATATGCTTGATACCGGCATTGATGTGCCCGAAATCGTCAATCTGGTGTTTGCGCGACCGGTTAAATCATGGGTCAAGTTCTGGCAGATGATCGGACGCGGTACACGTCTGTGCGAAAATCTGTTCGGTGTCGGGCAGGATAAAAAAGAATTCTATATCTTTGATCATTACGGCAATTTTGATTACTTCGAGCAGGAGTATCAGGAAGTCGAAGAAAGCCTCAGTAAATCGATGCTACAGCAATTGTTTGAAGCTCGTCTTGCGCTGGTCGAATCGGCCTTAAAGCTCAACCACCGGGGGGCTTTTGATATTGCGACAGCACTGATTCGGGCAGATATCAATGATCTGCCGCAGGCCAGCATCAGCGTTAAAAAACAACTGCGCAATATTCATAAGCTGCAACAGACCGATGCGCTGAGCACCATGGATTCGACGACCTTGCATCTACTCAGGGGAACCCTGGCACCCTTAATGGGCAGTCGCGTGCTACGTGATCGTGATGCCATCGCCTTCGATCACCTGGTGGCAGATTTGCAGGTCTGCGTGATCGAACAGGCCAGTTGTCAGCAGGAGCTGGAAGTGGAACTACTCGCGCAACTGGATAGACTGGCGATTACCATCCAGGCCGTCAGGCAAAAGGATAAAGTGATCGATACCCTGCGCAGCGCCGCCTTCTGGCAGAACATTACAGTCAAGGATCTGGAATGGGCGCGTACCGAATTACGCGGCATCATGAAATACAAAAAGAAACTAAGGCCACCGCAGCGAGTGGATGAAACCACTACCAGCGATGATGGTGTCGTCATCGATAAGGAACGCAAAAATGTGCTAAGCAGCCAGACCGAAGCGCTGCAATATAGACGCCGCCTGAAAGAGATACTGGATAAAATGATCGCAACCAGCCCGGTATTGCAAAAAATCCGTCAGGATAAACCGGTGCAGGCCGCCGAACTGGATTCTCTGGCTTCCGCTATTCTGACCGAAAATCCGGGGGTCGATCTGAAGATATTGAATGATTTCTATGGGCGTACCGCCACTAACCTGCAGGCTACCCTGCGCGAACTGGTTGGCATGGAGGCGGGAGCCGTAGAGGCGCATTTCACCCTTTTCCTGCATCAGCATCCGCAACTGACGCATTTACAGGTTCGCTTCATGAACCTGCTCAAACAGTACATCAGTGAGAATGGTACTATTACCATTGAAAAGCTGTATCAGGCACCTTTTACCGGCGTATCGCATGAAGGCATAGATGGTGTATTCCAGCCGCAGGACGTCACCGCCATCGCCACCGTGTTAAAACCGTTTATGGCAGCAGTAGAGCAGGCTACCCCGCCTCAACCACCAGTGCCATCCGTATAGACAGACATTACAACCAGAGACAGACATGCTGACAGGTTCCTTAAGAAACGACATCGATAAACTGTGGGAGAAATTCTGGACGGGTGGAATCACCAATCCATTAACCGTGATTGAACAGATTTCCTACCTGATGTTTGCGCGCATGCTTGACATGCAGGAGTCGGCCAGCGAACGCATAGCGACTCAAAATGGTAAAGAATTCGATAATATCTTCCCGTTCGATAAAGAAGGTCAGCTACTGCGCTGGAAAAACTTTAAAAATATGGCGGGAACAGAAATGCGTAAACATCTGCGTGATAAGGTTTACCCGCACTTTGCCACCATTCACCTGGGGGAAAGCGATATCGGTGAATTCATGCGCGATGCGGATATGGAAATTAAAAACGAATCGGTACTGGTGGCCTCGGTAGAAATGGTCGAACGTTTACCGCTGACCGACAGCGACATCAAGGGCGATATCTACGAATACCTGCTCAGCAAGCTCACCACCGCCGGTATCAACGGGCAGTTCCGCACCCCGCGCCATATCATCGACCTGATGGTCGCGATGCTGGATATTCAGCCGGATGAAATCATCTGTGATCCAGCCTGCGGTACTGCCGGGTTTCTGGCTCGCAGCATGGAATACCTGCAGAAAAAATACTCCAGCCCGGCCGGCACCTATACCGACGAAGAAGGCATCATCCACTACAGTGGTGACCTGCTCGAACCCTGGCGCGAACACATCAATAACCAGATGTTCTGGGGTTTCGATTTTGACACCACCATGCTACGGGTATCGGCGATGAACATGCTGCTGCATGGGGTCGGTTCACCCAATATCCACTACCAGGACAGCCTCAATAAAAACATCAAGGAACATTACCCGCAGCATGAACAGGATGCCTTCGATGTGGTGCTGGCGAACCCGCCGTTTAAAGGCAGCCTGGATGAAACCAGTACCAACCCCGACGTGCTCGATATCGTTAAAACCAAGAAGACCGAGTTACTGTTCGTTGCGCATATCCTGCGTGTGTTAAAACTCGGTGGACGGGCTGCCGTAATCGTACCCGATGGCGTACTGTTCGGTTCTTCCAAAGCGCACCAGCAATTACGTCAGGCTCTGATCGATACCAACCAGCTTGAAGGCATCGTCAGTCTGCCCTCGGGAGTATTCAAACCCTATGCCGGTGTTTCCACCGCGATATTAATCTTCACCAAAGGCGGAGAAACCGAGCAGGTCTGGTTTTATGACCTGAAGGCGGATGGCTACTCATTGGATGATAAACGCACCCCCATTGCCGCGAACGATCTGCCCGACTGCCTGGAGCAGTGGTCGGTTTTTCGTCATTCCCGTGCAGACGGAGAAGTGGCACAGGGAAGTGCCGTCAACGAATCTAAGGATGAAAAACCAGAAGAATTTAACGACAGAACCCAGCAGGCCTTCCTAGTTCCTGTAGCAGAAATCCGTAGCAATAAGTACGACCTGTCGATCAACCGCTACCGGGAAATTGTGTACGAAGAAGAGCAGTACGATCCGCCAAAAGAAATCCTGAAACGATTGATGGATCTGGAAAACGAGATTCAGCAGGAGTTGAAGGAATTGGAGGGGATGTTGTGATTAAAACGGTGCAGTTGGCTAAAGTCTGTGACATTACTATGGGGCAAGCACCATCAGGAGCTTCATATAATGAAAACAATAATGGCTATGCATTATTAGCAGGAGCTGGTGACTTTGGGCAATTAACTCCTTCACCAAAAAAATTTACAACAGAGCCAAATAAGTTATCAAAGAAAGGAGACTTGATTTTATGTATCCGGGCAACGATTGGGGATCTTAATTGGAGTGATAAAGAGTATTGTCTCGGTCGAGGAGTTTCAGGTTTAAGACCAGTGCAAGATAAGCTAGACTCGAATTACCTGTGGCACTTTATTCAGGCAAATAAAAATAAATTAGCTTCAAAAGGTACAGGATCAACCTTTAAACAGGTTAACAGCTCTCACATTAAAGAATGGGAAATCCCTCTTCCACCCCTAAAAGAACAAAAACGCATCGCCGCGATTCTCGATAAAGCCGACAATCTGCGTCGCAAACGCCAGCAAGCCGACGAATTCCTAAGAGCCGTATTTCTGGATATGTTTGGTGATCCGGTTACCAATCCGAAAGGGTGGGATGAGGTTTCTTTGGTCAGCTTGGTAAGTTCTAAACTCCAGAATGGGGCTTACTACCCAAAAGAAAAATACTCAAATAAAGGAGTAGAAATGGTGCATATGGGGGATGCATTTTATGATGTAATAGATAGAGGGAATTTAAAAAGAGTATTAGCTTCTGAAAGTGACATTGAAAAATATCCCGAATTCAACTCATAAGTGCAACTTAACCTAGCTGCACTGTTAAGG